>BNJU01004049.1_pt1 | contig 81570 bp, 82 predicted proteins | sample 8539281 | NCBI WGS metagenome assembly BNJU01 (sample SAMD00202456, study PRJDB9452) | human saliva metagenome | isolation source: human saliva | place: Japan | reverse complement strand
GATAAACGACCTATTATTAGGTGGTACTTTAAATAGTACAGAACAGTTAGAAATGGATATTGATGCAAGATTTGTAGATAGTCTGGATATTCACAATAAGATATGTGATTTCTTTACAGGTTTATCTTGCCTAATAGATGACAATATATTCTTATTAGACAATATTATTAAAGGAAAAAAACCTTTGGTATTAATGATTTTCAACCCCCAAACATCACCTCAAATAATAGAAGATACTTTAAGTTTACAACAAGCTACTTAAACAGAACATTAAGTTCCTTCAAAAAGTAAGTTTGTTATAAAGTTGAATATAAGGAGAGGCTTCCTTGACATCAAACTAATATCCTTTAAGAATTCTATATTACTCCCGCACATATCGTGTTGCTGCTCCGCACGTATTGTGCTGTTGGTAAGCACTCATCGTGTTGCTGGCATTACAGCTTACAATTCATTGCCAGAGCGAACTCGGTTTATTGATAAAAAATAACTATTGCTGTCACTTCTATCACTCTATATTCTCATCTAACTCGTTAGTTTACAGAAGGATTACAAGAAGTGTTAAAAGTGACAGCAAATCAAAACAAAACTATTCTTGTAATATGTGGAATAGTTTTGCTGTTAGCTATATCGAAAGAATTGGATGTCTTAATTTCTATCAAACATTAATTAATAGTACTATCTATTTCTCTCTTCTTTCAATATTAATTGCATACGAGAAACCTCATCAGGGTGCTCATCAGCAACATTTTTGGATTCGAAAGGACTGACAGTCATATCATAAAGTTGGGGAAAAGGAAGATTTCCTGTTTCAATCTTTGGTCCCCATTGAATCATTTTTGGTCCGTTACTTGGTTCAATGTACCGATATTGAGCGGTAAGCACTGAAAGGACATGTGTGTTAGATTGTCCAATTACATAGTTGCGCCCCTTCAGGTCTTTACCAAGAAGGGTAGGGAGGTAGTCACGACTGTCAGGTGCACTACCTTTGGGAAATCTTGCTTGAACGAGTGAACCCAAAGAAGATAAAAGGTCAATCTGACTCACAAGTGCTTTAGACACCATTCCTCCCTTAATCTTACGAGGCCAAGATATAACTAATGGAACAGCTGTTCCACCTTCAAAGCACTATATTTATTGCCACGGAAAGGACCAGCAGGGCTATGACCATTGAGGAGTTCTTCTGCACCATCCTGATATCCATCATCTACGACAGGTCCGTTATCGCTTGTAAGAATAACGAGTGTATTGTCATCTATCTTTAGTTCATGTAGTTTCTTCATTAACTGTCCGACAGTCCAGTCAAACTGGACGATAGCATCACCTCTCACTCCCATTGGATTCTTTTCCCCGGAAACGCTTGTGAGGGAAGCGAGGAACATGAACATCATTTGTTGCGAAATACATAAAGAAAGGTTCTTTCTTATGGTTTTCAATAAATTTCACTGCGTGTGCAAGTATTGAGTCGGCAAGGTTTTCATCCTTCCAAAGAGCCTTTCCACCACCTTTCATATAGCCAATTCTACCAATCCCATTAACGATAGACATGTCATGTCCATGACTCGAACGCATATTATAAAGGAGTTCTGGATTCTTACGTCCTGTAGGTTCACCCTCAAAGTTTCGTACATAGGAGACTTCTATTGGGTGAGCCGGGTCATAGTTTGCAACCGAACCATTCTCTATAAAGACACATGGTACACGATCTGCAGTAGCAGCCATAATATAATGATAATCAAAACCAAGATCGCCTAACGACTCTGGCAAAGGTGCATTCCAGTCTTGTTCGCCCCCTTTGTAACCCAGTCCAAGATGCCACTTTCCTATAGCACAGGTAGCATATCCACGACTCTTAAACATATCAGCCATCGTAAATTGACTCGGTTTTATAATCATACCAGCATTACCAGCAGCTACATCTGTACCTTCTCGACGCCAAGCATATTCACCAGTAAGAAGCGAATAGCGAGAGGGAGTACTTGTTGCAGCGACTGCATGTCCATTCGTAAAACGTATACCTGACTGTGCGAGCTTATTAATATTAGGTGTTTGAACATTCTTGGCACCATAACACTCTAAATCACCATAGCCAAGATCATCAGCCAATATAATAATTACATTTGGCTTATCTGTAGTTGTTCCACGTGTTTGAGCTAAAGCTTTCTGACCTGTTCCGATTGCAGAAGACACTAAGGCTATTGTCAAGAGTTTTTGTTCCATTTTGTTTTTAGTTTCCAATTAGGTAAATATTTGGACTTTATAGATGTAATTTATGAGAGAATAGTATTCAAAATATACATCTTCTTTCCAAATTTAAATGACCACAAAGAAAGCAAAAATATTTGAATTAATCAAATTTTTCAACGTATTAATTACCTCAACATCGTAGTTGAAATAGGGCTTGTCAATGTTAATAGAGTACATAAACAAAAATACGTTTATTAACGTAGATGCTAATGTTTGTCGATAAATATAATGTATTTGCATATAATTAATAAAAGTAAAATTAACAGTTTTGTTGATAAAAAAATATTGATAAAAAAACTTGTAATGACGGAAAAAAGGGTTATCTTTGCTGCAAAAAGAAAGGAAAGGAGGATTTATTATTTTTGAAAGGAATTTTATTATTTACTCGTCTACGACCAGCCTTTATTGGACAAGGTTCAATAAAGAAGAGAATGTTCACGATAACAATAATATCTAATTTTTTAGGCTTATGACGGAGATTTCACTTATAGCATTTGATGCTGATGATACACTGTGGGGTAGTCAGACCTACTTTAATACAGTGGAAAAAGTGTACTGTGAGATTCTTGCCCCGTATGCTTCTGCAGATGAGGTGTCCCATACTCTCCGCGCCACTGAAAAGGCTAACATACCACTCCTTGGTTATGGAAGTAAGGCTTTCATGCTATCACTAATAGAGAATGCGGTCAAAATCAGTCACGGAAAGGTAAAGGGCTATGATATCGGACAGATTGTTGAGGTAAGCAAAGAATTGTTGCGATTACCAGGTCATCCTTTCGATGGTGTTAAAACAACATTGGCAAAACTGCATGACACTGGTAGATATCGAATGATTGTATTTACAAAAGGAGAACTGCTTGATCAGGAAAATAAGTTTCAACGCTCGGGACTACGTCCCTATTTTGATGATATTGTTATTGTATCGGATAAAACACCAGATGCTTATAAACGACTTTGCAAGCAGTTTGGTGTAAAAGCAGAGCAACTATTGGCGGTCGGAGATTCATATTCAGAAGATGTAGCTCCAGTATTAAAAATAGGAGGATGGGCGATTCATATTCCAAATTATATGGATAATGAGGACAGATCATATCTTAATAAGATTCATCCACATTTGATAAGATTATCAAGATTCGCAGAACTGACTAATTTCTTGAGTCCTAACTCCAGGTTAATTGATGAGAGTAAGCTTTCATAACGTAGACTTCTGGCTAAAAAGAAGTCTATTTGGAAGTTACTAATTAGTAGTAGCATATAGAAGGAATAAAGTCCTGTCATAATCAGTTAATAAATTATGGCAGGACTTTTCTTTATATAACAGATGATAAGCGGTTCGACAGCTTATCACCTTATATTTTCGACATATTAATAGTGCTTTTAATCGTACACAAAAGTGAAAACCTTTTCTGCAGTTAACGTATTACCCACAAAACATGCTTTGTTAGCTATATACTCAAACTTCTTACGCTGTTTTTCATCAAATGAAGCCTTAAGATGAAAAGTTATCGGAATACGAGTAACTGTGAACTTTTCCATATCTTCTTCGCACTCACCAACTTCAGCATAACAGCCAGTGAAGTCTATACCTCTACGCTCAGCTTGCAAACCCATAAGAGTTAGAACACAAGCAGATAATGCGTTACCTAATAGTTGAACAGGGTTTTGATTTTCTCCAAGGCCACCAACTGCTTTTCCAGCATCTGTTGTTACGAGAACTCCCGATCTTACGTGTTCTGCCTCAACGCGTCCCTTCCCTTGATAAATTGCTTTCGTTACTACCATAATAGATATTCTTTAATTGTGAATCAAAATAATTCTTTATAACTGAATTGATATGACAAATATAATATATTATGTTGAGAATAGCAACTAAAAGGCCTATTATTTATTATCGGATTTAAGAGCATATGGAAACTATAAGCACTCAATGCAGCACAGAAAAGGGTATACAAATTGTGAAGTATTCTGATGGTAGTGTAAAGAAAGTGGTTGTTAAATAATAACGCGACTTTATTTATTAAGTAGTAAGAATAAGACTCAAATCATTCATTATGATTTAAGTAGGCTTTGTTTTAGTGTGAGTAGATTTAATCATTAACTTGATTCAAGAATAAGCTATTGTAAAGAGTCATCTTGAAGTACTCTTATAAAAGCATGAATCCCGGCTCCAAAAGGAGACCGGGATTATGTTGTTTGTTTGGAATAGTTGTTTGTTTGTTTCGCTTTAAGCTTCTGGCTTTACAGTCTTAGCAGCGTAAACTTCCTCTGAAAGGACAGAAACAGTACTCTTATTGTACTTGCCCTTGTGGAAGTAAACAACACCGTCTGCAAGTGCATACAATGTGTCGTCCTTACCCTGTGCAACGTTCTCGCCTGGGAAGTGCTTATTACCGCGCTGGCGAACGATAATGTTACCTGCGATAATCTTCTGGCCACCCCAGATCTTAACACCTAAACGCTTTGAAGCTGATTCGCGACCGTTCTTAGAACTACCTACACCTTTTTTATGTGCCATTCTTAAGTCCTCCTTGTTAAGCGTTAATTGATTTAATTTCTACCTGAGTGAAGTGTGAACGATGACCGTTCTTCTTTCTGTAGTCCTTACGACGTTTCATCTTGAAGACAACTACCTTGTCGCCTTTTACGAGAGGAGCTACTACCTCAGCTACTACCTTTGCGCCCTCAACAGTTGGTGCGCCTACTGTGACTGTTCCGTTGTTATCAACCAACAGAACCTTGTCAAACTCAACAGCCTTGCCTTCTTCCGCATCTTTGATGTGGTTTACGAAGAGCTTCTTGCCCTCCTCAGCCTTGAACTGCTGACCGTTAATTTCTACAATTGCGTACATTTTTTTATTGTAAACGGGTTTGTACCGCTGGGCGGCTGAGCATCTATCCAGCACTTATTCTGAGCCCAAAACGGCATAATCGGTTGCAAAGTTACTAAAAATTAATGTTATGTAACATAATAATAGATGATAATTCTTGCCTAATTAACAATAATTAGAGCATTTATAGCACATAAAGTTACTTTGAAGTAGAATCAGTCAATAAAATTAGATTTATTATGTATGAAAATTAAACTTGATGATTTCTTGTCAATATACCCAAGTATACGCACATAAAGAGAAAGCTACCTTTCAAGTTTGATTGAAAGTTTTGTAGAATATGATTAATGCCAAAAAGCTTATAACATTACTACGCATACCAAGCGCTGTTCAAGGAAACTCCATAGATGTTACAAGCCTTAGTAATTGTCATTTATATCTCATATCAAAGGAGCTATCGTCTAAATTATCAAGTTGACGTTCATCCTCTTGATAAACATTATCAAGATTAAACTCTTGTTCGTTGTGCATCTTTGGTTTACGTTTCATAGTAATATTCCTCCATAGAGTAGCTCTGCCGCAGAACATACCTCTGATAGTAAGTGATTTAGGATGCGGCAATCCCTTATTATCTCGTTTACAAATATATAAATTATATTTGAGACTTTTGTCAACAAATAGGATTTTTTTTGTTTAATCTTTCTACCATATAGGAAGATTAATGATAATGAAGAATTTAATGCATGATAATTATTGATGAAATATTAAAACCTAAATAAGAAAACTACAAGTAGATTATTTGCTCATTAAAATGGAATATCATAACTTTGTACTTGTAGAATCAATAGTTTATAGTCTTATGGATAAGGTAAAACAACGTAGTGATAATGAAATGAAATGGAGTACACTCTCCACAGAACAGCTTATCAACCGACCTTGGTTGAAGGCTCGCTGTGACACTGTTCAATTGCCTAATGGAAAGGTCTATGACGAATATTACATACTATCATATCCAACATGGATCAATGTTATTGCGGAAACAGAAGACGGAGAACTTATTTTGGAACGTCAGTACAGGCATGGACTCGGTGTTGTATCGACTGAGATTTGCGCAGGAGTCGTAGAAGAAGGCGAGACACCTTTACAAGCTGCACAACGTGAATTAGAAGAAGAAACAGGCTATACTGGTGGAGAATGGGAAGAGATTATGATTGTCTCAGCAAATCCAAGTATAATGGATAACCTTTGTCATTGCTTTTATGCTCGCAACGTAAAGAAAACGAACAATCAAAAACTTGATGACACAGAAGACATTGAGGTATTCCTTCGTTCTAAGGAAGAAGTAAAAGAAATGTTACTACGTGGGGAGTTTATTCAGTCGATGATGGTAGCTCCACTATGGAAATACTTTACCATCAAAGATTAATTCAGGATAGTAGAGAATTATAGTCTCTTAAAATATAAGATAATGATTACAAAAGATAGTATCGAAGCTGCTTATTGTTTCTTTCATCAGAAATATCAAGTTTATGCTTTTTCAAATTGCGAACGACAGAAAGATGACATAGAGTATGCTATCAGTTCCTATGTAGAAGTGATGAATCCAGAACTCTATAAAAAACTTGCAGCAGGAAAAGAAGATTTCCTGCTGACACATTCAAGGTTTGCGGAAGACATAAAAGAGGCTATCGAGAAGCTTTCCTTGGAGTAATTGTTACCTCTACATTCTTATAGCCCATTGCCTTCAAAAACTGAGTAAACTGCTGCTTAGCATTTTTCTCAGCTATCCTAATATTCTCAGCTGTCATACAACGAGCTAACATCTTTTTATAGGCGCGATTATAGAGTTGTTCACGATCAGCCGAAGTCCAGTCTCCTTTCTCAAAAATGAGCGTGATTTAGCCTCGTCGATAAAGTTAGTGTCAAGTAATCCAATAGGTGGCAACTTTGCAACGATAACACTGTCATTCTCAACACGAAGCCAATGAGGTTCTGTCTGATGCAAGTCAACACCTAAACGAACCGTACCATAATAGATACGCACAAGTTCTGAATCAGAGAAGAAGCCACGACTCACCGTATCTATGAGTTCTTCATCATTGATTGCAAGAAATTCCCACTGACCTATATCTTGTATTTGTTGTATCTGTGTTGGCGTTATATCAATACGCTGATCAGCAGATATACTTATCTCATTGGATGAATTAAACCAGTAAAACAGACCGACACAAATACTAATGATGATTAAAAAGGTCAGCAGACAGCCTTTATTAAAGAATAAGAAACGACTAAGAAGTCCTTTCTTATTCGGCTTAATATCATTCTTCTTTTGCTCTGTCATTATATTTTCAGGTGTTCTTGTTTCCATTTTCAATCCTTTTTATTTACTTCAATCACCTGTCCTAAATCCTTCAGAGTAAACTTTTTGCGGAATGAGACAGTTATATCAGATTCTTTATAACCCATAGCAGTAAAGATCGGAACAAGCTGTCGTGCAGCACTTTCTTGTGCCTGTTCGATGATACCCATCTGTGGTATAGAAGCTATAATCTGTTTTCTTCCTTGTGCCTCATAACTTGTAAGTTCTGCATCCGTAAAGTTATGACGTGTCAGTGCCACATATTCCTTCACCTCCTTATGATTAATCTTTGTTGAAGTAAGAACAATCTTTGGATCGGGTAGGGTAATGAGAAGTTCCTTTCCTTGGCGTTGAATATTCTTATCACTAAAACCAGATAAGTCTATGTAGGCTTTCAATGTAGCGTCCATTGGAATTGCAATTCGACGATCACCTAATGGTAAAGTCACACTGAAGTCTTGCTTCATGAACGAGCCAGACAGTTTCATCTTATCATCATGAGTGATAATCTTATGAATACGGTATTCTGTCGTGTAAAGTCGTGAACATTGCTGTACCTGTGTTACCAACATTGGAATCGTATCAATAACCTTTGCAACTGGCTCTTCTGTACTTTTTTTATCAGTACAAGCCACTGTCAGCAATGAAAAAATCGACAGTATGAGGGCAAAATGTTTCATTCTAAATCTTTATAATTATCTGCGCAAAGATACAAAAAACACATGATAAAACACTTTCTTGACTAAAAAAAGAAACAAAAAGGTAGAGTAGGGGGGTAAAATATCGAACTTAATCCAATTATTTAGGCTTATCCGTTTAAACCAAACCTCTAAGATTGCAATATGAATTGCAATAAATATATTGCCAAGGCTGTTAAACGACCTGCTTAATTTTCATGTCTCTGACATAGAAAATATTTTTTATATTAATTACTATGAAAATGTTAAATAGCAGCATGAAAAATCATGACATAATTTCGAATAACATATCAATAAATAAAGGTAAAAACACGTATAAAGAGAGGATTTGTAATCAACAGGAAATCAAGTTGTTATAAACTCGTACAAGAAAAAGGTGCTTAATTGGACTTCAAAAGGGCGTTAATAAGACCTCAAAAGGGCACCTATTGCAAGTCAATTAGGCGTCTTTTAGAAGCCTAAAAGAGCATGTTTTAGACTCGAGTTGTGTGAAAATTATTTACAGATAGAGAGTTAACAGGAGGATAACTTTGCAGAAGACGAGAGACATGGTAATGGATAGACAGGGTATTTCTATTTCATTAAATAAATATTTGATAACGCCCTATCCTCAGAATAATCGATTAAAAGGAAAATTAGAAATATAAACTATAGGAATAGGTTTTAGATAATAAAAAATTCATATTCGACAATTTATAAGATGCATTTCTGCATAATTGACGTTTTTTTTCGTACATTTGCAGCAGAATAGTAAATAAGAAGTATTTGGGACAACCATATATGGAATCATTAAGAGAGATATTTAGAATCGGTAAGGGTCCATCAAGTAGTCATACGATGGGACCACAGCGTGCAGCAATAATCTTTGCAGAACGTCATCCAGAAGCAGCAAGATTTGAAGTTACATTGTATGGAAGCTTGGCTGCCACAGGTAAGGGGCACATGACAGATAAGGCCATTATTGACGTACTAAAACAAATAGCACCAGTAGAAATAGTATGGGAACCTTCGGTTTTCCTTCCTTATCATCCTAATGGCATGTTGTTTCGTGCTTATAATAACAGTCAAGATCTCTTAGACGAATGGACTGTATACAGTGTTGGAGGTGGTGCTTTGTCAGAAGGAAAGGCCACAGACGACTACTTTCATAAGGAGTCTGTCTATGATTTGCATACACTTAAAGATATCCAAACATGGTGTGAACATCATGGACGTGGTTATTGGGAGTATGTAAAACATTGTGAGGGGGATGATTTATGGGACTATCTGCGTGAAGTCTGGAAAACAATGCAGGCTGCTGTTGAGCGTGGTCTTGACAGTGAGGGAGCCTTACCAGGTCCATTGAACCTTGCTCGTAAAGCACCTAATTATTATATAAAGGCACGTGGATATAAGCCTTCTTTGCAGAGTCGAGGAATGGTTTATTCATACGCTTTGGCAGTTAGTGAGGAGAATGCCTCTGGTGGTACGATTGTGACCGCACCTACTTGTGGTGCCTGTGGCGTAGTCCCTGCAGTTCTGTATCACCTATCAAAGGGACATGATTTTTCAGAAACTAAGATTCTGCATGCACTTGCAACAGCAGGTCTTTTTGGTAATATAGTAAAATATAATGCTTCTATTTCAGGTGCAGAAGTAGGTTGTCAGGGTGAAGTTGGAGTAGCTTGTGCAATGGCATCAGCAGCTTCTTGTCAGTTGTTTGGTGGCAGTCCATCTCAGATCGAGTATGCTGCAGAAATGGGTTTGGAGCACCATTTAGGTATGACATGTGACCCCGTGTGTGGTTTAGTACAGATTCCTTGTATTGAACGTAATGCTTTTGCAGCTTGTCGTGCATTAGATGCTCAGCTTTATGCATCCTTCAGTGATGGTAGCCATCGCGTTTCATTTGACCGTGTTGTAGAGGTTATGAAGCAGACTGGACATGATATTCCGTCTCTTTATAAGGAAACAAGTGCTGGAGGTTTGGCAAAGGATTATCAGATGTAAAGCTTATTTATCAGTAGTACATCTGTCTGATACCTATTAAAGAAGATATATAGATGTTCTTAATGCTCAGTAAACGTTTTCACCAGATATTGGTAAAAGCATTTACTGAGCATTGTTTCTTGTAATAAGAAAGTTAATCAAGGGTTCTTTCATCCTATTCATATTAGAATCTTTTAAACCTATGGACATATTGAAATAAGATAAAGACGATGCCATTTTATCAGACTTATTCATTTGTAGATAATCTAATTTTGAGATGCTATTAAACAATAATCAACATTCCTTTATAGGGTCATTTCTGTAGGTAATAATAGTGAATCCAATAATTTAACAAGCTATTTATTATTTTTTTCTTGCTTAATCATTCAGAATGAGCAATTAATTTTGTATATTCGCATTCGGCTTGTTTATTTTATAGCTAACATAAATATCGATGCAGATTGAATGACGAAGAACAATAGAAATATTTATGGTCAGAATTCTGTGAGTAGACTTTTCAAATATCTAAAGATATCAGATTTATGAAAGAATTAATATGCCCTAACTGCCATAAGGCATTTACTGTTGACGAAGCAGACTATGCTTCCATCGTTAATCAAGTAAAGAATACAGAGTTTAACGAGGAGGTTAACCGTCGTATAGCTGAGCTTCATGAGCAGCACAAGGCAGAACAAGCCTTAGCAACTGCAAAGACAGAACAAACCTTTCAGCACCAACTCTCTAAGAAAGAACTTGAACTTGGTGCCAAAGATGCTGAGATTGAACGTCTGAAAAGTGAGAAAGAAAGCGAACTTACGAGGCTAAAAAGTTCATTCTCAGCAGAGATAGAGGTGCTTAAAACACAGTTAGAAAACATTGCAACTCAGAAGAAAAATGAGATGATGATTGCTTTGGCAGAGAAGGAACAGCAAATATCTAAGCTTAACTCTGTCATAGAACAGAATGATAATAAGTTGCAACTTGTGCTCATGGAGGAACGTAGTAAAGCTCAAAAGGAGGTTCAAGCAAAGGACACAGAAATCTCTCAGCTTCGTTCTGCAGTAGAATTAGAGAAGCGTGAAGCACAACTTCATGAGGCATTACTCATCAAACATCATGAGAATGAACTTCGAATGAAGCAGGATTTAGTCGACTATTATAAAGATTTGAAAACCAAGATGTCTACCAAAATGGTTGGTGAGACGCTTGAACAGCATTGTAGTATTGAGTTTGACCAGTATATTCGACCAATGATGCCTACTGCATACTTTGAGAAAGACAATGATGCAAGCGATGGTACAAAGGGAGACTTCATTTTTCGTGCAGAAGAAGATGATACGGAGTATATCTCTATCATGTTTGAAATGAAGAATGAAATGGATACTACTGCCACTAAACATAACGATGACTTCTTAAAAAAGCTTGATGATGACCGTAAAAAGAAAGGTTGTGAGTTTGCTGTTTTAGTCAGTCTTCTTGAAGCTGATAATGAACTTTATAATACTGGTATTGTAAACAAGAGTCATCTGTACCCAAAGATGTATGTTATTCGACCACAGTTCTTCGTTCCATTTATCAATCTTCTTGTACAAACGTCAAAGAAGAGTTTAGAATATAAAAAGCAACTGATTCTTTCACAAAGCAAAGAGGTGGATGTCACCAACTTTGAAAATAAGATAGAAGACTTCAAAACTAAGTTTGGACGACATTATGAGATGGCATCTAAGAAGTTTAATGATGCTATTAAGGATATTGATGCTACAATTATAAAACTTCAAAAGGTACGTGAGGAACTTTTAAGTAGTGAGAACAACCTTCGTCTTGCTAATAAAGACACAGACGATCTTACTATACGTAGGCTAACGTACATGAATCCTACAATGAAAGCCAAGTTTGACGAAGCACGTAAGAATAACCAGAATATAACAGAATAATTACAAAAAAATACATATCACAATGAAATTAGCAGAAGCATTAGCTATTCGTAAAGATACACAAAAAAGAATAGAACAGCTTAAAAGTAGAATACTGAATAATGTTCGAGTACAGGAAGGAGATTCTCCTTCTGAAGAACCTAAGGAGTTGATGAAAGAGATGGATGCTTGTCTGAATACTCTTTTCGCTTTAATCTTCAAGATTAACAAGACTAACATGAATACTATTAGTGAAGGGCGTACAATTACAGAAATGATGGCAGAACGTGATATTCTTTCTATGCGTATTACGTCACTCCGAGAAATATTCAATAAAGCATCAGAATCTCAGGAGCGTTACAGCCGTTCTGAAATTAAAATGGTAACAACCATAGATATCAAGCCTTTAAGTAAGAAGATTGATGACTTGTCTAAGCAATTACGCGAACTTGATATGAAGATACAGACATTAAACTTCACAACAGAACTAATGGAGTAATCTTTATTCAAGAATGTAAGAAAATAAAAGGGACATTTTAAGGTGTAGTCTTATTATGTTGTAGGTGTGAGCTAAAAACAACATTACATCAGAGTACGGGGTTTCTGAGGATTTATTTGCAGGTTGCATTTCCCAGCATATAATGTCTAAAAAGACTGGTACGGTGTACTTTGCATTTTGCATATAGCATTACCATTAGCTGACTATAACATATTTGACGAGGGTGGGATTGGGAAATTTCTTAAGAGTTATATTTGATTTTGAAAGTTAGAATCAAGCGATAAAGTAAGGTTTTATATGATTTTATAATTTTATTGTAGGTTATAAATTATCTATTTATCATAATGCTCATTATGTATTAAGCATATAAAAGAGATATTAAAAAAACCATTAGGCGTTAGTTATATTCTTACTTATAAAAATTAGTTATCAAAGAGAAAGTAAGTCTGTTTGCACAACAGAAAACTATACAAATAAGCTAAAAAGAGAAAATAAGAAACAGAAAAAAACAGCTTCAAATTAAAATGAATAACTTTAAAACTTAAGAAAGAGATCGTTTCTAAATATCATGTCATACTAACCTAATAAAAATCATCTTTGTAAATAATTTTCGTCTACTGCATTTTTTTATTGAGGCTAAATTAGATGTGAATTAAGGATTAATTGACTTGTTAAAGACGCCCTTTAGCAACCTTATTAACGCCCTTTTGGAGTCCAACTAAGCACCTTTTCTTTTGCTATTTTGTAACTTATTGAAGTATAGGTACTTACAAATAACATCCATAATGGCATTTTTGAGCATTATAAATGACTATTTTCAAGAATTAGTGTAAAGTTTTTTCGCACAATAAAAGTGCTAAAAGGCTAATTATTTTATTGCTATAAGACATTGGATTATACATTAATAATTTATTGTATAATGAAGAAATCCATTTATGTTATGGGAAACCCAATGGCATTCGCCATAACTACAAACAATAAAAATAGGAGATAATCACTATTATAAGCAATTATCCCCTACTCTATAAAAATTCATTTAATCACACAAGGTGATAAAATGGATTACTTCAACTTTGTGTAACCATACTTAGCACAAGCACCAAGTTCCTCCTCAATACGGATGAGCTGGTTGTACTTAGCCATACGGTCTGTACGAGACATAGAACCAGTCTTAATCTGACCAGAGTTTGTTGCAACAGCGATGTCAGCGATAGTTGTATCCTCAGTCTCACCAGAACGGTGTGAAGTTACAGTTGTATAACCATGACGATGAGCCATCTCGATAGCCTCGAGAGTCTCTGTCAAAGAACCAATCTGGTTAACCTTGATAAGGATAGAGTTAGCTGCACCCATCTTGATACCCTTCTCGAGGAACTTAACGTTAGTTACGAACAAGTCATCACCAACGAGCTGGCAACGATCACCGATAGCAGATGTCAACTTAACCCAGTTCTCCCAGTCGTTCTCATCGAGACCATCCTCGATAGAGTCGATAGGATACTTTGTGATAAGGTGCTCGAGGTAAGCAATCTGCTCATCAGCACTAAGCTTCTTACCATTAGGATCCTTTGGCATACCATTCTTCAACTGACGATAGTCATAGAACCACTTACCATCCTCGCATACAGCGAACTCAGAAGCAGCACAGTCCATAGCAATCTTAACATCCTTGCCTGGCTCATAGCCTGCATCCTTGATAGCCTGAATGATTGAATCGAGTGCATCCTCGATACCATCGAACTTAGGAGCGAAACCACCCTCATCACCTACTGCAGTAGAGAGACCGCGCTTCTTCAATAGCTTAGCAAGTGCGTGGAATACCTCAGCACCCATACGGATACCTTCCTTCTCAGAAGGAGCACCTACAGGGCGAATCATAAACTCCTGGAATGCGATAGGAGCATCAGAGTGAGCACCACCGTTGATAATATTCATCATAGGTACTGGCAATACATAAGTATTTGCACCACCGATATAACGATACAATGGAATGTTCAATGCCTTAGCAGCAGTCTGAGCTACAGCCAAAGAAACACCAAGAATAGCGTTAGCACCGAGCTTACTCTTAGTAGGAGTACCATCGAGTTCAAGCATCTTGTAGTCAATAGCACGCTGATTCAGCACGCAGTCACCCTTCAAAGCTGGAGCGATAAGGTTGTTTACATTCTCAACAGCCTTGAGAACACCCTTACCCAAGAAACGGTTCTTGTCGCCATCACGAAGCTCCAGAGCCTCGTTCTCACCGGTAGAAGCACCAGATGGAACGCTTGCACGACCCATTACACCATTTTCGAGAGTTACCTCTACTTCAACTGTAGGATTGCCACGTGAGTCCATAATCTCGCGAGCATGTACTTTTTCAATCTTCATAACTTATATGTTTATTAAAAATCAGTTATATTTTTAACTTTCTTTTTCTCCTTGCAAAGTTAATAAAAAAAGTCGTAAACCTCTCCTAACAATACGTTATATTTATGTTTTTGACAAAATTAACGTTTATCCCATTTATGATAACTGTGACTCCACGTGCTGCTTGTGCTCCCATAACAAGTGCTTGTTCTATATCGGCTGTTTTGCTTGGACCGGATATAAAACAGCCGTAACCATAGTCTGTCATGTTAATCTTTTTATATGCTTCATGCATATTATTGACGATATTGTTACGTTGAACGAGGATTACAAGGTTCTCTGAGATGAAACAAACAACTCTTTCTTTCATTGTTTGTGGTACCCATACACATCCGTTCTCTGCTACAGCAATTTCTCCCTGAATGATTCCTACATCTGTTCCATTGAGGTCTTGTGCCTTTGAAACAGTGTCAGGATTAAGGTCTGCCTTTATTCCTTTTACACTTGAAGCCAATATCTTAGCATCAGGATAAGCCTTTTGTATCAGTGCATTGATATCATCTTCTGCCTTAGCCTCAATGACTTCACAGCCTACAATATGACTCATCTCGATAAATTGCTGTACTACATCTTGATATTTAATACCCTCAATAGGCTTCTCGGGCATATCAAACTGTTCTTTTGTATTACGTCGTAATTTGCTAAATAAATCTTCTTTATTCATGCTTCAATTCCTCCATTGCGTGCTTAAATATGACATGGAAAGGCTTTTTCGCAAACTTTGGCATTGTATGACCAATGCTCCATGGATTAAGCTTTATATCCATTAGCGATTCTGGTATGTGATTGGCTACTGATGAATTACGAAGTAAAGCATCATAAATATGATAGTTTTCGTAAACAACTTTCATTCCTTCTGCCATCACTTTCTTTTCTTTATTCTCTGTACCATATCTCTCAAGGCTTTGACGCCATCGATAAATCTGACTACCAGGAGTTACCTTTGCAGGGCAAACACAATCACAACTCAAACATAATGAGCATGCAGAAACATTACCACTGTGCTGTTTGGATTCTTTAGCATACCAAGATTAACTCCAATAGGACCTGGAATAAAGTAACTATATGAATAACCTCCTGAACGACGATAGACAGGGCAAGTATTCATACATGCACCACATCGAATACACTTCAGTGTCATCCAATGTTCTTTATTAGCAATCATGTCACTACGACCATTGTCTACTAATATTACATGCATCTCACCTCCTGGTCGTGCCTTACGGAAATTGAGAGGTAAAGGCTGTTGATGGTTGTCCTGTTCCACTGCGTGCTAATAAGCGTTGGAACACTGCCAACGAATCATAATCAGGAATAACTTTCTCAATACCCATGGCAACAATATGTAATTTAGGTACTGAAGTTGACATGTCAGCATTACCTTCATTAGTGCAGACAACGCAATCTCCTGTCGCAGCAACACCAAAGTTACAACCTGTCAGTCCTGCATCAGCATCCATAAAATCACCACGCAAATCTTCACGTGCACAACGTGTAAGATAAGTTGGGTCATGATTTCCTTTCTCTTTAGAGATTCCTTTCTCTTCAAACATCTCTCCAATCTCATCACGAGTCAAGTGAATAGCAGGCATAACAATATGCGCTGGCTTCAAATGCATGAGTTGAAGAATACGCTCACCAAGGTCGGATTCAACGACATTGATTCCTCTCTTTATCAGATAAGGATTCATTTCGCATTCCTCGGTCAGCATTGATTTAGATTTAACGAGTTTCTTTACTTTATGAGATTCAAGTATCCCATAAACCATTTCATTAAACTCTTGTGCATCTTTTGCAAAATGAACAATAACACCATTACGTTCCAAACTATTAGAGAATTGCTCTAAATAGTCAGCTAAATGGGTTGCTGTATGCTCTTTTATTCGACTTGCATGTTCACGTAAATCCTCCCATTCTGGTAGCTCTGCCGCTGCAGCATCTCTTTTCTGACGTAATGACCAAAATGTACGGTCATGTCGTTCAACCTTCTTAGGGTCTTTCAGAAACTCTTTTGCTTTTTTAGAATGATATGTTGACATAACTCTTTTGTCTTTTATAACCTTTATATAAATATCATAAACCTGCAGCTAAGATTTCAGCTACATGCATGAAACTTGATAGGATAGTGGTTTCTTTCCTGCTACACCCTGCATGTGCATTAAGCATGAACTATCCGAACCAGTGATAAACTCAGCACCCGTATCCATGTGACGTTTCACTTTATCATTACCCATGGCAGTGCTGATATAAGGTTCTTCAACAGCAAACATACCACCAAAACCACAACATTCATCCTTGCGATCAGGTTCTTTAACCGTGATACCTTCCTTGAGTTTCAATAATTCAACTATCTTATTTACAGGTTTCTCTTGCAATTCAGAAGGTGTACTAAGCGTTAATTCACGTACACCATGACAAGAGTTATGAACAGACACGACATGAGGAAAACTTCCAGGAAGTTCCTTTACTTTCAGAACATCATGTAAGAATTCTACCAACTCCATTGTTTTCTTAGGTGTCTGACACTCATGATCGAGTATTTGTGGGTAATTAACCCGTACAAAAGCAGCACAAGATACACTCGGTGTTACGATATAATCGAAGTCTTTAAACTTATCCTCAAAACGTCCAGCAAGGTGATTTGACATACGCTGAAAGCCACCATTTGCCATTGGTTGACCACAACAAGTCTGATGTTCGGGATAGACAACATCTATTTTTAGCTTTTTCAAAAGCTTATAAGTTGCTACGCCTACTTGTGGATAAAGTGCATCGACGTAACATGGAATAAAGAGACCAACTCTCATAATTTTATCTTTTCTTGTTCGTTTCTATGCTACAAATTTAGATAAAATTACTTAGATAGCATAGGAAAATCACAAAAAAGACAGGGAATAAAATAAGTTTAATCCTTAACAAAGAATATTTTTCTTACCTTTGCAAAGGTAAAATGGCTTAAAACTAAGAAGAAATTGTATGATAGTTTGCATTGCAGAGAAACCCAGTGTTGCTAAAAGATATAGCTCGAATCCTTGGTGCCAACAAGGCTTGTAACGGCTATATGGAGGGCAATAATTACCAGGTAACATGGACCTTCGGCCACCTTTGTGAGTTGAAGGAACCTAATGATTATTTTACGAACTGGAAATATTGGAGTCTCGCTGCATTGCCAATGATACCTCCACGCTTTGGTATTAAGCTCATTGAGGATGAAGGTATCAAGAAGCAGTTTGCTGTTATTGAGCAGCTTTACCAGTCGGCAGAGATGATTATCAACTGTGGTGACGCTGGTCAGGAAGGTGAATTAATTCAGCGATGGGTAATGCAAAAAGCAGGTGTAAAGTGTCCTGTGAAGCGTCTTTGGATATCTTCGATGACGGATGAAGCTATTCGCGAGGGGTTTGCCAACTTAAAGGAACAAGAGCAGTATCAGCCACTTTACCTTGCAGGATTGTCTCGCGCGATTGGTGACTGGCTATTAGGAATGAATGCTACACGCCTTTATACATTAAAGTATGGTAACAATAGTTATGGCAGAGGTCAGGTTCTGTCAATTGGTCGAGTACAGACACCAACCTTGGCACTCATCGTACAGCGACAGAAAGAGATAGATAACTTTAAGCCAGAGCCTTATTGGGTATTAGCTACAGTTTATCGTGAAACGCAGTTTACGGCAACAAAGGGTAAATTCACCTCTAAAGAAGAAGGCGAAAAAGCCTTCTCAACAATTGAAGGAAAGCCTTTTACAATTACAAGTGTAGCAAAAAAGAAAGGGGCAGAACAGCCTAAAACAGCTTTATGATCTCACCTCTCTGCAGGTAGATTGTAATCGTAAGTTTGGATTCTCTGCTGAGATGACACTCAATACGATTCAAACTCTCTACGAACGTAAAGCTTACAACTTATCCACGTGTTGACACACAGTTCCTCTCTGATGATATTTATCCAAAGTGTCCGCAGATAATGAACGGACTCTTTCAGACTACCTTTGCGGGTAAAAAACCTTATGCCGATATCGTGAAGACGTTGGGTGGCAAGCCATTGCCTAAGACAAAACGTGTCTTTGATTCCTCAAAGGTGACAGATCACCATGCCATTATTCCAACTGGTGTACTACCACAAGGACTGACAGATGCTGAACAAAAGGTGTACGACCTCATTGCGCGTCGTTTTATCGCTGCTTTCTATCCCGATTGCAAGTTCTCTACGACAACAGTATTAGGTAATGTTGACGAGATAGAGTTTAAGGTTTCTGGCAAAGAAATATTGGATTTGGGTTGGAGAGTTTGCACTGATACCCCTGCAGGCTCCTCCTCTACTCCATCAGATGACAGCCAAGAAGGAACCGCTACAACCTCTCCTCTACTTCCTACCTTTAAGAAAGGGGAATCAGGACCGCACACCCCTACTCTTACCGAAAAACAAACAACCCCTCCAAAACATTACACTGAGGCCTCTTTGCTTCGTGCAATGGAAACAGCTGGTAAGTTTGTTGAGGACGAAACCCTGCGTGCTGCTATGAAGGAGAATGGTATCGGACGCCCTTCATCACGTGCAGGAATTATTGAAACACTCTTTAAACGCCATTATATTCGTCGTAAAAGAAAGAATATAGAAGCAACTGAGACTGGTATTGCACTGATTGATACGATTCACGAGAAACTTCTTACATCAGCCGAATTGACGGGTATCTGGGAGAAGAAACTTCGTGATATTGAAGCTAAAGAAGTATGATGCTTCTCAATTTATTAACGAATTGAAAGAGCAGCTTACGAACATAGTCAACGACGTGTTAGCTGACAATTCTACACGAAAAATTGGTGAAGTAGAGGGTGATAAAGAGAAGTAGAAAGAATGTTCTTTCACTTTTCTAGAATTAAAGGTATTTAAATAAAAGAGAATAGGTAAAGAGCTGGCAGACTTGTGACCATACCTTCAATTAGACTTACCCACCATTTGTCTTCAAAGATGACTGCAAATGAGACAGATGAAAGTATAATCATTGGTACGTATATCAGCAAATTTAGATATGGAAAATAGCTTTGTGTTATGGCTGTTATGAAAAGAATCAAAATCGATATGCATAGGAAAATGGCAATCCATACCGTATAAAATAATAATCTCTGTTTCATTTTTCTTTTGTCTATGGTATTTACATCTTCTTTACATACCAATCATTGCCTATATATTCATACTCTTGCTTATGCGAGTCGAAAAGGTATCTTTTGTCATTATAGTCTTTATTTATTTTTATATAGTCAATGCCATTAGAAATCACTCTTATTATCTTCCCATTATCTATGCAACAATACGATAGGTTTAATTTCTTATAAGCCTTGAGAAACTTAATTATCTCGTTATCCTGTAAGGGATAGTTCTTTGGCTTTTTAGTTATTCTCAACTGGTTATCTACAAACACAAGACCGCTCCCCTTTTCCCTAAATAGCTCAAAAATGGTCACGTCAATATCTCTATTATAGATTAAGACACCATCTAATTGATTAAAATCGTAGTTTATTATTTGACTACTATAGTTTACTTCTGAAGAACAACCACCAAAGAGAAATAGAGTAATCAATAAAACTAATATCTTTATCTTCAAATTCATAACTATTTTCTCAAAAATAACACGAGCAAAGGGCTTACTTTTTTTTTGCAGTGCAAAGATATAAAAAGATATTCTATAAATCGAAATTTGAACTTTACTTTTTGAATTCCATTTTGATTGATACGATACAAAGTTGCTATTTTTGTAAAAGATAATTCTAAACACACAAAAATAAAAAGACGCCCTAATAAGGGTTTCAATTGAGGCTTAATTGACCTCTAACTAAAGGCTTAATTGAACCCTTAAAGGGCGTTAGTTAGAAGCTAATTAAGCACCTTTTTGTTTTCTAACTTTGTAATCTATTGATTAACTGATAGTTGCAACTATGGTTTTTGATAGTCATTTCTTGAGTTCAAAAGTGCTTTTTATAGAGATATTTGTAAATATATTTCAATCACAAAAATATCTTTTTTTATGAATAAGTGAGTGTTGTTGTCTAATAAACAAACTGATTTAAAACCAAGTTTAGTACTTCTTTCTATAAGAAGAAAGGGGTGAGAGAAGCTCATAAATAGAAACTTCTCTCACCCCATAGGCTTTTATCTGTATAGAAAAGGAAGACTAAAACTTAGTAAGCGTGGTCGTCCTCAGCAATTTCCTTACGATCAATAGCCTTCTTGTCGATTGCACGCCAAGCATAAACAATGTATGCCAAAACGAATGGAACAAGGAAGCTAACATAGAACATAGCCTTCAATGTGAACTCACTTGAAGAACTATTCTGAAGTGTCAATGAACTCTGTAGGTCGGCTGTTGATGGATAGTAAGCTGTGTTGTTCCATCCTGCAATGAGGAAGAGAACCAAAACAACCAATACGACACCAATACCTGCAGGCCAAATACCACGTACATACTCTGGCTTAAGAACAGTCTTAACGATTCCGAAAAGCAAGAGAACAACACCTACAAGCAGAATGATAGCTAATGGCCACATTGCTAATAAGTTGTTCAGATACTTCATTGGTTCCATAACGATAACGCCAGCTTCATTTACTGCGTAGCCCTCGCCTACCAATGTTACAATGAGGAAAGGCAAGAAGAACAGTAAGAAAAGAACTGTGTTAACGAGCAACTGCTTGCGAACACGTCCACGGATAATGTCATCGTTCACATTATTATTAATATAGAGTGTACCGAGGATACGTGCAAGGAATACTACAGAAATACCAAAGATAACTACCCAAGGATTGAGCAGTACGTCAAGTCCACGTGAACCATTTGCCCAATGAGAGATAACAGGCTGCATGAAGTCAGTAATGTTACCTTTCTCTACGATGAAGTTAGAACCTGTAAAGAAGGTTGCAACAGCTCCACCTAAGAGCAATGGACCAAGAATACCATTAATAATCAATCCAGTCTGGAAGGTACGAACACCAAAGAGGTTACCTGCCTTATTCTGGAATTCATAGCTAATAGCCTGAATGATAAATGTGAAGAGAATCAATACCCACACCCAATAAGCACCACCAAAACTGGTACTATAGAACAATGGGAAAGAAGCAAAGAATGCTCCACCGAATGTTACGAGTGTTGTAAAGGTGAACTCCCACTTACGACCTGTTGAATTAATGAGCATACGGCGCTCTTCTTCTGTCTTACCCAATTGGAAAATCATTGAGTTTGCACCCTGCACGAACAGCAGGAAGACAAGTAGCGCACCTAAAAGTGAGATGATGAACCACCAGTAGTGTTGCAGAAAATCGTATGTCATAGTTCTGGTCCTTTCTTAATTTGCTTACACATAATACTAACTTCAGCTGTCAACATTGCAGTAAAGAGAACAAGGAAGAGGAAGAAGGTGAATGCGATACCACCACTTGAGAGGTCGCTCACTGCTGCCCATGTTGGAAGCATATCCTGGATTGTCCATGGCTGGCGGCCAAATTCGGCAACAAGCCATCCACACTCACTTGCAATAAAAGCTAATGGGATGAGTGCAATACCTACTCTCTGTAACCAACGTGGACGAGTAATATCTTTCTTGTAAACAATAAACAATATCACTGCAAAGATAAGGATGAAGAAACATCCAAGGCCTACCATAATGCGGAATGACCAGAAGTTAACAGGAATGAATGGTACAACCTGCTTAGCATCCTTAATATATCCATAGCCAAAGTACTTCATATCCTTTTCAAGAACTTTGAGATTAGACTCTTTGTCCTTTCCTGCACGATAGTCTTTAAGTGCTTGAATGGCATTACGACCACGTTCCTGCTTCTCCTTCAACGATGGTTCCATTGTGCCGTCAGCCTTCTTATAACCACGGATAATATCCTTTACACCAGGAACATAACCATGAGCATCCTTTGTTGCAAGGATAGAAAGCATGTTAGGTACAGCTATTCGCATAGGAGGTTCAGACTGGTTCATGTAATCAGGCTGCTCAAATGGGTTCACCCAAGCAACTGCTGTCAAACTCTGATCAGTACCTCCTTCATAGAGAGCTTCCATGGCTGCAAGCTTCATTGGCTGTGATTGTGCTACCATATAAGCAGAGCTGTGACCTGTAGAACCAGCTAAAAGAGAAGCTACAAGACCAACAGCAGCACCCTACCTTAATACTCTCCTTTGCAAGCTCTATGTGACGCTTACGAAGCAGATACCAGCAGCTTACACCAACTGTGAATGCTGCGCCCAATATCCAAGAAGAAGTAATGGTATGTGTGAACTTGTCAATTGCAAATGGACTCAGTGCAACATCGAGGAATGAGGTCATCTCATTACGCATCGTATCAGGATTGAATGTACAACCGATAGGATACTGCATCCACGCATTAGCCACGAGAATCCACCATGCTGAGAGCGTTGCTCCCAATCCAGTGAGCCATGTTGATGCAAGGTGGAAGCCCGCTGAAACCTTGTTCCAACCGAAGAACATCACTGCAACGAATGTTGACTCCATAAAGAAAGCCAAGATTCCTTCGATGGCAAGTGGTGCACCAAAGATGTCACCAACGAACCAAGAATAATTGCTCCAATTAGTTCCAAACTCGAACTCAAGGATAATACCAGTAGCAACACCCATGGCAAAGTTAATACCAAACAATCGCTGCCAGAAACGAGTTGCAGTACGCCAAAACTCCTTTCGGGTGCGATAATAACAAGTCTCCATGATTCCCATTACGACAGCTAAGCCCAGTGTCAAGGGAACGAAAAGCCAGTGATAGATGGCTGTCAGTGCAAACTGTGCACGTGACCAGTCAACAGTTCCTGGATCAATGGCTAAAAGTAGGTTTTCCATTGTTTGTTGTTATTTATTAAAATGTTATGAATTGAATATATTGCTATCGGTTATAATTGATGATAATAACTGAAGCTCGTTATCTTTTCATCAGTTGTTGCTCAATGAATTCACCCTCTTTTCCTTTTTCCGCATTCGCTTTTAGAAAGTTTGGAAAGAAGAAAATCTTTAACACAAGGAACATAATAGCCAACTTAACTATTATCACTGTCCAAAGTGTTTTACCCAATGTCATGTGCCGAAACCCGTCATAATAGAGGTCAAACGCACGATAAAAGAAATTGTTTTTGTTCACTGTATGAAATGTTTTCGTACTTGTATTTTATACAAACCTATCCTGCAAAGTTAAACATTTATTTCCAAAAGTTGTTCTATATTTCCCTAAAAAAATAGGCATATTTTTTTGTATTTTAATGATTATCATCTTTACCTTTCCTTGTTAATCAATATAAAAAAAGACTATTTTTGCAAAAGATATTTTAGAGGCATTTAACAATGAAAAAGTTATTCACCATAGCAATGTTATTGGGTGTTACCTTGGGCATTCATGCACAGGAGGTGTACTCTCTGCAGAAGTGTCGTGAGCTGGCTTTACAAAACAATCGTCAGCTAAAGGTTTCGCGTATGACAGTAGATGTGGCAGAAAACACACGTAAGGCAGCTAAGACAAAGTATCTGCCACGTGTTGATGCACTTGCTGGTTATCAACACTTTTCACGAGAGATTTCACTTCTCAGCGATGATCAGAAGAATGCATTTAGCAATCTTGGAACAAATACCTTTTGGGCAGTTAGGTGGTCAGATTGGACAGAACTTGACCTCGTTAGCACAACAAGGTATCCTCAGTCCACAGATGGCTCAGCAACTTGGTCAGCTCTTTAGCAATGTTGCGACACCACTCACTCAGGTAGGAAACAATATTGGACAAAGTATCAATGACGCATTTCGTTCAAACACAAAGAACGTCTATGCCGGTGGTATTGTTGTCAATCAACCTATTTATATGGGAGGTGCTATCAAAGCAGCTAACGATATGGCAGCTATTGGTGAGCAGGTTGCACAAAACAATATCAGCCTTAAACGACAGTTAGTCCTCTATGGAGTTGATAATGCGTATTGGCTTGCTATCTCCTTAAAGAAGAAAGAAGCGTTAGCAACTCGCTATCGTGATTTAGCTCAAAAGCTCAATGAGGATGTTAAGAAGATGATACGCGAGGGTGTAGCTACTCGAGCTGATGGATTGAAGGTTGAGGTAGCTGTTAATACAGCTGACATGCAAATTGCTCGTATTCAAAGTGGTGTATCATTGGCTAAGATGGCATTGTGCGAACTTTGTGGTCTTGATTTGAATGGTGATATACCTCTGTCTGATGAAGGTGATGCCGACCTCCCTCCTACTCCATCAACGCAGTTTGACAACTATACTGTCTCTTCTTCAGATACAACAGGGCTTAACGAAGCTCGTCCAGAGCTACGTCTCTTACAGAATGCTGTTGATTTGAGCATACAGAATACCAAACTTATTCGTTCACTTTATATGCCTCATGTACTTCTTACTGCTGGCTATTCCGTATCAAATCCGAATCTCTTTAATGGTTTTCAGAAACGTTTTACGGACTTATGGAACATTGGAATAACAGTTCAAGTACCAGTATGGAATTGGGGAGAAAACAAATATAAGGTACGCGCAAGTAAGACCGCTACGACTATAGCACAGTTAGAAATGGATGACGTACGTAAGAAGATTGACTTGGAGATAGAGCAGAACAGACTCCGTCTTAAAGATGCAAACAAGCAACTTGCTACCTCTCAGAAGAATATGGCTGCTGCAGAAGAGAACCTTCGTTGTGCTAACGTAGGCTTCAAAGAGGGTGTTATGACGGTTACAGAAGTTATGGCTGCTCAGACTGCTTGGCAGACTTCACGCATGGCAATCATTGATGCAGAAATCAGCGTAAAGTTAGCACAAACAGGATTGCAAAAGGCTCTTGGCGGTTTATAATACAAGTTTGAACTTTGAGACTTGCGTTTCATGGAGCATTAGAAAGTCACAAACTCATATCTTAAAGGTTCACATTGCAGGAATTAAATACTTAATACATAAAAATCAAACCTCAAAAATATGTCAGCAAAATCACAACATAATAACATACTTTTAGCCGTAATAGGCTTTGTTTCTGTAGTAGTTATCGTGGCCGTTATTGGTTATTTCACCATTGACCGCACAGAAGAAACCATACAAGGAGAAGTAGAAGTAAGTGAATATCGTGTAGCTTGTAAGTTCCCAGGTCGTATCACAGATATAAAAGTGAAAGAAGGTGACTTTGTTCACAAGGGAGACGTCCTTGCTACATTGGCTATCCCTGAAGCAAGTACACAAGAGAAAGTGGCTGAAGCTGCGGCTGGTGCAACAGATGCTTTGAGTGCTTTGGCAGAAGGTCCTACACGTCGTGAGACTGTTGAAAGTGCTTATCAAGTTTATCAGCAGGCTATTGCAGCAAATGATATTGCCGAGAAAACCTACGGTCGTATGCAACGATTGTATGACGAAGGAGTGATGAGTGCACAGAAACGTGATGAGGCTATGGCAGCATACGAAGCAACAAAGGCTGGTGTACAAGTTGCTAAATCGCAGTGGGAACTTGCTAAGAATGGTGCCCAGCGTGAGACTAAAGAGGCTGCAAGAAAGCAAGCGCAGGCTGCTCGTTCTGCAGTTGATGTTGTTCGTTCAGTCTTGAAAGAAACCGTACAGCGTGCAACAGCAGACGGAGAGGTTGAAACAATCTATCCAAAGGTAGGCGAACTTGTCGGCTTAGGTAGTCCGATTATGAGTATCTCAATGGTTGATGATATTTGGGGAACATTTAATGTTCGTGAGGATCAACTCAAGGACATGAAGGTTGGCACAGTTCTAAAAGCCTATGTTCCAGCTCTTGATAAGAATATTGAACTGCGTGTAACCTCCTTAAAGGATAAAGGTTCTTACGCTGTGTGGAAGGCTACTAAGACCAATGGACAGTATGATCTAAAGACATTCCAAGTTAAGGCAAAACCAACAAAGAAGGTTGAAGGTTTAAAGCCTGGTATGTCGTTGATACTAAAGAAGTAGGACCTCCCCCAGCCCCTCCAAAGGAGGGGAGTTGCCTAACGGGATGTTAGTTCTCTAATAATGGCAAAAGCAAAACTCTCTTAGCACCTTCCATAGATGTGCTGATGGTAAACACATGTGGTGCTGATGGCTAACACCAATGGTGCTAAGGCTTATCACTAAAGACAGAGGGGCTTGCTTTACTAATAAGCTATTAAAAAAATCATTATTTAAAGACCATCTAACAAAGACATTTAAAGGCAGTTTTCCTCACATAATATCCTTTTATAGAGGGAGTTGAGGAGGCTTTTTAATCATAATGAAGAAGTTACTCTTATACATAAGAAGGATTGTTAATCTCTCTGCTCGTGAAGTTGGATTGATGATACATAACCCCATCTACATCTGTTGTATGGTGGTTTTTCCTCTTGTTATCATCTTTTTCTTTACATCTCTGATGAGTACTGGGCAGCCAGAGAAACTCCCTTGTGGTGTTGTCGACAACGATAACACTTCTGTTACACGTGCTATGATTCGTCAGTTGGATGGTTTTCAAAGTACTCGTGTCGCAGGGCATTACAACAATGTATCTGAAGCACGTAAAGCCATACAGCGCAATGAGATATATGGTTTCCTCTATATCCCAGAAGGAACAACGGCTAAGCTTGTTTCTCAGCGGCAGCCAGAGGTATCTTTCTATTATAGTAATGTGACACTCGTTGCGGGAGGTATGATTTTCAAAGACCTCAAGACTGTAACTACTCTTAGTTCTGCAGCTGTTGGTGCAGCTAAGTTGCAGATGCTTGGAAAGACGCCTGATGAGATTAAAACAATCATTCAGCCAATAGGTCTCGACGTACACATGGTTGGTAATCCTTGGATGAACTATAATGTTTATTTAAGTAGTATTATGATTCCTGGTATTCTGGTGCTATTCATGTTTCTTATTACCGCCTACTCTATCGGTACAGAACTAAAGTTTGGTAGAGCTAATGAGTGGATGTCTATGGCTGGAAATAATATTCTTGTAGCCCTTACAGGTAAGCTATTACCACAGACACTCATCTTCTTAACCATATTCTTAGGATATGAATGGTATGTCTATGGTTATCTAAACTTTCCACACCCAGGTGGTCTGGGTATGATTATCTTCCTTGCCATACTTACTGTACTGTCATCTCAGGGATTCGGTGTTTTTGTCTTTGGATTGATGCCTTCTCTGCGAATGTCAATGAGTATATGTTCTCTTTGGGCTGTGGTAGGTTTCTCTGCCTGTGGTGCAACCTTCCCACTATTTGCTATGGACGGTATGATTGAAGCCTTAGCACAGATTATTCCACTGCGCCATTACTATATGATTTATCAAATCTGCATCTTCAATGGTTATCCATTGATAAATGCATGGGTGAATGTCGTAGCACTGGTGGCTTTTGCCTCACTGCCAATCCTTGTGATTAGAAATATTAAACGAGCAATGGTTGAATATGTATATACCATAAAGATATACAAGTATCATCCACTAACGGTCATAAAGGATGAGTTTATGTACAGAATTTTATCAAAGGAAAAGTTCCATAAAGAGTTATATTTCTGTGTATTACTCATCACTGATTAAATAATCTCTCAAAGAAGAGGGTTAACAAACGGTCAATTATGTCAGAAACAAAGAATACAACGAAGTCTACTAACAAAAAGAAAGCAAGCTCAGGACCACTGAGTTTTCTGTCTTCTCTTTGTTATATATGGTGGTTGGAAACGAAGAGTACGATTAAAGACGAAGGAGTATTAATATTCTTTCTTGTTGTACCTTTGGCTTACCCACTGCTTTACTCATGGATATATAATAATGAGGTGGTGCGTGAGGTTCCTGTCGCTATTGTCGATTTATCTCACTCTTCATCTTCACGTGAGTTTATTCAAGACTTTGATGCGTCACCTGATGTACGTGCTGCCTACTATTGTAATAACCTGCAGGAGGCTGAAGCATTGGTAGGGAAAACAGGCTGTACATGGTGTACTCTACTTTCCAAGTGACTTTGAACGCACTTTGCACCGTGGTGAAAAGGCTCATGTGGGTGTGTATTGTGACATGAGTCTGATGCTTACCTATAAGGCTATCTATCAGACTGCATTGGCAGTATCAATGGAAATGGGTACTGACATAAAGAAAGAACATTCTCTATCGTTTACAGAAAGAGATGAAGAGGTTAGCACCGAACCAATGATAGTAGATGCAGAGCCGATCTTTAACACAACGGGAGGTTATGGTAATGCTATTCTTCCTGGTGTGTTGATTCTTATACTACAGCAAACATTACTTCTCGGAATTGGCTTATCAGCAGGTACAGCACGTGAAAACAACCGTTTCCAAGACCTTGTCCCTATCGGTAAACACTACAATGGAATTATGAAGATAGTACTTGGCAAATCCTCTTGCTATTTCATGATTTATTGTGTTATGGCAGCATACGTAACAATGGTTGTACCCCATTTGTTTAACTTCACTATGCTTGCTCGTCCTGCTGACCTCTTTTGGCTTCTTTTGCCATATCTGTTAGCGGTTATCTTCTTCGGTATGACTATCTCGTGTCTTGTGCGTTATCGTGAGAATGTAATGCTTTTAGTGGTCTTTACCTCTATCCCTTTCCTTTTCCTTACAGGAGCTTCATGGCCACAGAGTAGTATTCCTGGTGGCTGGCAGGGTGTCAGTTGGCTTATTCCTTCCACCTTTGGTGTTCGTGGATATTTACGAATAGCCTCTATGGGTGCTACCATTGATGATGTATTGCCAGAAGTTCGTGCGTTATGGATACAAGCAGCTGTATATTTTGTGACAACCTGCTTTGTCTATAGGTTCCAGATTATCAATGCTCGTAAACATGCTATCTCACACTATCAGATGATTCAAGATAGAATTAAGACTGCTCGTGAGAAGAAGTCTAAGGAATAATAAACATTCTAAGAAAAGGTTTTAGCATACAATGCTCTATATTGATATATAAGGGTTTTTAGCAAAAAAAGATTGATATAACAGAAAAGTAGAACCCTTTTACAGCAGAAAGAAAAACCTGCCTTGTAAATATTTTTCACCAGCTCTCTGTTCTTATCAAGGCTTAATTGGCTTTGAAAAGACGCCCTTTTAGCTTGCAAAAGGTGCCCTTTTGAGGTCTTACTAACGCCCTTTTGAAGGCCAATTAAGCACCTTTTCTCATGCAATCTTGTAACATCTTAATAGCAAGATAGTTACAAAGATGAAATAAAACAGTACTTTTTTTACCTGATTTCTACAAAGAGATTAAGGAATAATGTAAAAATAAATTCAAACACTGGCTATTCTAAAAAAAGTAAGTGTTTATAGTCCAATTTGAATTGATTTGAATTGAATAGACAAATGGGAATATAAGTTTATACGTCTATTAGGTATATCTACATTAGATTATAAACTTGTATTCCCATAACTAATATATCCTTTTATATCGCTCTTACAAGTGGAAGTATTCTTTCTTCTTTTCGTTAAATGCTACCCTTGATGCAAGGTGGAAAAGAAAGACTTACTTTGATGTGTCTCTATGTAACACACTTCCGCTTTGCCTGATGCGTAGCAAGAACGAGCACTTCGGCAATCTGAACATGGGCAGGAGCGGAAGCAGCATAGAACACAACCTCAGCTATATCAGCGCCAGTGAGTGGCTTAACACCTTCATATACCTTTTCAGCACGAGCATCATTGCCATGAAAACGTACGTTAGAGAAGTGGGTCTCTACCAATCCAGGCTTTACATTCGTCACACGTACAGAGGTATGTGCAAGGTCAATACGGAGTCCGTCGGTAATCGTCTTTACAGCAGCTTTCGTTCCACAATAGACATTACCGCCTGCATAGGCTGCATCGCCAGCCACAGAACCAATGTTAATAACATGTCCGCTGTCACGTTTTACCATTCTTGGAACAACAAGGCGTGTCATGGTTAAGAGTCCTTTGATATTGGTATCAATCATCGTTTCCCAATCCTCAAAGCTACCTTCGTATTCAGGTTCTAAGCCAAGAGCCAAACCAGCATTGTTAATTAAGACATCAATCTGCTGCCATTCAAGTGGTAGGCTGTTGATAGCTGCAGTTGCCGCATTACGATTTCGTACGTCAAAAGCAAGTGCTAACACTCTCACTCCTTCTGCTTCGAGTTCTTTCTTTAGGTTAGCAAGAAGTTGTGCTCTACGCCCAGTAATGATAACATCATACCCTCCTTGTGCAAACTTACGTGCACAGGCTTCGCCAATTCCACTGGTAGCACCAGTAATCAATACTATTTTTCTCATATTATGACTAAGTTATTATTGAAAGACAATATAGTTTAAGACGGACTAATAGAAAGGAGAACTTGCTCCCCTACCCAGTTTTCTTATCTAATAGTTAGTATCTACAAAACTACTACTATTATTTATTCGACACCGCCACACCTATTAATATCAACGCACTTCCAACATAGGCTATGGCTGTCATTGGCTCGTTGAGGAAGATAGCACTGGTTGCTACTGTGGTGATAGGGTTTAGATATAGATAGTTCGATGATGTCATGGCACCAATCTTCGCAATGACTAATGTCCATAGAACGAAGCAAAGGAAAGACGCTACAAGACCAAGGAACAATAGGTTTAAGATAACTTTCGGTGTGAGAAGCATGGAGGTGGTTGCCGTCCATGGGTCAAAAAGAAAGGCTGGCAATACCGTTACAAGTCCGTAGAAGAAAATCTTACGTGTTATAAAAACAGCAGAATAACTGTTTGATATCTTCTTCATTAGTAAGGAATAAACAGCCCAACATAGTGATGCCAACAACGTGAGGAGGTCGCCCCAAGGATTCAGATGTAGGACAAAACTACCATTGAAGATAACGATAGCAACACCCATCAAGGCTATCAACGAACCGAGAATCAATGACCAACTTGCTTTGATACTCTTCACAAAGGTGATACCAAGTAGTACTGTAAGCAGTGGTGCAGTACAAACAATGAAACTAACGTTATTAACATAAGTAAGTCCCACGGCATAGTTTTCTGCAAGGAAGAACACCGAACCTCCCGTTATACCTAATAAAACCATAATTAATTCATCACGCCATGTACGAGAAAAAAGCTGACGTGGCGAGATAAACCATATACAAATATAGGCAATAACAAAGCGTAGGAAAAAGATTTCCAACGGTGTTAACCCACTGTTATAAAGCACCTTTGTGTTTACAAAGGTAGTGCCCCATACAGCGACAATAGCAATGGCAAGAAGATGCCATAGTATGTTTTTATTCTTGATGTTCGGCATATTTCCTAAGAGGATTAGGTAAGGTTTTACCCTTTGTGATAAGAATTATTACGGAAGTAATGATAAGTACACAACCAATAATAATAGATGTTGTGAGTGGTTCGCCCATTAGTGTGATACCAATAGTCATTGCAGTGAGAGGCTCAAAGGCTCCTAAGATAGCAACACTGGCAGAATCAATCAAGGTGAGTGAACGAACCAACGTAACGTTACTAATAGTGGTTGGAATCAAACCCAGTAGTATCAATGAAAGGAAAGAGTCTGCATTCGTAATTCGTTGTACACCTCCTGTCGTAAATGTTGCATAAAGAATGAGTAGCAACATTGCCATAAAAAAGATGTAGAAATTAACCTTCAACGCCGGCAACTTACGAATACGCATGTTAGGGAAGAGTACCATATAGATAGCATACAGCAGTCCTGAAGACATGGCAAGTGTAACACCCCACATCGACTTAATACCGTCTGTATGCCCTATTCCACCAAGAAAAGCCACACCAGCAATAGCAAGTAAAATAGCTAAGGATATGCGAATTGTAAGTTTTTCGTTAAAGAAAAGAATGAGAAGAATCTCCGTCCATACTGGATAAGAGAATAGCAGGGTGGTAGCTATACCACCAGGCATATATTCGTAACTACTGAAAAGACATACAGCCGACACAGCATACAGAATCGAAAGGAATGTGATACGGAGTCCATCTCCCCATCGTATATGCAGATTTTGCTTACGCCATAAGAGGATCGCCATCATAAAAAGACAACCGAAGGCGAAACGATAGATTAAAACTGACGGCAGTAACATTCCCGACTCCATTACAGGAATGGAGAAAGCGGGATAGTACCGAACGTAATTGCAGAAAGGCTGGCATAACCATAACCCTTTATAGTGGAAGAATTATTCACGATTTATATGTGTGTTGATTAACGCTAATATAAGTGCAAATTTACATATTTTTCTGCAATATATGTACCGAAAACTCCTATAAAAAGGTCAAGAATAGAGAACAATGACTATACCATGAGGTATGGCAACAATAAATAGCTTTTACTTTGGCTAACTATTGCAAGGCATTTAGCACCCAACACCATTGGTGTCTACCATTAGCACCACATGTGCGGAGCATCAACTCCTTGGCAAACATAGGCTTTTAATTTGGGAGGGAACTATATAATATGACGTACTAAAACGTTAAATATAAGTTAAATATTAGGTAACTATTTCCTATTTAAGTAATAACATTTACTTTTGTCAACAGATAAATAAATTAAGAAACAAGGGGTGCTTCACGGTTGTGTTGCTGAGATTATACCCATAGAACCTGACGCTGATAATGCAGCCGCAGGGATTGTCTCATTCTATACTTACACTTTGTTTGTCATTAATGAGACTGTTTTCTATCTCGTATCATCTTTTGAAAAACTGCAATAGACGTACCTCTACAAACCGATATGGTGCATGAGATATATTTGTGCATTGACAATTGCAGGCTCTGACTGTAGCGGTGGAGCTGGAATACAAGCAGACATAAAGACTATGTCAGCCTTAGGTGTCTATGCAGCAACTGCTATTACATCTATTACTGTGCAAAATACGAAAAGGTGTACAGGCTGTTCATGGAGTGAATCCTCTTATCGTTGCCAACCAGATTAAGGCGGTTATGGACGATATAAAACCTGATGCTGTAAAGATTGGGATGGTAAATGATTGTGCTACTATACACGCCATAGCTGATACGTTGACGTTTTATCCGAACATTCCGATAGTGATTGATCCGATTACGATATCTACAAGTGGCTTTAGACTTATGAAACAAGATGCTTTAGAACTATTTTGTCATTCCTTGCTTCCTATGTCTACCCTACTGACTCCTAATCTTCCTGAGGCTGAGATATTGTCAAATATGAAAATAAATACCATTGATGACATGGATATAGCAGCACAAAGAATCTTGAGTTTGGGGTGTAAAGCTGTTCTGATAAAAGGAGGACATATGACAGGAGATAGAAAGATTGACCGGCTATATATGGCTAATGGAATAGTACAAACCTTTACCCGTAAGACAATAGACACCCAAAACACTCATGGAACAGGTTGTACACTATCCTCTGCTATCACTTCTTTTATAGCACGTGGACTGGAATTAAGCTGATGCTATAGCTGCTGCAAAGAACTATCTTTCTCAAGCATTGGAAGCTGGTAAGGATATTCATATTGGCGAAGGGCACGGACCTGTTAACCATTTGTTTAATCCTGAAAAGCTAATAACTTTATGATACAATTTATTACACACACCAATGAACGCTATGATTACATAGATGGCGTTCGAATGGCACTCGAAGGAGGATGCCGATGGATTCAACTTCGAATGAAAGGATGCTTCAGAAGAGGAGGTTCTGAAGACTGCTAAAAGTACGAGAAAACTATGCAGACAATACGATGCAGTCTTTATTCTTGATGATTATGTAGAACTGGTAGAAAGGACAGGTGCTGATGGTGTGCATCTTGGTAAGAACGATATGCCTATCGATAAAGCACGTCGTCTTCTTGGAAAGGATAAAATCATTGGTGGTACAGCAAATACTTTTGAGGATGTCAAACGTATTTATTCTGCTGGAGCAGACTACATTGGTTGCGGTCCTTTCCGCTTTTACTACTACCAAGAAAAAGCTATCTCCTATCTTAGGGTTAGATGGCTATAGACGTATCATTGAGCAAATGAATACTTACGGAATTAATATCCCTATCATTGCTATAGGTGGTATACTTCTACAAGATGTATCGGATATAATGCAGACAGGGGTAAGTGGTGTAGCTGTTAGTGGTGCTATCCTTAATGCTAACAATGATGATAACCCAGTTACCACAATGAAAAGATTTATCAATAAACTTAAATCAAACAATAAATGAAAACAGAATTCAAATTTAGCTATCCTTCCTCTGAGAAGGTTTACCTAGGTGGAAAACTCTATCCTGAGCTCAAAGTGGGTATGCGTAAAGTACATCTTACACCTACTGTTACTATCAAGAAAGGAGAAAGATGTGAGGAAAAGCAACACTCCTGTGTATATATATGATACCAGTGGTGCTTACAGTGATCCTAATATTGATATCAACTTAGAGTGCGGACTGCCTAAACTTCGACAGCCTTGGGTCATAAAACGTAAGGAAAGAGAGACCCAAATGTATTTCGCCAAACAGGGTATAATAACTGAAGAGATGGAATATGTTGCCATCAGAGAGAATATGAATTGTGAGGAATTGGGTATCGACACGCGTATCACTCCAGCGTTTGTATGCAAGGAAATTGCCAAAGGGAGGGCTGTAATACCCTGCTAACAAAAAGCATCCAGAGTCTGAACCGATGATTATCGGGACGAACTTTCTGGTGAAGATAAACGCCAATATCGGCAATTCCTCCACATCTTCTGATATCGAACAAGAGATTGAAAAGGCGGTTTGGAGTTGTAAATGGGGTTGCGATACATTAATGGATTTATCTACAGGTAAGGATATTCATGAGACACGAGAACGAATTCTTCGTAACTGTCCTGTACCCGTTGGGACAGTACCTATGTATCAAGCTTTTGAGAAAGTTAATGGAAAGATTGAAGCTCTTAACTGGGAAATCTTCCGTGATACCTTAATTGAACAGTGCGAACAAGGAGTGGATTACTTTACAATTCATTGTGGCATACGATTAAAGAATATACATCTTGCTGACAATCGATTGACAGGTATCGTAAGTCGTGGTGGTAGTATTATCTCTAAATGGTGCAAGGAACATCAGAAAGAGAGTTTCTCTATGATCATTTTGATGATATATGTGATATCTGTGCAAAGGTATGATGTTGCTATATCGTTGGGAGACGGACTACGTCCTGGTTGTACGCACGATGCGAATGATGCTGCTCAATTTGCCGAACTTGACACGATAGGCGAATTAGTTGAGCGTGCATGGGATAAGAATGTACAGGTCTTTGTTGAAGGACCTGGTCATGTTCCAATGCATAAAATCAAGGAGAATATGGAACGACAAATTGATAAGTGCCATGGTGCACCCTTCTATACATTAGGTCCACTTGTCACTGATATTGCTCCAGCTTACGATCATATCACGTCTGCTATTGGTGCATCTCTCATCGGATGGTACGGTACTGCCATGCTATGTTATGTAACACCAAAGGAACATCTTGCCCTACCTGAGAAAGAAGATGTACGTATTGGTGTCATCACTTATAAGATAGCTGCCCACGCAGCAGACCTTGCAAAGGGACATCCAAGTGCTTCTATCCGTGATAATGCATTGAGTAAAGCACGTTACGACTTTCGTTGGAAAGACCAGTTTAACTTAGCACTCGACCCAGAACGAGCACTTGAATATTACAAAGCAAGCAACTCTGTTGATGCAAACTATTGTACAATGTGCGGTCCACACTTCTGTGCTGCTCGTATAAGTCATTCTCTCAAGGACTGTGAGGAATAAGCAAAAAAATAACAATTATCCGTAAATATAAATTTATTATGATTGAGACACAAGTATCAAAAGGTATTATTAGTACCTATTTCGACAAACTTCAGCGTAATTTACAACTCGATGTTGCCATCGTTGGTGGTGGTCCTTCAGGCATCGTTGCAGCTTATTATCTGGCGAAAGCAGGGTTAAAAACAGCTCTATTTCGATCGTAAGCTGTCACCTGGCGGGGGTATGTGGGGTGGCGCAATGATGTTTCAACCAAATTGTTATACAGGAAGAAGCGTTGCACATTGTCAAGGACTTCAATATCAGCTATCAGCCTTATGAAAACGAACTTTATACCATTGACTCCGTTGAAAGTACCTCCGCTTTGCTTTATCATGCAGCTCATGCTGGTGCAACAATCTTCAACTGCTATTCTGTTGAAGATGTTGTCTTCAAGAATGATGTTGTAAGTGGTGTTGTAGTCAACTGGACTCCAGTCCTTCGCGAAGGACTACATGTTGACCCATTAAACATCATGTCTAAATGTGTGATTGATGGCACTGGTCACGACAGCGAGATATGTAAGGTTGTGGCACGTAAGAATAGTATCCAACTTGACACTGCTACAGGCGGAGTTGTGGGTGAAAAGTCCTTGGATGTGGCTGAGGGTGAGCGTATGGTCGTTGAAGGCACACGTGAAATTTACACTGGACTCTATGTCTGTGGTATGGCTTCTTCAGCCGTAGCAGGAACTCCAAGAATGGGTCCAATATTTGGTGGTATGTTACTATCTGGCAAGAAGGTAGCCGATTTGATTATAGATAAACTAAAGAAATAAATATCATCTAATGAAATGGATAACCATTACCTCTCCCGAATTCTTATCGGGAGAGGCTATCTTCATTGATAAACTCTTTTCACAAGGGCTTGATTTATTGCATCTGCGTAAGCCAGAAGCATCATTAGAAGCCTACAAGCGACTTCTTCTTCAAATACCAGAGCAGTGGCACAGTCGAATCGTTCTGCACGAACATTTCGAATTGGCAGAAGAATATAAACTTCATGGTATTCATTTGAATCGGCTCTGTTCTGTAGCTCCCAAGGCTTATCATGGAAGCATTTCTTGCTCTTGTCATACCATAGAGGAAGTTATAACACAAAAAGACTCAAAAGACTATGTATTCTTGAGCCCTATCTTTGATAGTATCTCTAAAGTAGGATATCATGCAGCCTTCTCCCCCTACCTCACTTAAGCAGGCTGCTATGGAAAACATCATTGATGAAAAAGTAATTGCCTTGGGAGGTATAACTGCTAATAACATCTTTCTTGTCAAAGAGTGGCACTTTGGTGGTGTTGCGTTATTAGGAGATATATGGAAGCGTATGTCAGACCCACAAGTAGATGAATATCTGAACCATATTCGAACACTTCTTTAATTAAGTTCAGACTAATATGAACTCAAACTCAATAAAAATGATTCTCCAATTGACCTTTTATTATTCCTCTAAGTAACGAAATATAGAATAAACTGGGGTGTTTATCAACCCCATTGACGAGGTAACCTTTAAAGGTATATAATCTAATGTTTCTGCTTCTTTCAGAATCATAAACGTCTTTTGTTCAAGCATTTTATTAATCCTATAGTGTGAGTCAATGTCCTTCTTCTTTATATCTACATGATATAGAATTACATATCCTGAAAAGTAATAACAAGCTATTATCTGTTTGCGATTCCTCTTTGGATAATACCAACACCCCGATGATGATACAACACTATCATACGTGTATTCAAATGGCGAAAGTCCTAAATCATATTTATAAATACCCTTTTGAGCATCTAAAGCAAAATCCTCATTGTAAAATTGTTTATAACCCATAGTATCCTTAGGATTTATAAACCTTCTAATACTGGCATTATCTTCTAAATTTACATAGAAGGGATATGTTTTCCTGTTCAATGAAATCGTACGTCCAATGTGACGATAAGTAATTCCCCCACCTTGTAATTGATTATCATATACCTCATAAAAGCTTTTTACGATTCCGTTTTTAACATATACAACCTCTGTTGACATCTGTGCATTGAGCATATATACTTGTAACAAAAATACACAACAGAGTATTCCTCTAAGATAGTTATTAGAGGTTCTCCTCAATTCCATTCTGTATACTCTCCGTATCGCCTCTGTTTTATATAATTCTATTTTATTATTCATCATCATTAATGTTTTGTTAATAGGTTTGATAATAAACAGTTGAAAAAGCAAAGATAATCATTTACAACATAAAAAAATTTACCGTTCAATTTATAGGTCCCATTGAAATTAAAACCTCTATTAAAAACAAGCAAGAAACTACTATTCGTATCATTAGAATACTTTATTTCGTTCCACTCTTCACCATTCGCACTATTGGTGTTCCCCATCCGCACCATTGGTGCTGTGCCTTCGCACCATATGTGCTGGGACTTTAAACATAGATAAGGAAAGAGGAGAAAAATTTATAATGACTCTTTTCTAAGCGAAGAAAAGAGACTTGTTGATAAGGGATGTTATCAACGGTGAGAGTGACTAAATTGTACTTTTAACCATGAGTAATTCTGAGCCATTATACGCTACCTCGTCAATTCATTCCAAATTTCTACTTTCTAATAACATCACAAATTCTTTAAAATAGATTTCCTGTCACTCCCATCATCTATAAAAGACTTGTAACTCATTGATTTATAACATATTTCATTTAAAACTGTTAAAAGTGACAGCAAAATAAAATTAAAACTATCATAGTAATATAGCTTTCATTTCTGCAAAATGGTAAACTATTCTATCTCAGAAAGAACAACTATAAAAGATAATTATTTGCAAGAATTACAAATTATGTGTACCTTTTGCATTGTCTTAAGTAAGTTGGATAACTTACACATTAAAGATTACCTGAGGAATCAGAAAAATAAAGAAATCCTTTTACCATATAAAGGATTATCTATAGCACTTATAATAATTAAATTAGGTAAATAGCAATGAGGATAGCATTTTTTGACGCAAAGTCGTATGACATCGAGTCTTTCAACGAAGTAAACAAGGATTATAATTTCGATATTCGCTATTATCAAGAGCGTCTCAGTATTAGTACTGTGCCTTTGGCAAAGGGTGCAGACGTGGTTTGTATTTTCGTAAATGCAGAGTGCGATGCAAGAGTTATTGATGAATTAGTGAACAATGGTGTAAAACTTGTAGCGCTTCGATGTGCTGGTTTCAATAATGTTGACCTTAAGGCTGCTGAAGGTCGTATTAAGGTGACACACGTACCTGCTTACTCTCCACATGCTGTTGCTGAGTATGCTGTAGCACTGATGCTAAGTCTTAACCGTAAGATTTATCGTGCTGTGAACCGTACACGTGATGGAAACTTCACATTACATGGTTTGTTAGGCTTCGACATGCATGGTAAGACAGCAGGTGTTGTTGGTATGGGTCGTATTGCCAAAGAACTTATAAAGATTCTTCACGGCTTTGGTATGAATATTATGGCATACGATCTCTATCCAGATCAAGAGTTTGCAAAGCAGTATAATGTGAAGGTTGTTCAGCTTGACGAACTTTATGCGAATAGTGATATCATCTCCCTCCACTGCCCATTGACACCAGACACAAAGTTCCTTATCAATAAGGAAAGTATTGCGAAAATGAAGAAGGGTGTGATGATTATCAATACTGGTCGTGGTCAGCTTATCCACACAGAAGACCTTATCGAAGGCTTGCGTACAAAGCAGGTGGGTTCAGCTGGTCTTGACGTTTATGAAGAGGAGAAAGAGTACTTCTATGAAGATAAGAGCGACAAGATGATTGACGATGACGTATTGGCTCGCTTATTGATGGTTCCAAACGTTGTATTGACCTCTCACCAGGCATTCTTTACAAAGGAAGCGCTCTACAACATCGCTGTTTCAACCCTTAGCAGTGTAAAAGAACTATCAGAGGGTAAGGAACTTAGTTGCCAAGTAAAGTAAGTATTAGAGTCTTATAATCCTCATAAAGATTATAAGGTCAGTATTAGGTATACAATAAGGTGGATTGAAAGAAAAATCTTTTTCAATCCACCTTTTTCTATGTATTTTCTTTGTTGTTGTGTCATATAAATAATATTTAACGCAAAAACCTTTGAAGTTACATTAGTTTCGTTTAACTTTGCGCACATAATTAACGAAATATTCAATATAAAACTTCTCTATTGGAGGCTTTAAAAGGCTTATGATGAGGAGAATAATAAAGGATAACTATAGAATAAAATATACTTAATAAAAAAACAAAGAGTTATGAAAAAGATTTTAGTTGTAGCAGCACTGATGCTTTCATCAGTATCTACATTCGCACAGCATGCAGTTGGTTCATTTAACCTTCAGCCAAAGGTTGGTGTTAGTATTGCTAATCTCACAGAGGTTAAGGGCTCAGATCCTCGTGTAGGTCTTGTAGCTGGTGTTGAGGGTGAGTATCAGGCAAGTGATATTTTCTCTGTAAGTGCAGGTGTACTCTACTCTATGCAGGGTGCAAAAGCTAATTTCGCTAATTTAGTTGATGCTACAAACCGCCTTGATTACATTAACGTTCCTATCATGGCAAACGTTTATGTTGTTAAAGGTCTTGCTGTTAAATTGGGTGTTCAGCCTGGATTTAATGTTAGCAACAAAATTAAGGTAAACAATCTTGACGCAGTTGAAAATCCAGCAAAGGCACAGTCTGTAGACGTTTCTATTCCAGTAGGTCTTTCTTACGAATACAACAACTTCCAGCTTGATGCTCGTTACAACTGGGGTGTTAGCAAGGCTTTCAAATTGAGTGACGCCAAGAACAGCGTATTCCAGATTACTTTGGGCTACAAGTTTGACTTGTAAATCATTAAAACAAATACTATATTGTTTTGAGGAGACCACAGCGTCTCCTCTTTTCGTTTATGCATTATCGTCCTCTATATGATTAAACCCGAATCGGTCATTACACCACAATATGTATAGTTCTTCTTACTATGGTTTTGTTTCCTAACCAATTCGGGTTAAAGCGATAATATTAGAGGGCTTTACTCCTAATTATTTCATGAAAAGACTTTGGGTTGATTTTATGTTTCTTATATAATAAAGGTGTACTCTCTTACCTGTAAAAACACTCTTTTCACCCGATAAATAAACCGCCTAAGAATAGATAAAGTAGTCTTTTCTTACTCTATACCTCTTTTTCTTTATCATAAACTAAGATTAAGTAATTTATGAAAATTGTATGAAAATACAATATTTTTTCGTACCTTTGTAGCACACTTAGGATAATAAATAGCAAAAATTAGTATGTCATATCAATTTCTCAAAGTACGAAACACACTATCGTAACCTTACTTATTTAGGCGTTCCAATCATTATCGGACAATTAGGAAACCTTATTCTTAACTTTGCCGATACGCTTATGATTGGACATCATAGTACAGAAGAATTGGCTGCAGCGGCATTTGTCAACAATATGTTTACGTTGGTCATTATTTTTGCTATTGGCTTTACATATGCTATTACAGCACTTGTTGGTATCCTATACGGACAGGATAAGACTCATCGTATTGGTGAGGTAATGAAGAGTGCTACGGCAGCAAACACCTGTATGGCAATACTTTTATCTGCCATTATGATTGTTCTGTACTTGAACATTCATCGTTTGGGACAGCCAGAAGAGCTATTACCACTCATTCGCCCTTACTTCCTTATCCAACTTGTGTCTCTCCCATTTGTATGTTGGTTTAATACTTTCCGTCAGTTTACCGATGGTATCACTGACACAAGGTGGCAATGTGGATTCTTGTTGCTGGAAATGTGATGAATATCTTTGGCAACTGGATACTGATTTATGGCCATTTAGGACTTCCAGAGATGGGACTGGTTGGTGCAGGACTATCTACAATGATTTCACGTATCGTGATGGCTTTCATTATGGTAGGCATCTTCTTCTTTAGTAAGAAATATAAAGAATACAAGAAGGGATGGAGTTTAGGCCAGGTGAAATATGCAGACTTCAAGCAGATTACTGTTCTTGGTATTCCTTTAGCATTACAAATGGGTATGGAAACTGCTGCCTTTAGCCTTTCAAGCTTGATGGTTGGCTGGTTCGGTACAGAATCCTTAGCGGCTCATCAGGTTATGTTGACGATTTCACAGTTAGGCTACATGATCTACTATGGCTTGGCAGCAGCGGTAGCAGTACGCATTAGTAACTTCATGGGACAACGTGACTATCTTGCTGTAAGAAGAACAGCAACGGCTGGAATTCATTTGGTCTTCTTGCTTGCCATACTAACTTCTGTGCCAATCTTCATTTGCCGTCATATCATTGGTGGACTTTTCACTGATAATGTAAACGTTATTTCAATGGTATCTATGACGATTATTCCATTTATGATTTATCAGTTTGGTGATGGCTTGCAGTGTAATTATGCCAATGCAATGCGCGGCACAGCTAATGTTCGTCCGCTAATCTGGATTGCGTTTGTATCTTTCTTCGTTGTTTCTCTTCCTTTAGGCTATCTCTTTGGAGTCGTTATGAACTATCAGCTGGTCGGTGTCTGGTTTGCCTTCCCATTTGGTTTAACACTGTCAGGCGTACTTTACTATATCTACTATCAGAAGGGATTGAACAAGATAGAGTCTGGAGCAAAGATATAATTCATAATTATGATTACTACTACACTTCATAATTATGATTATCATTATTTGCTATTCTTAAAATATGACCTTGATAATAGATTAAGAGCAACATAACTTCAAAAGGCGATAATAAGTAATGACATTAATTCATCAACTTATTATCGCCTTTTGACGTATCCCCTCTGTAATATTCGAGGTAAAAATTAGATAGAAATCTACTCTTTATAATTAATTGCCTCCATGAACCGCTTGATAACCTCTGGCTTACCCGTATGCTTACCTTTATCTTCAGAGATCTTACAGGTTTCGTTATAGAACGGCCACGACTCCGTAATCTTTACAGCGACCAACTTAATAACAATGTTCATTGGCTTTACATGTGGAAAATCATTGGTGAAGTGAGTACCAATACCAAATGAAGGCTTCACTCGATTCTCAGCATAACGCTGTATCTCAATAGCCTTATCCGTATCTAAAGCATTTGAGAATAGCACCTGCTTATCACGTGCATCAATACCAAAAGACTTATATTTTGCAATGATCTTCTCTAACTGCTCAAAGTTATCACCAGAGTCTATGCGCAATCCCTTGAACTGATTAGCAAAGTCTTCAGAGAAGTTATAAGAAAATATATCCCACCCAAAGGAATCGTAAAGGTAAGTTCCCAAAGCACCTCGATAAGTCCTACGCCATGCTTCCATGGCCATATAGTTTGCCATCTGAGGGCCAAACATACCGCCAATAGCGCAAATAAACTCATGCGCCATCGTACCAACAGGCATAAGATTATACTTCATAGCAAGATGAATATTGCTTGTACCAACAAAGCGTCCTTTCCATTCGCGACTGTCGTAGCAATCCTTCATGGCACAAACAGCAGTATCTTCTGCTGTAAGGCTGGCACGACGACGTGTACCAAAGTCTGAGAATACACATCCAGCCTCAAGTAATCGCTCTGTCTTATGGTAAGTCTTATCGTAAAGTTCTTGATAATCAAACTCCTGAGCTTGGTCGTTAAACATATAGAATAGCTCTGAAATGATGGCAAGAACCTTTACCTCTAACAGAATAGTATCAGCCCATAATCCTTCAAACTCAATATGAAGATGCCTATCCTCATCCTGCCATACCTTCACCCACTCACGTGAAAAGCGAAAGCCGCGGAGGTATGTCAAGAACCATTCTGGAAGATAATTGCACTTCTGTCGAAGAAAGTTTATTTCTTCGTCGGTAATAACAACCGTCTCAAGTAACTCTATTTGATGTTCCACTTCACGTGCAAAACCTTCTGGGATAGACCGTATCGTCACGGTCAACAAACTGATAGCAAACATGTGCACGTGGGTAATTGTCAATGACAGCGCAGCACATGGTAAGCTTATAAAGGTCATCGTCTGTAAAGTGATTAATAATCTGTCTCATCTTATTATTGTTGAATTCAGTTGCCAAAAGTATAAAAAAGAAATGGAAGGACAAAGGGTTTTGTCAAAAATATGACTTAATGATAATAGCAAAAGAAGATATATGAGTAAAATAAAATCGGTTCATTAGAATTAAAAAATAACCTTCTAATGAACCGATTTAGAGTAAAGTCTTTTAACTTAAGTTATATGTATGTACACTCATGCCTTGCGCTGACGGCAGATAATTAATTCCCCACCAGCACATCTGCAGTAAGATAAAGGCTATAATGAGTACCCATAAGGCTGGGCGAACAATGCGAGGACGATACTGACGATAGTGAACATAGACCAAATAAGCAAGCCAAGTAATAGCAGCCCATGTCTCCTTTGGGTCCCATGACCAATAATGTCCCCATGCCTCTTTTGCCCACAAAGCACCCATGAGCATACCAAGTGTCATAAATGATAGTCCAACGTAGGCAAGATTATCAGTTATCTCCATCTCTTTATCTGTATCAGTTCCCTTCTTAAAGAAAAGAAGATAGACCGACATGACTACTGCTGCACCCAAAAGTGCGTATGCCATCATATATACAATTACATGAGGAGCAAACCATGGACTCTGCAAGGCTGGCATAAGCGTCTTGGAATGAATCTCAGGCTTGAAGATATTAACACATACAAACACTGTTGCAAGAAGTGTTGAGAAGCTCAATATCCATTTATACTGCCAACGACTAAAGACAATAATACCTGCCAAAGGAAGGAAAAAACTATACCATAAACGCGTTTCTCCCATCGTTCGAAGTGGTGGACGTTCCAATGTTATCCACATAATGAGAATGTAGGAAAAGAAGATTACAAGTCCCAAGACCTGTTGCGCCAAACGCTAAGATACGACGGTTACGCCATGCAGCCCATGCACCTATAGCCCATAAAACTACTGATACAACTGCAAATATGATAAAATAACTCCAAATCATAGCTTAACCTCCTTCTTACGACTTGCTGTCAAGAACATTCCAACAGCTCCAAATAACAACATGAATATACCTACATAGACAACTGGCATCCAAGGGTCTGTTACAATCTCAAAGATACTTAGATTACTCCACTTGCCCATTTGTTCATTGTAACTTAGCTGATAGATTTTCCATCCATCAATACTAAAAGGTTTGTTAACCTCTATCTCGGTGTGAATATTCTTTCCATCCTGTGTATAGATGTCAACAAGTGAAGCGAAACGACGTGGCTCACGATTTGGCATAACCAATCTTCTACCATCACTAAGTTTCAAAGACTGATAAGGGAAAAGATAGCTTCCACAAGTGAGCCAACCAGTTGTATGTTTATGTCCTTTAATTAAACCAGAGTCACTGCTTCCATTAGCATTTACACCAGTTGTTACCTTTACCAATATCGCACAAGCAGTACCTGTTGCATCCGAAGCTATATAGCCATCCTTATTACGTGCCTGTCCTAAAGAGTCCATACGGATATTGCCCATCATACCACCAGGTATCTTACCAACCATCTTACTAAGCATAACTGGCATAGCATTATCAATGCGCTTGAGAACCTCAATCTTACAATCTAACAGTTGACCAGACTTTACATTCTTATCTAAAAGAATATTCTCAGGCTTTCCCTTAGGAAGTGGAAGCCCCATATTATCAATAAGCATGAGCTTAGGTGGATATTCATCAATGGTAAACTTCTCCAGCTGAATTGCCACAGGGAGGTGATGAACGGCACTAAAAGCATCAAGACCACGCCACTCTACCTGTCCTTGCTCGCAAAACATCTTTACTCGAAGCATATCTGCACTACCAAGTGTACCGCATGTAAGAACAAGGAACAGTCCGATATGACTCGTTAGTGTTGGCAAGCGACGCCAAGAGAAATGTACTATTTGATTCAAAGTTACTTCACCAACAATGGCTGTCATCCATAAGTAAACAAGGACAAACGGCCAAAAATTAAGCATCTTTGTTAGACCAAGTGGGTCTATAGGAGCTTTCCCTTCTGCCACTTGTTTGGTAAGTCCCATTAGAAGAGTGAGTATTGCAGCTGTAGCAATAGCTGGAATCGCCGCTTGCATGGTTGACATGAAACGACAGAAATAAGACCGCTTACGAAGTGCGTAGACTATGATAAGTGCCAGTACGAGTAAGATTAATGTAATAATGTTGGCTGGCCAAGCAAAGATACCCCACTCTAAGGGACCTATTGTTACCTGTAATAATCCACCTGTAACCAATAAACCAACGACTATTGCTGTACCTTCTCTAAGTGTATAAGGTTTATTCCACATAGTAAAAGAGGCTCTCCCCCACTATTAATAAGGTCTTGAAAAACTTTATTTTATGTTTGTGAAGTACGAGCAGATAAATGATTTCGTTTTGATATATAAAATATTAGGATACAAGAATATTCTTCAAATAGAGTATTCCTATTTTACTGAACAAGATTCCTCCCCTAATGAGAAGGAATCCTGTGTGTAGTTTGTTTACATCGGTTTAGTTATAAACCGCTTATTCTTGCGTGCCTGCTCTATCCACTTCGGAACGATAGTGTCAAGGAACTGCTTCTTTTGTGCATTAAGCTTAGTCATATCTAAGCCAATGTAAGACTGTGCCTTAGCCTTAGTAGAAACGTCAGGAAGAGGAATCTGTCCTGTAAAGCCGTGACGAGCAACTACACGTGCGATCTGTAAGCGTGCATCCTTTGCATATTCCATTGCACTTCCAAGGAGTCGCATTACTTCTTGTGGAGCATGGAAAGCAGCACCGTGGCTGGCAACAGCATAGTCCCAACGCCACTGACCCTTACGAAGGTCTTTCAAAACAGGCTCCATCTCAGCCTCAGTTGCACCCTTTTCCCATGCAAATTTAGCTTCAATATGTGCTGCAGCAAGTTCTCTTTCGACATGAGTACGGAAGTCATAAATCTTCTGTTGACGCTCATATACATTCTGACGAAGTGTTTCAGCATCTTGACGGTGACAAGTCTGGCAAGTACGACTGATGTTTGCTAATGGACTTGTAATATGGTGATCTGTAAATTTCACACCACCCTCAGAGATGTAAGGCATATGACAATCAGCACATGAAACACCACGCTGTCCATGGATTCCCTGTAAATGCAATTCATAACCAGGGTGCTGTGCCTTTAAAATCTTCGCCTTTGATAGTGGATTAATGTAATCATAGAAGCCAATACTATCGTAGTATTCTTCTGCTGCCTCACACGTCATACCCTTTTCTTGAGGGAAATGTAGATAGTTGCCATTCTCTTTCTCGAAGTAGTATTCCGTGTGGCACTGTGCGCAGACCAGGCTACGCATCTCTTGATGGCTGGCTTTTCTCACGTCTTTACCGACACGAGCCCATGCCTCATAGAGAGCAGGACGAGCGGGACGAAGTTCCATCGTCCTTGCATCATGGCAGTCTGAGCAACCGACGGTGTTCATGACCTCTGGTCCCCAGTCGCTCCACTTGGCAGCATAGAATTTATCAGTTCCTTTCTCACGCATTAGACGTGGAACATCAGGACCCTTGCAGGTCCAACAGGTTCCTGGCTGTATGTCATCTTGTCCATCAACACCTGGACTTCCTGTACGCATAATCTTACGTAAGTCATCAATACAATGACGGTGTCCACGTGGTGTATTATACCCTCTTGAGAAAGAATAGCCAGCCCATAGGATAACCATTTCGGGTCTCTCAGCCAGTACATCTACTTCCTGGGAAGAATTGTACTTACTCACGAAACTTGTGTCTTCTGTCATTGCCCACGTTTCATATTCACGTGGGAAATCAGCTGCAAATTTCTCATTCTGAGATACAATGGAGTCAGTCATCGGTGTACGTCTGTTGTTGAACACACTTACAACCTCAGCTCTTCTTTCAAGCATTGAAGAACAGAGCAGTCCAAGAATGAACACGAGAACCATTGCTCCTCCAAAGAGTAGCCAGCCTTGCCATTTCTTTAATGTCTTTGCCATAATTATCGATTTTTAGTTCTTATTTTTTCTTTCCTAACACTTTTTGCAACCAATCTGGAACAGGAGAAGGTGGCATTGGTTCCACATATTCTGCACCAGGAGTACTTGAGAGAGAATTCATCTTCATGTGTGCTACATCACGATGACAATCCCAACAGGCTTTTACCCTCACCACGCTGAGCCTCCATGTAATCTATTCTGCCTGTATTAACAAACTCTTGATTTAATTGTTTATGGCAGCGGATGCAGTTATCCATTATCACTTCTGCCGATGCTGATTCTGCCTGAATAGTTTGCGATTCATTAAATGTAACAAAAATAAGCAACATGCTTCATACCATCCATACCTTTAAAAGCATAGTGTGCAGCAACGTTATCATTAGGAACGTGACAATCGTTACATGTGGTGTTACGAGCATGTGCAGAGTGTGACCACGTAGCATAATAAGGTGACATGATATGGCAATTAATACATGCCGCTGGGTCATCACCTATTATATAGGTATGCATACGTAGAAGATAAAAGAATAACCCTGTTAATCCTACTATCACACCGCACAAAATAGATAATGTAACCTTTTGCCGATATGAGATGCATGATAGAAACTTATCTATCATACTTTTCAATTTGGTAGATATGGTTTTTAGTTTCATAGGATTTATATCTTGTTTCGTGCACAAAGATATGTATTATTTTTCATTAGACAAGTAAAAGAAAAAAAGAAAAAAATCATCATAAATTATGATTTAGACTAAATCTAATATTTTTTTATCGTGAAGAAAAGAATTTATGTCCATGACAAGAATTACTTATTTCCATGAAGAGAAATGTTTTTTGGGTTCTTCTGTTAAATGTGTAGACGCTTTTCGTATTGCTATAAAGGAAAAAACGAAGTTACTCATTAAACAAAAACATGGCTTAGGCAGTCAACATTCTATCCATTTATCATCCACTTCATTGAAAACCTTTCCATTTTAAGACTTCGATAATCAATAGACAATAGATTGAAAAATCATTACATAACTTCAAGCAAGACATCTATAAATAACGGCAAAAACACATACAAAATATAGGTTTGTAACCATAAGGAAATCAATTAGTTACAAAGTAGTAAAGTAAAAGGTGCTTAATAAGACATCAAAAGGGCATTAGTAAGGGGCTTAAAGGGCACCTTTTGCAAGTCAATTAGGCGTCTTTAAGAAGCCAAAAGAGCATGTCTTGGCTTTGACCCACACGAAAATAATTTACAAACTTCTATTAATAAGGGAATAAGTTGTTTGTAGAAGACAGATAGACATCGCACCTAATTACGTTTATCGTGTAGTATATCCCCCTTTTTAAAAATCTCTAATTGGGGGGAAGCATACTGGTGTTGGGTGATGGTTGTTGGGTGTTGAGCCTTTATAAAACTATCTTATTGGAAGAAATTATGCCATGTATGTGGATTAATCTCATTCTATTAACAATCTACGCACTTAGCGGAAGAACCTTTTTTCATGAAAATAATTCGACATAGTACTTGTATAAAGAATAATACCATAGTATAATAAACATGTAAAAAGAATCACAAGACAGCTTTTATACCATTATTCAAGCACAATGTTTTTAACTTTTTTTCATTACTATATAGTAGTTATATCATTTAAAAATAGTAACTTTGTGCGAATTTAATCAGTAAGTTGTGACTAAAGATATAGTCAAAAAAAGAGTTCGAGACATTCTGGATGAATACCTCGAAGCTAACAATCATCGCAAGACTTCAGAGCGATATGCCATCTTGGATGCGGTGTATGACATGGGAGAACATTTCTCCTTAGATGAATTGGGTGCAGCACTTGAAAAGAATAATTTTCGAGTTTCGCGTGCCACACTTTACAATACGATGCGTCTTTTCATTGAATTACGTCTCGTAGTCAGACATCGGTTCATCGGTCAAACCAAGTATGAGGCATGCTATAACAATGAAGATCATATCCATCAGATCTGTACGCTATGCGGAACAGTGACAGAGGTTGATTCCCCAGAGATTGCGGATGCTATAAAGAACACAAAGTTCCACCGCTTTCGCCGAGATGGTTTCTCCTTATATATATATGGCATATGCTCACGCTGTCAAGCAGCCTTGTCGCGTCAGAGAAGCAAGTTTCTTACACAGAAACAAGTAAAAAACTCACATAAAAGCAAATGAACACAGGTAAAGTAGACGTCCTGTTGGGTCTCCAATGGGGTGATGAAGGAAAAGGTAAGGTTGTAGACGTGCTCACACCACGCTACGATGTAGTAGCTCGTTTCCAAGGAGGTCCGAACGCAGGACACACTCTTGAGTTCGAAGGTCAGAAAGTACGTGCTGCGTTCTATACCATCTGGCATCTTCCAAGGTGGCAAAGTTAACATCATTGGCAATGGAGTTGTTTTAGCTCCAGATCTCTTTATGGGTGAAGCAAAAGACCTTGAGAAGAGTGGACATCCCCTAAAGGAGCGTTTGCATATCTCAAAGAAAGCCCACCTTATCATGCCAACACATCGTATCCTCGACCGCGCTTACGAAGCAGCAAAGGGTAAAGATAAGGTTGGAACTACTGGCAAGGGTATTGGTCCTACTTATACTGATAAGATTAGTCGAAATGGTTTACGTGTTGGTGATATCCTCTGTGACTTCGAACAAAAGTATGCTGCTCATAAGGATCGTCATATGAAAATGCTTGCAGCACTTGGTTGGACAGACTTTGAAGGCTTAGAAGAGACTGAGAAGCTTTGGATGGAAGGCATAGCATATATGAAGGAGTTTAAGTTTGTTGATTCTGAAAATGAGATCAACCGCCTCCTTCGTGAAAGTAAGCATATTCTTTGCGAAGGTGCGCAAGGAACAATGTTAGACGTAGACTTTGGTTCTTATCCTTTCGTAACTTCTTCAAATACAATTTGTGCAGGTGCTTGTACTGGACTTGGTATTGGTCCTAATAAGGTGGGTAATGTCTATGGTATCATGAAGGCTTACTGTACTCGTGTCGGCTCTGGACCATTCCCAACAGAATTATTTGACGAGACCGGAAAGACGATTCGTGATCTCGGCCATGAGTATGGAGCTGTTACCGGGCCGTGAGCGCCGTTGTGGTTGGATTGACCTTGTTCAGCTTCGCTACTCTGTAATGGTAAATGGTGTGACTGAGCTTATTATGATGAAGAGTGATGTTCTTGATAGCTTCGAAACTATCAAGGCATGCGTTGCATACGAGTTGCCAGATGGTACAGAGACAAAGGACTTCCCTTACGAGATTGATAATGTGAAACCAATCTACAAGGATTTCCGCGGTTGGAAGAAAGATATGACAAAATGTAAGTCACAGGATGAATTCCCAGAGGAGTTCCGTGAGTATGTAGCTTTCCTTGAGAACTATCTTGAGACCCGCATTGGTATTATCTCTGTTGGTCCTGACCGCGAACAAACGATCGTTTTATAATCTTGTTTAGGCTGTGACTGGCGGTTATAAGCATTCAGAAAAGCTTATATTCGTTTCTCACAGCCTAATATTTTTCATTCGTAAAACAAAAATACAAGACAAATGGCAAACAAACCTTCCATCCCAAAGGGTACCCGTGACTTCGGTCCAGATGAGATGGCAAAACGAAATTACATATTTGATACTATCAAGCGTGTTTACGCTCTCTATGGCTTTCAGCAGATAGAGACACCTTCTATGGAGACCTTACAGACGTTGATGGGTAAGTATGGTGAAGAAGGAGATAAACTTCTTTTTAAGATTCTGAATTCAGGAGATTACTTGAAGGCTGTTAGCGATGAAGAACTTAAGGAGCGCAATACACTAAAGATGCAGACAAAACTCTGCGAGAAGGGATTGCGTTATGACCTTACAGTACCTTTTGCTCGCTACGTGGTGATGCATCGTGATGAGTTGCAGCTACCTTTCAAGCGTTACCAAATACAGCCAGTTTGGCGTGCAGACCGTCCACAGAAGGGTCGTTATCGTGAGTTCTATCAGTGTGATGCCGATGTAGTAGGCTCTGACTCATTACTAAACGAGGTGGAGTTAATGCAGATTATTGACACTGTATTTACAGAGTTTGGCATTCGCGTACAGATAAAGATTAACAACAGAAAGATTCTCACAGGTATAGCTGAAGTAATTGGAGAGAAGGATAAAATTGTTGACATCACAGTTGCTATCGACAAACTTGATAAGATAGGACTTGATAATGTAAACGAAGAACTGCGTAATAATGGAATCTCTGAAGAAGCAATAGAGAAAGTTGCAACCTATCATTAAGTTAGAAGGAACCAATGAAGAGAAACTTGATGTTATTGCAGAAGTCTTGAAGGAGAGTGAAACTGGACTAAAAGGTGTTGAAGAAACGCGTTTTATCCTTGAAACATTGAAGGGTTCTGGACTAAACAATGAGATACAGCTCGACCTTACTTTGGCACGTGGATTGAACTATTACACAGGTGCTATCTTTGAGGTTAAGGCCCTTGATGTACAGATTGGTTCTATCACAGGTGGTGGACGTTATGACAACCTAACTGGTATCTTTGGTATGCCAGGTATCTCTGGTGTCGGAATTAGCTTTGGTGCTGACCGCATTTATGATGTTCTAAATACGCTCGACCTCTATCCAAAGGAGAGCGTACAGGGTACACAGCTTCTCTTTATTAACTTCGGAGAGAAGGAAACTGCCTACTGTCTGCCAATTGTTGCAGCTGCACGTAGGGCTGGTATTCGCACTGAAATGTTCCCTGACAAGGCTAAAATGAAGAAACAAATGAGCTATGCCAATGCAAAGAACATTGGTTTTGTTGCCCTTGCAGGTGAAACTGAAATGCAAGAAGGTAAGATAACACTAAAGAATATGTCCACTGGTGAACAAGAGCTTGTTACCCCAGAGGAGATAATTAGTAGATTTTAGAAGACACTCCCTTCCCCCCTGTTAAGGAGAGGGGACTTCTTTTTTTATTGATACCTTTTATTAGTCTGCTTAGTAAGTAAGCCACAAGCAGAAGCTAACGATATTACCACTGAACATGAAACGAATCCTTATCCTTTGCTTTATAGTATTAGGCTGGTTACATTCAGCCTTTGGTCAAGTAACATTCAACATTGATGGCTTTTCCAAACAATATTATGGTAAGGTTTATTTCTCTGACACATCAGCAATTTCTTCTGCTGGTTGGGATTGAAGTTTATGACCGCTCTACTAAAAAGAAGCTTATTCATGTTGATGCTGATGAACTATCATTTGATCTTCATGACGGAGAAATTAAAGCAAATATAGCCGAGATTCCATATGGAGAATACAGTGTTCTACTTTATGAGGATTATAATTTTGATGGAATAAAGGACTTTGCTATTATGGATGGGTTCAACAGTTGCTATGGTGGACCTTCCTTTCAAATATTTTTAGCATCAGGCAAAGACTTTGTTTATAATGATGATTTCACTGAATTAGCACAAAATAATTGTGGCATGTTTGTGGTTGATGTCAAAAAAAAAGTTATATCTACAATGACGAAAAGTGGTTGTTGCTGGCACCAGTACTCAGATTATATTGTAGAGAATAACCATCCGAAGCTAATCAGCACACACACTGAAGACTGTCAAAGAGCCCCTCTTTGTACTGTAACTACAGAAGAGTGGAAAGGAAGAAAAATGATAAAGACAGTCGTCAATACGATTAATCTTAAAAGTGAACTTATCAAAGATTATTTCAAGTTCCATATTGATAAAGAGAACAAAGATGTTATCCTTTATAACTTAGATGATTATTTGCTTTATTATGTTATTCTTGATGCTAAGAAGAATGTGGAATTTTACTATCCAAATGACATGTCTCACCAGACATCAAACTTTAAATATGATAAGAAAAATGGTAAGATAACCTTCAGAAACAAGGATGCAAACTATACAATTTATGACAAGTCTGGAAATATAGGTATTGATATTACTTACAAAGGTAAAAACCATCAGTGGAAAGGTAACACAAAAGAGTCGTCGAGGTAGCATAGGTAAACTATTGAAAGGCAGCTTAAATAATGTTGTATATCAATAGCAGAAACGTATTGTTTTAATATTATATCAGAGGAAATTCATTAGCTCCAAACAGAGTTCTGTATTATTCTTAATTAGGTAAAGGATTGATCAAGCCTGAAGATAAGACAAGATAACAACACATATAAAGGGTATCCAGAGACAGTACAACTCATAAAGTAAAATTACATAAGCGTAAACAAAAACTTAATAGAGTAATGACTTTTGGAAAACATTATGTACTTTTGTAACATAAAGCTGTATGTAAAAAGTATATTACAGATTGTGGAACAATAAAGAACTTAAATCATGAATAAACTAACAACACTATTCCTTGCATTGCTACTGAGCTGTAGCCTTTCGGCTCAACAACTCTATGTGGGCACTTATAATATCCGTTATAACAATCCAAATGACGAAAAAGAAGGCAACGCATGGGCACAACGCTGTCCGCAATTATGTGACTTCATAAATTTTGAACAACCCGAAATATTTGGTACACAAGAAGTACTTGTAGACCAACTACATGATTTAATGAAAGGATTAGATGGTTATGGTTATATTGGTGTTGGGCGAGACGATGGTAAAGAAAAAGGAGAATATGCAGCAATCATTTATAAGAAAGATCAACTTAGTTTATTAGATAGTGGTAATTTCTGGCTCTCGCCTACTCCAGAAAGAGCTTCTTTAGGATGGGATGCAGCGTGTATTCGCATTTGCACATGGGGAAAATTTCAAGATAAAATATCAGGTAAGCAATTTTATTTCTTCAATACGCACATGGACCATGTGGGTACTGTAGCACGGAGAGAGAGTGCCCGATTAATTTTAAAACGTATTAATCAGTTATCAAAAGGGTTACCTACAATTCTGACGGGCGATTTTAATGTAGACCAAACAGATGAAATCTATCAAATCTTCTCTAACTCTGGGGTTCTACGTGATTGTTATACCAACGCTCTACAACGCATGGCACCTACTGGGACATGGAATGACTTTATGCAGGATAGTCGTAGTAAAGCCCGAATTGACCATATTTTCGTTTCTTCTGATTTTAAAGTTCCACATTATGCTATCTTTACCAACAGCTATTGGCTTGGTAAGTCACGTCGCAATATCTCAGACCATTATCCCGTCATGGTAAAACTTATATTCGCGCAAGATAAGACTCTTATAAAGTGATACCCAACCTTCTTTATTCTAATACAATAGAAAGTTGAACTGGATTACCTAATTACTCAAGCGTGATTTCAACTTTGATGATACAAGAAAAAGACTGAAACACCAATCGTGTTAGTACTGAACACCATTGGTGTTTACACACAGCACCATTGGTGCTCACCTATAGCACAACTATTCAGCCTTATATTTTCAATCGGAAAGAGTTCTATTCTATATTAATAAAGCGCTTATTTCGAACTCCGACGCAGTTGGCGACGCAAATATGCCTTGTATATCATATGCCACCACCTTGAGATAGGACGACCCCATACGGTTTCAGATGGAAAGTCTATCGCAAAATGAAGATTTCGATATATTTCTAAGAAATATTGGGAATAAACTGATTTACCAGCAAATGAATAACGATGATCATGAAAGCCAAAATTACCTGCCATCAATATTTCTGAAACAAGCATCTTGCCTATTCTATCATTAGGCTCCAATAGTAAATACTTGTCAGGTAGACCGAATATCTCTTTCATTACATACATTACAGCTGCTGTGAATTTGCACATCCCGACCTCTTTAAGTACATGAAGAGTTTCTTTACGCTCCTTCTCGCTAAAGCCACGTAGCAACAAATAATAATAATCTATCATTTGTCTTAAGCCAATACCCTCAAAAAAGAAATGGTGCATCAAATGAGTCAACTGAAAAACACGATTAAAATCATCTGTTACAGTATAAATCTTTCCTAACCCATCTGGTAACTCTGTTAGATGCTTAAACTGATTTTCTTTACATTGTTCAAAGTATCGACGTAACTTATATTCATGCCACAAATTTCCCATAAATGAAGGGAAAAAGTGAACTTCTACTGGTGTTTTAAAATAACTCAGTTCAATGTGATGATATCCGATTTCTCCTTTACTATCTAACTCACGAGAAATACGTATAATATCTAACGTTTTTGCATCAGTCCATAGGTCTATGTCACCTGATGTACGCATATAGGGATCAGGATACATCAATGCATTAGTTTGCCCTTTTAAAACACAACTACGTACACCATACTTTTCACGCAGTAATGTTGTAAGTGCATCTGCATCTTTATAAGTTTGTTTATTAGCTTGCTCTATATAAGAGTAAGCACCATACCACTTAAATATTTGCTCCTTATTAGGACGATATGGAGATTCTGACAACTTCTTTATACCATGAAATAAGACGCCAAGAATAGCTTGTTTTTTACCAAACTTATAGAGTGCATCCCAATCCATCTCTGCTAAATTAGCAGGTACCTTAGCATCCTCCTTTAAGCAAAAACGCAGAAACTCAAAGAAAAGGACAGAAGAATCTTCTTTTTTATATTCCATTAAGTGTAATTAAATCCACTACTCGACCAATGAATTATTTATCGAGTACAGAGTATTTACTATTATTACTTACATACTCTGGTACAATTTCTTTCATTTTTTCAACAATAGCCATATCGTCGTAGGTGTGACTCAAAGCTATAAGTGATTCTATTTGCTTGTTTACCTCATTAAAATCATACTCACGTACCTCTGCGATACGAATCTTCTCGTGGAAACTTGGAAGTGTATTTTCAGTTGTACTCAACACCTCTTCATATAGCTTCTCGCCAGCACGCAAACCTGTATATTTAATTTCAATATTCTTAGCACCAGAAAGCTTAATCATTCGTTTAGCAAGATCAGCTATTCTAACTGGTTTACCCATATCGAACACGAAGATTTCTCCACCACCTCCGTGTGTACCAGCTTCAAGTACCAATTTACATGCTTCAGGAATCAACATGAAGAATCGAATGATGTTAGGATCTGTAACAGTAACAGGTCCTCCAGCCTTTATCTGCTTCTCGAACAAAGGAATAACAGAACCATTTGAACCTAATACATTACCAAAACGAGTAGTAACAAATTGTGTAGTAGGTTTACCATTTGCCTGCTCATTAATCATTTTGTTAAGGCTCTGACAATATATCTCACAGATACGCTTTGAGCAACCCATAACATTTGTTGGGTTTACAGCTTTATCTGTTGAAACCATAACAAATTTCTTAACGCCGTACTTAACACTAAGGTCTGCAATAACTTTTGTTCCCCAAACGTTATTTTGTATACTTTCAGACGGATTATTTTCCATCATCGGTACATGCTTATACGCAGCTGCGTGGAAGACATAATCAGGCTTATAAGTTTGGAAAATCTTCTCCATTCTTTCCTGATTAGAGATACTTGCAACAATAGTATGCGCCTTAATATCTGGCCATTCAAATTGCATCATCAAGCGAATGTTATGTTGAGGTGTCTCTGCCTGATCAATAAGGATTAGCTCTGCAGGTTTATAGACAGCAATCTGACGTACCATCTCAGAACCAATACTACCAGCAGAACCAGTAATCATAATCTTCTTATTACGTAAAAGATTACCAATGGAATCCATGTCAACATTAATTTGATCACGTGGAAGCAAGTCTTCAATACTAATCTCCTTAAGTTGAACCTTCGTATAATCTTCATTTTGAGTCCATTCTTTCTCCGCTGAACTCATAAAGATTTGTACACCAAGACTTAAAAGTATATCCTGTAACTTTGCATCATTACGGAAACGCTCATTCTGCAGTGGAGATACTAAAACAGCCTTTATTCTCAATGCTTTGATATGTTCTGCAAGATTATCATCTACAAGATAAATCTTCTCACCCATGAGAATTCGACCTTTGATATCTGGGTCATGTGCAATAAAGCCCTTCAATAAGAACTTACGTGGAACATTACTTCTAATACTTTTTGCCAAGCCAACACCACCATCCTTTACACCATAGATGAAAGTACGAATAACTTTATCTGTATTAAATAAGACATCATAAACTGACTTTGTTAATATACGAAAGGCCATCATACCAATGGTCGCAACAAGATACATTGCTGCAATTTGTCTTCCTTGAAGACGAACAAATTCAAGATCCCAATGATAAACAACATAATGCATTGCCTCTGCAACAATAAGAGAGAGGAGCATAGCCAATACTACTCGTCGCAAATCAACAAAGGAAGAGTAACGAATAATCCCTGAATATGTACGAAAAATTCTAAAACCAATAAGGTTAAATATCATGTACATAAAGATTGTTTTACTTAACAATACAATATGCTGAGGGGATACAGCACCATGATAATATAACCAAAAGACAAAGATACCTGAAAGATAACAGATAACAATGTCTATAGCCAATATGACCCAATATGGTAATGCATTCCTCGAAAGATACCAATCCAACAGTTTGTCAAATACTTTCATAATCACTTTAAATAGTTTACAGGTGATTGCTCATTATGAATAATGAACTTGTTCGTTCTCTTCTTAGCAGAAAAATTAATTTTTATGATGCAAATATACTAAAAAAACTAAATGATATACATCAACCGAGTAATATTTGATTTAATAAATCTAAAAAAACAATTGCATCATTTTATATCCATTTGAATATGATAAAGTCCTGCATAAAGGTTTGACTGATGAGTGAAGGTGACAATAACTTCACGCTCACCATAATCCATAGGTTTAATCTTTGGCTCAAGAATAAAATTTCCATCTGTTGACTTATAATCTATACCTCCAAGAGTTTTATAGCCAGCATTGATAGCTTCTTGAGCGATAAGATACATTTCCTCTTCTGACCAAGTGAAAATATTAATACGATCCATGAAAAGATTACTTCCGGTAATTGTGCCAAAGAAGCCTATTTGCCTTGGCTTGCTACCTGTAACTTTATCCTTGCTATTCTGTACATCATAAATCATATTATGATGAAAAACAACCTCCTTCTGGGCTCCAAACCCATCAATTATTTGTGAAGAATTTAACTGAAAATTATGACTAATGCCTGTTAGTACGTCTATACTCTTTTGACCTTTCATTTTCTTTGCTAAGCAAACTATGAAGATAAGTAAAATTAAATCTTCCTTTCTGTGGTATTATGCCATCTGAAGACATCTTATCACTAATAGTTCCAGTCTTTTCTTTTGGAGTATCTGGATACTTTATATTAGCAAGATATTTATCCTCCTTTGATGTTTGACTGGACTCAATCTCTTTCACCTTATTATTAATAGAATTAATACGTTCCTTCTTTGCCACATCATCATGTGCGCCCTGAGGTTCTTTAGATTCAGTTGTAGGATTACTATTTAATTTCTTTGTAGCTTTAACATTTTGCTCTTTATTTTCTCTTGCTTTATAGATGCTTTTTGATTGTGCCATTATTAACGCCTCGTCATGGCGATATCGTTCGCAGAATTCATCTTCATTAGTATTTTTATCAATGTAATGATCCTTTCCACCTTTAATCTCATTGACTTTAGAACCATTGCGCCAGATAGTAGTAAATTCTAAACGACCATTCTCGGTATAAGTATAACAAGGACCATCAAGTAATCCATTGCGATATGATAATTTCATTCCAATGTTACCACTTGGAAAAAATGACAAAGCACGACCATTTGCTTTACCATTCTTATATTGTAACACAGACTCTACTCTACCGGACTTATGGAAAGTTCTACACACGCCATTTAAGACCGTGTTTCTATCATTTTGTCTGTTTATACTTATATAATGTTTCTCTGCTTGAAGTTGTCCTGTAATATAATAATCATAAAACATCTTCTGCCCCTTATCATCAATAGCCAAAACTCTATAGTAAGCAGCTTTATCAGCACTGCTAACTCCTTTCCACTGACTATCATAGAAAAAAGCACCATGAGGAATATAACTACGTGCTACACGCTGAGCTGTAGCAACTGTAAATAAAGTACTTACAAGTAAAACAAAGTACAAACGTTTCATATATAAATCTCTAATTCTTTTGCAAATATACACCAACCAATACAAAAAAAAGAATTTTCTTCTGTTTTTTTCTTTAAATATCAAGCATATTTCAAAACAAAGTATTATCTTTGTCACAATATAAAACTGTAACTGAAAATCGATTAACTATGCCTGAAGAAAGAAAGACGATCAATGACTTTAAGTTGCTCATTCATCTTCTTAAAGAAAGGAAGATTTGTAAACGAACAGTAGTTGTTTGGCCTGAAGAAAGCCATACACAAGAAGCTGTGTGTAAAGCTGTACACGATGGTTTCATTGAGCCCATATTAGTATGCTCTAAACAAACTATGGAAGACTATGCCAAAAAGAATGCTTTTCAATGTATTATTGCAGAATCGTCAGAGGATGCAGCTCGCAAAGCTGTTGAATTAATTAGAAGAGGTGAGGCTGACATTGTAATGAAAGGCTTTCTTAATACAGACGTCCTTCTACGTGCTATACTTGATAAAGAAGTTGGAATTTTACCGAAAGATACTGTATTAACACATATAACCGTAGCAAAGTTACCCGAGTATCCGAAATTACTTTTCTTTACCGATGCAGCTGTTATTCCTGCTCCAAATGACAAACAGCGAAGAGCACAAGTACAATATATTGTAGACTTCTGTCATGCCTTTGAAATAGAATGTCCTAAAATTGCTCTTATCCATTGTTCTGAGAAAGTGGACGAACGTCATTTCCCATATACAGCTTCATACAGAGCACTAAAGGCAGAATCTGAAACTGGTGCCTTTGGTAAATGTACAATAGATGGACCATTAGATTTGATTACCTCTTGTTCTGTTGAAGCAATGAAAATCAAACAAATAAACTCTCCCATCAATGGAGAAACTGATGCATTAATTTTCCCAGACATTGAAGCTGGTAATTTGTTTTATAAAACCGTTACCCTTTTCTGTCATGCGAAAACAGCAGCCATTCTTCAAGGTACCATGGCGCCAGTAGTGCTCCCAAGTCGTGGCGATACAATTGAATCTAAGTACTATAGTCTTGCACTTGCAAGTCTTATCTCCAGATAGTAAATATATAAGGTATATAAAGAAAACATTATGGCTTACAAGATTTTAGCTATTAACCCTGGATCAACATCAACTAAGATATCACTTGCCAATGATGATCAGCCTGTCTTCGTTGCTGACATTGCACACTCAAGAAAGGAACTGAGTAAATTCAAGCGTATATCCGATCAGTATCATTTCCGCAAACAAGTTGTAATTGAAGAGTTAAAGAATAGAAATATTCCTTTGGATTTTGATGCCGTCATCGGACGTGGTGGACTTGCAAAACCAGTGTCAAGTGGTGTGTTTACAATCACTGAACAGATGATAATTGACCAGCAACGGGCTATTCACCAGCATGCTTGTGATCTTGGCTGTATGATTGCTGATGAGATTGCGAGAGAGATTCCAGGATGTAAGAGTTTTATTGCAGACCCTGGTGTGGTAGATGAAATGGAACCAGAGGCACGACTATCAGGCTCTCCTCTTATGCCACGTATGTGTATTTGGCACGCCCTAAACCAAAAAGCTATTGGTAGACGATTTGCTAAAGACATGGGTACAACTTATGAAAAGCTTAACCTTATTATATGTCATTTAGGCGGAGGAATATCTATTGCAGCACATTCACAAGGGAGAGCTATTGATGCTAATAACGCATTGGATGGTGAAGGACCATTTTCTCCAGAACGTGCAGGAACATTACCTGCAGCTGACTTGATTCATCTTTGCTTCAGTGGAAAATATACTGAGGAACAATTATTGGAGAAAGTGAGTGGCCAGGCAGGTCTAATAGCTCATCTCGGAACAAATGATTTACGAGAGATAACAAATTGGATTAAGGCTGGTGACAAACATGCTGAACTCGTCGTTTCTGCTATGATTTGGCATATTGCTAAAAATATAGCAGCAGAAGGAGCAGTACTATGTGGCAACATTGATGCAATTCTGCTGACAGGTGGTATGGCAAAGTCAGACTATATTATTGAACGTCTCAAGAAACGTCTCTCCTATCTTGCACCGATTCATGTTTATCCTGGGCAAGATGAGATGCAAGCTTTGACAGAGAATGCACTGGCAGTTCTTCGAGGTGAACGCGAAGCAAAGGAGTATTAAATACTCCTACAAGTACAAGAACCCTAAACAATTAATACATAGTTTATAAATCAAAACTAAATCTTATGAAGGTACATGAATACCAAGCAAAGAAATTCTTTGCAAGTTATGGGCTTCCAGTAGACCGCAATATTATTTGCCGTACTCCTGATGAAGCTGTTGAAGCCTACAAGCAATTAGGTATTGAGAAAGCCGTAGTGAAAGCTCAGGTTCACACGGGTGGACGTGGTAAGGCTGGTGGCGTGAAAGCTTGGCTGTAATGAAACTGAGATTCGTCAGCATGCAGAAGCTATCTTAGGTATGAATATCAAGGGGTTCATTGTAGACAGAGTACTTGTCAGTGAAGCTGTAGACATCGCATCAGAGTACTATATGAGTATCCTTGTTGACCGTAAGTCAAAGTGTCCTATGTTAATGCTGAGCCGTGCAGGTGGTATGGATATCGAGCAGGTAGCAAAGGAGACACCAGAGAAGATTGAGAAGATTGTCATCGACCCAGTTATCGGAATGAGCGACTATCTTGCACGTGAGGCAGCCTTCAAACTTTTCGATGACATGGCACAGGTTAAACAGGCTGTCCCAATCTTCAAGAATATTTATAAACTCTTTACTGAGAAGGATGCCTCATTGGCTGAAATCAACCCATTAGTCATGTTGAAGGATGGTTCTTTGAAAGCCATTGACGCAAAGATGACCTTTGACGATAATGCCCTTTTCCGTCACCCAGATGTAGCCGAACTTTTTGAACCTACAGAGGAAGAACGCAAGGAGCGTGAAGCTAAAGACAAGGGATTCAGCTATGTGAACCTTGGAGGAAGCATCGGTTGCATGGTAAATGGTGCTGGTCTTGCAATGGCAACCATGGATATGATTAAGTTATATGGTGGCGAACCAGCTAACTTCCTCGATATTGGTGGTAGCTCTAACCCTGAGAAGATAGTTGAAGCTATGAAACTTCTCTTGAGTGATAAGCATGTTAAGGTAGTGTTAATCAATATCTTCGGTGGTATTACCCGCTGTGATGATGTTGCAAACGGACTCTTGGAAGCATTCAAGGTTATCGAAACTGATATTCCTATTGTCATCCGCTTAACAGGAACCAACGAGGCAGAAGGTAGAGCCATCCTTGAAGGAACCCACTTCACTGTCGGCACAAGTATGGCAGATGCTGGACATAAAGCTGTAGAACTGAGCAAAAAACTTTAAAACACAAGAGTTATGAGTATTCTAATCAATAAAGATACAAAGTTAATCGTACAGGGCATTACAGGTCGTGATGGTAGTTTCCACGCTTCTAAAATGAAGGAATATGGCACCAATGTGGTTGGTGGAACATCTCCTGGCAAGGCTGGTCAGGAAGTATGCGGCATCCCTGTATTCAACACAGTTAAAGACGCTGTTGCAGCAACTGGTGCCAACGCATCTATTATCTTTGTCCCTGCCCCATTCGCAAAAGACGCAATGCTTGAAGCAATTGATGGTGGCGTGGAACTCGTCATTTGTATCACTGAAGGCGTGCCAACACTCGATGCAGTTGCAGCACAACGTTACGCTAAGATTAAGGGTGTAAAGGTAATTGGTCCAAACTGTCCAGGACTTATTTCTCCAGAAGAGAGTATGGCTGGCATTATGCCAACTAATATCTTCAAGAAGGGACATACGGGTGTTATCAGCCGTAGTGGTACACTGACCTATGAGGTTGTGTATAACCTCACACAAGCAGGTTTAGGACAATCAACAGCAGTTGGTGTTGGTGGTGACCCAGTCGTTGGACTTTATTTCGAGGAACTTCTCCGTATGTTCCAGGATGACCCAGAGACAGATAGTATTGCACTCATTGGAGAGATTGGCGGTGATGCTGAAGAGCGTGCAGCTAAGTTTATCAAAGAGCATGTTACAAAGCCTGTAGCAGTATTCATCTCTGGTCAGCAAGCTCCTCCGGGCAAACAGATGGGACACGCTGGTGCTATTATCTCAAGTGGCTCTGGTTCTGCAAGCGAAAAGATTGCAGCTTTTGAGGCTGTAGGTGTACCTGTTGCACGTGAGACAAGTGAAATACCAGAACTCCTTAAGAAGCAATTAAATAAGTAAAAGGCTTGGTATTTAAACCACTTTCTATAAGATTTAGAGGAATATCCACTAAGGATATTCCTCTATTTTATTCTAGTGTCTATTTTAAACCCGTCAATATTAGAACCAATAAAAAGACAGCAGACTAAAGGCTATTCCTCCCATGATATTGTTGCTTATATATGATTTTATAAAACATCAGTAAACCTAATAAAGAATTCCAACTCTAATCCAAATGTCATCTTTATATCATAAAATAGTGTATCATTCATTCATTGTATAAAGCCTTATAGTTTTCGCTTCATTAATATCTTTTCTACTTACAGTAGCAGTATAGTCCTTCCCCTATAACGTACTATAATATATGAACGTATTTATAGCTCCCGCTATGTAGAAACGATTTCATATGACTTAATAGTCCAGCCTTAATTGCTTATTATCATAATAAACCACAACTATCATAGACCAGATATATAAGATAAGCCAACACTACAAACAAAGAGATATTTCAATGTTGATGATATTCTATCTTATTATTCCTGGTCGCTTAGACATTTACTTCTTTAACCCAATCGGCCATTCGACATAAACAGATTTTTGTTTTAATTCTCTATAATCCTCCCATATGTATCTTAATACGATTTCACGTCGAAAACACTTAATAAACAACATTCAAAGCAGTAATATACATGTAGAAAATTGATGAAAAGTTTTATCAAGTCTTCTTGTAGCTTTTGCTAAAATATAATGATATTCTCTCCAGTTTCGCCAAGTATGCCCGCCTTTCGTCTTAAGATAAGCGTATTTATAAGATTCTTTATCCAATGCTGCACGGAGGTTTTCATCGTCGTGTGAGAGAAAATCATCCTTACCAATACCAATCCATATAAGCTTAGGAGATTTCTTACACAACATCTTAAACTTCTCGTCAATGTTCTTATAAATAGGAGAAAGACTATCACCATCCTTTGCCATTTGATTAAATGCAGCAGAAAATAAGCCAATATAATCAAAGGTATCAGGATTATTTAATGCAGTATAAATCGAATGAAAACCGCCCATAGACAGTCCAGCAATAGCTCTGTTTGCTTTATCCTTCTTCACACGATAAACCTTTTCTACAAACCGGATGATATCAGGAAATGCCTTTTCAAAGTTTCCATCCATTGTTTTAGGGTATCGCATTGCAGCAGTAACAAATCCACGAGACCCTTCACCTGGTGCTGCTTCCTGCGAAATATTACCATTTGGCATTACTACAACCATTGGTTCTGCTTTCCCCTCAGCAATAAGATTATCCAGAATTTGTGTGGCACGACCCAATTCTTCCCATGCATTCTCATCTCCTCCCATACCATGAAGTAAGTAAAGAACAGGATAGCTTCGCTTACTTGTTTCGTAACCAGCTGGCGTATAAACCGTCATACGACGTTTAAGCCCTGCTGTTGGACTATCATACCACACTTTTCTAACCGTTCCATGAGGTACATTCTTTACTGCATACAAGCCATCTACACCGCCGCCAACAAGCGCAACACTATATGTATTACCAATATCACGCACCATATATATGTTCTTTGGATCTGTTATCTTTACACCATCAACAATGAGATTATAACTATAAAACTCAGGCTTTAAAGGTGCAGTTGTCAGTGTCCACCGTCCATTTGTATCCTTATTCATCAACTGTGGACTCCAATCACCATCTGCATACTTATCTGGAGTTTCCTTCCCTGCATATAGGAAATTACCTGTAAGTTCAACCTTCTTTGCATTTGGTGCAAAAAGACTGATAGTTAAAGAATTATCAGCATTAACCACAGGAGACACTATCTCGTCATCTTTCCAATTAAAGAACCTCCTGAGCAGCTACTAATGAAATGCTTGTAAGACAAGCAAAAAACAGAATAAACCTTTTCATGATTTCGTATTTTAATTTATATCATTAACTTAATTTTCAATCTATGCACAATCTATATTCAAAGTGTAAACACTTATTCGATTATGATTATATACTTTGTAGAGTCCGAAAACATTATTATCAATGCGTAAAAAAGGTGTCAGATAAAAATAAAGACTTCTCCCCCACTTATTTAGATACCTTTTACTATGATACCACTTAAAATCAATAGACTCTATCTCGTTTTATTGCCCCATCAGTTTATGCTTTTGGAAACTACACTACTCATCGGCAAAGGTAATTAAAAATCATATAAATTCAAATTCATAAACAAAAAAACTAAAAGGCAAGTGCAATAAAAGAATATCTGCATGCACCATTACGACACATACACTTTCTTTTAAGTTTCTTTCTTATTATCTAATTAAAGATATGTTTAGGCATAATAACTGATTCAGCTTTAACAACAAGTTGATACCATTTCGGTAAGGTTTTGCAGTGTGTTTAGTGCTCCGCACCATTGGTGCGAAGCCTTAGCACCAATGGTGTTAACCACCAACACGATGTGTGTTGACTAAAAGCACATCAAATAAAGATCGGGAAAAAGAAAGCATTATCAGTACAAAGTCTCATCATCTTACAATCTAATAAAAAGTCGAAGTACAACGAATAATTTTCCATTGGAAATTTGGTGGGAAATAAAATAATTGTTACCTTTGCAACGTTTTCCTTAGGAAACAAAATAAACATTAACAAACCGAGTAGTAAAAGAACTTCGGTAAATTAAAATTTACATATATAATGAAACGTACAGCAACACTTGTAGTGGCTATTATGGCATTAACACTGACAGCTTGTAAAGCAGATAACAATCCTAAAAAGCAGGATAACAGTGCAATGACTACAGAACAAACAGAAGTAAATAATCAAAATGAAGGAAAGGAAAGTAAAATGAATGTAACAGAAATGAACATAGATATGTTCCAGCAGAAAGTAATGGATTTTAAGAATAATCCTAAAGACATGGAACTTTAAGGGTGATAAACCTGCTATTATTGATTTTTATGCAACATGGTGTGGTCCATGTAAAGCAACAGCGCCAGTTCTCGAGGAAGTAGCGAGTGATTATGCAGGTCAGATTGATGTTTATAAGGTTGATGTGGACAAGCAGCGTGAGTTAGCAGCCCTCTTTGGTATTCGTTCAATCCCATCAATCCTCTTTATTCCTAAGGCAGGTGAACCTACAATGCAGAACGGAGCTATGAACAAGGCTCAGTTTGAAGAGGTTATTAAGTCTGTCTTGTTGAAGTAAGGACACATAATGGACAATCATTGTATCAGTAAGATTCGCGAAATATTTCGTGTCATCACTGCTTTTGAATGTGGATTACAAGAGCAAATAGGCTTAAACATCAATGAAGCAATGCTATTGTGTCTACTCTCAGAGAGTGAGAATCCTATGTTGGCTGGTGAAATAGCTGAAGAGATGGGCTTGACACGTTCGAATACTTCAAAGGTAATCGCCTCATTGGAACAGGCTTCGCTTATTCGCCGCCGTGCTTGTTCAGAGGATGGACGCTGCCAAAGGTTTCACATTACAAAACATGGTTTAGAGAAGTTAGACCATTTGCATTGTGATTCCATAGCTGTTCCAGAGGAGTTAAAAGAAATCATATAATATATATCGCTATCTTTCTGATAATAGACAAAGGTAAATAAAGATAGGGACGTATAGAGCGTGAGTAGCTAATTGGCATTTTATAAACTCGCAAACTATACGTCCCTATTTATATCTATTATCCCAAGATACCAACTCTTTTGAAGTCAAGATAGTTACTTCGCCTTTAATATTTGCTCAATACCCTGTTCTCTGTGCTTTATATGCACCTCAATTCCATACTTCTCATTAAGATGTTCAGCAAGATGCTGTGCACTATAAACAGAGCGATGCTGTCCACCGGTACAACCAAACGAGAACATTAAATCAGTAAAGCCACGTTGCATATAACGTTCTACATGATGGTCAGCAAGCTTATAAACAGGTTTCAAGAACTCAAGTATCTCACCATCATCTTCAAGGAAACGGATGACAGGCTCATCTAAACCCGTAATCTTCTTATAAGGTTCGTATCGACCTGGGTTATGCGTACTTCTACAATCAAAGACATAACCGCCTCCATTACCAGATGTATCTTCAGGAATACCCTTCTTAAATGAGAAACTAAAGACACGCACTACCAATGGTCCCTTACCATCATATTTAGAGAATGTAGCAGGACCATCTAAAGGATTAGCCTTATAAACATCTTTCTCTGTTATTTTTAGTCCATCTGTTCTATTAGCTGCAGGCTTCTCAATATGCGCAAACTGTGGTAATAATGTGAGACGTTTCAACATATCCATCATGTATGGATATGGGAAAACATCATCACCTAATGCCAAGAGATCACGCAGATTTTGTATAGCAGGAGGAATAGAATCGATAAAATGCTTCTTACGTTCAAAGTATCCACGGAATCCATAAGCACCTAAAACTTGCAATGTTCGGAAGAGAACAAACAATGATAAGCGATTAACAAAATGACGCTTAGAAGGTACCTCAGTATAATTCTTAAGGCTCTGATAGTATTCAAATACCAATTCACGACGCAATTTGAAAGAATACTTTGCGCTTGCTTGCCATAAGAACGAAGCAAGGTCATAATAAAAAGGACCTTTTCTTCCACCTTGGAAATCAATAAAATATGGTTTCCCTTCCTTATCTAACATAATATTTCGTGCTTGGAAATCACGATAAAGGAAGGAATCCATCTGCTCTGATGTCAGGTCTTTTGCAAACATACGGAAAGTTTGCTTCGAGCTTCAATTCATGGAAGTCGAGTTCGGTTGCTTTGAGAAAGCAATACTTAAAATAGTTCAAATCAAAGAGTACACTCTCTTGATTGAATTCTGGTTGTGGGTAACAATTAGAAAAATCAAGTTCTCTTGCGCCACGCAACTGAATATTTGGCAATTCTCTTATAGCATTACGCAATAGCTTTTGCTCAGCAAGATTATATCGTCCACCAGCCTCACGTCCACCACGTATAGCATCAAAGAGTGACGTGTTACCAAGGTCTGATTGTAGGTAACATAACTCATCAGCAGACACAGCTAAGATATGTGGTACTGGTAAACGTCGTTTCTCGAAATGTTTAGCAAGATAGATAAAGGCATGATTTTCATCACGACTTGTTCCTATAACACCAATGACAGTATCACCCTCTTCATCAAACATTCGGTAATACTCACGGTTACTACCTGCCCCTGCTAACTTTTCTACGTTTGAAGGGTTACTACCCTTCCAATTCTTATATAGTTCTAATAGTTGCTCCATAATTCTTTAACTTATGTAGAAGCTTTGTAAACTACTATTAAACCATAGTTCTCGCACTACATAATGAAACATAAGAAATCACAACTTTCACATGAAGAAAGCTGCAAAAAATATATGTAAAGGTTAGTCGTCTTGCTCCTCAAGCTTTTTCTTTATATCTTCAGCTTGTTTCTCACCACGCTTCTTGTGGTCATACTGACGTAGTAAGCCATCTACCAACAGTAGAAGTGCAAGGACACCACCAGTAATAAGCCATGACCTTGTAATATAATATATGCCCCCAATAACGATGAAGAGCACAGTAAATTCTTTCCAGTTAATCAATTGTTTCATGCTACAAAGTTAACGAAAAGATTACAGATAAGGAATGAAAACAGAGAAGTTTTTATTTTAATTATTCTAATCTTATTATTTTCTGGCTATCACCATATAGCTGTCTTATAGTCAAATATATTCTATTTTAGCGAAACAAGTCTGTTAAAGTGGCTTTCTTACATCTACACTTAGAATTATTTATATTAAAGGGCTGTCGTCTAAAGGAAATATACTATCTTTGTATTTTAATGATAAAAGAGCAAGATAACATAGATAAGATGACAGACGCAAAGATAATTAATGACCCTGTTTTCGGATTTATAAAGGTGCCACGTGGATTGTTACTTGACATAGTACGTCACCCACTTATGCAGCGATTAACACGTATCAAGCAATTAGGCTTAACACAAGAGGTTTATCCAGGTGCACAGCATACACGCTTTCAACACTCTTTAGGTGCCTTTCATCTTATGAGTGAGGCACTTATATCACTACAACAAAAGGGTGTGTTTGTCTTTGACAGTGAGGCTGAAGCGGTACAAGCTGCCATCCTAATGCATGACATTGGGCATGCTCCATTTTCTCATGTGCTTGAAAACACACTGATTAGTGGTATTACTCATGAAGAAATATCGCTGATGATGATGGATCGTATCAACCAAGACATGCATGGAGCACTCAACCTTGCGATTAGTATCTTTAAGGATGAATACCCTAAATCCTACCTTCATCAACTGATTTCCAGCCAACTTGACATGGATAGGCTTGACTATCTCCGTCGTGATAGTTTCTTTACGGGAGTGACAGAAGGCAATATTGGCTCTGCACGTATTATCAAGATGCTTAACGTTGTCGATGATGCTTTGGTTGTCGAATCAAATGGTATTTATTCTATCGAGAATTATCTTACCTCACGTCGCCTTATGTATTGGCAAGTATATCTGCATAAGACAACCGTTGGATGTGAGAATGTTCTTATCAATGCTTTACATAGAGCAAAACAATTAGCAAAAGAAGGAGTTGAACTTTTTGCTTCACCAGCTCTTCGTTACTTCCTTTACAATGATATTACAGCTGAAACTTTCCATACAGACAACAAGGCATTAGATAATTATATAGCTTTGGATGACAATGACATATGGAGTGCTATTAAAGTATGGCAACAACATGAAGATAAGATACTTTCACTCCTATCTTCAAACATGATCAATCGAAAAATATTCAAAGTAGAAGTACGAGAAGAGGAGCCAACGACAGAGGAAATCAATCAGTTTAAACAGCAGATTTCTGAACGATATGAGATAAGTCTCGCTGATTGTGATTACCTCATTGGAGTAAATCGGGTGCAGAAAGATATGTACAATCCTTATGATGACCATATTAGCATTCTGTACAAAGACGGAACATTGAAAGATATAACTGAAGCATCGGAGATTTTGAACATTGAATTACTCTCGAAAAAAATATGTAAATATTACCTATCTTATCAACGTTTCTAATAAAAATCCCTATCTTTGCACAAATTATAATCAATAAAAGGCAATATAAATGGAATTCTCTGCGAAACAAATATCGCAATTTATACAAGGTCGTATTGAAGGTGACGAAAACGTAACCATTAATACCTTCGCCAAGATTGAAGAAGGTAAGAAAGGAGCTATCTCTTTTCTTGCAAACCCTAAATATATACACTATCTCTTTGAAACAGAGTCAAGCATTGTACTTATAGATGAAGACATTCAACTGGACAAGGAGGTAAAGCCTACTCTTATCCGTGTAAAGAATGCACGAGACTGCGTTGCTAAGTTGTTGCAACTCTATGAAAGTATGAAACCTAAGAAGCAAGGCATTGATTCTCTTGCTTTTGTTTCATCGAAAGCAACAATTGGCAAGGATGTCTATATCGGTGCATTTGCATATATTGGTGATGGTGTGACTTTAGGTGACGGCTGTCAGATTTATCCTCATGCAACTATCATGGATGGCGTGCAGCTGGGAAATAATTGTATTGTCTATCCAAATGCAAGTATTTATCATGGTTGTAAGATTGGCAGCAATGTAATCCTTCATTCTGGTTGTGTAATTGGTGCGGATGGTTTCGGCTTTGCACCTAATCCGGAAACTAATAGTTACGATAAAATACCTCAGATTGGTATTGTAACAATAGAAGATAACGTAGAAATTGGTGCCAACACTTGTATTGACCGCTCAACCATGGGCAGTACATACGTTCGTAAGGGAGTAAAACTTGACAACCTTGTTCAAATAGCACACAACAATGATATTGGTGAGAATACAGTGATGTCTGCTCAGGTAGGTATTGCAGGCTCAACCAAAGTTGGTCAATGGTGTATGTTTGGCGGACAGGTGGGTATAGCTGGTCATATCACTATCGGTGACAAGGTATTCCTCGGTGCACAGTCAGGCGTTCCTGGTAGCCTAAAGAGTAATCAGCAACTCATTGGAACTCCTCCAATGGAGCAGCGTCCATACTTTAAGTCACAGGCTATCTTCCAGCGTTTGCCAGAGATGTACAAGCAGTTGAATGCACTGCAGAAAGAAATTGAAGAATTGAAAAAGAATAAATAACATACATGGAAACAGTTAAGCAGAAAACTTTAAAGGGAAGTTTTTCCCTCTTCGGAAAGGGACTTCATACAGGATTGAGTCTTACTGTAACATTCAACCCTGCCCCTGAAAATACTGGCTATAAGATACAAAGAATCGATCTTGACGGACAGCCTATTATTGATGCTGTTGCTGAGAATGTTGTTGACACACAGCGTGGAACAGTATTGGCTAAGGGTGAGGCACGTGTTAGTACGATTGAGCATGGTATGTCTGCCCTTTATGCAATGGGTATTGACAACTGTCTTATACAGATTAATGGTCCAGAGTTCCCTATTCTCGATGGCTCTGCAACAATGTATGTTGATAAAATCAATGAGGTTGGTATCGTTGACCAGAATGCTCCAAAGGATTACTATATCATTCGCAAGAAGATTGAGATTAAGGATGAGAATGGCTCTGTAATTACTATTCTCCCTGACGAGCAGTTCTCTATCACTGCGATGTGTAACTTTGACTCTAAGTTTATTAGCAGTCAATTTGCTACATTGGATGATATCAATACTTATGCAACCGAGATTGCTCCAGCACGTACATTCGTTTTTGTACGTGACATTATGCCACTCTTGCAGGCTAACCTGATTAAGGGTGGTGACTTGGATAATGCAATTGTTATCTATGAGCAACAGGTTTCACAAGAGAAACTTGACCAATTGGCAGACCTCTTGAAGGTTCCTCGTATGGATGCAAATAACATTGGTTATATTCAGCATAAGCCTTTACAATGGGATAACGAGTGTACACGCCATAAGCTCCTTGATATCATCGGTGATATGGCATTGATTGGTAAACCTATCAAGGGCCGTATTATTGCGACTCGTCCAGGTCATACTGTAAACAATAAGTTTGCTCGCTTGATGCGTAAAGAAATACGTAAGCATGAGATACAAGCACCAATGTATGATCCAAATGATGAGCCATTGATGGATAACATTCGCATCCGCGAACTTTTACCACACCGCTATCCAATGCAGTTGGTTGATAAGGTCATTGCAATGGGTTCAACAAGTATTATTGGTATTAAGAATGTAACCAGCAACGAACCATTCTTCCAAGGTCACTTCCCACAGGAGCCTGTTATGCCAGGAGTGTTACAGGTTGAGGCTATGGCTCAATGTGGTGGACTCTTAGTACTTTCTCAGGTTGAAGAGCCTGAGCGTTGGTCAACTTACTTCTTAAAGATTGATGACGTCAAGTTCCGTCAGAAGGTTGTTCCTGGTGACACACTTATGTTCCGTGTTGAGCTTCTTGGTCCTGTACGTCATGGAATCAGTTCTATGAAGGGTTATATGTTTGTTGGAGAGCGTGTTGTTGCTGAGGCTACATTCACTGCCCAAATTGTAAAGAATAAGTAATAATTACACAAGACAATTATGAACCAGATAAGCCCATTGGCCTTTGTTCATCCAGAGGCAAAACTTGGTGATAATAATATAATTGGTCCATTCTGTTATATCGATAAGAATACAGTTATCGGTGATAATAATGTGTTCCAAAACAGCGTAACCATCCATGTTGGTGCACGTTTAGGCAATAACAACGAAATATTCCCAGGTGCCAGTATCTCTACAAAGCCTCAAGATTTAAAGTTTAGAAATGAGGAATCACTTTGTGAGATTGGGGACAACAACTCTATTCGTGAGAATGTTACAATTTCGCGTGGTACAGCTTCAAAGGGTACAACAAAGGTTGGTAGTAATAACCTACTGATGGAATGTGTACATATTGCACATGATTGTGTTATTGGTTCTGGTGACATTATTGGTAATGCAACCAAATTTGCAGGCGAAGTGACAGTTGATGATAACGCTATCATATCTGCCAATATTCTCTGTCATCAGTTCTGCCATATTGGTGGATACGTTATGATACAGGGTGGAAGCCGTTTCTCTATGGATATTCCACCATATATCATTGTAGGAAAAGAGCCTGCCCGCTATATGGGAATTAACCTCATTGGTCTTCGCCGTCGTGGCTTTCAAATGAACTCATTGAACTTATCCACAATGCTTACCGCATCCTTTATGGAACAGGTACACGTGCCGAGAACATTCAGAAGATTAAGAACGAACTACAGATTACGCCAGAGATTCAGAAGATTATAGACTTCGTTGAATCATCTGAACGTGGTATCATTAAATAAAGACTATCCCTCCCCTTTCAAAAGGGAGGGGGAATCTTTAAAAGCGAACGAATAGGTTGAGTATTTCCACAACTTAAATAAGTTGGAAAATATTATTTGTAATCATTTATCAGCTTGAAAAACAAAACATTAATAGTCATCACTGGCCCAACAGGCGTTGGCAAGACAGAGACCACTCTCCGTATTGCAGAGCATTTTAATGTACCTGTTATCAATGCTGACTCCCGACAAATATTCTCTGAGATTCCTATAGGAACAGCAGCACCAACGGCAGAACAGCAGCTGCGTGTACAACACTATTTTGTTGGTAATCATCATTTGGAAGATTACTATTCTGCAAGCCTATACGAACAAGATGTACTTAATATTATTAACAGCCAGCACACACCTATCTCGTTACTCTCAGGTGGTTCAATGATGTATATTGACGCTGTATGCAATGGTATTGATGATATCCCGACAATTCTTCCTGAAATACGAGAGAAAATGATGAAACGCTTAGAAGCAGAAGGATTAGAACAGATGTGTAATCTGTTACGAGAACTGGACCCTGAGCACTGGAAGATAGTTGACAGGAATAATCCACGTCGTGTTATCCATGCCCTTGAGATATGTATCCAAACTGGAAAAACATATACATCTTTCCGTTCCAATACTATTAAAGAGCGTCCTTTTAATATCATTAAGGTTGGATTAAACCGTGATAGAGACGAACTCTATAATAGAATCAATCAGCGAGTATTAGACATGATTGAAGAGGGAATGATAGAAGAAGCACTACAAGTTTATTCTAAGCGAACTCTGAATTCACTCAACACGGTTGGATATAAGGAGCTATTTGAATACCTTGATGGCTTAACAACACTTGATGAAGCCATATTTAAAATACAGAGTAATACTCGGAGATATGCACGCAAACAGCTCACATGGTATAAAAAAGATACCGCTTTTCAATGGTTTAATCCCGATAACATTGAAGAAATCTTAAATTATGTCCATACAATGATATCAAATACAAGTAAATAAGTACTTTTGTATTAAACGTATTATAGCAATATTATAAACATAGGCAAGTAGCTTTAAAACTTGAAGGTTGTCAATCAATGATAAAGAAAATATTTAAATTCATTAGAAGTATATTCCGAGGAATTTTCAATTTCTTCCCATGGTACGCAAAACTATATAAAGGTCGTGCTTGGTACACGAAGATGGCTGTCGGAACAGTATCTTTCTTTGTAGCTATCTTCCTCTATTTAGGAATGGTAGACATTAACTTCCTTTGGCTCTTTGGCAAAGTCACCAGGTTTTATTGATATAAAAACTCCTCCAACCTATGCTGCATCAGAGATTTATAGTGCAGACTCTGTCCTCATTGGTAGATTCTATAAAGAGAATCGTACACCAGTAAAGTATGAGGAGGTAACCCCTGCATTCTGGAATGCACTCATCAGCACAGAGGACGAGCGCTTCTATAGCCATAATGGTATAGACTTTATGGGTATCGGTGGTGCCATCAAGGATGCCGTAACAGGTAGTGGAGGTCGTGGTGCATCAACCATCACACAGCAGTTGGCGAAGAATATGTTCCGTGTTCGTACGCAATATTCTTCAGGTCTATTAGGTCATGTACCAGGCTTGCGAATGCTCATTATGAAGAGTAAAGGAATGGATTATTGCTGTGAAGTTAGAGTTAATCTATTCAAAGAAAGAAATCCTGACAATGTATGCCAACACCGTTGACTTTGGCAACAATTCCTTTGGTGTAAAGACAGCTGCTAAGACTTATTTTAATACAAGTCCTTCAAAGTTATCTATTGATCAAGCTGCAACGTTGGTAGGTATGTTGAAAGCTACTACTTATTATAATCCAATCTTGCACCCAAAGAATTCTATTCGTCGTCGTAACACCGTGCTGTATAATATGGTTACACATAATGTATTACCACATGATGAGTACGCACTATACTCTAAGCGACCTATGAAGTTGGATATACACGTAGAAGAAAACTATGATGGTCAAGCTCAGTACTTCCGTGAATATATATCAGAATACTTCAAAGATTGGATGAAAGACAATGGTTATGACCTCTATAGCAGTGGTTTAAAGGATCTATACCACCATTGACACTCGTATGCAGAAGTATGCTGAGCAAGCTGCAACAAAGCAGATGGAAAAGGTTCAACAAACTTTTGATAACCACTGGAGAGGTATGCAGCCTTGGCGCGATGCAAAGGGAAATGAGATTCCTGGCTTTATTGAGGGCATTGCTGAACGTCAGCCTTTCTATAAGAAGCTATTACAGAAATACCCTAACCAGCCTGATAGCGTTCTCTATTATCTCAACAAACCGCATAAGGTGACTCTCTTCGACTATGAAAAGGGGCATATTGAGAAAGAAATGTCATCAATGGACTCTATCCGTTATATGGTTAAATTCATGCACTGTGCTATGGTTGCTATGGAACCAGAGACTGGTGCAGTAAGAGCTTGGGTGGGTGACATTGATTTCAAAACATGGAAATATGATAAGGTTGTTGCACAGCGTCAACCAGGTTCAACCTTCAAACTATTCGTCTACTCAGAGGCATTCAATCAAGGACTGACCCCTTGTGATAAACGTCGTGATGAATATATCAGTATGCAGGTTCTTGATAAGAAGACTGGTCAGATGAAGACTTGGACACCACACAATGCCAATGGTAGATTCTCTAATGATTCTATTACACTGAAGAGTGCTTTTGCTCGCAGTATAAATTCCATTGCTGTACGCTTAGGACAGGAGATGGGCATCAAGAATATTATCCGTACAGCTCAGGAGATGGGTATTAAGAGTCCGTTGGATGATGAGCCTTCATTAGCACTCGGTTCAAGCGACGTAAACTTATTAGAATTGGTAAATGCCTATAGTACTGTAGCAAATGATGGTGAATATCATGTTCCAGTTGTCGTTACACGCATCTTAGATAAAGATGGAAACGAGGTATATGTAGCACCAAAAGACCACGAGAGAGCATTACCTTACAAGACTGCATTCCTCATGCAGGAAATGTTGAAGGCTGGTGTGAACGAAGGTGGTGGTACAAGTCAAGCATTACGTCATTATACTTTTGGTGATACAGACTGGGGAGGAAAGACTGGTACAAGTAATAACCACTCTGATGCTTGGTTTATGGCAGTCAGCCCTAAACTTGTCGTTGGTGCATGGGTTGGTGGTGAATATCGCTCCATCCACTTCCGTACAGGAGCCTTAGGACAGGGTTCAAAGACTGCACTACCTATCTGTGGAGAGTTTATTTACAGCTTAATGCGCGACAAGGCTTTCCAAAAGTATCATGCTAAGTGGCAGTTAGATCCAGACGAGGATATCGACCCTTCAATGTACAACTGTCAACCTACAGTAGTTCGGCGTGCTGCTCCTGATTCTTTGCGTGACTTTACAACAGGACATAGACGTCATCAGGAGGAAGAGGAAGAACCTATCGACGGACACGAAAATACAGACGAGGGTGGCTTTATATTAGAACCAGCTCCACAACCTACTCCAGAACGGCAGGGCAATAGTTCTAATAATGAATCGCCTCAAATTATAAAGAAGGCGAAGAAGCCACGCAGTGAAGATATGGAAATTTAGGTAATTCATAATTCTTAAAATGAAACTTATGATTACTTTTGGTTGATACAGAAATCAGAATACTTTGGTAATTGATTAATAACTATCAATTCTCTTCCTCAAACAACAAACTTCTATATATTCACAGAGACTTTTACCTCTGTGAGTATATATGAAGGTTTTTGTTTTATCTATAGCCTCTTGTCAGTAAACTTAACAATAGGTCGTTATAATTATACAGAAAAGGCGCAAAGCATAAATATAGCTTAGTAGCAAACATAACTACCAACTGCAAAGGGAACTAAAGCCCCCCAATCAATGTCACAAAAGAAGGTAAACATAGACGTAAATACGATTGACTTGGATAATACAGAGTTGCAAAAAGCACTTCAGATTATTCAGTTTACAAACAATTCCCTATTCCTCACTGGAAAAGCAGGAACAGGAAAGTCTACATTTCTACGTTACATTGCTGCGACAACAAAGAAAAAACATATTATTCTTGCACCCACAGGCATAGCTGCTATCAATGCAGGTGGTAGTACTCTGCATAGCTTCTTCAAACTTCCATTCTATCCTCTTGTCCCAACTGACAAACGTTATTCTGCTCGTAATCTACGCAGCACAATGAAATACAATGGTGACAAGTGCAAACTTTTGCGGGAAGTCGAACTAATCATTATTGATGAGATTAGTATGGTTAGAGCTGACATCATTGACTTCATCGACAAAATACTGCGCATATACAATCGTAATATGCGCGAGCCATTCGGCGGAAAACAGCTTCTCTTGGTAGGCGACATTTATCAGTTAGAACCTGTTCTAAAGGAAGAGGATCGTCGACTCTTACAACCCTATTACCCAAGTAGCTACTTCTTTGATGCAAAGGTGTTCCAAGATTATCCACTTGTGAGTATTGAACTCAATAAAGTCTACCGTCAAAACGACCCTCACTTTATTTCCATTCTTGACCATATCCGTACGAATCAGGTCACTGACACTGATTTCAACCATATCAATGAACGTGTTGGGGCAAGTTTGGAGAATACAAACAAGCCAGAAGGAGATTTCACCATTACCCTATCGACTAAGCGAGATACAGTAGACTGGATAAACAATGAAGGACTTGATAGCCTTGATGGAGACCCTGTGATGTTCTTAGGTGAAATCAAAGGAGAGTTTCCTGAGAGTAGCCTCCCTACTCCTATTGAGTTAAACCTCAAGGTGGGAGCACATATCATGTTTATCAAAAATGATATTGAGAAACAATGGGTTAATGGAACCTTAGGTATTATTATCGGTATTGATGAGGAAGCAGGAATCCTCTATGTTCATACAGAAGAGGGAGATGACTTACAGGTGCAACGTGAGATGTGGGAGAATATAAGATACCGATTCAATGAGGAAGAACAACGAATTGAGGAGGAACAAATAGGTACTTATATACAATTCCCCATCAAGTTGGCTTGGGCTATTACTGTACATAAGAGTCAAGGACTGACATTCAAGAATGTAAATATTGATTTCACTGGCGGTGTCTTTGCCGGTGGTCAGGCATATGTTGCTCTATCACGCTGTACAAGTCTTGAAGGTATTACACTCAAGGAACCACTACGTAGAAATGAGGTCTTTGTAAGAAGTGAGGTAACACATTTTGCCAGACACTACAACGATAATAATATTATATCGACAGTACTCAAACAAAGCAAGGCTGATAAAGAATACTACGATGCTGTATGTGCTTTCGACAAGGGAAACTTTGATGCTTTCCTGCGTAGCTTTTTTCTTGCTATTCATAGCCGTTATGATATTGAACGACCTGCAGCTAAGCGATTTATCAGACGGAAACTGGACCTCATTAACCAGCTACGTAATGAAAATGAGGAACTTAAGCGACAACAAGATAAGAAGAATGAGTATCTCAAAGAGCTGTCAGTAGAATATGTTATGATGGGTAAAGAGTGCGAGCGTGAAGAAATGAATGAGGCAGCTATTGCCAATTATGAGAAGGCTATTGCACTCTATCCTGATAATCCAACAGCACAGAAAAGATTGAAGAAATTAAAACCTTCAACCGAAAAAGATAATAAATAATGGAACAGAAAAAGAGTCTTTCAAAAATTATAGCAACAATCGTTTTTGGTATTGTTTTCATCATTATTGCTATTGTATCTTGTAATCAAAGCAAAACAATAGAAGGCAGTAACAATGGAGATACTGTTGCTGCAAAGGAGTTTACACCACATGTTGAGAATGGTAAACTAAATATTGATTTACAGAGTATTACCTCTATTCGCTTTCCTAAGTATAAGACAACAAAAGCAATACCTTTTATACCCGACTCTGTTAGTTTAGCGGCTGATGAAGAATCGGTAGAAAGTGGCAACTATTCTGCAACACTACTTCTTGATACGATCCCAAATAAAGAGTTTTATCAGAGAATAGACCTTGCAGCACAGCATGATACGTGTTGGGATATTAACAAATTTGCTTATACTTACGAAAGAAAAGATAAAGCTGGAGGTGTGTATAAAGTCGTATTTAGTAAAGGTGGACAGCAGATATTTGTCAC
>BNJU01001989.1_pt1 | contig 81608 bp, 112 predicted proteins | sample 8539281 | NCBI WGS metagenome assembly BNJU01 (sample SAMD00202456, study PRJDB9452) | human saliva metagenome | isolation source: human saliva | place: Japan | reverse complement strand
GACGTTGGAGATTATCATCGAGCGGCACCGTGAGAGTTTTGGATATGGTTTTGGCGCGCAAAAGATGGGCATGATGTGGGTCTCGTCGTATGAGCGGCGGCGCGCTGCCTGACTATGCAGAGGCACAGCTCCTGTTGGATGCAACAGCGCATACTGGCAGAATGTTGATCCGGCAGAGCTGAGCCAAGTTGTGCGTGCGGACGCAGTATTTGCCAGATGGGATATGGCAGATTATCGTATCGTTTACGAGAGAGATATGTGCAGGATTCATCTGAGTGGTTGTATGGTCAAACTGGAAGAGGTCTCAGCGATTTATTTTCCGTACATCATCGCATGGCGCAACGACCCTGCAGAACAGTCAATATCTCAATCACCCGTTTCGTCTCGACATGGAAAAACAGAGAGCGTGGTATGAGATCTATGTGAATTACGCCACGCAGGGGCTGCTCGTTGTCGTTGACAAGGAGAATGATACACCCTTTGCGACCATGGGGTGGACGGACTATGACGCGGAGCGGCATCGCTGCATCACGGGACGTCTGCTCGTCGGTGACCACCGCTATCGGGAAGTGCGCATTTTGCCGAGGCGACACTTCTTTTTGCTGACTATGTCACGATACATTAGGTGTGGACGTATGTTATGCGCACATTGTACGCGAAAATGCCACATCACTTCGTTATCATGAAAATATGGATTCCATCCGAATGAGAAAATGCAGTTTCCGGAGGAACGCATCGTGAACAGGATGGAACAGGTCGAGATATCTGCGGCGGCGGGCAGACTGGTGTGTGGTAAAGCCTACGGTACAAGATGAAGCTTCGATCTTAGAGATCACGAATAAAAACATTGTTTTTATTGATTCTTATTGGAGATGATTCATTTGTTCAACAACAAAAAGTATACTCGTTACGGGTGGAACAGGATCGTTCGGGAAAGAAATTCACTGAAACCGTACTCAAGAAAATACACGCCTATGATCGTTTTTCCGCTGATGAACTCAAAGCAGTTCGAGATGCAGCAGGTATTTGATGATCCGTGTATGCGCTATTTTATCGGTGATGTGCGAGATGAAGCACGACTGAAACAGGCGATGTATCAGGTCGATTACGTCGTACATGCAGCTGCGCTCAAGCAGGTTCCGGCGGCGAGAATATAATCCGATGGAGTGTATTAAGACAAACATTCATGGAGCACAGAACGTCATCAATGCAGCGATCGCAGCGGGCGTAAAAGGTGATAGCCGCTTTTCTACAGATAAAGCGGCGAATCCCATCAATCTGTATGGCGCAGCGAAACTGGCATCGGACAAGCTCTTTACGGCAGCAAATAGTCTTGTGGGGGATCGTGAAACGCGGTTGCTGTCGTGCGCTATAGGGGAACGTCGTTGGCTCGCGCGGTTCTGTTGTTCCCTTTTTAAAAGTCTGGTTGAGAAAAGGGCAGAGTCTATACCTGTCACAGATACACGCATGACACGATTCTGGCTGCGGTTGGAGGATGGCGTTAGATTTGTATTGAAGGTTTGAGCGTATGCATAGCGGGGAAATCTTTATACTCCAAGATCCCTCGATGATTACAGATTTGGCGAAGCCATGCGCACTATATTCAATGCGAGTGATTGGCATCCGTCCAGGAGAAAAAGCTTCATGAAGTTATGTGTCCTGCAGATCTCTGTACTATGATACTCATCGAATTTTCGGATCAGTTTTTGTTATTCGGCCGTCTACGCCAAAGCTTTTGGCGGCGACTATACAAAAATATGCTTGGAGAAGAAGGACATCTCGTTTCAGATGGATTTTCCTATGATTCTGGAACAAATTCACACTTTTTGACGATCGATGAACTTCGGAGATGAACCCATGATATACTATGGACGGCGGGACATCAATGAGAGCAGATATTCAGGCGGTCGAGTCGATACTGCGCTCGGATTTTTCTGACACAGGGCCTGCGATTGAGCGGTTTGAGACGCCGCGTGGCGATTACTGCGGTGCGAGGCATGCTCGTCGCTGTCACAGTGGGACAGCCCGTGCTCCATATCGCGTGTCTTGCTGCAGGGCTGGGAAAGGGCGATGTCCTATGGACGAGCCCTATCACACTGATTTGCCTCGGCGAGACTGTGCACTATACTGCGGCGGCGGGATGTTGACTTTGTCGATATTGATGCGAAAAACCTACAACATGAGTGCAGACCTCTTGGAGGAAAAACTCCGCACTGGCGAAGACGGAGGAAGCTTCCCAAGATGGTCATTCCGGTTCATCTTGCTGGACAGTCCTGCGATATGCGCCGTATTCGTGCTCGCCGATGAATATGGCTGCTGTCACGGAGGATGCCTCCCATGCAGTGGGGGCGGGTATCTCGATACAGAAGGTCGGGGAGCTGCGCTTTTCTGATATGACGGTGTTCAGCTTTCATCCGTCAAGATTGTTACGACGGGGAAGGCGGCATGGTCTGACGAATGATGCTGCCTTCTGCGAAAAGCTGCGCCTCTATCGCAGCCATGGGATTACCGCGTGATCCGAGATATGACACAATTGAAAGTGATGGCCCTTTTGGTACTATCAGCAGAGTGCACTCGGATTTAGCTATCGCATGACGGACATGCAGGCGGCACTTGGATGCAGTCAGATGAATCGCCTGGACGAATTTGTCGCGCGGCGCAGAGCACTCGCAGAGCGGTATGATACTCTACTGCAGGGGCTTCCTGTTGTAACGCCGTATGTGATGACAGAAGCATCCTTCATGGCATATCTATATTATAAGGATAAATCATGAACAAATTGGGAAGACAAAACAACAGGTCTTCGAAGAGATGAAGAAAGCGGGGGATCACTTAATCTCCATTATATTCAGTACATCGTCAACCGTATTATGAAAAACTAGGATTTTATCGGGGCGATTTTCTACAAAAGTGAGAAATACTATGAAGAAGCATTTACGCTCCCGCTCTTTTATGAACTGACAGATGAACAGCAGAACTATATTGTGGAATCTTTACGGAACGTTTTGCAGCAATGAGAATATGGGAGGATATCTGTGCGGAAACTGACGGATAAGTTCTGTCTCGGTACGGTGCAGTTCGGTGCGCAATATGCGTCAACAATGCGCTTGGACGGCAGCCGACGGATGCGAGGCTTTTGCCGTTTTTGGATACGGCTTTGTCTGCGGGGGTTCGGATGTTTGATACAGCAAGTGCTATGGGACCTCCGAAGATGTCTTAGGGCGTTATGGCCTTGCCCGCAGGGTACATCTTGCATCAAAATTGGCTCCTGAGACGGCAGACTGCACCGAAGCAGTGCTTGCAGGACTCCGCACATCTCTTCATCGTTTGGATGCAGAGCAGCTATTTTGCTATATGCTCCACCGTGCAGATGATTTAGATAAGAGCGGCATTATGGATGGAATGTGTGTCGCGAAAGATAGTGGTCTGACGAAAAATCGGGGTCAGCATCTATGAACCGCAGAGATGCCATGCGGGCAGCACATGATGATCATATCGACGTGATCCGAGTGCCATACAATGTGTTAGATCAGCGGCTGGATGGGTGCTCTTTTTACATTGGCAAAGGAGCATGGAAAAATTATCTTTTGCCCGGAGTGTATTTTTACAGGGGCTTCTCCTTGTGCAGCCTCAGGAGGCAGAGAGGCATGTTGGGGCAGCGGAAGAGCAATTGCATGTTTTCATGAACTGGCGAGGGATTGTGGGTGTTCACCGGCAGAGGCGGCATTACTTTATACACTTTCGCACCCTTATATTGACTATGTCGTTTTTGGGGGTGGATACGCCCAACCAACTTCTAGAAAAATGTTAGGATATCGCAAAAAGGGAGACAACAGCGTGTACAGATGCTATGAGGCATCTTCGGGGGCGTGTCTTTCAATGTGCCGGCACGCGTGGTTCAACCGAACCTTTGGTAGAAGGAATTTCTATGACACAAGATGAAATTTTTCAACGTGGCGAAGGAGATCAATGGTACGAGAGAAATAAAGTGAGGTGGTTCCAAAGGATGATTTCGTTTGCCGTATGATCGAAAGTATAGGAGTTCAGCCGCGGCGTATTGTGGAGGTTGGATGCAGCAATGGATATCGGCTGGAGTACCTGCGGCAAAAGTTCCATGCTGTATGTTATGGCTATGATATTTCGAACGAAAGCCATTGAGGCGGGATGATGCCTTTCCAGAGATTCATCTGAAGCAAAAGGCATTACATGAGATTCCGTATGATACATCGTTTGATCTTGTTATATGCAATTTGTGCTGCATTGGGTAGATCGAAGCCTTCTGGTTCAATCCATGAGCAGGATTGATGCGCTTGTTCCAGGGGAGGTACACTGTTATTGGCGATTTTGACCCCGACTATCAGCAAAAAAGGAAGTATCACCATTTGCCGGATGAGGAAGTCTATACATATAAACAGGATTATACGGCTTTTCAAAGCGACAGGCCTATATCGAGAGACTGCAGTAGTCACCTTTGACCATGACAAACAGACGTATGGGTACGCACCTTCCGAGGCTCGAGGATGTGCGCTGCACTGCGCAAAGATGGAAAAACGAAGAGTATTATGTCTTAACGCAATGATTTCGTTGCCGTGATTCAGAGAGACGTACATTGGTCTTAGCAATTTTGCAGGCGCGGACATCGTCCAGCCGCCCGCTGCCCGGAAAAAGTCCTGCGGCCGCTCCTGGGACGAGCAACGATTCTGCGCGAACTGGACCGGCTGAAGGAGTGCCACGAGATACTGCGGCTCGTGCTCGCCACGATTCGGATCCGATGGATGATGAGCTCGCACAGACGGTTGAGGCGGCAGGCTATGATGTCTATCGCGGCAGTCTGGATGATGTCCTGGGCGGTATTATCACTGCGCACAGAGGTATATGCCGAGCCATGTCGTGCGCCTGAGCGGGGACTGTCCTGTCATCGATCCGCACATTGTCGATCGGGTGACTGCACAGCATGCTGCAGGACGCAATGACTACACGAGCACGACGGAACGCTTTCCCGATGGCCTCGATACGGAGGTTGCTGACCTATGCGGCAGTGGAGAAAGCCTATCAGAAGGCAGATCTTCCGTCTGAGCGTGAGCATGTAACGCTGTATATCCGCCGTCATCCGGAACTGTTTCGCGTCGGTACGGTGGACTGCGCCGAGGATTATGGAGCGATGCGCTGGACGGTGGATGAGCCGCGAGGACTTCGCATTGATCGAGAGATTTACGAGCGGCTTTATCCGCAGCATCCCGACTTTCACTATGGAAGACATTCTCACACTGTTTCGGTGAAGATGAAACACTCGCCCATATCAATCAGGGGATTATGCGCAACGAGGGCTGAAAAGTCCATCGCTGATGAAGTGCTGTAATCAGCGCGAAATACAGCGGCATCGGAATGGACAGAGGGAGGAAAACCATCATGAAGATCAATGAGAGAAGCCTGAAGAGGTCAGAACTGTGGAAAGAGGCGCAGGAGAATATCCTTTCAGGATGCCAGTTGTACAGCAAAAGGGCCTGAGACGCACATCCAGGGGGTCTCGCCGATCTATATCGACCACGGAAAAAGACGGGCACGTCTGGGATGTCGACGGCAATGAATACATTGACTACGATATGGGACTCCGGCCCCATCCTGCTTGGCTATCAGTACAAGGCAGTGGATGATGCCGTGATTGCCCAGCTGCGCCGTGGAATGGGATACTCTCGTTGCACCGGAGGAAGTAGAGTGCAAAGCTCTGTGTCAAGCATATTCCGAGTGCCGGAAAAGTGCGCTTCCTGAAGACAGGGTCGTCTGCAACGGAGGCGGCCGCATCGCCCGCAGCCATACGGGCAGAAAGCATATATCCGCGGTGAGTATCATGGCTGGCATGGTGGACAACTGCCGCTGAGATGTGCGCCAGGCGGGATCCTCGCCGGAGGCACGAAAAATTTATTCACATTTGACTATAATGATCTGGCGAAGGTGGAGAGTACTTTTGCCGCGTATCCGGGCGAGGTGGCGGCGGTCATCACAGAGGCAGTCGAGATCGAGCCGCCAACGGACGGCTTCCTCAATTTGAAGGAACTGATGTCACCGAAATGGCGCACTGCTGATCTTTGATGAGGTCGTCAATGGATTCCGCTTCTCTATCGGGGGCGCACAGGCATATTTCGGCGTCACGCCCGACCTTTCGACCTTTGGCAAGGGCAGCGGCGAACGGCATGCCGCTCTCAATCGTGGCGGGGCGCAAGGACATCATGGAAGAGGTGGATAGAAACGTATTCATCTCGACGACCTTTGGCGGAAGTGCTCTCGCTGGCGGCCGGCATTGCCGTCATGAAGGAACTCGAATCTGGTGAGGCAACGAAGGAAATCTGGGCGAAAGGCAAGTACCTCCAGGATAAATTCCGTGCGATGGCGAAGGATCTCGATGTGCCGATCGATCTCGCGGGCCATCCCCGCCGACTGAACCCTTGAGTATACAGACTACGAGGGGAAGAAAGACTGGCTCTATAACTCCATCTTTATGCAGGAGAGCGTCAAGCGCGGTGTGCTGCTTGGCTGGCATATTTTCCCCTGCTATACCCACACGCAGGCGGATCTGGACTTTACGCTCAATGTGTTTGAGGATGCGATGAAGGTCTATCGCGAGGCGCTGAGGAGCGGACACCCTGAGACCTACGATGGAGGAAACCGCTGAAGATCGTCCTGGGCCGATCTCTGATGCGGGACATGGGCAGATGCAAAAATAGCAGCGTCATACGTGCAGACGCGTCAGAGCAAATCGGTAGCGGGCATCTGATGCGCTGTCTGACACTGGCGGGTCGGATGCGGCGCGAGGGGACAGAGGCACATTTTATCTGTCGTGATCTCATCGGCAATCTGAATCATCTGCGCGTGAGCAAGGCTTTCCGCCGCACGTCCTGCCGCGCCATGCAGATGATCCGTCGCTTACTGGTTATGCGGCATGCTTTGCCGTTGCGCAGGGAAAACGGATGCGCGGGAGACGGGAGAGTGCTTCGTACACTTGCACCGATCATGCGTCTCGTCGTTGAGCAGCTGTGCACTCGATGAGGTGTGGGGAGCGGATCGTGCGCCCGCTCGTCGGTGAGATCTTTGTGATCGACGACCTTGCCAATCGGAAGCATGACTGCGATATACTGCTCGATCAGAATTTCTATCGCGCAATGCAGCATCGCTATGACGGGCTTGTACCTCCCTCCTGCAAACTCCTCCTTGGCCCCTCTTATGCGCTTCTGCGTGAGGAGTTTTATGCGGCAAAGAAAAAATTGCGCCGGCGGGACGGCCATCTCCGCCGCATCCTTGTATTCTATGGCGGCAGTGATGTCACGCATGAGACTGAAAAGGCTGTTCGAGCGCTCCCTGCACCTTCTCCCTGCCCGCCGTTGAGGTCGATGTCATCATCGGCGGGAGCAATCGCACATCGCACACAGATCGAGGAACTCGTGCACCGCATGACTTTCTGCACACCTACTGCGCCGTCAGCAACATGGCGGAGTTCATGGCGAACGCTGACCTCTGCCTCGGAGCCGGCGGAACAACCACGTGGGAGCGATGCTTTCTCGGTCTGCCGGCAATCGTCACCGCCATTGCCGAGAATCAGCTTGAGATATGCCGCGACCGTGCAGATGCAGGGCTGATTTACTATCTGGGGCGATGGGATGAAGTGACGGAGATGGCACCGTATCATGCACTCTATGTCGCGACGAAGCCGGAAGCCTCACCCAGATACAGAACACTTGCAGATTGGACGTGGAGCATCATGCCGAAGAAGGAACTAATATATTTGCGCCCTGCTGAATACGCCGATGCAATGCTCCTCTTCAATGGCGTAACGACAGAGAGACTCATGCGAACTCTCTCATGGAGAAAAAAATTGTCTATGAGGATCACGTCCGATGGCTGAAGAGCGTACTTGGCATCGGAGAAGGCAAAACACTTTTACATTCTGATGGTCAATAATATGCCAACAGGGCAAATTCGTCTGAAAGTATTGACCAAGAGACAGCGCTGATCAGCATAGTATAGATGTGAGATTTCGCGCGAGGATATGGGCGGCTGATACTCCAGATGATGGAGGACAAGCTGAGAGAAGAAAATGAGCATCTGCATCTTGTGGGTTGTGTAAAAAGGAAAATATCGCCTCGCGAAGAGCCTTTATAGCCTTGAAATATACGGAGTGCAGCGAGAATGATCTTCTGCGATATGAAAAAGAATAGGCATAGCGGGAAGACCGAGGAGTAGAATATGATAGAAGATTCCTTCATCATTGCGGAGATGTCAGGCAATCATAACCAGTCATTGAGCGTGCACTTGCCATCGTTGATGCTGCAGCGGATGCAGGCGTCGATGCAGTGAAGATTCAGACCTACACAGCAGATACGATGACGATTGACATAGACACGGGGGAGTTCTTTATCTCTGATAAGGGACAGCCTGTGGAAGGGCGAAACACTCTACCATCTCTATGAGAAGGCGCATACGCCATGGGAATGGCGGCAAGGCGATCTTTGAGCGATGCAAAGAACGCGGCATTATGGGCTTCAGTACGCCGTTTGATGATACGTCCGTGGATTTTTGGAAAGATCTTGGCGTTCCCTGTTACAAGATCGCTTCGTTTGAGAATGTGGATCTGCCGCTCATCCGCAAGGTCGCCCGCACTGGGAAAGCCGATCATCGCATCGACAGGGATGACAACGGTCGCAGAGCTCTGGATCTCGTTCAAACGGTACGGGAAAATGGCTGTACGGATCTGACCCTGCTCATGCACAAGCAGCTATCCTGCCTCACCGGAGGGGACGAATCTCAGGACCATTCCGCATATGCGGGAGCTGTTCGGCTGTACCGTCGGGCTCTCCGATCATACCGCTCGGCATCGGTGCGGCAGTGGCGAGTGTTGCACTTGGTGCAGCGGTGATTGAGAAGCACTCACCCTCTCGCGTGCTGAGGAGTGTGTCGATGCGGCATTTTCTCTGGAGCCTGCGGAGATGGCACAGCTTTGCAGTGGAGTGCCGTACAGCAGCACTCGCGTTGGGGACGGTGTCCCTGTGAGCGGGCAGAGCAGGAGCAGAAGTCACCCAGTTCCGCCGCAGTCTGTATGTCGTCGAGGATACGAAGGCTGGCGATGTCTTTACGGAGAAAAACCTGCGCCGTATCCGTCCAGGGATGGGGCTTTCACCCAAGTATTATGATATCATTTTGGGGAAGAAGGCAAACTGCAGCATTACCTGTGGAACTGCTGTGCAGGATCTGATTGAGTAAAAAGGAATTTTTAGGGCGTTATATCATGTATATCTTTTGAGGACAGAGGGTCTGCAAAGCGATACTATAGTCAGGAAAGAATTGCCGCAATTACAGAAGCGCAGGGCAGTGACTATCGTCGATACCGTGAACTGTGGGATGCGCCGAACATCATGGACGATGTCCTGGAGAAACCGCTCGAAATTATGTTAGAGCTGACCTCGATGGTGTAATTATAAGTGCAAATGTGTGACAAGGCCTTTGTCCCTGAGAAGGACAAGGTGAATATTCCTTGTCGAAAGTGTTCGCCGCCTTGTCACAAACATCAATGAAATGAAAGTCGCTTCCTGTGGTCGGGCGTTTTTCAGAGTGCCTGATACACCCTCAAATTGGAGACATTTTAGATGTCTTGAAAGAAGCAGACGTACTCGATTTTACAATTATCACAAATGGCTCTGCATTAAATGAGAAAACAGCAAAGAAGATCATTGATGCGGCGTGAAACGACTGAGCGTCTCATTGGATGCAGCGACAAAGGAGACCTATTACGATGTGCGCGAAAAGGAGATCTCGATCAGGTAGAGAATCATATTGACCGCTTCATTGCACTGCGCGGAGAAGATATGTTTCCTTCTCTTCGTGTTTCCATGGTTATGATGGAGGACAACGTTAATGAACGTAGCCTTTTTGGAAAAAGTGGAGGAAAAAGCGGACATTATTGATTTTCAGGTTTTGATGGATGCATCACATATTGAACATTTGGCTGATGTGACGGAATACACGCAGTGTGTGGAGCCGTTTCGCAGATTGGCAATCTGATATGACGGTGTCGTGCTGCCCTGCTGCACTCTGTAGTGGAACTTATTTCCATTGGGGAATATTCGAGATACTTCGTTAAAAGAGATGTGGAGGGGAAAAGATTCGTAAATTACGAGAAGAGATCAAAACAAAGAATTTCAATAAGGTCTGCTGAAATTGCAAGAAGGTAAACCTCAATAGGAAAGGTGAGACAAGTATGAGTCTTGCGGAATTGATTGAGTCTGGGAAAACGGCTGATGCGCTTATCCTTACAGTTGGGCTGATAGAGAAATCAGAGCATGAGAATGTGGATGTCGATGCTACCGCTTGCAGCCTATCGTCTGTGTTGCATACAAAAAGATACGGATATCTCATCTGTACGATGATACAGAGTGGTATTCTTCGGATCCTGCACAATGCAACACAGAAAATGTGCGGTTGAGGACTCTACTGAAGATCGCTGATACTCTTTCAGGATACGGAACTTCTGATGCTGTCAGTATGTATTTTTCTGGGGCCATGTGGCCGATTTCCTGTATCAAGTGGCAGAGTCTCTGCACAGCAAGGGAGATGCTCCCACGGCGTATCGTTTTTTGAGTGCACTCGCGTCACTTAAAGTTCCCGTCCGTGTGGAATATATACTGCTTGAAAATGCACTGAAGGGAAGCTTGCAGCCGCCCGCGGACTACAGCGTGTTCAATGATGACCGGAAAAAGAACATATCTGCTGTTGGAGCTCCTCGAAATGTACAGGCACCCGTTGGAGTGAATCATCGGCGCCTGCTGTGGATATTTTGTACCTGAGTTTCCTACCGTTTGTGCAAGGTCAAAAAGTCTGTACTGAGGCGTTGTCGAAGGATGCATTGTTTGACTGCCGACTCGTTGCGATTGATATGCAGGAGCGATCGTGGGACAGTGCGAAGGAATACCCCGCTTTTCTTCAGTTCTTGAATGATCGTAATCTTCCGTTTGTACCAGAGGCTGCTTATCGTCTTTTGCGGAGCGCAGACCAGACGTGCCTCATTTATACGAATCCCTATGATTGGCATCACCCAAAGTTTTCTGTTGAAAAATGTTAGGAGATATGGAATCGGATCGTCTATCTCCATACCCATTCCATTTTTTTGTTGATGAGAAGAACAAGGTGTATTCTCATGATTTGCCGATACATCGGCATGCATGGCGAGTCTATGTGCGCTCATCGCGTGAGATCCGCGCAGTACGAAATGTACCGCCAGTCAGGGAATGCTCATGTATCGCTTGCCGGTGCGCCCTTGGCGGACTATATATCCGAGCAAAAGGGAGCAGCCCGCCGGATGCACGCTTTAAAAAGACATTTCTGTGGGGGAATCGACTACGGCTTCTGGGATCAAGCTACGGCAACTTTTAGGGAATATGGGGAAAGAATCCTGCAGTATTTCGCGGACTATCCACAGCTTGGGCTCATCGTACTGACCGCATCCTCTTTTTATGGTGCAGTGACGAAAATGGGATTTATGAGTGAGGAAGAGGTTCAGGCCTTTTTATCGTCATTGCGAAGATATCCCTAATGTATCATTAGACCTATGTGGAGATCTGACAGGTCTCATTTTGCAAATCAGATGCGCTTGATTTCAGATATTTCATCCATCTTGGTGGAATATCTGCTGATGGAGCGTCCTGTTCTCTATCTAGGACAAAAGTGCACCAGACTATCGGGAATATCCGGAGGACTGATGCCGATGTGCTTGCACACTACTATTCGGGCGATACCTTGAGCACATTGTCCGCTTTATTGAGATGGTCACTGCGGGGAAGATCCTATGTGCAAAGAGCGTGCATGTGCTCGACAAATACTTTTATCATACGCAAGTCAATGCCGGCGAAACCATCAAGGAAATGCTGAAGGACGCATTGCAAAACCAGTAAAGGAATCGCTGATCAAAATGAGATATGCCAGATTGGCGTAGATTTTTCCGATTGAGGCAGCCAAAACCGGACACATAGTGAGGGTTATAGGAGAATCGGCTGACGATAAGCGGGAGCGAAAAAGGATGTACCAAGATGGCGGTGCCGAATTTATCAGTGTTTCCTAATGCGCAAAGAAAGAGGAATGGATTCGATGAATGAGTCACAGGAGCAGTTGATCCGGCGGACGATTCGCCCGCATTTTGGGCAGAGTGCCGCAAAAGGGATTCTTCTGCCGCTGAAGGAAGGGCATGACAAATGATTCGTTCCTCTCTTACCGCGGATGGGAAAAGTCATATTTTTCGCTGCAATGGAGAGGGGACGGAGCGCCTGATCGACCGCGAAAATGAGAAGGCGGTCATGAGCTCCTGTCTGCCACGGGCATCACGGAGCGCATCGTGGCACTGAGCACGCTACAGCCAGGGGTATAAGATCTCGCGTTACTATGAGCACTCCCATGTCAGTGACCCACACAATGCGGAGGAGGTTGCTTCCCTGCATGGCTGCGCTGCGTTCCTTTTCGATGAGCGCAGGCTGCGCGGCGTGAAAGTATTTGACCCGTTTGCCGAGCTGCCTTTTTATGAGACGCTGATGCCGGCGGAGGACTCGCAGAGGCAGCTACCATAGCCGTGCGGGAACAGGTATTTTCGCTCGCGCCCTTTGTCGCCCGTTTTTGGCGGAGGCGGCGAGCACTCTGCCATATTGATGCTGTCTCGGATAATTTCTTGTGGAGGGGCGTGAGCCCCTATCTGATTGATTGGGAGTATGCGGGTCTGTCAGATCCGCTGATTGACATCGCCATGTTTGCCATCTATGCCGACTATTGTGAGGAGGAGACAGAGCAGCTCATCGCGGCATACTCCCTGAGGGCTTTTGATGCGCTGCTGCGTGCACGCGTCCATACCCTATATGGCGGTGGGCGGACCTCTGGTACGATTGGAGGTTCATAAAGCTCGCTCGGCGTGACGTTCGGTCTCGTACGAAGAGAATCAGTTCTGCTTCGCGAAGGAATACGCCGTCAAAGCGCGGAAAGAGGGAGATGCTGTGATGGTACGCTATCCGATGTGGGGTGATGCTCGGCATCGTGAGCGGGCTCTCTGGGCTGCAACAACCATCTCTACGATGTTGGTGCATCGGCGGCAGGCAGGGCTTGCTGTCGGCATTGGTTTTCCGCTCGCCTGTACGGCAGTCAACGATATGAGTGCCGCGATCTTTTTGTTCGCGGTGAATGGGTCTGCGCGGACATTTCGTGCATACGTACGGTCATTAGCCGATCCGGCCTCTTTCTTCGGTGCCGCCGCCCTGCTTGGCGGGCCGATTGGTCAGCCTCCTACCGCCTTGGCATCCTGTGGGCGGGACCGACCTATGCGCTGGCGCTCTCGGCCCTCTATCCTGTTGTTGGCTGTCTTTTGGCGCGCCTGCTCCTGCATCAGCAGGTCACCCTGCGCATGGGTATCGGTATCGTTCTTGCTGTTGCCGGCGGAGTGATCACGGGGCTGCTGCCGGATCGTGCGCCGCCGCTCTTCTCCCGGGATGGCGTAGCTTCTGCCGCCGCCCTGCTGGGGCGGTGAGACTGTGCTGGCTGTACGCGGCATGGCGGACATCGAGCCGGATCTGCCATCACGCTGCGTGAGTGCATCTCGGGAACGGTTTTGCTGGGGATCACACTGGTTTTTCTCGGACGATGCTCCTCTGCATGCACTCTCTGCAGCTCCACTGTCCTTTATGACCCTCGCCGCCGCGGGCGCTGTTGCGGGCGCGTCCTATTTTCTCTGGTATGCGGTCAATCGTGCCATCGGCTGTGCACGTGGTATGGCGACGAATGCGACCCATATTATATGGGGCGTATTGCTGCAATGGGGCATTGCCGGGGCGGAGATCTCGGGACAGATGGTGCTGGGCCGCAGCCTCGTCTTTCTCGGAGTCCTTCTTGTATCACTGCATCCGCATTCTGAATGAGCAGCTGATTGGGCGCATGGAGACGATATGACCAAAGATGCATTTGATGCGGCAGTCGCATCGCTTGATGCGGAGGATGCCGTGCAGCGGGCACAGGCAGCGGAACGCCTTGCCCCTATCGCGTGACAAATGCGGTGCTGATGGCGGCGGGTTACGGCAGTCGTCTTGCGCCCATCACAGACCATACGCCGAAGGGGCTTCTGCGCGTCCGCGGTGAGGTGCTGGTCGAGCGTCAGATCGCACAGCTTCGCGCGGCGGAATTGCAGACATATACCTCGTCGTCGGATATCTGAAGGAACAATTTTCCCTATCTGGCATCGGATCCGCACATTCATCTGGTCGACAATGAGGACTATCATTGCTGCAACAATACGTCGTCCCTTTTTCGCGTGCTCGACGTGCTCGATAATACCTATATCTGCTCGGCAGACAACTACTTTACGGAGAATGTTTTTACACCGTATGTCTCACCGCTCCCTACTATGCATCGGTGTATGGCGATGACCCAGCGAGGAGTACTATCTCACCGTGGACGACGATGGACGCTATCACCGACGTGCAAATCGGCGGAGCACGCGGATGGTATATGCTCGGACAGCATATTTCTACGGGCGTTCAGCACGCGTTTCGCTGCGCTCTGCGCGAGGCGTATGAGCAGGATGTCATCCGTGCGCGGCCTGCTCTGGGAGCAGTTCTATATGCGACATATTGAGAAACTCGCGCTCGAGCGGCGGAGTATGCAGACGGCATCATCTGTGAATTTGATACACTGGCGGATATATCAGGCGTTTGATGAGGCTTCCTCAGAAAACTGAGAACTACTATTGATTATTCTCTAGTAACATATGTTACGTCGATGGAGTATTCCTTTGCTATAATCGGACACAAGAAATGTGGATTTTTCGCAAAGGAGAGTTATCTATGGATGCTAAGATGTTTTGTTTTCAGTGTCAGGAGACGGCGGGCGGCAAGGGCTGCACGGTGCAGGGCGTCTGCGGCAAGAAACCGGATGTCGCGAGATGCAGGATCTCTCGTCTCATGTGACGAAGGGGCCGGTGCGGGATGACGGCGGCATGCGTGCAGCGGGCAGGAAGGTCTCGGTGAGACGAATCATCGCATTACGATGAATCTGTTCGTGACGATTACAAAATGCCAATTTTGACCGTGAGGCGACTATGGATGGATCGAGGAGAGCCTTGCACTGAACGGCACAGCCCTGCATCGAGCTCGGCGACGCGTCCGGGACTTCCCGCAGCGGCACAGTGGACGGGCGCGCGTGCGGACTTTGCGGCGAAGGCCAAGACGGTCAGGTGTTCTCGCAACGGAGAATGAGGGATGTGCGCAGTCTGCGTGAGCTGACGATGTACGGTCTGAAGGGGCTTTCAGCCTATAGCGGAGTACGCGAATGCGCCTCGGTTGTGAGGATGAGGAGTCGATGCATTTCTACGCGAGAGTGCGCTCGCGAAAACTGCTGGATGATGCACTGGACGGCGATGCGCTGACGGCGCTTGTCCCGAGACGGGCAAGGGCGTTGCGGGCATGGCGCTCCTCGACACGGAACATGGAGAGACGCGGCAACCCCTGAGATTTCAAAGGTGAAGCTCGCGTCGGCAGCCGTCCCGGCATTCTCATCTCGGGGCATGATCTCGCAGGATCTCGAGCGCCTCCTTGAGCAGACGAAGGCACGGGCGTTGATGTCTACACGCACGGCGAGATGATCCCGCGCACTACTATCCGAAGTTCAAGAAGTACGACAATCTCGTCGGCAACTACGGCAATGCGTGGTGGCAGCAGAAGGAGGAGTTCGAGAAGTTCAACGGGACCGATCCTCATGACGACGAACTGCGTGGTACCGCCGAAGGACAGCTACAAGGGATCGCCTCTTTGGCCGACGGCGGCGGTCGGTGCGAGGGCTGCACGCATATTCCCTCCCGTGAACGGCGAGAAGGATTTCACACCCGTGATTGAGTGTGCGAAGAAGTGCGCACCCTCGACGGAGCTGGAGACAGGCGAAATCGTCGGCGGTTTGCCTATGAGCAGGTCTTTCGCCGTGGCGGACAAGGTCGTCGAGGCAGGTGAGGAGCGGCGCGATCAAGAAGTTCGTCGTGATGGCGGGGCTGCGACGGCCGTATGAAGTCGCGTGAGTACTATGCGGGACTTCGCTGAGGCACCGCCGAAGGATACGGTGATCCTGACGGCGGGCTGCGCGAAGTACAAGTACATCAAGAATCTCGGCGATATCGGCGGCATTCCGCGCGTGCCTCGATGGGACAGTGCACGATTCCTACCGCTTGCCCTCACTCGCACTGGAAGCTGAAGAAGTGTTCGGGCTCGATGATGTGAACAAGCTTCGCCCGTAGGTATACAATATCGCGTGGTATGAGCAGAAGGCGGTCATCGTTCTGCTTGCCCCTGCTCCACCTGGCGTGAAGAACATCCACCTCGGTCCGACGCTGCCCTGCATTCCTCTCGCCGAATGTGGCAGGTGCTCGTGGAGACGTTTGGCATCGGCGGCATCACGAACGTGGCGGACGACGCGAGAGCGTTTGGCATCGAGGGTGCGGCGGGTGTGAGCCAGTCATCACTGATTTTTGAGCGTCTGTCGTGCATGGCAGACGCTTATTATTGTTGTGTTTATGGGCGATGACAGCGCATGATAGGGAGATTAGGAAAATGAGGGGAGGTTATGCAAAAATTCAGGAGGTTTTTCTATTGCGCAGATATTATGGGAGGATCTGCGTGTCATTCTGTCCGCCCGCGGCCTTTTTGGTGATCGGTCTTTTTGCTGTGGATTTATCCAAGATTTTGGCTCCGCCTATGTCGCCGTCCTGATGGCGATTCTTACGCTCTGGCCTATTTCCTCGGGCGAAGGCTTGGCGGGTTGGGGGCAGCTGATGATCTGGGCATCGCTTTTTCAGCTCTGGGTGGTCGAGCGATAACGGCATCGATCTTTATCGGGTATTTTTCTATTCCGATTTTTCACCGAATGGGCGGGAGAACTATGCGGGAGATTCGGCGTGACTTTTCCCACGCGAGATTCCGCCGACGGCATGGCGATGTCACGGTGTGAGCCGCGCCAGCTCTGCGGGGATGGATGAGTCGTATCTTCCTTGTGACGCGAAGGAAAATATCCGCAACTATGAGCTGCAGGGGCGTGAGCGCTCGGAACTCCGTACGCGCCATCCCTATATCAACGATACGATTCGTGTGCCGCGCATTGTGGTGGACGAGAGCAGTACTCGCTCGCTTTGCTGCGCTTCCTCTGTGGCAGCGCATCTTCTTGACTATCACGCCGCACCCGGCAAAATGGGAGGAGCTGACGGGAAGTATGCCTTCTGCATGTGTGAACAGCAGTGATGATTTTGACCGCCCGCGCGCGGACATCATCGGCATCTCCGAGGATGGCAGCAGTGATTTTTACGCAGTGGGGAGATAGGGAGACTGTTTTTGATCAGTAATTGCAAAAAAGACAGCGGACGGAAGTGCATTTTCCGTCCGCTGTCTTTCTAGGAATCGCTGATAAAATGAAGTCCGTCAGATTGGCGCGATCGTCCGATTGAGGAGGCAAACCGGACGCAGAAGCGAGGGCTATGTGGAGGATCGGCCGACAAAAAGCGGGCAAAAAGATGCGCTAAGATAGGCGGCGCTGAATTTACCAGTGCTTCCTATAATACGCGTGCAGCAGCTCCCTTGGTATCGCGCTCGTGCGGTTCGCGCAGGATGTCTGGCCGTTCTGCCCTGCTCGATGATGCGCCCGTGCCGCAGGATGAGGATGCGGTCGGTGATGGAGCTGACGAGGGGATCGTGGGAGATGAAGAGGAGGCCATGCCATGTTCTTTTTGCAGGCGGCGGAGGAGTGCAGATGATTTTTCTCCGCACACAGGTGTCGAGTGCCGAGGTCGCTTCGTCACAGATGAGAATGTCAGATACTGCCATCGCGCGTGCGATGGCGGCGCGTTGACACTCGCCGCCGCTGATCTCGTGCGGATACCGCGCGGCGTAGGAGGCCGGGAGTTCCACTTCTCGAGGAGGGCGGCGACGCGATAATCGGTGGGCCCCTCATTGGGGGCGAGAGGTTGCGGGATGGTCCTCGCTGATCGCTGCGCCGATGCTGCGGCGTGGCTGAACGGAGCCGTGTGCGGGTCCTGAAACACCATCTGGACATGGCGGCAGAGCTCTTTGCGCGCCCGGGCCCGGATGTGCCGACGATGTTTTTCCCGCGAGCAGGATGCGTCCTCCGTCGGTGAGCAGTCCCGTGAGGAGCTTTGCTGCGGTGGACTTGCTACGCCGCCTCGCAGCCGACGAGGCCGAGGCGTTCGCGTCTCATATGGGAGAACGTCATGGCATCGACGGCCTGTGTCCGTGCGGCATCCCATCAAAGTGCATGGATACGTTTGTCAAAGTGCGGAGAGGGGACTGTACAGGGCGCGCTTTTCGGGGGTGACTCTGTGTGGATGAACTCGGTGATGGATCGCCAATCCGGGGATAGAGGAAAGCAGGTTCTGCGTGTCCGCGCACTGCGGATGGGCTAGCAGCTCCCTGCCGCTGCGCCCTGTCTCGATGATGCGTCCGTACTTCATGACGGCAGCGCGGTCGGCGATGTGGCGCAGCACGCCGATATTGTGCGTGACGAGGAGATCAGCTGCGTTGTCCTCGTCGCGCATGGTGCGCAGAATTTGAGCACCCTGCCGCTGCAGCGCGGCATCGAGTGCTGAGGTCGGCTCGTCGGCGAGCAGGAGACGCGGCCGCAGGGCGAGTGCGAGTGCTATCGCGGCGCGCTGCGCCATCCCGCCCGACAGTGTGAAGGGATGAGCGTCGAGGATGTGATCGGCGCCAGTGAAGCCCATGCGGCGCAGGAGCTTCCGCCGCGCGCTCCGTGATCTCCGCATCTCGTGTATAGTGCCGTGTGCCCGTATCGCCTCGGCAACTGTGTCCTGATGCGGCGCGTCGGATTCAGTGATGCACCTGCATGCTGAAAGTACGATGCCCATTTCCCGCGCCGCGCAAACGGCGGTAGTCTTCCGCTGTGCACGCAGCCAGATCGCGCCCGTCGAATTGGACCGTGCCCGCGCGGCGGTGATGAGCCCCTGTTTCGCGTATGCCCATGATTGCCTTGAGCAGGGTGGACTTGCCGCCGCCGCTCGCACCGACGATGCCGGAGTACTCGCCCGGCGCGACCCTGCAGGGTGAGGTCGTGCAGGATGGCACTGTCTCGTACCCGCGCATAGCCCGTCGATGCGCAGGGAGGGGAGGCGTCCCATGGCATTCATTTTTCAGCCATTTATTCTTTTTGTCCAGGTCTTTGGTGACCTGATAGTAGTCCGAGGGCGTCGAGAGGAGACCGCTCACACCTCTGCCATGCCGACCTGCGATGGTGTTGAATCTGATGAAGTCCATCGCGCGATCGTCGATCGACCTGCTGCTGGATCTGGTTGACGAGCTGGATGCGCTGTGCGGATCAAAGGTGACCGCGAGCTGCGTCAGGGCCTGATCTGCGGCGGCACTGCGGTAGTGCCCCATAGTTGGCGACGCCCGTACCGCCCACCGCGTCGCGCAGGAAGGCGTAGGATCGCCCGTCGGCATGGTGACGACGGAGTAGATACCGAGGTCAGTCGCTGCTGCTAAAGAAGCTGGACTTCTCGTGCGGATGTACCCTCGATCTTTATCCCGACATGGCGGAGCTGGCCTGCATCTCCGTGGCGATAGCCTCCGAGGAGAGGCGGCGGTAGATGCTGAGACCGATGACGAGCGGAACGCCGTTCTTCTCGACGATGCCGTCGCCGTCGCCGTCCTGATAGCCCGCCGCAGCGAGGAGTGCACGCGCTTTTTGGAGGTCATGGAGAGCGGCGCCGGGGCACGGTAGGGCGTCGATGGAGAAAGCACCGCTCGCGGCGGTCATGCGCCGCCCTTGAGGTACTGTGTCCTGATGATGTCCCTTTTGTCGACGCCGCACGATGATCGCGTACGCACTGGCGGGGTCGGTGAGGCGGTCGAAATTCATATAGAGCTGATAGACGCGCCCTGCGGCGTGCGGATGAGGTGAATTTGTCCGATGCGGCAATCGTCTCCGCATCCTCAGGATTGAGGTCGAGGGCGGCGTCGATCTCTCCGCCTCGCGCCATGGCGAGGGCGGCAGGGTCGGGAATCTTCGTAGATTACTTCGTCTGCGCGTACCGTGCCGTCCTCAGTAGTGCTCATTTCGCGTCATGACGGCGGAGAGGTAGGGCTCGTAGGAGGCAGGGTGAACGGGCCCGTGGCGATGGGGGACCTGATCAAAATCTTTCGTGCCTGCGACATCGAGGATAATGGCGTACGGGTCACAGAGGTCGTTCACCAGTGTCGCATACGGCTCTTTCGTGCGGATGGTGAGGACGTTCCCGTCCGCTGTATGCTGCACCGCGCAGCCATGCGGCACGCGGATTGATCTCCGCCGTGCGCTGCAGGGAGGCGGCGACCTTTTCAGCAGTCATTTTTCCCCATTGGAGAAGACGACGTTGTCCTTCAGTGTGATGCGCCAGTCGGTCGGGCTGATGTTCCGGCGCGCTCCGCCAGCCATGGCTGCGGGCGCATCTCGTCATCCAGCCGGAACAGTGTCTCGCCGATGCCGCAGCGCAGGACGTACCACCCGCCCACCCTTCGCGGGATCCATCGTGTTGTCCGTTACGTCGAGCGTCCCGCCGATACGGATGATCTTTTTCCCGTCCGTTGCATTCTGCAGCGCAGCCGAGGAGGGCAAGGAGAGCGACGAGCGAGCGCGCGCATAGGCGATGGAGCATCTTGTTCATGGTTTTTTTCCTCCTGTGTGTTTTTACTTTCTCATCTTTGGGTCGAGATGGTCGCGCAGGGCATCACCGAAGAGATTGAACACCACCGCGACGGAGATCGCGACGATGCTCGGTGAGCATTGCCCGCGGTGCCTGCCGCAGGTACTCTGCCCTCGCTGATCATGGCACCCCACTCGGCATCGGGGATTTTGACGCCGATCCCGAGGTAGAAGCGCAGCGAGCCCCATCATCATTGTACTGATGTGCATGACGGCGGTGGTGATGAGCGTCCCCGTCAATGTTCGGCAGGATGTGTGCGAATAGGATGCGCGTGCTGCGCATCCCTGAGAGCCGCGCTGCTTGGACATGACGTCTCCTCTGCCGCCGCCAGCGTCATGCGTGCGCGAGGCGTGCATACTGCGTCCATGTCGTCAGCATGAGGGCGAGTACGGCGTTCGTCAGCCCGCCACCGAGGACGCCCGCGACGGCGATTGCGAGGATGAGGCTCGGAAATGCCTGCACGATATCCACGATGCGCATGAGCAGGCATCCGTGCGCCCGCGGAAGAACCCTGCGAGGAGCCTGATGAGACTGCCACCCGTGGCTGCGACGAGGATGATGAGCAGGGCGGCACAGATGGATGTCCTTGCACCGAAGAGGATGCGCGAGAGAAGATCTCTGCCGTAGTTGTCCGTTCCGCAGAGATGGGCAGCGGACGGCGGCTGCAGGACTCAGCTGCGGATCGGTGGCGTACGGATCGTGTGGCGCGAGCTGTGCCGCGAAAAGACTGACGACAAGGATGAGTACCGATGCCCCTGCGAAAAGGTGCAGGAGAGGGGCATGTGATGCGGCACGTGCTGCCTTCTCAGCATCCCCTGGCCTCGGGTTGAATCGGCGATAGGAGAGATCGGCGAGCAGGTTGACGACAAAGTCAGGCGAGGACCATCCAGACGACAGCCGCCTGAATGACGGGGTAGTCGCGGCTGTTGATCGCCGTCATGAGGAGACTGCCGACGCCGGGGCGGCTGAAGAGTGTCTCGATGATGACCACGCCGCCGAGCAGAGAGCCGACGGAGATGGCGGTCATGCGTGATGACGATGCCCGATGATATTTTCAGGACATTTCCAAATAGAATGCGGCGTTCGGTGATCCCCGCGCACGCAGGCCGATGATGTAGTCCTTGGCGAGCTCGTCGAGGGTCGCCGCGCGGATCTGCCGAAATGTAACGCGCCGACAGCTGATGAGTGTGAGCGCCGCCGTCGGCAGCACCATGCCGATGGGGGAATTGCCGGCGAGCACAGGGATCCATCCGAGCTGATAGGAGAACAGAAACATGAGGAGAATGCCGACGATGAAGCTCGGCACCGTATTTCCGATAAAGGTGAGGAAACGGACGATGCAGTCCAGCGCACTGTTTCGATATGCTGCAATGGCAATGCCGAGCGGCAGGGAGATGAGGAGTGAGCAGCATCGCACTGGCCGCTATGGCGAGCGTGTAGGGGCAGCGCCTGCAGGAGCATGAGCGGCGACGGGGCGGTCACTGCGGTAGGATGTCCCCATGTCTCCGTGGAGAAAACGCATGAGCCAGTCGCCGTACTGGATGGGCAGCGGGCGGTCGAGCCCCATCTCTGTGCGCATCTGTGCAGCTGCTGTAGGATCGACGGCGATGCCGCCCAACGAGACGCACACTGACGGGTCGCTCGGCGCGAGGTGGATTAGCGTGAGGAGAGGACAGTGATGCCGAAGAATACGGGGATAAACTGTGCGCAGCGGCGCACGAGATCGGATAATGTCATGTGTGCCTCTTTCCACCAGAAATATCATAGAAGGTTTTCCTGTCTTACCAGATGAAAATTAGTATATCGTTATGCATTGAAGATTGTCAACGAGTAATGAAAATATTCCATACTCTTTTGATAATTCTTCTCAGAATAATGAGATATGTCTAGGTGAGGACGTACGGCCGTCTGCCGGAAAGATTTGACCTGTTTTCTTCTTTTTGTCTATAATAGGGACATTATTATTATATCGCCATGGGGAGGGCATACGGATGAAGATTTTGGCTGCGGACGGGATTTCAGCCTGAGGGCATCGGCCTCTTGACGGACTATGAGGTCGATGTGCGTGATAAGATCTCGCATGAGGAACTGCTGATGTGATCGGAGGCTATGACGCGCTGATGGTGCGCTCGGCGTCGAAGGTGACGGCGGATGTCCTGGAACGTGCGGGAAACTGAAGATCATCGGGCGCGCTGGCGTCGGTGTGGACAACATTGATGTAAAAGGCAGCAACGGAGCGCGGCATCATCGTCATCAACTCGCCGGGCGGCAATACGATCGCCGCGACGGAGCATACGGTCGCGATGATGCTCGCCATGGCGCGCAACATCCCGACGGCGGACGCGACCATGCACGTGGGGCAGTGGAACCGCAAGGCATACGTCGGCGTCGAGCTGCGCGGCAAGACGCTCGGCGTCATCGGCATGGGCGTATCGGCGGCGGCGTCGCGAAGCGCGCCTCGCCTTCGACATGAATGTGATCGCCTATGACCCGTACATCAACGAGGAGCGGGCAAAGGCACTCGGCGTGACCAGTCGGGTCGCCTCGACGACATCATCGCGCAGGCGGACTTCATCACGGTGCACATGCCGCTCACAGCGAGACGCGCGGCATGATCTCCATGGCACAGATGCGGCGGATGAAGCAGGGCGTTCGCCTCGTAAACTGCGCAGCGCGGCGGCATCATCCACGAGCACGATCTCGCTGAGGCCGTGCGCGAGGGATCGTCGCGGGGCGGCGATCGACGTCTTTGAGAGCGAGCCGCTCGCGGAGGACAGCCCCTGCGCATCGTGCCCGGCATCGTCCTCACGCCGCATCTCGGCGCGTCCACGGTGGAGGCGCAGATCGGCGTATCGGTGGACGTGGCGCAGGGCATCCGTGCCGCTCTGCGCGGTGAGCCGGTGCCGCGGCGGTCAACATGGCACCGGTCTCCGCGAAGTCATGCGCGTGATCCGCCCCTACATCGCGCCTCGCCGAGCAGCTCGGCTGTACGGCGTGCTCCCTCGCCGAGGGCACCCATCTCGCAGGTCGAGGTCGTCTACAACGGCGAGATCACCGAGGGTCAATACGAGCTTCCTCACGACCGCCATTCTCAGGGGATGCTCAACCCCATCCTCGAGAGCGAGATCAACTCACGTCAACGCGCCGAGTGTGGCAAAGTCGCGCGGGCATCAAGATATCTGAGATTCGCGAGAAGGAGACGTCGCACTACTCGACGCTCATCACCGTGCGCGTAACGGCGTCGGGCGGCACCTCTGAGGTGCAGGGCGCGCTCTTCGGCGAGGAGGGACGCATCGTCCGCATCAACCGCTTCCGCGTCGACGTCGACCCGCATGCACGCATCCTTATCTGCCCGCACATCAATCGCCCCGGTGTCATCGGAACGATTGGCTCGATCATGGGCGAGGCCGGCATCAACATCTCCATGCAGGTGGGTAAGTCCGACCGTAAGAGCATGAACATCATGGTGCTCACCATCGACCACGACATCTCCGACGATGTACTCGCGCGCGTGCTCGCCGTCGATGGCATCTTTGATGCAAAATTGGTCAATTTCGATGCAATTTAAGAAATCGCTGATAAAATGAGGGCGGCCGGTTTGGCGTATCCTTTATCAGCGATTCCCTGCGAAGATTTCAGCCTTTTTCCATAAATGCACTGTATGATATAGTCAAAAGGACAAAGATTTGACAGATAAAGGAGAAATGAAGCTATGAACACACTGAAAAACAACAATGCTCATGGCGCTCCTGATGGCGCTGATGGTCGCCCTGGCGGCGTATTCGGCGGACATACAGGCATGACCATCATCGCTCATCATCGCGGTTGGTATGAACTTCTTCTCGTACTGGTTCTCCGACAGCATGGTGCTGCGCATGTATAATGCACAGGAGATCGACCGTTCGAGTGCACCGGAGCTCTACGGATTGGTTGAGAAACTCGCAGGAAATGCGGGACTCCCTGATGCCGCGCGTCTACATCATCAACGAGGATGCGCCGAACGCATTCGCGACAGGGACGCAATCCGTCCCATGCGGCTGTCGCCGTTACGACGGGGCTGATGCGCGTCCTCGACTACAACGAGATCTCGGGCGTGCTCGGGCATGAGCTGGCGCACGTCAAGCATCGTGACATCCCTCATCTCGACCATCGCCGCGACGATGGCGACCGTCATCTCGTACGCGGCAAACATTGCCCAGTTTGCGGCGATCTTCGGCGCAGGACGCTCGAGCGATGACGACGCGGCGGCATCATCGGAATGATCGCAACGGCGATCATCGCCCCGATTGCGGCGGCACTCATTCAGATGGCGATCTCGCGCTCGCGCGAGTACAGTGCGGATGAGGGCGGCGCAGAGATCTGCGGCAACCCGAACTACTCTCGCAGCGGCACTCGAAAAAGATCGAGTATTATGCCGTGCACGGCGCACCGCTCCCGGAAGCGACGCCGGAGACGGCACACATGTGCATCATCAACCCGTTTGCGGGACATGACTTCTCGTTCAAGAGCCTGTTCTCGACGCATCCTGCGACGGCAGAACGCATCGCGCGCCTGCGCGAGCAGGCACAGCGGATGCACATTCGCCGAGTCGTTAACAGAAAAAACTCCCTTCGACATCGTGTCGAAGGATTTTGCTATCGTTGAGGGTGGAAATTTTTCGTAAAGAGCTTCCCAGTAAGAAAAACGTTCTGCGAGCAGCAATCGCGTAGACTCTTTTCTGTCATATCTGTAGGAGGGCAGATGCACTTGTGTCACAGGAGCGGCCGCGTCTGCCTGACTGACAACCGTGTGGAATGGTACCGGTCTGCAGAATGTCGATGGCACAGTCGATCTCCGCGGGCGACGCTGCGCAGCTGTCCGATGGAGAGCGCGTGCTACCCTGCATCAGCGCGCGCGCAGCGGGACGAGCAGCAATGAGCCAAGCCGCCGAAGCACAGCAAAGACAGAGCGCGGGGAAGCCGTACGCCCTGCCCGCGATGATCGTAGCATCATGCAGGAGCATATCGCTGTAGGGAGGCTTTTGCAAAAAGAGCAATAAACCGATCGACGCTAATGATGTAATGCGCACCGGAAAAGCTGCCCGCAGCGCTCGGGGAGACTCTCCTCAAACGCCAGTGGAATGTAATGTAAACTGTCCAGTCCAAGACGGCGACAATATTCTGCTAACGCATTAGGGTATCCGCCGTAGTTGTTGAAAATATAGACCTCGTTTCGCGTGGAATCCGTGCGATGCGCAGAAAGAACGTGGAATCTGCCCTGCAGATCCATAAGAAAAAGACGATCGCTGGGAATGATGTGTGATAGGTACTCATATTGGGTGCGGGCACAGAGGTAGAGATCTGCTGTCGAGGCATCGGTGATTTCCTCCGTGCGGCAGGTAATGATGGGGATACGATGCGCCGGGAGGATTCGTACGATATCGTGAATTTCCTCTGCAATGAGGCTGCTGCTGCCGATGGTGGCGATGGTCAGATTCATGACTTTGCTCCCTTCCTTTTGTACTGTCTCCACAAAATGCCTGCGCCGCATGGGACAGCAGTTTGTCCGCTCTGATAGGGACGGCGGGATGAAAGAAAAAGCGGGGAGACAGGGGGATGGCACTCAGTTCGCGATTGTGTTCTAATGAGACACCCGGCAGTATGGAGATACTCATGCCTACTGCAATGAGAGGGTGAGCAACGAGATCGGGGCAGCTCCATGGCAATGGGGGCATATTGTCAACTTCTTCAAAATAGGTGATGAGAGATACGCGCGGAATAAGCAGTTTTCCTCCATGAGGATCAGCGACTCCTCGTCGGCGCATCTAGCGCGACGGAGCTCATGGCGGCGAGCCGATGACGATGGGAACAGCATACCATTAACTCTTCCTGTTCCAGTGGAATACAGTACGCCCCGGAAGATCATGTCCGGCGTGCTGTAGCGTAAAAGCAAAATCCAGTTTGTCCTCACGCACGAGATTTTCAAGTTCATTTAGCGTTATTTTCGATGAAGGTCAGATTGATGTTTGGATATGTCGTCTCGAAACTGCGCCAGAACGCGTGCGGTAGAGGAAATCCCGCCGAGCGGCGTGATGCCGATCAATAGATGCTCCCCTGTTGTGGGTCTTGAGATCGTTGATTTCATTCAATGTCGCCGAGATGCCGTGCATGACATTCTGATATGCTGATAGAAGATCTTTCCTTCCTCGGTAAGCGTGATCGTGCGCTGACTGCGGTCGAGAAGTGTACCCCGAGCTCGTCCTCGAGACTCCGGACAGCATTCGTTACAGCAGGCTGTGAGACATACAGACGCTTCCGCTGCGCGTGTGAAGCTTGCAAGATCACTCACCGTGAGAAAATATTCGAGTTGCCGCAGTTCCATATCCATCCACCTGCATGTCTGTTTCAGTTCTCATTCTATCATAGAATTTCATATAAGGAAAAAGATATGGATGGATTTGTTTTCCTTATTCTGATAAACAGGGCTCATAAGGTGGCTAGTGATTCATACATGAAATTTATGAAATACCACCACGAAAATGGGTAGTCGTTCTTTTCTAGAGAGGATCCACGTTGGCTTATGCGTCGATAATGTTGCGGTATTTTTCTTCTCTGTCGTGCAGTGCTAAGATACAACCATTGAAAGCACTACTACGATATCCTTTGGGAGGGGTTCATCGATGCCATCAACATCCATTGACAGCCAGATTCACGGGTGCTTGTTCAGCACCGATGAGATGCGTGAAATCGTTTCAGCGATCAGTCTCTTGCTCAGGCGTGGGTTGATACGCAGGCAGCTCTTGCACAGGCACAGGGCGAGCTCGGTATCATCCCGAAGGAGAAGGCAGACTATATTGCTCCCCATACGGACGCATCGAAACTGGATATTCCTGCGATCGGTGAGGCCTATAAGAGTTCCATTACCATCGTTCCGCTTGTCAAGGCCTACCAAAAGTACTTGCTTCCGAGTGATGCGGGCGAGTACCCGCACTGGGGAGCGACGAGTCAGGACATCGTCGATACCGGGCTGGTTCTCCTCCAAAAGAAAGCATACGAAGTTATCCTGAGGGACATGAAGATATGCAGCAGCATTGCCTCGACCTTGCGAAGAAGTGGCGTAACCAGGCAATGCGGACGTACTCACGTCATTCATGCGTTGTTCCAATTACACTCGGCTATAAGATTGCCGTGTGGGCGGACGAGCTCGGACGTGACATCGAACGTCTGAAGAGATCGCCGATCGCGTATTTGTTGGGCAGCTCTCCGGCGCCGTCGGTACACTGGCCTCCCTCAAGCGATACGGGCAAGGCTCTTGAGATGCAGAAGCGTATGATGGAAATTTTACATCTTGGCGTGCCAACGATCTCGTGGCATGTGGCACGGGACTCGCAGGCGGAGTTCTCCAGACACTTGCCATCTGTGCCGGGACACTTGCACGCATTGCCCACGAGGTTCTGACGCTCCAGCGTTCGGAAAACGATGGAGCTCGAGGAGCCGTTCTTCATGGGCAAAATTGGTTCTTCGACCATGCCACATAAGCGCAATCCTCAGGTTGTCGAGGGACTCACTGCCGTTTGCCGCAACGCACGCAGTATTGCCCTCTCATCGTTGAGGCGATGTTCTGCGAGAATGAGCGCGACTGGGGCTGTCTCCTCTCCGAGTGGGAAGGGATTCCGCGTCAGTGCCACCTGCTCGGGCAGGCACCGAAAAGACCAAGTATGTACTCAAAGATCTCATTGTCTCATCCAAAGCACATGGAGCAGAACCTCAAGAAACCGCTACGGCCTGATTATGAGTGAGTGCGTTATGATGTAATCTCGCACCGCGCATGGGACGGCTTACTGCGCATGAGGTCGTCTCATGAGGACCTGATGATAGGCGTATGAGGAAGAGACCCTACTCGGTGCAGTTTTCGAAGAGCGATCCGCGTGTGACTGAAGTGTTCTCAGAAGAGAGAGATCGACCATATGATGGATCCGCACACCTACATCGGCTATGCACCCGAGTTCGTTGATCGTGTACCGGCAAAATACAGCGCGTAATTTTTCCAGCAGGAGAGCCCGGCAAGATGTCCGCCGGGCTCTTTTCAAAGCATGGTATTTGTGAGGTGACACAATGGATACTCGGCAGAAGAAACTTACTTTTTGTCCTTATCGTTGGCGTGATTTCTGTGGTTCATCCCCTTTCCTGATGGCCTGTCAGCGGAGGCGTGGCATATCTTTGCGATCTTTGTCGCAACAATTCTAGGGTTTATCCTCCAGCCCATTCCTATCGGGGGCGATGGGTTCCTTGGTGTTACCGCTGCTGCATTAACGGGAACACTCGTGTCGGCCGCTATCTCTGGGTATAGGGAACAGTACGATATGGCTCATTATTTGTGCCTTTTTGCTTTTCTCGTGGCTTTTATCAAGAGGGATCTGGGGACGGCGCATTGCGTTTCTCATTATCCAGAAGATAGGGCATTCTTTCCCCTGACGCTTGGCTATGCTATTACGGCGAGTGATTTCATCATCCGCTCGCTACACCATCCAGCACAGCACGTGCCGGCGCGTATTGTCTTCCCATCATCAAGAGCCTGTCGAGTGCACTTGGATCGAGCCGGGGAAACAGCGCGCAGGTTCGGTGCCTACATCATGCAGATAGAATATCAGGCAATGCGATCACCCTGCGCCATGTTCATGACTGCGATGGCGGGGAATCCCTCTTCGGTTGAGCTTGCTGAGAAGGCGACAGGTACCCAAATTACGTGGAGTGGCTGGGCTATCGCTGCCATTGTCCCGGGGCTCATTTCATTGATCGTTATGCCCATCTGCTCTCACCGCCTTTTTCCACCGGAGATTGGGGAGATGTCGCTCGCGAAGCAGATGGCGACGGATGAGCTGACGAAGATGGGAGCAATGTCCACTGTGGATTGTTGCGGTGGTATTCTGTGGAGCATTGCTTCTCTGGGGCAACATCGGGATTAATCATATCAGTGCAACGACCGTCGGTAGGGCGTTTGCTGTCGTTGTCGTTGCTGACGAATGTTCCTGACATGGGATGATGTTCTGAACGAAATAAGGGCGCATGGAACACAATGTTCTGGATGGGCTCACTGATCGCACTTGCTTCGGCACCGCCAAGAGTGGCTTTATCAAATTCGTGGCAGATGGTGCGGGCAGTGCCATCGAGTCTGCGGGGGCCGCTGGACTCTTGCCTCGTTCTGCTCATTCTGATCTAGTGTGGCGACACCGCGGTTTGCGAGTGTTTCGCGCGCATATCGGAGCTATGTATGCGGCATTCCTGACCGTGGCTGTCGCCGTCGGAACACCGCCAACGCTTGCGGCGATTGCCTTTGCTGCGATGTCCAATCTATGATACCACCGACACATTACGGCGGTGGAGCAGCACCGATTCTGTATGCGTGCAGGCTATGTCTCGCAGAATGATTGGTGGCGTTCGGCTATTATACCACGCACGGCAATATGGTGATATGGCTCGCGCTTGGCGGCGCATGCGGAAGATCATCGGGCTTTGGTGAGTCGATGACTCGTGTATGCAGTGAAAAGCTCTGTACCGTTTCAGTGCAGGGCTTTTGTGTGTATATGTGTTGTCGTCATCCGACATCATCATATAATGAAAACAACATGATGTGAGGAGGTTTGACGTATGCTCGCAAAGTCGGCGAATCTGCATGCGCGCGTTGATCCGAAGATCAAGGGGAGGCAGAGCGGATTCTAGGGACGCTCGGCATCCCCGTGTCCCGTGCAGTCGATATATTCTATCGGCAGATTGTGCTGCGGCAGGCTGCCTTCGATGTGAAGATCCCCGCATTCATCCACTCGACATGAACGTATTGTCAGCGAAAAGCTTCGCGGAGCTGGAAAAGGGCTTTTTCGATATTGCCGCAGGCGGACGCAGCCAGCACGAGCGGCATTTGCTGGATCTCAGATGGGACTATGGAATATGAGATATCGGTGGAATCTATCGCGCAGGCCGTGAAAGATCTGCGCGGGATTTATCGCTATATTGCCCACGAACTGCGGACGCCGGACAGCGCTGACGGACAGCTGCTCCAGCTGGAGGACAGCATCTGCGCATTGATGAGGTAGCAGAGGATTATCCGTACTACGACGCTGAGCCGTGGCACACGCGTGGGCTGCGCAGATGTCGGTGGATCGCTATGCCGTGCTTTTATCTTCACGGATCGCGAGGAGTGCATCGTCACCGTCGTGCGTGTGATGTATGTCGGAGGGGATGCGGCGGCGGAGCTAGCCGCAGATGATGAGGACTAAGGAAGGAGAACGACAATGAGTTCACTGCATATTGCTGCTGAAAAGGGAGAGATCGCGGAGCGCATCCTGCTGCCGGGGACCCGCTGCGCGAAGTACATCGCGGAGAATTTTTCTCGATGGGGCGAAGGAACATACGTCCCATCCGCAACATCCTCGGCTATACGGGGACGTATCATGGCGTACCTGTCTCCGTGCAGGGGACGGGCATGGGGATGCCGTCGATCTCGATCTGATGTGAATCGAGCTGATGGACTACTACGGCGTGCAGAAGCTCATCCGCGTCGGCACGTGGGCGGGATGCATGAGAAGGTCAAGTTGCGCGACGTGTCATCGCACAGGGCGCGACGACGGACTCGCGCATGATCCGCAGCATCTCGGCGGCTCGATCAACTATGCGCCGCTTGCGGACCACGAGCCTCTCTGCCGCCGTGGAGAATGCAAAGCGCATGGATCTCCCTGTGCGCGTCGGCAACGTGATCTCCGTTGACCGCTTCTACGACGAGGAGATCGACAACGACAAGCCCGCACCTACGGCGTGCTTGCCGTGGAGATGGAGGCGGCGGCGCTCTATACGCTCGCGGCGAAGTACGGGCGGCAGGCACTGCGCTCTTTACCGTGAGCGATCATCTGCTGACGGGCGAGAAGTGCACGGCAGAGGAGCGTCAGACGACATTTAACGACATGATTGAGATCGCCCTCGCAACGGCGGTCGGACAATACGCAGCATCAATAAACAGCGGGGCTGTTGCACGAACATGCAGCAGCCCCTGTTGTGTGTGGAAACGAATTATTTTTCGCGATTTCAAAAAGAAAACGTTTGCATTTTTGAAAAACGTATCGTATAATAGAAACCGTAAATGTAAACGTTTACTATGACGGATTTGAAGGAGCGACATCGCACGCATAACGATGCTGCATCCATTTGAAGGAGGAATTGCATGGAGGAGAAAAAGTACATCATCACGGTCGGCCGTCAGTATGGCTGCGGCGGCCGGGAGCTCGCTGAGATTCTCGCGGAGAAACTGGGCGTTCATCTCTACGATCGCCAGATCGTCCATCTCGCGGCGGCAAAGCTCGGATCAATGATCTGAGCGAGAAGGATCTCTTGAGCTCGAGAATACGGTGAAACCGCCTCGTCGCGCTTCATTCCGTTTCATCTCTTTGGCATGGCGATGGGGAGTCGAGCCAGGATGTTCATGGCAGAGTCGAATGTCGTGCGCAAGCTCGCAGACGACGGTCCCCGCATCTTTTCTCGACGCTGCGCGGATCTATGCGCATCGCGTAAAGCGCGACGATGTGTTTTTCGATCTTCGTCTGTGCAGATGATGAGTTCCGTGAGGAGCGCGGGACGGACGGCCTACGAGGGAAGTCGCTGAAGGAGCTGAACCGCGAGAACGAGAAGCGCGCGCGCTACTACGACTACTACACGGGGCGCAAGTGGGGCGACAGCACAAACTACGATCTCGTGGTCAAGACGGGCGTGCACCGCTCGCGCAGATCGCGGACGGCATCATCGCCCATATGCATGCGGTAAAGGGGCTAAGGAGGAACTCTATGGCATCTCCGAAGAGCAAGTTCTGGTCGCGCATCGCTTATTCCTGCGGTACGTTCGGGCACGATGTGTTCTAGCATGATGCTGGCGACGTACTTTCATGATTTTCGTCACGAGCAATCTGTTCCACTCCGACAAACCATGAGCACGATGCCTCATATGATCGGCATTGTGGACGACGATCATCCTCGTTCTGCGTATCGCCGAGCTGTTCATCGATCCCTTTATCGGCAATACGATTGATAAGACCAAGACGCGCTGGGGCAAGTTCAGCCGTGGGTGCTCGTCGGTGCGTTCGTTGCGGCGATTTCGCTTGCGATTCTCTTTACGGACATGGGCGGGTTGACGGTGTCGAACCCGATGCTCTACCTCGTGCTCTTTGCCCTCATCTATCTCATCATGGACGTGTTCTACTCGGCAAAAGGATGTTGCGATCTGGTCGATGATCCCCGCGCCTCGTTCGACTCGCATGAGCGCGAGATCACGGCGACGTATGCACGTATCGGCTCGGTGTTCGGTGCGCAGATGATTACGGCGATTGTCATGCCCGTCGTCCCTTACTTCGCTGAATGAAAATGGCGGTGCAGGCGACGGACGGGCTGGTTCGCCTTTGCCGTGATCGGCGGCGGCATTGCAACGCTCGGCGCGGTGATCCTCGGCCTCGGGACGAAGGAGGAGACCTCTGCTCTGCGCGAGAACAAGACGGAGACGTCGTTCAAGGATGTGTTCTCCGTCCTGCTCAAGAACGATCAGCTCTCTGGGTGGCGATTGCTTACCTCGTGTTCTGGCCTCGGGCAGAACTCGTCATACAACTTTCAACCTCTATTACTTCATCTATGTGCTCGGGCGACGCGAAGCAGTTCTCGTTCCTCGGCGTGATCAATGTTATCATCGGCCTGCTCGCCGTGGCGCTCTTCCCGACGCTCACGATGAAGTTCAGCCGCCGGCGGCTTTTCTTCGGCTCGGTTTCGGTGATGCTGGTCGGCATCATCCCTCTACGCGCTTTGCGGGGACGAGCGTCATCATGACGCTCTTGCGGCCGGTCTCTTCGCCCTCCCGCAGCCGCTGATCTTCCCTCGTCGTGCCTCGCGACGATCACGGATACGGTGGAATACGGTCAGCTGAAGCTCGGGACATCGTGACGAGGCACTTGTCCTCTGCGTGCGTCCGCTGGTGGATAAACTCGCGGGTGCCGTCACGGGCGGCCCTCATCGGCATTACGGCGATCTGGGTCGGCATGACGAGCGGCGCAACGGCGGCGACGATTACGCCGGAGAACCTTTTCAACTTCAAACTCGTGATGTTTGCGGCTCCGTTTGTGCTCATCCTGATCGGTACGGTCATCTACCGCGCAAAGGTGACGCTGACGGAGGCGGAGCACGCACGCATTGTCGAGGAACTCGAAGACAAGTGGGCATGAGATGAATCAGTGACAGGATGGGAAGCGGTCGTTTGCGGCCGCTTTTGCCAAATGGAGGTCTTTGATGAGCTTTGATTTCAGCAAACTGAGCGATCCCGCGTTATTTCGCGGAGAATCGTCTGCCCGCCCACAGCGATCATCGTTTTTTATCGCGATGAGACAGAGCTCGCGCGCGGCATATCGTCCTTGAACGCACGCTTGACGGTGTCTGGCAGTTCGCCCATGCACGGAACATCGATGCCATCCCGCAGGGCTTTACGGCGGCGGACTACGACCGCCACGACTGGGAGACGATCCATGTACCCGCGCACATCCAGATGGAGGGGCATGGCGTCCCGCACTATACGAATACGACGTATCCGTGGGACGGGCACGAGAGCATTGTGCCGGGGGAGATTCCGACGCGGGAGAACCCCGTCGGCTGCTATGTGAAGTACTTCGCCGTACCCGAGGGCTGGGACAATGTGTTCATCTCCTTTGCCGGTGTCGATGCGGCACTCGCCCTTTATCTCAACGGGCATTTTGTCGGCTACAGCGAGGACAGCTGCACGCCGTCGGACTTCGATCTGACGCCGTATCTCGTGTCAGGCGAAAACAAGCTGGCGGCGATGGTGTTCCGCTATGCGAGCGCGAGCTGGCTGGAGGATCAGGACTTCTGGCGGTTCTCGGGGATCTACCGCGATGTCACGCTCTACACGAAGCCGCAGCACCACATCGAGGATGTCGCTGTCCGTGCAGTGCCGATGGAACGGGACGGATACTGAATGGACAGCTTGATGCACCTCACGTTCGACGATGCGGCAGAGAAGAACGTCGAGATCCTGCTCTGCGACGAGGATGGGGACTGTATATGGGAGGATGAGGCGAGCATCTCCGCAAAGACGCATACGTTTTCGGGGGATGCCTTCGCTGTGCTCCTGTGGAGCGCAGAGTGTCCTGTGCTCTATCATCTTCTGATTCGCGTGCGCGACGCGGCGGGCAGCCTGCAGGAGGTCGTGCGCATACGCGTTGGCTTCCGTGAGTTCTGCCTGCGCGACGGACTGATGCAGATCAACGGGAAGCGCATTGTGTTCAAGGGCGTCAACCGTCACGAGTTCGACTGCGACCATGGGCGGGCGATGGATCCTGCGCTCTTTGAGCAGGATCTCATCGCGCTGAAACGTGCCAATGTCAACGCGATCCGCACGTCACATTACCCGAACAGCAGCCGCCTCTATGAGCTCGCGGATATTTACGGCTTTTCTGCGTGATCGACGAGACGAATCTCGAGACGCATGGCTCGTGGATGAGGAACGGCGCGTGTGAAAAGGATGCGAACAGTCTGCCGGGCGATCATGAGGAGTGGCTGCCCGCCGTGCTCGACCGTGCACAGTCGATGTACGAGCGCGACAAGAACCATCCGTGCATCCTGATCTGGTCGTGCGGCAACGAGTCCTGCGGCGGGCGCAATATCTACGAGATGAGCGAGTTCTTCCGCCGTGCTGACCCCACGCGACTCGTGCACTACGAGGGAATTTTTCTGGGATCGCAGCTATCCGATGTCGAGCGATATGGAGAGCCAGATGTATACGAAGGCGGCGGACATCGAGGCCTTTCTGAAGGAGCATCGAGACAAGCCTTTTATCGCGTGTGAGTACACGCATGCGATGGGCAACAGCTGCGGCGGCATGCACAAGTACACGGAGCTGGCTGAGCGCGAGCCGCTCTATCAGGGCGGCTTTATCTGGGACTTCGGCGATCAGGCGATCCGTCGGCGCGGACGCGATGGGGAGGAGGTATCTTCACGGCGGCGACTTTGGCGACCGCCCGTCGGACTACACTTTCAGCGGCAACGGCATCTTTTTGCCGACCGCCGAGCGACGGCGAAGCTGCAGGAGGTGAAGTATAACTATCAGGACTTCACCCTGCGCCCCTGCATGGAACGGGGTGGAGATCGAGAAACAAGAGCCTCTTCTCCGATGCGGATGACTATGAGCTGCGGATGACGCTCCTCCTCGACGGGCGAAAGATCTGGGAGACGCGGCAGCTGGGACATTCTGTGGCGCCCGGAGAGACGAAAGTTCATTGATACGGCATCCACAAGATGCCGTATCTCGGCGCGGGGAGTAGAGCTGACGGCGTCGCTCTGCCTGGAAGGATGAGGAGCGTGGGCACCTGCCGGCTATGAGATCGCCTTTGGACAGGCGGTCGTCGTGCCGCCCGCAGGAGCGGCAGCGCGCCTCTTTGATGTTCTCGGGCTCTGTGATGCCGCACCATGCTGCGTGCCGCTTGCCGCCTGCGGAGATCTGCGCATCGTCGTGAGCGACATCAACTCGGCGTGCAGGGGGCGGGCTTTTTCCCCATGTTCTCGAGTGCGCAGGGAAATCTCGTCTCCTACCGCTATGGCGGGCGCGAGCTGATCGAGGAACTGCCGCAGCCGAGTTTCTGGCGTGCGCCGACGGACAACGACTACGGCTGTCATGCGCCGGCGGATACCGCGCAGTGGAAGCTCGCGAGTCTCTACCGCCGCTGCACGCAGATCGCGTGGAGCACGGACGATGCGCCGCTCACCGTCATTGACGGATATTTCGGCAGGCGGGAACAGGGGAGCGGCGTGCCGCGCGCGTCACCGTGCGCTTTACCTATGCGCTTTGCGGCACACCCCGCCGCCCATTGCACGGTCACGTATACGGTGGACGCTGCGGGCGCGGTGGATGTCGCACTGGACTACGAGCCGACGGACGGGATGCCCGCGCTGCCGGACTTTGCGATGCTCTTTACGCTCGCGGCGGACTATGACCGCATCCGCTACTACGGCTATGGCCCGAAGGAGAACTACGCCGACCGCCATCGCGGTGCGCGTCTCGGCATCTACGAGAGCACGGCGGCAGAGGAGGTCGAGCCGTATCTGCGCCCGCAGGAGACGGGCAATCACGGCGGTGTGCGCTGGATCGAACTGCGCGACCGCAGCGGACACGGGCTGCGCCTCACGGGGGCAGCGCCCATGGAGGCGTCGGCGCTGCCCTATCGTCCACACGAGCTTGAGAATGCGCGTCACGCATACGATCTGCCGCGCAGCGCGCACACCTATCTGCGTGCATCGGCGGGGATGTGCGGCGTCGGCGGCGACGACAGCTGGGGCGCGCCGGTCCTCACGGAGTATACGCATCCGAATGCGGCGCGGCATCTGCGCTTTACGATGCAGGGAATCTAGGGAAACACTGATAAAATGAGGTCTGCCAGATTGGCGTAGATTTTTCGTCCGAACGAGGTGGAAACCGACGCAGAGTGGTGCTCTGTGGAGGATTTTTCCGCCGAAGTGCGGGCAAAAAGATGCGTCAAGATGGTTGTGCCGAATTTATCAGTGCTTCCCTCAACAACCTTTGGCGAAATGATAATAAATGGAGGACGCTGATATGAAGATATTGGACGAAATGCAGGAAGTCTTTCGGGAGAAATTTGCGCGGCACAGACGCATGCGTATTTTCGCCGGGACGCGTGAATCTCATCGGTGAGCACACGGACTCACAACGGCGGGCACGTCTTCCCTGTGCGATCTCCTCGGGGACGTATGCGCTCGTCGCACCGCGCACGGACGGCATCTCGCGGCTCTACTCGATGAATGTTCCGGAGCAGGGCGTGTGCAGTTCCCCATGCACGGCGCGGTGAAGAGCGATGCTCACGGCTGGGCGAACTATCCCATCGGCGTTGTGCGCGTGATGGAGGACGCGGGCATCGGGCGGCGCACGGCTTTGACATTGTCCTCTATGGCACGCCGCCGAACGGCGCAGGGCTTCTCCTCGGCCTCCATCGAGGTGCTGATGGCGGTCATCCTGAACGATGAGCTGAACCTCGGCATTGATATGGTGGAACTGGTGAAGTTCTCGCAGAAGGCAGAGAATGAATTCGTCGGCATGAACTGCGGCATCATGGATCAGTTCGCCGTCGGCATGGGGAAAAAGGACTGTGCGATCCTCCTCGACTGCAATACGCTTTCCTATCGGTACAGCAAGCTGGCACTCGACGGCTGCAGCATCGTCATCACGAATACGAACAAGACGCACAGCCTCGTCACCTCGGCGTACAATGAGCGGCGCGCCCAGTGCGAGTCGGCGCTGAAAGCCCTGCAGAAGGTAAAGCCGATCAAGGCTCGGTGAGCTGACGAATGCGGAGTTCGATGCCATCGCATCGGCAATCCCCGATCCCTGTCGAGCGTCGGCGCGCACGCCATGCCGTCTACGAGAACAACCGCACGCTGGAGGCGGTGAAGGCACTCGAGGCAAACGATGTGAAAGCGTTTCGGTGAACTGATGAATGCGTCCCACGTCTCCCCTGCGCGACGACTACGAGGTGACGGGGCCCTGAGCTCGATACACTCGCGGAGCTCGCATGGCAGCAGGACGGCGTCCTCGGCTCGCGCATGACGGGCGGCGGATTTGCAGGATGTACGGTCAGCATCGTGCGCGACGCGGCGATTCCCGCATTTGAGAAGAATGTGGGCGATGCCTATACGGCAAAGATCGGCTGTGCGCCGAGCTTCTACGTGGCAATATCGCGGACGGCGCACGCCGTCTCTCATAAGAAAGGGGAAGCGATATACATGGCTATTTTGGTCTGCGGCGGCGCAGGATACATCGGCCTCATGCCGTTCACGCACTGGTGAAAAGGGCGAGCAGGTCGTGATCGTGGACAATCTCCAGACGGGGCACCGTGGGGCGCTGAACCCTGCGGCCACGTTCTATGAGGGAGATATTCGCGATGCGGCGGTGCTCGATAAGATTTTTCACGGAGAACAAGATCGAGGCGGTCATCCACTTTGCGGCGAACTCCCTCGTGGGGAGAGTGTCGAAAAGCCCCTGCTCTACTTTCAACAACAATGTCTACGGGATGCAGGTGCCCTCGAGGCGATGGTGCGCCATGGCATCGACAAGATCGTCTTCTCCTCGACGGCGGCGGTCTACGGCGAGCCGAAGCGCGTTCCCATTCACGAGGACGACGAGACGCATCCGACGAATCCGTACGGAGAGACAAAGCTCACGATGGAGAAGATGATGAAGTGGGTCAGCCGCGCGAACGGTGTGCGCTATGTCTCCCCTGCGCTACTTCAATGCGGCGGGGCGCTCCCGACGGCTCGATCGGTGAGGATCACGCGACGGAGACGCATCTCATCCCGCTCATCCTGCAGGTGCCGCTCGGAAAACGCGACCATATCACGGTCTTTGGCGAGGACTATCCGACGCCCGACGGAACGTGTCTGCGTGACTACATCCACGTGGTCGATCTCGCGGATGCCACGTGCGCGCTGGACCATCTGCGGCAGGGCGGCGAGAGCAATATCTTCAATCTCGGCAACGGGCAGGGGTTCTCGGTCAAGGAGATGATCGCTGCCGCGCAGAAGGCGACGGGACGCTCGATCAAGGTGGAGATCGGTGCACGCCGCGCGGGCGATCCGGCACAGCTGATCGCGTCGAGCGAGAAGGCACGCACGGTGCTCGGCTGGAATCCGCAGTTTACGGACGTGGAGCAGGTCATCGGCACGGCGTGGACGTGGCATGAGAAGCATCCGAACGGCTATGGGGACTGAGGGAGGACCGTCATGAGTGACATACAGCGCAGCATCAGCCGCCTCCTGCATTTTGCGCGGCAAAAGGGGCTGATCGCCCCTGACGATGAGGTGTACGCCGCGAACCGTCTGATCGACGTGCTCGGCGTGGAGGAGTATGTGCCGCACGCCGTCGATGAGACGCTCGAGACGGCGACGCCCGTGCTCGAGGAGATGCTTGACGATGCGGCGGCACGCGGCTTGATCGAAAAATACGGTGAACGAGCGCGACCTGTTCGATACGCGCATCATGGACTGTGTGATGCCGCGTCCCTCGGAGGTCGTGCGGAGTTCCGCGCGCATTATGCGGCATCGCCGCAGGAGGCAACGGACTGGTACTATCGTCTGAGCATTGCATCGAACTACATCCGCAAGACGCGCATTGATCGGAACATCGCGTGGAAGACGGCGACGGAGTACGGTGATCTCGATGTGACGATCAACCTCTCGAAGCCGGAGAAGGATCCGCGCGACATCGCAAAGGCGAAACTCGCGAAGGCGTCCTCCTATCCGAAATGTCTGCTCTGCCGTGAGAACGAGGGCTATGCAGGGCGGGCGAACCATCCCGCGCGCGAGACGCACCGTCTCATCCCGCTCGATCTGTGCGGAGCACAGTGGTTTCTCCAGTACTCGCCCTATACCTACTACAACGAGCACTGCATCATCCTGAACGGCGATCATGTGCCAATGCAGATTTCACGCCATACGTTTGAGAATCTGGCGTGTTTCTTACGGCTGTTCCCGCATTACTTTGCCGGCTCAAATGCCGATCTGCCGATTGTGGGCGGCTCGATTCTCTCGCACGATCACTATCAGGGCGGACGCTATACGTTCGCGATGGAGCGTGCGGCGACGGAGCAGGAGTACGCGTTCAAGAACTATCCGACGGTGCGTGCGGGACGCGTCAAGTGGCCGATGTCGACCCTGCGGCTCACCTCACCGGATGCGGATGCGCTCATCGACCTCGCGGAGAAGATTCTTGCGGCATGGCGCGTCTACAGCGATGCGTCGGTGGAGATCTCGCGGAGACGGACGGCACGCCGCACAACACGATTACCCCTGATTGCGCGGCGGCGCGGCGAGGACTTTGAGTTCGATCTCGTGTTCCGCAACAATCGGACGACGGCAGAGCATCCGCTCGGGCTCTTTCACCCGCACGCCGAGGTGCATCACATCAAGAAGGAGAACATCGGCCTCATTGAGGTGCTCGGGCTCGCCATTCTGCCCGCGCGCCTGCGCGATGAGATGGATGCGGTGCGCACGGCGCTGCTTGCCGGGACGGCGGATATTGCGGACAGGGGCGGATATCGCAAAAGCATCGCGGACTGGTACCGCAAGGTGCGCGCGCGCACCCGTCGGTGACGGCGGAGAATGTGGATGGGATTCTGCGCGATGAGATCGGTGCGGTGTTCCTCGAGGTGCTCGTTCACGCGGGCGTCTTTTAAGCGGACGCCCGAGGGGATGGCGGCGTTTGATCGCTGGATTGAGAGCGTGAGCAGGTGTAACCTGTCATTCTGCGTGTGCATCTTCGCATCGCGATAGGAGCAGAATTCAGAATTTTAGCAACGATGATCGAGAGATACACCGGGAGGAATGGAATGAAGGCGACGATTATCGATGTGGCACGGGAGGCGGGCGTCTCGGTGGCGACGGTCTCCCGCGTGGTAAACGGCAGCTATCCCGTGCGCGCGAAGACGCGCGAGAAGGTGGAACGCGCGATTGCGAAGCTGGAATACGTGCCGAACCTTCAGGCGCGTGAGCTGAACACGCAGCGTTCCTCGAGCATCGGCGTCGTCGTACCGAGCTTCGACAATATGTTCTTTGCCGAGGTGCTGGACGGGGTGGAGGAGCATCTGCGGCAGAGTTCCTACTCGCTGCTGCTCGCCTGTGCGCAGAACGATCCTCAGCGCGAGGAGGAGTGCGTGCGGGACTTCATCACGCGCAATGTCTCGGGGGTGATCGTCGTCAGCCCGAACACGGAGACGGCGGCGACGGAGTTCTACGAGACGACGGCGGCGCGGCTTCCCATGGTCTTTATCAACAGCGCGCGGGAAATTCCGGGCATATCGCATGTGACGAGCGATCAGCGCGGCGGCGCCCGTGCGGCACTCGAGCATCTATTTCGCTACGGGCATGAGCGCATTCTCTTTGTCCGAGGCGAGAACAGCGATTCCTATCGTGTGAAGGAGGACGTCTATCGTGCCGTCATGCAGGAGCGCGGGATGTTCCATGCGGAGGATATCGTCAGCATCGGCGACGGCAACCGCATTGAGACGGTCGAGAACACCATGTTCATCCTCATGGATCGGATGCTTGATTTTGCGCCAACAGCGATTTTCTGCTGCAACGACCTCATGGCGATGGGGGCGGTCAACGCCTGTCAGCGCATGGGGACGGCGCGTTCCGCAGGACATCTCGGTGATCGGCTATGACAACACGGCGCTCAGCAAGTACACGGCACCGCAGCTCACGACCATCGACCAGCACATGGGCGATCTTGGGCGGGAGGCGGCACGCCTCATGCGGAAGCGGATCGAGGAAGGGACGGCGGAGAATATCGTACGCGCAAACACCGTGGTGGAGCGTGAGACGACGGGGTTTCACGTGGAGAAAGATACGGGTGTGCAGAGATTCGCTCGTCTTGCATAGCGATTTCATCACACAATCGAAGGGGGATATACATGAACATCATCTATCATGAGCAGGGCAGAGTCTTTCATCTCTTCAATGATTCGATCAGCTATATCTTCATGGTACTGCCGCACGGCGGGCTGGGGAGCCTTTACTTCGGCGCGGCACTCCGCGACCGCGAGGGCTTTGAGCATCTCTTTGAGCGTGCGCATCGCGGGATGACGGCGTGTGTCTTTGCGGACAGCCGCGACTACTCGCTCGATGCGATCCGACAGGAGCTGCCGACCTACGGCTCGTCAGATTTTCGCCGTCCTGCGCTGAATGTGCTGCAGGAGAACGGCAGCCGCATTCTCGATCTGCAGTTCAAGGACTGGCGCGTGGAGGACGGCAAGCCGAAGCTCGCGGGGCTGCCCGCCACCTATGTGGAGTCGCCAAGCGAGGCAAAGACGCTCATCATCACGCTGGAGGATGCGCCGACGGGGCTGTGCGTCGAGCTCCTCTACACGATCTTTGCCGAGGGGAACGCGATTGCGCGCAGTATGCGCTGCCACAATGCGGGGATGGAGATGCTGCACCTGCAGAAGGTGATGAGTCTCTCGATTGACCTGCCCGATACGGACTATGAGTGGCTGGAGCTGACGGGGGCGTGGGCACGTGAGCGCCACGTGGAGCGGCGTCCGCTCGCCACGGGCATTACGGCGATCGGCAGCCGCCGCGGACACTCCTCGGGGCAGTACAATCCCTTCGTCGCTCTCGTGCGCCCCGAGACGACGGAGATGCAGGGCGAGGTGCTCGCCGTGAGCCTCGTCTACAGCGGCAATTTCGAGATGCTCGCCGAGGTGGACAACCACGGCGTGACGCGTCTGCAGGCGGGCATTCACAGCACGGATTTTGACTGGATCCTCGCCACGGGCGAGACGTTCCAGACGCCGGAGGCGGTGCTCGTCTGGTCGGACGAGGGGCTGAACGGCATGAGCCGCACGTATCACCGTCTCTATCAGCGGCGGCTGGCACGCGGTACATGGCGCGACAAGGTGCGCCCCATCCTCATCAACAACTGGGAGGCGACCTACTTCGACTTTACGGAGGAGAAGCTGCTCGCCATCGCGGATGTGGCGGCGCAGTGCGGCGTGGAGCTCTTCGTGCTCGATGACGGCTGGTTCGGTGCGCGCACGTCGGATCATGCGGGGCTCGGTGACTGGACGGTCAACCCCGACCGTCTGCCGAACGGGATTGACGGGCTCGCGGAGAAGATTGAGGCGCGCGGCATGAAGTTCGGCATTTGGGTCGAGCTCGAGATGGTCAATGAGGACTCCGATCTCTACCGCGCACATCCCGACTGGGTGCTCTCCGTCCCGGGGCGGAGAAAATCACTCGGACGCTCGCAGTGCGTGCTCGATTTCTCCCGGCAGGATGTCGTCGATAATATCTATGAGCAGATGGCGGCGATCCTCGCGAGCGGCAAGGTCTCCTACGTGAAATGGGATATGAACCGCAGCATTACGGAGTGCTGGTCGCACGCGCTGCCTGCGCACGGCAGGGCGAGGTGTTCCACCGCTATATTCTCGGACTGTACGATCTCTATGAGCGGCTGACGACGGCGTTCCCGCACGTGCTCTTCGAGTCCTGTGCGTCGGGCGGCAACCGCTTCGACCCCGGGATGCTCTACTACGCGCCGCAGGCATGGACGAGCGATAACTCGGATGCCGTCGAGCGGCAGAAGATCCAGTACGGTACGTCGATGTGCTATCCGCTGAGCAGTATGGGCAGTCACGTCTCGGTCGTGCCGAACCATCAGGTGAACCGCGTGACGCCGCTGCACACGCGTGCGAACACGGCATACTTCGGTACATTCGGCTACGAGCTTGACCTAGGAAAGCTCAGTGCAGAGGAGATCGCCGAGGTAAAGGACGAGATCGCCTTTATGAAAGAGTACCGTGAGATCTTCCAGTTTGGCACGTTCTACCGCCTGCAGAGCCCATTCGAGCACAATGTTATGGCGTGGATGTGCGTGAGCGGCGATCAAAAGACGGCGATTGTCGGCTGGTACCGCACGCTGAACCGCGTGAATGACCGCTTTGCGCGCGTGCGTCTTGCGGGACTGCTGCCGGACACGCTCTATGAGGACAGCCGCAGCGGTGCGCGCTGCTACGGAGACGAGCTGATGCACTACGGGCTGATTACGACGGACGGGACGACGGGTGAGCCGCATCCCGGAGGACGACTGACGACGGACTTTCGACTCGCGTCTCTACGTGCTGAAAGCCGTAGAATAAGACCGATTGACGATAGCAGGGGCACTGCATGAAGCAAAAAACTTCGTGCGGTGCCCATTTTCTTATTGCCGCATGAATCCGTCATTGCAAAATGTGCAGAATTTCGTTAGAATAGAAGTGGAGACCACATGGAAGAAGGGAGATTCTTATGGCCGTCAAGCGAATCTTCGTCGAAAAGCGTCAGGGCTTTTTTGACGTTCCGGCACAACGCCTTTGCAGTGATCTTGTGGAGACGTTCCGTCTGACCGACCTGCGCGCGGTACGCATGATTACGCGCTACGATGTGGAGGGGCTGAGCGACGAGGAGTTCGAGCAGGTTCGCGACATCGTCTTTGCCGATCCACCGGTTGACACCGTCTATGAGGATGCACTGCCCTTTTTCGCCGATGCGAAGATCTTTGCCATCGAGCCGCTGCCGGGGCAGTTCGACCCGACGGCTGCGGCGGCCGCGGAGTGCGTGCAGCTCGTGACGCAGGGGGAGCGTCCTACGGTGCGCACGGCACGCGTCATCGTGCTCATCGGCAGGATCAGCGACCTCATCGTTGAAAAGATCAAGGCATATCTCATCAACCGCGTGGAGAGCCGCGAGGCGTCGCTCGCTACGCCGGCGACGCTCGAGGTGCAGCCTGCGATGCCGGGGGATGTGGAGGTGCTGACGCAGTTCAACGCACTTTCGCGCGAAGAACTGGCACGTTTTCACGCCGCCCACGGCTTTTGCCATGAGCGAGGAGGATCTCGCTTTTGTGCAGGAGTACTTCCGCACGACGGAGCGCCGCGCACCGACGATCACGGAGCTGCGCGTCATCGACACGTATTGGTCGGATCACTGCCGTCATACGACGTTTACCACGGCGATCGACGCGGTGACCATCGAGAATGGCTTTTTCTCCCTGCCGATCATGGAGACGTATCAGAAGTACACGGACGACCGCAAGGCGCTCTACACGGATAAAAAGCGCGATATGACGCTGATGGATCTTGCCGTGATCGGGATGAAGGCACTGCGTGCGGAGGGCAAGCTGGACGATCTCGATGTGTCGGAGGAGATCAACGCGTGCAGCATCCATATTACCGTGGATGTAAACGGGAAGAATAAGGACTGGCTCCTCATGTTCAAGAACGAGACGCACAATCATCCGACGGAGATCGAGCCGTTCGGTGGTGCGGCGACCTGTCTTGGCGGTGCGATCCGCGATCCGCTCTCGGGGCGTTCCTATGTCTATCAGGCCATGCGCGTGACCGGAGCGGCCGACCCGCGCACGCCGATAGAGGAGACGCTGCCCGGAAAGCTCCCGCAGAAGAAGATTACGCTTGGTGCTGCCGAGGGCTATAGCTCCTACGGCAACCAGATCGGCCTTGCGACGGGACAGGTGCGCGAGATCTACCACAAGGGCTATCTCGCCAAGCGTATGGAGATCGGCGCGGTGATCGGGGCTGCGCCTGCCGCACAGGTCGTGCGCGAGCGTCCCGTGCCCGGCGATGTCATCATCCTCCTCGGCGGACGCACGGGACGTGACGGCATCGGCGGTGCGACCGGCTCATCGAAGCAGCATACGGAGCAGTCGCTGACGACCTCGGGCGCCGAGGTGCAGAAGGGGAACCCGCCGACGGAGCGCAAGCTGCAGCGGCTGTTCCGCAATCCTGAGGTCAGCTGCCTGATCAAGCGGTGCAACGACTTCGGAGCAGGCGGTGTCGCCGTGGCCATCGGTGAGCTCGCGGATGGGCTGACGATTGACCTCGATGCCGTTCCGAAGAAATATGAGGGGCTGGACGGTACGGAGCTCGCGATCTCCGAGTCGCAGGAGCGCATGGCAGTCGTGCTCGCTCCGCAGGATGTGCCTGCGTTCCTGCGGCACGCGGATGCGGAGAACCTCGAGGCGACGCGCGTCGCCGTGGTGACGAAGGAACCGCGTCTCGTGATGCAGTGGCGCGGCAAGGACATCGTGCGCATCGCGCGCAGCTTCCTCGCGACGAACGGCGTGCGCCAGCACGTCCGCGTTGCTGTGGCAGCCCCGAACGAGCAGGCGCCGTATCTGCAGCAGGTTCCGCCGCTCGTGCGCAAGGCAGGACGCTCGCTTGAGACCATGTGGCTCGCGAATCTGCGTGACCTCAATGTGTGCAGTCAGAAGGGGCTCGGCGAGCGGTTCGACGGGACAGTGGGCGCAGCCTCCGTGCTCATGCCGTTTGGCGGAAAATACCAGCTCACGCCGTCGGAGGCGATGGTCGCAAAGATCCCCGTGCGTTACGGCGAAACGAATACGGCATCGGCGATGGCGTTCGGTTTTGATCCCGACCTCTCAACGTGGAGCCCGTTCCACGGGGCAGCGTATGCCGTCATCGAGGCTGTGGCGAAAATCGTCGCTGTCGGCGGCAGGGCGGATCAGGTGCGCCTGACGCTGCAGGAGTACTTTGAGCGGCTTGGCACAGATCCAAATAAATGGGGCAAGCCCTTTGCGGCGCTCCTCGGCGCGCTGCGCGCCCAGCATGAGCTCGGGATTCCTGCCATCGGCGGCAAGGACTCGATGTCCGGTACATTTCGAGCAGCTGAATGTCCCGCCGACGCTCGTCGCCTTTGCGGTGGCGACCGTGCCTGCGGATCAGGTGCTCTCACCGGAGTTCAAATACCCCGGCAACCGTGTCATCATGATTCCCGTTCCGTGTGATATGCAGGATCTGCCCGTCTTTGAGCGTCTGCGCAAGAACTTTGCAAAGGTGCATGAGCTGATCCACGGACAGAAAGTGTTCTCCGCGCAGAGCGTCGGCCGCGGCGGCGTTGCGGCGGCACTCTCGAAGATGTGCCTCGGCAACAACCCTCGGCTTTAAGTTTACGACCCTATATTCCGCAGGACGATCTCTTTAAGCCGCTCTATGGCACGATTCTGCTCGAGGTGGCGTCCTCGTTCGACCTCAATGCAGAACCTCGCGGGCATGGGCGCGGTCGAGATCGGCGTTACGCGCGACGTGCCGAGCATCATCACGGATCTCGACACCATTGTGCTCGCCGATGTCAAGACGGCGTACACCGAGCCGCTCGAAAAGATCTTCCCGACGGTGGTGCCGCATACGCATCGTCAGATCGATCGCCCGACCTTTGCACCCTATACGAAGGGGAAGCATAAGGGCAGCTCGCTCAAGATGGCAAAACCGCGCGTCTGCATCCCCGTGTTCCCGGGGACGAACTGCGAGTACGACTCGGCACGTGCGTGGGAGCGCGTCGGCGCGAAGCCTGAGATCATGGTCGTGCGAAACCTCACGCCGCAGGCGGTCGAGGAGACGGTGACGGCGATGGCGGAGGCGATCAAGCGCGCGCAGATCCTCATGCTGCCGGGCGGGTTCAGCGGCGGTGACGAGCCTGATGGGACGGGCAAGTTCATCGCGGCGATGTTCCGTGCACCGCAGATTGCCGAGGCGGTGCATCGCCTCCTGCACGATCACGACGGTCTGATCCTCGGGATATGCAACGGCTTCCAAGCACTCCTGAAACTCGGACTCCTGCCCTACGGAAAAATTACGGATCTCGACGAGAATACGCCGACTCTGACGTACAACAACATCGGGCGGCATGTCTCGCAGACCGTGCGTGTGCGCGTCGCATCGAATCTCTCGCCGTGGCTCTCGGGCGTGGATGTCGGCGATACGCATACACTGGCGGTATCGCACGGCGAGGGGCGGTTCTATGCGGATGGGCGCACGGTGGCAGCACTGCGCGTACGCGGGCAGATCGCCACGCAGTACGTGAACGAGAAGGGCGAGCCGACGCTCGATCAGCCGTACAATCCGAATGGCTCGGTCAACGCCATCGAGGGCATCACGAGCCCCGACGGACGCATCTACGGGCGCATGGCACACGCCGAGCGCATCGGGAACAACATTGGCATGAATGTACCCGGTGAGATGAATCAGATGATCTTTGAATCGGGTGTGGGATATTTTATACGATAAAAGACGAAAAACATTCCTCCCTCGTTTTAGGGAGTACGGATAAAACAGTCCTTCAGATTGGTGTAAATGTTTCGTCCGACAGGGAGGAAAACCGAATGCGGAGTGATGCTCTGCACTAGATTTCCGCCGAAGTGCGGGCAAAGAGATGTACTAAGATGCCAGTGCTGAGTGGATATCCGTGTTTCCTTTCATCCGTTGGACTAGAAAGCGCAGGAAAGCGATTTCCTGCGCTTTTTGCGTATGGATGGTCTTCGGCGGTTCGTCATATCGGCGGCATTGTCTTAGATGAAATATCGTTCGCAGAGCGCCTTGTACGCCGCCGCCCCCGTATCGGTCAGCAGATAGTAGCGGCCCGCGCGATGGAGGAGGTGCTGATCGATCAGCTCGCGGCTGACGCGGCGCACCTTCGACGCACTCCATTTCAGATGGTCGCCAATCTCGTTCGCGTGGTTTTCTGCACTCTCAACGCGTTCTGCCGTGTGTCTGCCGATGTGGAGCAGGAAGAGGTCGCGCTGCATCTGCTGCATACTTCTTTTGCGGCGGATGTAAGTCGTGACTGCCCCTTTCGGCCCCATGAGCAGGGCAAGCAGGTAGACAAGCATATTTATGACCGCGCACAGCCCTGCAATCGAGGCGTTCATATGCACGGCAAGCGCGTAGCCGAGCGCGGAGTTTGCCATGCTGACGAGGAGGGCGAGAAGGAGTGTGTGCGACAGATGCTTTGTAAAGAGCAGAGCCGCCGCACCGGGGGCGATGAAAAACGAGATGACGAGAATCGCACCGACCGCGTCGAATGCCGCGACCGTTGTGAGCGAGGTGAGCGACATAAAGGCGTAGAAGAGGATGCCCGTCGGTACACCGATGAGCCGTGCGTATTCGCCGTCAAACGCGGAGACCTTGAGCTCCTTGTAGAACACGGTGATAAACACTGCAATCAGGAGGGCGAGCCCGCCCATCTTGAGCGCGGCAGCGGGAATCTCCACGCCGCCGATCCCGACCGTGTTCAGCCCTGCATAGATGACTTCGCCCATGAGCACCATGTCGGTATCGAGGTGGGCATTCCCCGCATATTTGCTGATGAGAATGACGGCGAGCGCAAAAAGCAGGGGAAAGATGACACCGATCGCATCGTCGTATTTGACAAGGCGCGTTTTGCCGAGCAGCTCGACGAGGGACACCGTGACAACACCCATGAGCGCCGCACCGAAGAGCAGCCACGGCGAGCCGAGGTCATGCGTTACGAAGAAAGCGAGCACGATGCCGAGCAGAACGGTGTGGCTGATTGCGTCCGCCATCATGGAGAGACGGCGCAGGATGAGGAATACGCCGAGCGGTGCGCACGCTGCCGCCGTCAGCAGGAGTACGAGCAGTGCATCATCCATGTGTGCGCCTCCGTTTCAACACGCTGCCGAGGATGCCCTTTGTTCCGAAAACAATCGAAAAAAAGGCAATCAGCGAGGCGACAAGGATGATGGACGGTCCTGTTGACATTCCCTGTTCGAGCGTGCTGATGTACGTTCCGACGAGCGCGGAGACCGCACCGATGAGACTGCTCAGCAGGAGCACGCGTGCAAAGTTGTTCGACCACTGATTTGCCGCAACGCAGGGGATAATGAGGAAGGAGCTGATGAGGATTGCGCCGACCGCCTTGATCCCGATGCCGATGACGGCAATCGTCATGACGAGCAGGAGAAGGTTCAGCAGGCGGCAGGGCAGTCCGACGACCTCGGCATACTCCGCGTCAAAGACGAAGAGTTTCAGCTCCTTGTAAAAGAGCAGCAGGAGTGTGAGCACGAGGGCGGAGATGGCGGCGATCAGCAGGACATCCGCCTCGAGCATGTACGCCGCCTGTCCGAAGATGTACGTCCCGAGTCCCGCCTGTGACGCGCCCGCGTAGTCGGGATTTCCTTGGATAAAACTCTTGAGTGCCATACCAAGACCGAAGAAGCCCGAGAGGAAGATTGCGAGATTTGCATCGAGCCCCAGACGCTTGTCCCTGTGCGCGAGCTGGATGAGCGCGTAGCTTGCCGCACCTGCCAGAATTGCTCCCGCGAGGAGGATGACGGGGCTGCGTGTCGCGAATGCCATGTAGGCAAGGATGATGCCGGGGAAGGTCGAGTGCCCAATCGCATCGCCGATGAGGCTCTGCCCCTTGTAGACGCTGAATGCGCCGACAGGGGCGGCGGCGACGGCGAGGAGAACGCTGCCGAGCGCGACGATCTGAAAGGTGTAGTTCGTCAGAATGTCCATCGCTCACTCCTTCACGCGGTAGGCGCGCGCGAGTGCCGCCTCCTTATCGATGCCTGCGAGATAGCCCGATGCCTTTACCGTGCGGTTCAGCACGACGAGATAGTCGAAATAGGCATCGAGCGTGCTGAGATCGTGGTGGACGGCGATGACCGTGCGCTTTTCTTTCTGTAAATCCATAAACTTGTCCATGATGATGCGTTCCGTCGTCTCATCAACGCCCGCAAGCGGCTCATCCATGATGTAGAGCTGTGCGTCCTGCGCGAGTGCGCGCGCGATAAAGACCCGCTGCTTCTGCCCCCCCGAGAGCTCCGAGATCTGACGGTCGGCGAAGTCTGCCATCTTCATCTTGTCGAGTGCCTCCATCGCAAGCGCGCGATCCTCCTTGCCGGGGCGGTGAACGAGCCCCAGATGGGCATAGCGTCCCATGAGCACAACATCGAAGACCGTCGTTGGGAAGTCCCAGTGCACCGAGCCGCGCTGCGGCACATAGGCGATCTGTTTGTGCACGGCAGAGAGCGGCTTTCCCCAGAGCAGCACCGCACCCGAGACGGGCTTAAGGAGCCCGAGGATCCCCTTCAGCAGGGTGGATTTGCCCGCGCCGTTCGGCCCTGCGATCGCACAGCGCACGCACTCCGGCACGTCGAGGTCGATGTCCCAGAGCACGGGGGTATCGCGGTATGCCATTGTGAGATCTTCGATATGTATGACGCTGTTCGTTCCTTCCATTCTGCGTCCCTTCCAGCGATGTTTATTTCAGGTGCGAAACAATCAGATCGATGTTGCTGCGGTACATCGTGATATAGGTATCGCCCTTCTGGCCCTCGGGTGCAAGAGAATCCGAGAAGAGCTCATTGCCCTCACCGCCAACAATCTCGACATCGAAGCCCTTCGTCCTGCAGACCTCCTGCAGCTTCTTCATGCGCTCTGGGTTCGTCGTACTCTCGGCGAATACCGCCTTGACCTTGTGCTCGACAATGTAGTTTGCCGTCTTCTCGATGTCGGCATTCGCAACCTCGGAGTCCGTGCTGACCCCCTGCGGCGCGATGACATTCACGTGGTAGCGGTGGGAGAAGTAGTTGAACGCATCGTGCGGCGTGACGAGATTGCGCTGCCCCTCGGGAATCTGTGCGATCTTCTGTGTGATCTCGGCATCGAGCGCGTCGAGGTCTGCAAGATACTTCTTCAGATTCTCCTGAATCTCCTTTTCATGCGTGGGGAGCAGCTTGATGAGCTGCGCTGCCGCCTCCTCCGTTGCCTGCTTGTAGAGTGCGACATCAAACCAGAAATGCGGATCGACAATCTTCTTGCCGTCCTCCTCCATGTAGTTGATGTTTGCATCCGCGAAGTTCTTTGTCACGGCGATGCCCTTCTTCTCAAGCACCTCTGCCATCTTGCCCTCGAAGTGCAGGCCGTGGTAGAGGAGGAGATCTGCCTTCTTGATCTTCTCAAGGTCGGCTGGCTGTGCGACGTAGAGATGCGGATCCTCACCTGCGGGGATAATCAGCTCGATGTTCACATAATCGCCCGCGAGCTGCTTTGTCATATCCTGCAAAAATGAGGTCGTGACCGTTACGGTTTTCTTCGTGTCGGCTGCCTTGTCGCCGCCTGTGCCTCCTCCGCCGCAGCCGACGGCGACCAGTGCCATCATGGCGAGTGCGAGGGTGAGCAGGAGATGTGGAAATAATTTTTTCGCGTGCATATTTGCACCATCCTTTCATTTGTATTGAGAATAGCACAAAAATTCAAATCTTGTAAATGAGAAAAATTTCTCAATAAGAAATTTGATTTTATGAAAATGAAAAACGCCCCCGCAAAAATTCGCAGGGGCATTGATGGTTCTCGTGTTTATTTGTGAAGCAACTTTTTCTTTCAGTGCGCGATAGGCGATGGTCTCGTATGCACCAATCTGGAGACTCGGGATAGTCGCTGCCGTAGGCGTGGCCGCTGACGGAGAGGAGGGGCGGCGACTGGATGCGCTTCGCGACGGCCATGCCCCGATAGATGCCCCACCAGTGTTCGAGGTCGGCGATGAAGTCCTCTGCCGTGGGGAAGTAGGTCTTGACGAGCCCCTTTTCGCAGCCAATATAGGCCTCGAGGTCGTCGTCCGCATAGTGTGTGAGGATGTCCTCCGGATTCCGATCCGCCTCGACGAAGGCACGGAAGAGGTAGTCGTGATACGGATAGCGGATGGGGTCGCCCTTGCCCTCGTCCACATTCTGTGCATCGGAGAGTTCCGCACTCGGCACGATGTCGATGATGCCCTGCGGGATGGTCTCGCGCCCGTAGACGTGTTCGTTCAGGTAGCGTGCGAGGTCATAGACCTGATATTTCCAGAGATCGGCGAGCGCACAGAGGAAGCCCGCGAGGTCACCGTAGAGGGTCGCATAGCCGACGGTGGTCTCCGCCTTGTTCCCGTTGCAGGTAAAGCCGGCGCCCCATGCGGCGGCGATCGTCCCGAGGACGCGGCCGCTGCGGTTGCGCGCCTGCATGTTCTCGCGGACGAAGGAGGAGATCGTCAGATGCTCACCGGGAGCCGCAGCTGCCCCTCGATGGGGATTTCGCTGAGCTGTTTTGCCGTGTATGAGACGCTCTCCTCGATGGGGACGATCATGTGGCGGCAGCCAAGATTCTTTGCGAGCTGGGCGGCAAGCCCTTTCGTCGTCGCGGAGTTGAACTTGCTCGGCATGTTGACGAGCAGGACGTTCTCCGCGCCGATGGCGTCGACGTAGAGTGCGGCGGAAACAGCGGAGTCGATGCCGCCCGAGATGCCAATGACGACGCGCTTCATGTGGATGCGCGCGAGGAATTTCCGTACGGCGTAGCGGAGCGTGCGGTAGATGGGCGCGATGGCGGGCTCTGCGGGTCTGTCGGCAGGGGGCGGGAGTGCCGCCGTGTCGACGATGGTCACGCCGTCCTTGTAGGCGGGCGTGATGAGGGCACGCGCACCGTCTGCGCGGAATGCCTGTGCACTGCCCGCAAAGGTGTAGACGGTCTTGCCCTTGTCCTGAAGGCCGAGCGTGTTGACGTAGAGGAGCACGGCACGCTGTTCCTGTGCCGTCTTGGCGAGGGTGCGTGCCTCAAAACAGAGCGGGAAGGGGCTGGCGTCGGCGGCGAGGATCACATGCTCTCCCGGCAGCTCATAGAGGAGCGGGGAGAAACGCGTGCCCGCACCATGGAGCGGACGGCGCGCGACCTCGCGCAGGACGCCGTCGCGTGCGTGCAGGAGGGTGCGCGAGAGCCCGCAGCAGCCCTCTCCGCCTGCGGCGACATTGCCGAAAATGACGGTGATGCCGTCCGCCGCAGCGGCGATCTCCTCGGCGTAGGCCGTGCAGTCACGCACGAAGGACGGCTGCTTCCATACACTGCCGAGAAAGAGGCCTGAGAGACTGAGCGCAGGGAAGAGGGCGAGCTCCGCGTGTGCGTCCTTCGCCTCACGGATGCGCTCCGCCATGGCCGCGGCGTTGAGATCCGGGCGGCCGGGGATAATCTCCATGGAGATCAGTGCAATTTTCATTGGATTCTTCCTTTCAAATTGCTTTTTCTTCCCCCACAATGGTATAATCAGACACGGTGAGTGAAATGGCAAAAAAGAAAGTGCAAAAGACGAATGCGGCACGGATTCTGGACAGGCTCGGCATCGACTATGAGCTGCTGACCTATCCCGTCGATGAGAATGATCTCTCGGCGAATCACGTCGCGGAGGTGACAGGCATCCCGCCCGAGCGCATCTATAAGACGCTCGTGGTGCGCGGTGACCGCACGGGCGTGTTCATGGCGGTCATCCCGGGCGCGGGGAGCTTGACCTGAAGGCTGCCGCCGCCGCAAGCGGCAACAAGCGCGCGGAGATGGTGCATCTGAAGGAAGTCTTTGACCTCACGGGCTATGTGCGCGGCGGGTGTTCTCCGCTCGGCGCAAAGAAAAGCTATCCCGTCTACTGCGACGAAAGCATGATGCAGCAGGAGCGCATCTGTGTGAGCGCGGGACGGCGCGGCGAGCAGCTCTCGCTCCCGCCCGCCGATCTCATCCGTGCGGCCGAGGCACAGACGGCACATCTCGCACGCTGATCTGCGAAAGACACAGGCATTAGTATAGCACAGATGCAGGGCAATGCCCAAATGAAAGGATGTATACAATGGATTACTTCAGCACGCGCGGAGGCGCGGAGCGTGTTTCCTCTGCTGCGGCGATTCTCAAGGGGCTTGCCTCGGACGGCGGGCTGTTTGTGCCTGCGTCATTCCCGCAGATGCCGCTTTCCGCCATCGAGGAACTGGCGGGCCTCTCATACGAGGAGCGTGCCGTACGCATCCTGCGCCTTTTTTTGACAGACTATACGGAGAAGGAAATCGAGGGCTGCGTGCGCCGCGCCTATGGGCAGACGTTTGACGACGTGCGCCGTGCCCCTGTGACGTCGGTCGGTGATCTCGAGGTGCTCGAACTCTGGCATGGCCCGACGAGTGCCTTTAAGGACATGGCACTTCAGCTTCTCCCGCAGCTGATGAGCACGGCGCGCGTGAAACAGGGAGATAAGGACACGATTCTCATCCTTGTCGCCACCTCGGGCGATACGGGCAAGGCGGCACTCGAAGGGGCTTTCGCCGATGCCGAGGGAATCCGCATCATGGTGTTCTACCCCGACGGCGGCGTCAGCCCCATCCAGCGACTCCAGATGGTGACGCAGGCGGGGGACAATGTCCGCGTCGTGGCCGTGCGCGGCAACTTTGACGATGCCCAGCGCGGCGTGAAGGAGATCTTCGGCGATGCGGCGATGGCAGCGGAGCTCGCCGCCGCCCATACCAAGCTCTCCTCAGCGAACTCCATCAACTGGGGGCGGCTCGTGCCGCAGATCGTCTACTACTTTAGTGCCTACGCCGATCTCCTTGCGGCGCAGAAGATTCAGGCGGGCGACACTGTGAACTTTACCGTGCCGACGGGGAACTTCGGCAATATCCTCGCGGGCTACTATGCAAAACGCATGGGGCTGCCCGTGGGGAAACTCGTCTGTGCATCAAACGAGAACAATGTGCTCACGGATTTCCTGCGTCGCGGCATCTATGATCGCCGCCGTCCCTTCTATCAGACGATGTCGCCGTCCATGGACATCCTCGTCTCAAGCAATCTCGAGCGCCTGCTCTATCACCTGACGGAGGACACGGCACAGGTCGCCGCATGGATGAGATCCCTCACGGAGGAGGGCTCGTATGATGCAAGCATGATTCTCTCTGCGCTCCGTGAGAATTTCTGGGCGGCATTTTGCAGACGATGATGATGACGGAGGAGGAAATCCGTATCGTCTACGAGCGGACAAGCTACACCCTCGATACGCATACAGCGGTTGCCTATCGTGTGGCGGAAGACTATCGACGCGAGACGGGGGATCTGCGCCCGATGATCGTGCTTTCGACGGCAAGTCCGTACAAATTCGGCGCGAGTGTGCTTCAGGCACTCGGGGCAAGGATGCGGACGGGCTGGATGAGTTCACGCTGATGGAGTGCCTGCATGAGCATAGCGGTATGCCGATTCCAACGCGCCTTGCCGCACTGCGTACGGCGCCTGTCCGTCATGAGGAGATCTGTGAAAAGGACGGGATGCGCGACGCCGTGCTGGACTTTGCACGTAGATAGAGTTTGAATCGCGGAATTTTTTTCACAATAAAAGAGGGTTTTTCCTATTTATGTAGAAATGTGACAGAGTGTGGGAATAAGAGACAAAAAGTCACGCATTCCGCATCCATTGACACCGATCTTTTGGAAGGAAGAGGTAACTATGGCAAATATTGATCTGACACAATATGGCATCACGGGGACGACGGAGATTGTCCACAATCCGGACTACGATCAGCTGTTCCGCGAGGAACTGCGCCCCGATCTCGAGGGCTACGAGCGCGGACAGGTCACGAATATGAAGGACGCCGTCAACGTCATGACGGGCATCTACACGGGACGTTCGCCGAAGGACAAGTACATCGTGGACGATGAGACCTCGCATGACACGGTGTGGTGGACCTCCGACGCCTACAAGAACGACAACCACCGCGCCTCGCAGAAAGCGTGGAACTCCGTGCGCGAGATCGCGATCCGCGAGCTCTGCAACAAGCGTCTCTTTGTCGTCGATGCCTTCTGCGGAGCCAACGAAAATACCCGCATGGCCGTCCGCTTCATCGTCGAAGTGCCTTGGCAGGCGCATTTCGTGACGAATATGTTCATTCGTCCGACGGCAGAGGAGCTCGAGAACTTCAAGCCCGATTTTCGTGGTCTACAATGCGGCGAAGGCACGCGTCATGCATTTCGGCGATCTCGGCCTGAACTCCGAGACGGCGGTCATGTTCAACCTCACGAGCCGTGAGCAGATCATCGTCAATACGTGGTATGGCGGCGAGATGAAAAAGGGTATGTTCTCGATGATGAACTACTATCTCCCGCTGAAGGGCATCGCCTCCATGCACTGCTCGGCAAATACGGATATGAACGGCGAGAATACGACGCTGTTCTTTGGCCTTTCCGGCACGGGCAAGACGACGCTCTCGACGGACTCGGAGTGCCTCCTGATCGGTGACGACGAGCACGGCTGGGATGATGAGGGTATCTTCAACTATGAGGGCGGCTGCTACGCGAAGGTCATCAACCTCGACCCCGAGGCGGAGCCCGACATCTACAACGCTATTCGCCGTGATGCTCTTCTCGAGAACGTGACCGTCGATCTCGCTGGGCACGTGGACTTTGCGGATAAGACGGTGACGGAGAATACGCGCGTCTCCTATCCGATTGATCACATCGAGCACATCGTGCTGGGCAAGGTCGCGAAGAAGTCGGCAGGCCCGCATGCAAAGCACGTCATCTTCCTCTCTGCCGATGCATTCGGCGTGCTGCCGCCCGTCTCGATCCTGACGCCGGAGCAGACGAAGTACTACTTCCTCTCGGGCTTCACGTCGAAACTCGCGGGCACGGAGCGCGGCATCACCGAGCCGACCCCGACGTTCTCCGCGTGCTTTGGACAGGCGTTCCTCGAACTCCATCCGGCAAAGTATGCGCATGAGCTCGTCCGCAAGATGCAGGAGCACGGCTCGCGTGCTTACCTCGTCAATACGGGGTGGAACGGTACGGGCAAGCGCATCTCCATTCAGGATACGCGCGGCATCATCCACGCGATCCAGAACGGTGCGATTGACAGTGCGCCGACGAAGAAGCTCCCGTACTTCGACTTCGAGATCCCGACGGAGCTGCCGGGCGTCGATCCGAAGATTCTCGACCCGCGCGACACCTATGCAAGCCGCGTGGAGTGGGAGGAGAAGGCAAAGGATCTGGCCGCACGCTTCATCAAGAACTTTGGCAAGTATGCAGGCAACGAGGACGCAGATGCGCTTGTCGCCGCAGGCCCTCAGCTCTGATGATTGATTAGGTTAAATGGAGGCTGTCGCAGAAATGCGGCAGCCTTTTTTGAAAGGAGGAAGCGCGTGAAGCTGACGGACAGTGTGAACGCCGTGCGCGGCGTCGGCGTCAAGAAGGCGGCTCTCTTGGCGCGGCTCGGCGTACGAACCGTGTACGACCTCCTGACGTTCTATCCGCGTGCCTATGAGGATCAGAGCCGCATCACGCGCATCATGGATCTCGCAGCAGGGACGCGCGCGACCGTGCTTGGCGTGATTCAGCAGGTAGCGGAGCGGCAGACGCGGCGACGCGGCTTTACCGTCCTTACGGCCCTCGTTGGTGATGGGACAGGCTATGCGCAGGCGGTCTGGTTCAATCAGCGCTTTTTGAAAGGGAAGCTGCGCGCAGGACAGCGCATTCTCCTCACGGGGAAGGTGGATTATGCCTATGGCGGGGGCGGACAGATGGCGTTCTCGCCCGTCACGTCCTTTGCCCTGCTCGGTGCACAGGAGGACGCCGCAGCACATCTCGGTATTCTGCCGGTCTATGCGGCGACGGAGGGTCTGACGCAGAAACAGCTGCGGCAGATGACGGCGGATGTGCTCGCGCACGCGGGTGAGGCGCTGACGGAGACCCTGCCGGAGCAGATTCGGGCGGAGTATCATCTCATTGGGCGCGCAGCGGCATTTCGTCAGATTCACTTTCCAAAGGATACGGAGGAGCTCGCAGCGGCACGGCGGCGGCTCGCCTTTGAGGAGCTCTACCTCATCCAGTGCGGGCTGCTCGCGCTCAAAAAGCAGACGGCAGAGCATGAGGAGGGGATTGCCCACCGGGCGAACGGTGCGCTGATTGCGCGTGTACGCGATGCGCTTCCCTTTGCCCTGACCGAGGATCAGGAGAAGGTCTGGGCGGAGATCTCGCGCGATATGGAGGCTCCGCTGCCCATGCGGCGCCTCGTACAGGGCGACGTTGGCTCAGGCAAGACGGCGATTGCGCTCCTTGCCCTCGTCAAGACGGTGGAGAGCGGCTGTCAGGGTGCGCTGATGGCACCGACGGAGATTCTTGCGCGCCAACATTATGACGGCCTGCGGGAGCTTCTGACGCCACTCGGTATCCGCGTGGGCTTCCTCTCGGGGCGGCTCACAAAGAAGGAGCATACGGAGGTGCTGTCCGCTCTCGCCGCACATGAGATCGATATCATCATCGGAACGCACGCGCTGATTCAGGAGGGGGTGGCGTTTGACCGCCTCGGACTCGTGGTGACGGATGAGCAGCATCGCTTCGGTGTGGCACAGCGCTCCGCACTCGAAAAAAAGAGTGGTGTCGTGCCCGATGTGCTCGTCATGACGGCGACGCCGATCCCGCGGACGATGACGCTGACGGTCTACGGCGATCTGGATGTCTCGCGCATCGAGCATCTGCCGCCGGGACGGCAGCCCATCCGTACATTCCTGCGCGATGAGACGGCGCGGGCGAAGATCTACGCCTTCGTCCGCCGCGAGATCGAGCGTGGGCGGCAGGCGTATGTTGTCTGTCCCCTCATCGAGGCAAACGAGGAGAGCGATCTGCCGTCGGCAGAGGAGGTCTACGCGGAACTCTCACGCGGCTCTTTTCGCGGCATCCGCTGCGGGCTTGTCCATGGACGCCTGAAGGCAGCGGATAAGGAGGCGGTGATGCGCGGCTTCTACGCAGGGGAGATCAAGCTGCTCGTGGCGACGACCGTGATCGAGGTGGGCGTTAATGTGCCGAATGCGACGGTTCTCGTGGTCGAGCACGCGGAGCGGTTCGGACTGGCACAGCTGCATCAGCTGCGTGGCCGCGTGGGGCGCGGCAGCGATGCGTCCTACTGCATCCTCATTGCGGGGCGGCAGGCCGCGGGGGCGGAGCGGCTGCGCGTGATCGAGGAGACGAGCGACGGCTTTCGTCTGGCGGAGGAGGATCTGCGGCTGCGTGGCCCGGGGCAGTTCTTCGGGGCGATGCAGCATGGACTGGGCGATTTGAAGATCGCCGACGTGCTCGCTGACATGGATTTGCTTCTCCTCGCGCGGCGTGCGGCGCTGGCAACCGTCGATGATCCTGCGGCACTCGATTTTGTCCGGCCGGCACTCCTGCAGCAGTATCGCGAGCAGTTTGAGCATATACGGGAGGTATGAGTGTATTCCTTGACAGCGGTGGATTCTCTGCGATAGAATAGACAGATGATAACATAGGAGGGGATTGCCTTGACAAATGTTTTGGTCAACGGTGCCTGCGGACGCATGGGACGCGCAGTGCTGAAAGCCGTGATCGAGGATCCGGAGCTGACGCTTGTCGGTGCAGTGGACATCAATGCGTGCGGTGACAGCGGTGAACTCGCAGGGCTGACGAAGAACGGCGTGCTCGTGGAGACCGATCTCGCGGCAGCACTCGACCGTCTGCATCCGGACGTGATGATCGACTTCACGCGTCCCGATGTCGTCTATCAGAATGTGCTGCTGGCACTCACGCATAAGGTGTCACCCGTGGTTGGGACGACGGGCATCTCGGAGGAGCAGCAGCGTGAGATCAAGGCGGCGGCAGAGAAGAATGATACGCCGGCGTTTATCGCACCGAATTTTGCCATCGGCGCGGTGCTGATGATGCTGATGAGCCGCATGGCGGCGAAGTATATGCCCGAGGTGGAGATCATCGAACTGCACCATGACAACAAACTCGATGCACCCTCAGGCACAGCCGTGCGGACGGCGGAGATGATCGCCGAGGTGCGTGAAGTACATGAGCAGGGGCATCCCTGCGAGAAGGAGACGCTCGACGGTGCGCGCGGCGCGGACTTTGAGGGCATGCACATCCACAGCGTGCGCCTGCCGGGCTATGTCGCACATCAGGAGGTCATCTTCGGCGGACTCGGGCAGACCCTCACGATTCGCCACGACTCGATCAACCGTGAGTCGTTCATGCCGGGGGTCGTGCTCGCCGCGAAGAAGGTGCGCTCGCTCACGTCGCTCACGGTCGGATTGGATAAGCTGCTGTAAGGGGAAGAATATGAAGAAATATCGTGTCGCAATACTCGGCGCAACGGGCGCGGTCGGACAGGAATTCCTGACACTCATCGAGGAGCGCAAGTTCCCGTTTTCGGAGCTGCGACTGCTCGCGTCCAGCCGCTCCGCAGGGAAGAAAATCGCGTTTATGGGCAAGGAGTATACGGTGCAGGAGACGACGCCGGACTCCTTTGAGGGAATTGATATCGCGCTCTTTGCGGGCGGTGCGGCAAGCAAGGAGTTTGCTCCCCATGCTGTCAAGGCAGGGGCGATCGTCATCGACAACTCGAGTGCCTTCCGCATGGACCCGGAGGTGCCGCTCGTCGTGCCCGAGGTCAATCCCGAGGCGATCAAGGCGCACAAGGGCATCATCGCAAACCCGAACTGCTCGACCATCATCATGGTGATGGGATTGAAGCCGCTCTACGATATCGCGAAGATCCGCCGCATCGTCGTGTCGACCTATCAGGCGGTCTCCGGTGCGGGCAAGGAGGGCATGGCGGAGCTCGAGGAGCAGGTCGCAGCCCTCGCCTCCGGCAAAGAGCCCGTGGCAAAGGTACTGCCCGTCGGCAAACTGCCGAAGCACTATCAGATCGCGTTCAACCTCATTCCGCAGATCGACGTCTTCAAGGACAACCTCTACACCAAAGAGGAAATGAAGATGATCGACGAGACAAAGAAAATCATGGGCGACGACCGCATGCGCATCACGGCGACGACGGTGCGCGTACCCGTCTACCGCAGCCACGCCGAGTCCGTCAACGTCGAGTTTGAGGACAAGGTGACGCTTGAGGCAGCGCGTGCGGCGATTGCGGCGTTCCCGGGCATCATCCTGCGCGACAACCCCGCAGAGCAGGAGTATCCGATGCCGCTCTTCACCTCGAACAAGTACGATGTGGAGATCGGCCGTCTGCGTTACGATGAGTCGCAGGAGAATACGCTGAATTTCTGGATTTGCGGCGACCAGATCCGCAAGGGGGCAGCACTCAATGCACTCCAGATTGCAGAGTACATGATCGCACACGATCTCGTTTGAATGACAGCAAAAAGGACTTACTTCCGGTAGGAGGTAAGTCCTTTTTATGCTGCACTCATTTCTGAGAAAAAGAAAGGAATCCTTGTATATCAAGGCTTACAGAAAATTTCATCCATTGTATACCAAGAAAACCGAATGTGCGTTTTCTTGAAAAAAATGCCTGTTTTTGCTATAACTGTAGATAAAAGTGGTGGATTGTGGTGAATTGTGTCATATAGTGGCGATAGAATCCTGAAAGGTGGTGCGGCCGGATGTTCATGGGGGAGTACACCCACAGCATTGATGCCAAGGGCCGCGTCATCCTTCCTGCCGATTTTCGGCAGGAACTCGGAGTCTCGTTCATCATCACCAAGGGCCTTGACGGCAGCCTGTTCCTCTTTCCTCAGGCGGCGTGGGATGAGTTCACGGCGAAGCTGCGGACACTCTCGATTGCCGATCCGAATGCCCGCGCTTTTGTGCGCTTTTTCATCGCGGGGGCGCGGACGCTCGAGTGTGATAAACAGGGGCGCTTCCTCGTGCCCGCCAATCTGCGCGACTATGCGGACATCGGGCTGAAGCAGGATGTGATCCTCACGGGCGCGGATACGCGCATCGAGGTCTGGGCGAAGGAGAAGTGGGCACGCTATGCGGGCGAGGTCGATCCGAACATCACGGAGATCTCGACCCAGCTGGCGGGCTACGGGATTACGATATGACAGAATTTCACCATGTGAGCGTCCTGCCGGAGGAGACGGTGGCCGCGCTGAACGTCGTACCCAGCGGCATCTATGTGGACGCGACGCTTGGCGGCGCAGGGCATGCACAGCGCATCGCCACACAGCTGTCGGAGCAGGGCCGCCTGATCGGCATCGATCAGGACGAGACGGCGATTGCCGCCGCGTGTGAGCGGCTGGCGGATGTCCGCTGTCAGGTCTCCCTCGTGCGGGATAACTTCCGCCATCTCGCCGCGATCCTCGCGGCAGAGGGCGTTCCCTCCGTGGACGGAGTGCTCTTTGACCTCGGCGTATCGTCGCCGCAGATCGATACGCCGGAGCGCGGCTTCTCCTATATGCAGGACGCACCGCTCGATATGCGCATGGATCAGCGAGCACGCCTCAGCGCGTACGATGTGGTCAATACCTATACGGCGGAGCGGCTCACGGAGATTTTCTACACCTATGGAGAGGAGCGCTGGGCAAAGCGCATTGCTTCCTTTATTGAAAAGGAGCGCCAGACGCATCCCATCACGACGACAGGAGACCTCGTTGCCGTGATTGACCGCGCTGTACCGAAGGAGGTGCGCGCGCGCGGCGGACATCCCGCCAAGCGAGTGTTTCAGGCACTCCGCATCGAGGTCAACGATGAACTCGGGATTTTGGAGGGGGCGCTGACAGCTGCCGTAGATGCCCTGAGGATAGGGGGACGGCTCGCGGTCATCACCTTTCACTCCCTCGAGGATCGCATCGTAAAGAATACGCTGCGGCGGCTGGCACAGGGCTGCATCTGTCCGCCGCATACGCCGATCTGTGTCTGCGGGCATACGCCCGAGGTGCGGCTCATCGGCAAGGCGCGTGCGGCGAGTGCCGCCGAGTGCCGTGCGAATACGCGCGCGCGCAGTGCAAAGCTGCGTGTGGCAGAAAAGATCAAGCGATAGGAGGGAGCGCACATGTTGGCGCAGAAAGAAGAGTATCTCAGTCATGAGCCCGCGTCGGTTCCGGCAGAGATGATGGAGCCCCCGAAGGAACCGCTGATTCGTCATGAACTGAATACGAATCTGCGGAACTGCCTGCGCGCCATTTTCTTCCTCATCGCATTCGGCGCCATGGTGGTGACGCTGCTCGGCGGCATCGGTGCACAGAGCGGCTACACCCTCCTAGAGACGCGCCAGAAGGCAGACCAACTGGAGCAGGAGAACGAGCGACTCAAGATCGAGATCGCCCAGCTGAAATCGCCGTCGCGCATCGAGTCGATTGCTGTCGACCGCCTCGGGATGCGCGTGCCGCGCAATACGTATTTTTTTCGCATGAAGGGGAATGAGGTTCTATGACGAAGCGTTTGGAGGAACTCGCCGCACTCCTGCCGGGAGCGCGCATCGTGGGGGATGCGCAGACGGAGATTACGTCCATTGAGCGTGATTCGCGCAGGGCGAGGGAGGGCACACTCTTTGCCTGCATCGTCGGCGCGCATGTCGACGCACACAGTTTCATACCGGATGTGGCGCGGGCAGGAGCCCGCGCTGTTTTGACAGAGCGGGCCTCGGTGGATGTTCCCGCAGGGGTCGCCGTCCTCTACGTGCCGAATCTGGAGAAAGCATTGGACACGATCGTCCCGTTCTTCTATGATTATCCGGCGCGCGCCATGCGTGTCGTTGGCATCACGGGGACGAACGGCAAGACGACGACGAGCTATCTCGTGCGCGCTATCCTGCGCCATGCGGGACGTCGTGTCGGGCTGATCGGGACGATTCAGGCGATGATCGAGGATGAGGTGCTGCCGACGTCGAATACGACGCCTGATATCATCGTGCTTCAGCAGATGCTTGCCGAAATGCGCACGCGCGGCATGGATGCGGTCGTCATGGAGGTGTCCTCTCATGCGCTTGCACTCGGGCGCGTGGCAGGGATCGAGTTCGATACGGCGGTCTTTACGAATCTGACGCAGGATCATCTTGACTTCCATAAAACCATGGAGAACTATGCGCGCGCCAAGGCGCATCTCTTTGAGCTCGTGTCCGCTCCCGGTGCGAAGGAGGGCAAGACGGCGGTGCTGAACGCTGACGATGCGGCATCGGAGACGATGCGCGCATATACGCGCTGCCCGATCATCACCTATGGCGTTGACCATCCGGCCGATCTGACGGCGCAGGATGTGCAGCTCGCATGCGACGGCATGGAGCTGACGCTGATGCATGGCGGGAAACGCCTCTTCCATCTGCATACGGGCATTACGGGGCTGTTCAACGTACACAATGTGCTCGCTGCCGTCGGTGCGAGCCTCGCCGAGCACGTGGCAGCGACGGATATTGCCGCCGCACTCACGGCGTTTACGGGTGTGCCGGGACGGTTTGAGCTCGTGCGCGAGGGACAGGATTTCGCTGTGATCGTGGACTACGCGCATACACCGGACGGGATGGAGAACGTCCTGCGCACGGCACGCGCGGTGACGAAGGGGCGCATCATCGCCGTCTTTGGCTGCGGCGGCGACCGTGATCGGACGAAACGCCCCATCATGGGACGCATTGGTGCGGAGATGGCGGATATCGCCATTCTGACCTCGGACAATCCGCGCACGGAGGATCCCGCCGCGATTGTGGATGAGGTGGAGCGCGGCGTCCTCCCCGTGATCGGAGATAAACCGTACGAAAAGATCGTGGATCGCCGTACGGCGATCTTCCATGCCATAGGGCGTGCACAGGCGGGGGATACGGTCGTCATCCTCGGTAAGGGACATGAGACCTATCAGATTCTAAAAGACGGAACGATTCACTTCGACGATCGTGAGCAGGCGCGTGAGGCGATAAGGAGCAGGGCATGAGAAACGGACTGACATGGGACGAGATTTGCGCGGCGACGGGTGCGTCTGTTCGTCGTGGGGGCGTCGCAGGGGATACCGTTCTGCCCATTACGACGGACACGCGCAAGGTCACGGCGGGGATCTCTTTGTCGCGCTGCGCGGGGAGAACTTTGACGGTACGGCGTTTGCGGCGGAGGCACTCGAACGCGGTGCGGCGGCGGTTCTCGTCGATCAGAAGACACCTGCGGCCGCACTGACGGCACTCGATGCGGCACGCGGCGGTGTCCTCGTGGCGGAGGATACGCTCCGCGCCTATCAGGACATCGCGCACGCATGGCGCATGAAGTTCGATATCCCCGTCGTTGCGATTACGGGCTCGAACGGCAAGACAACGACGAAGGATCTCACGGCGGCGGTGCTCTCGGGGCGCGGTAAGGTCTGCCGTACGGCGGCAAACTACAATAATGAGGTCGGCCTGCCGCTGACCCTGCTCGGCATCACCCCGGAGGACACGGCGGCGGTCGTGGAGATCGGGATGCGCGGGATGGGGCAAATCGCTGCGCTCGCGCCGATCGCCGCACCCTCGATCGGCATTGTAACGAATGTCTGTGAGGTGCACATGGAGCTCCTCGGCTCGATCGAGAACATTGCCAAGGCAAAGGCGGAGCTGGTGACGGCGATTCCCGCCGGCGGCACGGTGATCCTCAACGCTGACGACCCACGTGTCGCGGCAATGCACAGCAGTGCGGCGGATGGGGTGCGCGTCATGACGTATGGCATTTCCGCTGCTGCGGATGTGCGTGCCGAGGCGCTGCAGTGCATGGCAGATGGCTCGCGCTTCATGGTGACATGGGACGGCGAGCGTCATGAATACGCCATTCCCCTGCCGGGACGGCATAATGTCAGCAACGCGCTGGCGGCGCTCGCGGCGGGCTTTGTCCTCGGCATGACGCCGCAGGAGATGCAGGCGGGTCTGACCCACCTCACGGCGGAGAAGATGCGCTATGAGGTGCATCAGGTCGGCGCATGGACGCTGATCAACGACGCCTACAACGCCAGCCCCTCCTCGATGCGCGCGTCGCTTGAGACGACGGCGGCACTCTACCCCGGACGGCGCATTGCCGTGCTCGGGGACATGCTCGAGCTCGGCGCGGCGGCGGAGAAGGCACATCAGGGCGTGGGCAGACGGGCGGCGGAGCTGGGGTTTGCCATGGTCGTGACCTATGGCAAACAGGCGCAGTGGACGCATGAGACGGCAGAGGCGGCAGGCTGCCCTGCCTGTTATCATGCCGCCTCCCATGCCGATGCGGCGGCCTATCTGCGCAGCCATCTCATGGACGGCGACACCGTTCTCTTTAAGGGCTCGCGCGGGATGCGCATGGAGCAGATCATCGCTGCATTGACGGGGGAGGGAGCGCACTGATGGAAGCCCTCCTCGAATCCCTGAGCCCACAGCTGCGGCTCCTGCTGTCCGTCGTGACGGCACTCGCCATTGTGCTCTTCAGCGGTGTGTATTTTCTGCCGCTCCTGCACCGCTTGAAATACGGGCAGAGCATCCGCGAGGAGGGGCCCGCGAGCCATCAGCAGAAGAGCGGCACGCCGACGATGGGCGGCGTGATGATCGTGCTCGCCGTGACCGCCGCGACGCTCCTCTTTGCTCCGCTCACGGTGACGACGCTGCTCGCGCTCTTCATCTTTCTTGGACATTTCTGCTCGGCTTTGCGGACGACTATATCAAGGTGGTCAAGAAACGCAACCTCGGGCTGCGTGCCTATCAGAAGCTGCTCGGGCAGCTCGGTATCGCCCTTGTCACCATTCTCATCGGACGGCATCTCCTCGGACATGATACGAGCGTCTGGGTGCCTGTCCTCGGAACGTCGCTCGATATCGGCGCGTGGTACTACGTCCTCGTCGTCTTTTGTCCTCGTGGGAACGTCGAACGCGGTCAATTTGACGGACGGTCTCGATGGTCTGGCGGCGGGCACCGTGGCGGTCGCCGCGCTCTTTTTACGCAATGCTCCTCTACGGGACGGACAGCAGTCTGATGGCGTTTTCCGCCGCGATAATAGGTGCATGCGTCGGCTTTTTATGGTATAATCATCATCCGGCACGCATCTTTATGGGCGACACGGGCTCGCTCGCCTCGGCGGTGCGCTCGCAGGCATAGCGATTCTCTCGCGGACGGAGGCACTCCTGCCCATCGTGGGCATCATCTTCGTCTGTGAGGCACTCTCCGTCATCCTGCAGGTCGCGTCGTTCAAGACGCGCGGCAAGCGGATCTTCCGCATGAGCCCGATTCATCATCACTTCGAGCTCGGCGGCTGGCGCGAGACACGCGTGGTCTATACGTTCTGGGGCGTCGGTGCCCTCGGCGCACTGCTGGCGTGGGTGCTTGTGCTCGTGTCATAGAGCTCTGTGACATGCAAACTTTTGAATGATTCACCAAGGGAGATATCGGGAATTGTCCTATCATAATCAGTCGGCACTCGTCATCGGCGCGGGCATCAGCGGATTTGCGGCCGCAAAGTATCTGGCGGCGCAGGGCGCACGGGTGGTGCTCTCGGACGCAAAGGATGAGACGGACGCTGAACGCGATCCGCTCACCCAGCAGCATATTGAGAATTTAAGGGCGCAGGGCATCACCTGCGTCTTTGGTGCACAAAGGGAGGAACTGCTCAGCGGGGTGGATCTCCTCGTCCTTTCCCCTGCTGTGCCCGAGCGCATTCCCCTTGTACAGGCGGCGCGCGCGCGCGGTATCCGTGTCACGACCGAGGTGGAGCTGGCGGGCGAGATCGCCCGTGCACCGATCTGCGCCATCACGGGGACGAACGGCAAGACGACGACGACGACCCTGCTCGGCGAGCTTCTGCGTGCGCATTTTCCTGTGGTCGGCGTGGGCGGCAACATCGGCGTTCCCCTCATCGACGTAGTACAGGAGACGCCTGCCGAGGGGGCGATTGCCGCTGAGATCTCAAGCTATCAGATGGAAGCGACCACGCATTTTCATGCACACATCGTCGCGGAGCTGAACATCACGCCGGATCACATCGTGCGCCATGGCTCGATGGAGGTCTATCAGGCGATGAAGGAAAAGCTCTTTCGCCGCGCAGACGGCGGAGGACTACCTCGTGCTGAACGCCGATGACCCGCATACGCGCGGCATGGCGGAGCGCGCGGCGGGGCGCGTCTGTCTGTTCAGCCGCAGGGAGGAACTGACGGAGGGCGCGTGCGTCCGTGCGGACGGCATGATCGTCATCCGCTGGGACGGCGCGGAGCATGTCCTGATTCCCCGCCGATGAACTGGGCATCCCCGGTGCACATAACGTGGAAAAACGTACTCGCGGCGACGGCGATGGCGCTCTTTGCCGGGGTGACGCCCGCGGAGATGCGCCCCGTCCTGCGCGCCTTCAAGGGCGTTGAGCACCGCATCGAGTTTGTACGCGCGCTCGCAGGGGTCAGCTACTACAACGACTCGAAGGCGACGAATACGGACTCGGCGATCAAGGCACTTGAGGCGTTCGACGGACACATCATCCTTATCGCGGGCGGCGACGACAAGCTGACTGATCTGGGCGAGTTTATGGAGCTCGTGCACGCGCGCGTCGATGAGCTGATCCTCGTCGGTGACGCGGCAGAGCGGTTTGCGGCAGCCGCGCGGGATGCGGGCATTCCGGAGGCACAGATCCACCGCGTCGGCTACCACATGGAAAAAGGCCGTGCAGCTGGCGCGCGAGCTCGCTGTGGAGGGGCAGATCGTCCTCCTCTCGCCCGCCTGTGCGAGCTTTGATATGTACGGCGGCTACGAGGAGCGCGGGCGCGATTTCAAGAGGCTTGTGAACGAACCATGAACATCATCGTATCGGGCGGCGGCACGGGCGGTCATATCTACCCCGCACTCACGATCATCCGCGCGATCCAGCGGCGCGAGCCGTCGGCACGCATCCTCTACGTCGGGACGCCGCATGGTCTGGAGGCGGACATCGTGCCGCGCGAAGGGCTGAATTTTATTGCCGTCGATCTCGCGGGCTTTGAGCGGCATCTCTCGTTCGAGAATGTGCTGCGGGCATGGCGTGCCGTGCGTGCCGTTGCGCGGGCACGCGGCATCGTGCATGGCTTTCATCCCGATATCGCCATCGGGACGGGCGGCTACGTCGCGGGGCCGATTCTCCTCGCAGCGAGTCTCGCGGGGGTTCCGACGCTCGTGCAGGAGCAGAACGCCGTGGCGGGAGTGACGAACCGCATCCTCTCCCGTTTTGCGACGGCGATCGCCGTCGGGATGGAGGATGCGCGGCGCGTCTTTCCAGCGGAAAAGACCTACGTCACGGGCAACCCCATCCGCCCCGAGGTGCTCACGGCGACGCGGGCGGAGGGCGCGGCGGCGTTTGACTTTGATCCGTCGAAAAAGACGGTGCTCGTCTCGGGTGGCAGCCGTGGAGCGCGTACGATCAACCGTGCCATGGTCGAGGTGATCTGTCGCGCGGCGCAGCAGACAGAGGTGCAGTACCTCCACGTCACGGGCGCGGAGGAGTACGAGGACACGTGCGCGCGCATCCGCGATGCGGGCGTCGATGTATCGCAGTATCCGCATCTGCGCGTTGTGCCGTATCTCTACAATATGCCGCAGGCGATGGCGATGGCGGACATTGCCGTCTTTCGTGCAGGGGCGACGGGGCTGGCGGAACTCGCGGCACGGGGGGTGCCCGCGATCCTCATTCCCTATCCGTATGCGGCGGAGAATCATCAGGAGAAGAATGCACGTGCCATGGAGGCAGCGGGCGCAGCTGAGGTAATCCTCAACCGCAGCCTTGACGGCACGGTGCTGTCGGCGGCACTTGACCGCCTGCTGGCAGACGACGCGCGCAGGGATGCGATGGCGGCGGCGATGAAACGCCTCGGAAAACCCGAGGCGGCAGAGGAAATTGCAGCACTCGCGCTGCGTATCGGAAAAAGAGAAGGGTGAATACGTTGCTCAAGGAATTGAAGGGGATTCAGAAGATTCATTTTGTCGGAATCGGCGGGGCGGGGATGAGCCCCTTGGCTAAGATCCTTCTCCAGCTCGGCTACACGGTATCCGGCTCGGACACGGGCAACTCTCCGCTCATCGGCGAGCTTGCCCGTCTTGGTGCACATGTGTGGACGGACGGACAGCACGCGGAGCACGTGCGCGGCGCAGATGCCATCGTCGTCTCCACGGCGATCCCGTACGATAACCCCGAGGTGATTGCGGCGTGGGATCTGCGCATCCCAAAGCTCCATCGTTCGGACATCAACGCGGCACTCGTCAACGAGTACGACGGTATCGCTGTCGCGGGCTCGCACGGCAAGACGACGACGACCTCCATGATCGGCGTGACCCTTGACCACGTCGGCGTATCGCCGACCATCATCGTCGGCGGTGAGGTGCCCGACCTCGGGACGAATGCGAAGCTCGGCACGAGCCGCTACCTCGTCTCGGAGGCGGACGAGAGCGACGGCTCCTTCCTCAAGCTGCGCCCGCATATCGCTGTGGTGACCAACGTCGAGGACGACCACATGGATCACTACGGCACGATGGAGAAGATCATCGCGGCGTTCCGTCAGTTCATCGAGCAGGTGGATGCAGACGGGACGGCGGTGCTCTGCTTTGAAAACGAAATCCTGCGCAATATCGCACGCGAGACAGAGCATAAGGTCGTTTCCTACGCCATCGACCATGAGGCGGACTACCGTGCATCGAACATCGAGACGCGCGGCTCTGTGATCTCGTTTACCGTTCATGAGCGTGGGACGGAGATGGGGCGCGTGCTGCTCAATATTCCGGGGCGCCACAACGTCCTCAACGCACTCGCCTGCATCGCTGTTGCGCGCCTCGCGGGCGTGGCGTTCCCTGCGATTTGTGACGCACTCGCCCAGTTCCACGGTGCGAAGCGTCGCTTCCAGACCAAGGGCAAGGAGCGCGGCGTCTGGGTCGTGGACGACTATGCGCATCATCCGACGGAGATTGCCGTCACCCTCGCGGCGGCACGGCAGACGAACCCCGAGCGGCTCATCTGCGTCTTTCAGCCGCATCGCTACTCGCGGACACAGCTCCTGCGCGCGGAGTTCGGCAAATGCTTTGCGGATGCCGACCTGCTTCTGATCACGGACGTCTATGCGGCGGGGGAGACACCGATCCCGGGCATCAGCGGTGAGACCGTGATGGAGGAAGTCGTGCGTCAGACGGGGCAGGATGCCGTCTACCTGCCGGGTCGTGCGGATCTCGAGCGCTATCTCGCCCAGCAGGTGCGTGCGGGTGACCTCGTTATCACGATGGGCGCGGGCAACATCCTCGAGGTCGGCGAGACCCTCGTCGCACAGCTGCACGCAGGAACGGCGGGGACGGCAGGTATCGCGGAGTCGGATGCGTATCCGATCGTCGTCGTCATGGGCGGCCCCTCCTCCGAGGCAGAGGTCTCGCGCCGCTCGGGCGCTGCCATACTGCAGGCGCTCTGCGCCAAGGGCTATCCCGCCGTCGGCATGGAGCTGAACCCCGCGACCTTCGCCGAGGAGATTCAGGCACTCCATCCCGCGATTGTATTCAACGCCCTTCATGGAAAATACGGCGAGGACGGCATCCTGCAGGGCACGCTCGACATGCTCGGTATTCCGTATACGGGCTCGGTGTGCGCGCCGCCGCACTGACCATGGATAAAAATCATGACAAAGCGCGTACTGGCGGCCGAGGACATTCCGACACCGCGCTGCATGAGCTTCTATGCGAGCGAGCGTACGGCGAATACGCCGCGTGAGATACGGACGGCGTTCTCTCTGCCGCTCGTCGTCAAGGCACCGGAGCAGGGATCGAGCATCGGCGTCTACATCGTCACGCAGGATGAGGAACTCTCGCCCGCGCTCGATGCAGCGTTCTCCTATGGTGACGAGGTGCTCGTCGAGGAGTTCATCGTAGGGGCGGGAGCTGACTGTCGCCGTCTGGGGCACTCCCGCAGCGGCGGAGGCCATGCCCATCATCGAGATCGCAGTCTGCCTCAGGACGGTATGATTATGAGAGTAAATATACACCGGGAGGTGTGACGCATATCGTCCCGGCACAGCTCTCCGATGCATGCCGCATTGAGGTCGAGCAGCTGGCACGTCGTGCGTACGCCGCCTGCGGCTGCAGCGGCCTCGCACGCGTCGATCTCCTGTTGAGTGCGGAGAATCGCCCTTACGTCATTGAGCTGAACGCCGTGCCGGGCATGACAGAGACCTCGCTTGTTCCCGATGCGGCGCGTGCGCTCGGCATCGAGTTCCCCGAGCTGTGCGAAAGAATCCTCGCGCTGGCGGGGTATCGGCGATGAGCTCTCGTCGCATTCTGCGCGGGGCGTTCTACCTCCTGTGTGCGAGCGGCATTATCGCCGTTCTCGTGTACTCGCCGCTCTTTACTTTTCAGCAGCTCGTCGTTCATGGGAACGTGCATCTCGATGAGAATGAGCTCTGTGAGATCGCACGGATCCACTACGGGCAGCGGCTCTTTGAGCTAAAGACCGACGAGATGACGACGAATCTCCTGCGCGACCTGCGCATCGAGTCCGCCGTCGTCCGCCGCCAGCTGCCGCACAAGATCGAGATGGACATCGTCGAGCGCATTCCCGTCGCGACGGTCGCCCTGCGACTACGGCTATCTCGACTTTGACCGACAGGGCAGGTGATTGCGAGCTATCGCTCGCTCAAGGGGGCAGACATCCCCATCATCACAGGAGTCAAGCTGCGCGACCTCTACATCGGCGATGACAACAACGACCCGCAGGTCGCGCAGGTGATCAGCTTCCTCGCGCGCATTGACCCGGCGGACATTGGTGAGATCTCGGAGGTCAGCATCAGAAAAGCCCGGATGCCGTCGTCGCCTATACCAAGACGGCGCTCCCCATCCGCCTCGGGCAGCTGACGGGGATCCCGGACAAGGCGGCACTGACACAGGACTTCCTGCGCGATCAGAAAACCACACGGCATACCGTAGAGTATGTGGATTTCAGCTATGATGCACCGTTCATCAAGCTGGCAGACAAAGACAACAGAGGGAAAATAAATGGAACAATTCCGGCGCGGCGGGTGGCTCATCGCCCTCGTCTGTGTATTGATTGGATTTATGGTCGCCGTACAGTTCCGTACGGCGCAGGACGCGAAGGGAGCCTCTCCCAGCAGCGCATCGAGGAGATCTCCGACCGTCTGCTCCAGACCGAGCACGAGCGTGACGAGCTGAGTGAGGAACTGCACAAGATGCAGACGGCGGCAGCGAGTACGGACAATCAGCAGGATAAGGATCTCCTGCGCTATCGTGCGGCACTCGTGCCGCTCGAAGGTGAGGGCGTGATCGTGCGCATGGACGACAGCACGAAGCCCGCCAAGGCGGGGGAGAACCCGAATCTCTACGTCATCCATGACGACGACCTCCTGCGTGTCGTCAACGAGCTGCGCCGCAGGGCGCAGAGGCCATCGCCATCAATGGACAGCGCCTGACGGGGACATCCGAAATTCGCTGTGCGGGGCCGACACTCTCCGTGAACAATGTGCGCTCGTCCGCACCGTTTGAGATCCGCGCCATCGGCGATAAGAAGTCTCTCGAGAATGCTCTGCGCATGCGCGGCGGCGTGGCGGAGACGCTCGGCGTCTGGGGCATCCAGCTCGACATCAAGGCGAGCAACGATGTCTATATCCCGCCGTATCGCGGCAGCATACGGCAGTCCTATGCCCGTGAGACAGCAGAGCGTGAGGAGGAAAGCAAATGATCTACATCGTCATCGTCAGCGTTCTCCTCGGGCTCGTGATCGGCTACAGCAGCCCACTCGTCATTCCCGTTGCGTATTCGAAGATCTTCTCCGTCGCTCTCGTCGCCGCCCTCGACGCCGCCTTCGGCGGACTGCGCGCCGTCGTCTCCGAGCGGTTCGACAAGCGCGTCTTTGTGACGGGATTCTTCTCGAACACCCTGCTCGCGGCGGCGCTCGTCTTTATCGGCGACCGCCTCGGCATCGACCTGTACTACGTCGCCTTGCTTGCGTTCGGTTTCCGTATGTTCAAGAACCTCGCCATGCTGCGCCGCTATCTCCTGCGCGACTATCGCGGCGATGGACACAAGTCCATGCTGCGCAATCCCTGAATGTAGAGCGCATTCACATCGGTTTGTAAAAATTTTTCTACACTATAGAAATGTAGCGGATTTCATGGTAGAAATATACGAGGAAAAAAATACTGTCTATTGATAGATTCTGTGATAAATCCTACATGGAGGCTGAGACTGTGTTCGAAATGGATGATAACTTTGAAGATGCTGCAAAGATCATCGTCATCGGCGTCGGCGGCGGCGGCGGAAATGCCGTCAACAACATGATCGACTCCGGTCTGCAGGGCGTTGAGTTTGTGGCGATCAATACGGATGCGCAGGCGCTGCTCCAATCCAAGGCGGCGCTACCCGTATCCAGATCGGCGAGAAACGTACGCGCGACTCGGTGCAGGTGCGCGACCCAGAGATCGGCGAGGCGGCGGCGACATGAGAGCCGCGAGCAGATCCTAGAGGCACTGCGCGGCGCCGATATGGTCTTTATCACGGCTGCATGGGCGGCGGCACGGGAACGGGCGCAGCGCCGGTCGTTGCGGAATGTGCCCGTGAACTCGGTGCACTGACCGTTGCCGTTGTGACGCGTCCCTTCTCCCTATGAGGGCATGACGCGTGCGCGCAACGCAGACTCTGGAATTGAGAATCTGCAGCAGCATGTCGATACCATCATCACCATTCCGAACGACCGCCTGATGAAAGATCATCGACAAGAGTACGCCCGTTACCGAGGCATTCAGCAAGGTGGATAACGTCCTCTGGCAGGGCGTCAAGGGCATCACCGACCTCATTACGAATCAGGGTGTCGTCAACCTCGACTTTTGCCGATGTCCAGACGACCATGGCGAAACGGCGGCGCAGCGATCATGGGCATCGGGTGAGGCACGCGGCGAGGGCGCATCCGATTGCAGCAGCAAAGGCGGCGATCGAGTCGCCGCTTCTTGAGACCAGCATCGAGGGCGCGACAGCCGTCATCCTCAACTTTCACGGGATCGAAAGACACCTCAGCATGTTCGAGGTCAACGAGGCATCCGAGTGGCTCAACAGCATGATTACGAATGCGGTGAAACGGGATCGTCAGGCGAACATCATCTGGGGTATCGGTGTCGATGACAGCCTTGAGGACACCGTGCGCGTCACCGTTGTCGCAACGGGCTTTGACGGCGCAGTAGCGGGGAGCATACCCGGCATAGCTGCAGGGCACAGGAAGAGATCGACTGACGGGCATCTGCGGAGGACTGGATCCGCATGCTCCTGGCTCGGCGGCGCATCGAGTGCGTCGCAAAGAGCCCGTACGTCCCGCACAGCCGCAGGCACAGGCGCGTCCCTGCCGTCTGCGATCGTCCCGCCCTTCGAGCGGTCAGACAGAGTCGCATGAACGTCGTCGAACCGAACAGCGGCGCAGGCGGCACGGACATCATCGACATTCCCGCGTGGATGCGCAAACGGTGATGGATTGATTGAGTGAGATATAACGAAAAAGACTGTTGTACGAAGCCACAAACTTCGTACAACAGTCTTTTTCTATCTCATCAGAGTGTGGCGGGCACGGAAGCATCAAAGAGAGACCCTCCTATCCCTCCAAATCCGGCCGCAGCTCTGCCGCTGCACGCAGGTAGATATGATGGATGTCGCTCTGCGGCAGATCCGTGTTGACGAGGAGGAGGACGCGGATGCAGCGCGGGAGGCTGCCCTCGATGGCACACTGGCGCGCGTCAAAGAGGGGGACAAGGTCGAATCCGCGGATGCGGCGCACGCCCGCCGTGGGGAATGCCGCCGTGAGATCCTCGGTGACGCTGAAGATGGCGGCGCCGATGTCAGCGGGGGTGATATTGTTCGTGCGCAGGATCTCCGTGACGAGTTCCTGTGCCGCCTGCCAGATTTCTTCCTTTTCGTTGCGCCCAACGGTGATGGCGCCGCGTATGCCGCGCATAGCTCTACACTCCCTTGTGAATGTCCCAGATGAGCCGCAGGCTCAGGATGAATGCGATGAGATAGCCGAGAATGCCGAGGAGGGGGATGCCGCCGATCTGCGGCTGCATATTTGTGGTGCAGATCGTGCTCGATGCGATGAGGAGTGCCGCGCAGAGGAGCGAGATGATGAGCTTGTTGATCATCTTATCGAGACGCTGTACGGGCTCCTCCGACCCCGTGAGATCGATGTTGAGCTTCGTCTGCCCGCCCATGGTCATCTTGAGGAGGTCGGCGAGCTGCTCCGGGATCTGCACGGATTTGCGCAGGAGCATGATGCCCTCCTGCCGCGCCTTTGAGAGCCCCTCGCGCCACGTCATGCCCTGCACAATCCCTAGGGAAAGGCTGCGCGCAAAGATCTCAAGGAAGCTGACCTCAGGCGCGCAGCGGCGCATGACAATCTCAACGGTCATGACACCGCGTGCAAACATGGCAAGTCCCGCTCGGACAGCCGATGTGATGCATCCGCAGGATGCCGAGAATCTGATTCGTCAGAACGCCCATGTGCACGTCGGTAAAGTCGAGCGAGTCGTACTGCTCCATCATGACGTCGATGTCCTGATAGAGCTGTGCATGGTCGATGCGTCCCTTGACGATCCCGAGGGCGAGGATAGCTGCCTTCATCTCGAAGGTATCGTGCGTGGCGAGTGCCATGATCGCGCGCCGCAGAGCTGTGCGGTCGCGGTTGCTGAGACGCCCCATCATGCCGAGGTCGAGCCAGACGATGTTGCCGCTGCGGATGCGGATGTTGCCGGGATGCGGATCTCCGTGGAAAAATCCGTCCTCGATGATCTGTTTGGCGTAGTTCTCGCCGAGCCGCCGCCCGACCTGAGTGACGTTGACTCCTGCCGCGTGGAGCGCATCCGTCTGATCGAGCGGAATGCCGTCAATATACTCCATGACGAGGATGTGCTGCGTTGAGAGATCGCGCAGGACGCGCGGGCATGAGACGAAGGGATTATCGCGGTTGAGATGCGTAAATTCCTCGATATGGCTCGCCTCGATGAGAAAGTCCATCTCCTGCTTGGCGATATTCCACATCTCGTCCATCAGTGTGCGGAAGTCCACGACATCGTCGCTGCTGACGAGACGGATGAGAGTGGCGGCACGCTTCACGAGCGTGAGGTCAGTACGCATGATCTCGTGGATGCCGGGACGCTGCACCTTGATGACGACCTCCTCGCCCGAGGCGAGTGTGGCGCGGTGTGCCTGCGCGATGCTGGCAGAGCCGAGCGGCGTGCTGTCGATCGTGCGAAAGACCTTGTTCCAGTCGCGGTTGTACTCCTGCTCGACGATGGAGAGGATGATGGGGAAGGCAAGAGGCCGTGCCGCCGTCTGGAGCTTCATCAGCTCATCGCAGTACTCCGTCGGCAGAAAGTCAGGGCGCATGCTCGCGATCTGGCCGAACTTGACAAATGTGGGGCCGAGATCCTCGAAGATGGCGCGCAGTTTTCTCCGGCGTGAGACCGTGGACGATGTCGTGACGGCGCAGTACCGTTACCATCTCACGCAGCCGCAGTGCGGCGCTTTTTGTTTTCGGTGCCTTGCAGCAGTGCGCCGAGCATCATCTCACCTCCCCGTATGGGTTCATATACCTGACGATCATGTCCGCATAATTCAGCATCTCGTCACTTACTTTTGCCGCTTTGTACTTCTCCGCGAGCTGCTGCTTTACCGTCTCGTTGCTCAGGGTACTCGTCGTAGGTCGAGATGCGGTCCACGACGCCGACGGGCGTGATCTCGATGATGCGGTTCGCGACCGTCTGTGTGAACTCATGGTCGCGCGAGGCAAAGAGAATCGTGCCCGAGAAGGAGATCAGGCCATTGTTGAGGGCGGTGATCGACTCGAGGTCGAGATGGTCGGTCGGCTCGTCGAAAATGAGCACATTCGCGCCCGAGAGCATCATGCGCGAGAGCATGCAGCGGACGCGCTCGCCGCCCGAGAGCACCTCGGCGCGCTTCTGGCTCTCCTCACCCGAGAAGAGCATCCGTCCGAGGAAGCCGCGCACGAATGTCTCGTCCGGATCCTTGGAGTACTGGCGCAGCCAATCCACGAGGTTGAGCTTTACGCCGTCAAAGTAGTCGGAGTTATCCGAAGGTAGGTAGGTCTGCGTCGTTGTGACGCCCCATTTGAACGTGCCCTCGTCCGCCTCCTCCTCGCCCATGAGGATCTTAAACAGCATCGTCTTTGCCGCGCCGTTTGGCCCGACGAAGGCAACCTTGTCACCCTTCTTGAGGGTGAAGCTGACATTTTTTTCAGCAGCTGACGCCCATCCACCTCTTTGGAAAGCCCCTCGACGGTAAGCAGCTGATCACCCGCCTCACGGTCGGGGGTAAAGGCAATGTACGGATAGCGGCGTGCCGACGGCTTGATGTCGTCGAGTGTGATGCGCTCAAGCAGCTTCTTGCGTGAGGTCGCCTGACGGGATTTTGCGGCATTTGCGGCAAAGCGCTGGATGAAGGTCTGGAGTTCCTTGATCTTCTCTTCCTTCTTCTTGTTCGCATCCTTTGCCATCTGGAGCGCGAGCTGACTGGACTGATACCAGAAGTCATAGTTACCGGCGTAGAGCGAGATCTTGCCAAAGTCCACGTCGCAGATGTAGGTGCAGACCTGATTGAGGAAGTGGCGGTCATGCGAGACGACGATGACCGTGTTCGGGAAGTCCGCGAGGAAGTTCTCGAGCCAGTTGATCGAGGCAACGTCGAGGTGGTTTGTCGGCTCGTCGAGCAGGAGGATGTCGGGCGAGCCGAAGAGTGCCTGTGCGAGCAGGACGCGTACCTTTTCCGATGGGGTGAGTTCGTTCATCTTGAGATGATGCTTGTCGTCCGAGACGCCGAGACCGTTCAGCAGCTGTGCTGCCTCCGTCTCTGCGTTCCAGCCGTCGAGCTCGGCGAACTCTGCCTCGAGCTCCGAGGCGCGCATCCCGTCCTCGTCGGAGAAATCGGGCTTTCTCGTAAAGCGCATCCTTTTCGTCCATGATCTCCACGAGACGTGCGTGTCCCATGATGACCGTACGCAGTACCTCGACCTCATCGTAGGCATAGTGATCCTGCTGCAGGACGGCGAGACGCTCCCCGGGCGTGATTTCCACGATGCCGCTCGTCGGCTCGATGTCACCTGAGAGCAGCTTGAGGAAGGTCGATTTCCCCGCGCCATTCGCGCCGATGATGCCGTAGCAATTCCCGGGGGTGAACTTTAGATTGACATCCTTGTAGAGGACACGCTTGCCGAACTGCAGGCTGAGATTGTTGACGGTAATCATCTATCCGTACTCCTTTTCTATTTGCGAAGGATGGCGCGGAACATCGAGAGAATGCTCTGACCGTACGAGTCGCCGGGTACGGCCCAGCGGCCGTTCAGATCCTGCCAGTTGCCGAGCGTACCCGTGCCGTAGACGCTGCGCACGAGACTGTAGCGCGGGTCAACGACGGGGAATGCCGGCTGACGCGTGGAGGCGTAGGCGAGCAGATGCTGAATGTGGGCGCGGACACCGAGCTGCGAGGTGGCAAAATACGCGCCCTTGACCTCCGAGCTCGTCGTTCCCAGTCCGCAGTAATTGTTCTGGTCGGGCGTGACCGTACCGCCGTAGCGGAAGAAGCCCGTTTCCTTGAGCGCCTGTGCGAATGCAACATCGGGGCGGATGCCCTCACGCTCCCCCTCCTCATAGTAGTAGGAGACGAGCTCCTTCGGTGAGACCGAGATGGCGGGGGAGGGATTCACGCTGAGGAGATAGTCCACGCACTGCTGCTGGCTCGCGAGCGGTGTCCCGATGATCGCCGTATCGTACTCCGAGAGCGTCTTGGGGACGCTGAGGGGCGGATGCTGTTCGGCTTCCTCTGCCTCCTCCGCCTGCTTCAGGAGATTGCTGATCCGTGCGCGGAAATCGTCCGTCGACGTGTCCGTGCCGCGCTCCGTGTGCACCTTTGTCGCCGTATTTGGGTCATAGACGCGGCGTGCGTCGGCGCTGTTTGCTGTCAGAATGAAAAGACCAAGGGCTGCGGCGAGTGAGCCGCGCAGAAGAATATCCTTACGCAAGAAAATGTACCTCCCATATTGCGGGCACGCGGAGAGCCTCCGCATACCTTTACGGCAGCCATGGAAAGAGCTGCGACAGAATAAGAATGACCGTCAGCACGATCGTGCTGCGGTGTATGGCATGATGCGTCCCGCCCGCTGCCATGAGCAGCACCCACGTCAAGAGGGCAAGCGTCAGCCCCGTCCGCAGGTCGTAGGACGCGAGGACGAAGATGGCGAGGACGGCGGCGTCGCACAGCGTGAGACGTTTTGCCCGCTGCAGCTGCACGAGTGCGCGCCGCAGAAGCATGAGCCCCAGCACGGCAAGGGCAAGCGCCGGTGCGGCGGGGAACTCCGCCAGTGCCGCGAGCAGCGGCGCGCAGGGGAGCAGCAGGAAAAGCAGCAGTGCAGTCCCTATTGCCGTGGACGGGATACCGCTGATGCGCCGCTCCTCCGCAGCGGGCAGCGCCGCAGAGATCGGTGCGATACTGAGCGGAAATGCACCGAGAAGACTGCTGATGCCGCTGACGACAAAGAGCCGTGCGAGCGGCGTGTCGGGGTTGGCGGGTGGACGCGCTCCCTCTGCCGAGAGCACGGCAGCACTCTCCACCGTGAGTGCGATGAGGAGTGTTATGCCGAGCCCGATGGCGGCGGGAACATCGAGTGTGTCCTGTCCTCCTGCCATGAGCGGCAGAGCAAGCTCGGGCTGCAAAAACGGCGCAGCAGGGATTTCCCAGAACCCCTCCGCCCATGTGAGCAGCAGAACGATGCCAATGCCGATGGGCAGAGCCAGCTCTTTTTGCCGCACATAGAGCAGGAGTACGAGGAGAACGCCGACGAGCGTGAAGTACGTCAGCGGGTCGGAGAGCATGCCGCCCATCGTGAGTGCCCACGGCGACGGCAGGAGAATGCGTGCCGCCTGTGCCGCCTGCGTCAGCATCCCGAGTGCGAGTGACAGCAGGAGACCCGTGCGAATCACGGGCG
>BNJU01004333.1_pt1 | contig 81688 bp, 100 predicted proteins | sample 8539281 | NCBI WGS metagenome assembly BNJU01 (sample SAMD00202456, study PRJDB9452) | human saliva metagenome | isolation source: human saliva | place: Japan | reverse complement strand
TGAACCCGAAGGAACTGGGAGACTACAACAATCCAGGAAAATCGAGTTTAAACGTGTGGAAATTGAGGATGCGAGCTTTTAGCCAGAGTAACAACGATGCTCATGAACGGAAGTCAGCCCCAGAAGAGAGTTTATTTTTTAATCATGCCAGACAGAAATCGATACACGTAGAAGAAATTGGGGATAGTAAAAAGGAAAACTGTGGCCAGAGCAAATTTAAGCACAGAATTTTCTGAGGAGATGGGGAAGTCCTATCTGGACTATTCAATGAGTGTCATTACAAGCAGAGCGGTGCCGGATATTCAGAGACGGCTTGAAAGGCCAAGACACAGAGGAGGTCCTTTCGATGGCATGGGAAGAGCTACGGGTCTTCGTCGATAAACCCCTAAAGTCACCGAAATCTGCGGAATACCGTAGGGAAAGTATCATCCTCACGGAGACAGTTCCATCTACAGAAACCCTTGTTGTTTTGGCACAAGGCTTCAAGCGGATGCAGGCACTAATTGAGAGGACAGCAGGAAATTTCCGGCTCTCTGAAGGGGGACTCGCTGCGGCTCCCGTTACACGAGCAAGGGCTGGAAGCATTTACGGAGAAAACGATGCTGGAGGACCTTTCCCTTTCCTGTTCGTTTCAACCGATTATGGTGAGCTTCTTGAATAGGTCGTTCTTCCAGCAAAACTTCGTATTTTCTTTTAAACGGGTCGGAGGGATTGCAGGCAGGCATGACGGTACTCGACGCCCCTCATAACACCAAGAACATTGACCTGATTCTTGTATATGAAGGAATCCGGAAGTATCTGTGGAAGGATACTGAAATAATGAAGGCCCCGATTTTCCTGGGCAGCTTCATTGCCAACAAGATGATTTGGCGGAAGTACATGTGCTACAGGCAGGGAGAAAACTCCGCCTTCGGGAAGGCCGTCTTTGAGGAAAAAGAAGGAAGAGCGATAAGGATGAAAGTTGGTTGTCACGAAATTTCCGTACACGATGATTGGGGCGAGCATCAGCAAGTTTATACGGGATGTGGCGCAACTCTGCGACGAAAGAAAAATTACGGATATTACGGATATTTCAGATCAGTCAAGAGGAGGAGACAGGGTATTCGGATTGTTCTGGAACTGAAGAACAATGGATGTAAGAACAGATCAAACATCTTATATAAGAAAACCAAACTGGAAGACAGTTTTCCGGTATATGCTTGCCGCCAGCAAAGGAAGACCGAGACCCTTTCGCTAAAAGCGTATTCTGGAAGGTATCTTTCTTTTCAGGAAGAGCGCTTACACAGTAAATTTGGAAAACTCCTGGAAAAGAGGAGAAAAAGAGAAATTGAGGAAAGGACTCATCCATGCTTGTGGATGTGATTGACACCATCATTAACTTTAGCCATTAGAACAAAAACCAAAAAAAACCAAGACTGCTGATGGAAGAGACAGCAGTGTTCTCCAGTTAAAGGATGAGATCTTTGTTTTCTTAAGGATATTGAGCAGTTTTCTTTACGGAAAGTACGAGCACAAACGATTCTGGATATGCGGCTTTCAAGTTATTGATTGGACTAAATCCTTTCTTCAGAAATCATCGGGAAACCCTGAAAATATCCAAAATTATAAGGCTGTGCTTTCTTCCAGTAAGACGGTCTGAGTCACCAGCGTTTGGGAGACAGAACTCACGGAGATCACGTGCAGAATTCGACGAAGGAGACGCGAGAAAACGGCTATTGATAACCTGGAAGATAGCGGTTTATGATGAAAATGCGCGATTTGTGGAAGACGGACTCTTCTTTGTAACAGGATCGTTTCTGCATGGAAAACTTCTGGAACCGCGCAGGTCGGATCAGCAGCGGAATAAGCAGCCCGCTAACCAGCAGAATATCCTTTTCGTTGTTTCCGCAAGGAGAATACGGATGAGACTTCTTTTCTACCAGCGAGGGAAACCTGCATCAGGCAGCAGGTGCTGGATTATCCGATAGCCAAATTTAAAGATAAGGAATTCCTGGATAATCCTCAGTCGTTTTCTCCGATAAAAGAGCAAGTATTTTCTCTTGTTTTGCAAAGACAGATTTATCTAGAGAGAAGCTTCTTTGTTACAAAAATGCCTTTGGTAAGCAGGTAGAGGGAAGGAATTGATACCCAGAATCGTTTAGTGCAGGCAACAAAAGCTCGTAGAGGACAGCCTCTCTCTGTACGTACGGTGAAGGAAGGAGAAGAGACTGTGCTGGAGTCCGAGGATGGGGCATTACTTCCTTCGTTTTCTCTTTGTCGAGATTCCGATGCAGAAGAAGACGGCAAGAGGAGTATCTCTCGAGAGTTTACTGAAAAAGGAGATAGCTAAAAGCGCTTTATCTTCTTTTTCAGAACAAAGTGAAAGTGCAAAGAGATATAATCATCGCTCCCAGTTTGAAAGCAGGAAAGAGGAGGAAAAGGAACAAAACGAACTTAGTTTTAACGGAAAGTCTCGTAAAGACAGCTTTTAAAGAGTGTAGCGAGGTAAAGAGAAAAAAGAGAAGATATGGATAAGTTTAAAGTAGGTATTTTAGGAGCGACAGGAATGGTTGGACAGCGTTTTATCACGTTGCTATGAGAATCATCCGTGAAGTTCAGCTTAACAGCGCTTGCGGCATCACCCCGTTCTAAGGGGAAAGCGATATATGAAGAGTTATCGCGTCGTTTGGAAGCTGGATATTGCCGATGCCGGATTTCAATCAAAAGATATGATTGTGAAGGACGTATCGGATGATTGATTCGGTGAAAGAAGGATTGGACTTGTGTCCGCAGGATATGCGAAGATGGGAAGGAAAATCAAAGCCATATTGAAGAAACTTACGCCGAAAAGCGGAACTCCGGTTGTAATCAACACTCTGCACACCGTTGGACAGAGGGGATGTTCCGATGGTGGTGCCGGAGATTAATCCTGAACATTATCAGTTAATCGATAGACAGAAAGCGTCTCGGCACGAAGAAAGGTTTTATTGCCGTGAAACCCAACTGTTCGATTCAGTCTTATACGCTCGCGCTTGCTGCATGGAAGCGTTCGAGCGTATCAGGCGGTGGTCACCCTATCAGGCCATTAGCGGCGCGCGTAAACAAATTTTCGGGACCTGGCCGGAGATGGTAGGGAATATTATTCCGCATATCGAGGAGAAGAGGAAAAGTCGGAGAGAGAACCTCTACGCGTTTTAGGCACCCTCACGGATCATGGTGTACAGTTGAAAGAAGATCTCTGATCAGTGCGCAGTGTGTCCTGTGTACCGGTTTCAAACGGGCATACGGCAACCGTGTCCGTGTCTTTTCGAAAGAAGCCCTACAAAAGAAGAGTTAATCAAAGCATTGCGGGACTTTTAAGGGCTTACCGCAGGAAAAATGCCTTCCTCTGCGCCGAAGCAGTTTATTCAGTACTCTGAAGAAGAGAATCGTCCTTCTGTGAAGGAAGATGTAATTTTTGAACAGGGCATGGGAATTTCGATCGGAAGACTCGGGAGGACAGTCTCTTTGATTATGTTTGTCGGTTTAAGTCATAATACTTACGAGGAGCGGCAGGAGGCGGTGTTCTTTTCCGCTGAGATGCTTGTTGCATTGAACTATATTACGAAATAGAGAGTAGGATGAGAAAGAAAGGGCTGGAGAAAGACTTTCTTTTTCCGTGCATCCTATCCTACATGGGGTTTTTACCGGAAGGAGCAGGACATGAAGATTGAGACCTTGGGACATTTTTGTGGATGGAAGAGATGCATCTTTATACAATGAAGAATAAAAACGGTGTTCAGGCCAGCTTTACGGACCTGGAGGAGTCAGCTTTCTTCTCTTTTCCCAATCGCAGGGAAAAGCCTGATCTTCTTCTTTTCGTCGAGACTCGCAAGATATCATGGAAACCCCGGGCATGGGAGAGGTGTAGGACGCAACAGCAATCGCGATTGCGGGGAGGAACGTTCAGATTAACGGAAGAGTACCGTCTCTGAATGACGGGCAAACGAGACACCCGCCATTCCGGTCCGGTTAATACGGAAGAAGACTTTTCAACTGAAAGTACCGCAGCGAGAATACGGTGACTTTTGTCCTCTTCTCCAAAGATATGGACCAGGGATTTCCGGGAGATCTCCTGATTTCACGGTCAGCTATACCTTTGACGGAGGAGTAGAATGAGGTACAGACCCGCTATCGGGAAAGAGCAAATAAACATACGATGATGAACTTGCCGAACCACGCCTGCGCTTCAATCTGATGGTGGGCAGCTGCCGACGGCCTCTCGTCCGGAACATATGCCCACCCTCTATGCGGATTCAATACACGCCAGATCAGCACCGACATCTCATTCACGGAGAAATCCAGACGTTGCCGTGGAACAATCTTTGATTTTCGTTCAGAGAGACCCCAAGCTTACGGGAAGGGACGAAACAGATGAATTGAAAGAAACAGGCGGTTTCGATCATAATTTCGTGAAGATAGATTAGTTACGACGGGACGAGAAACGTATCGTACCAGCTGTGGCTGCACTGCAAAACCGGGATTCTAATGGAAAGTGGAAACTAGATTGTCCCGGCTGCAGTCTACTAGCAAACTTTCTCGCGACAGATAGTGCTAGGAGGGAATAAGTTGAGTGCGCTGTGGTTTCAGTTTGAGAAACCCATTTTATCCGGATGCCGTCTCACCATCCGAGATTTTCCTACTCTACTGCTGTTCGTGCTGGTGTGGCCTATCGCAGACGACCTATCGGTTTTAAGAAGATTGATTTAAGGATGATTATTTATTGCAGAGAAAACCTTCCGTGTGCAAAGCAGTTTGCCGAGCGCATGTAAAAGCTCCGCCAGAGGGCGCAGACTTTATTGAGCGCGGGCTATGTTTCCACCTGGTGTCATAGGGCATCTCATCAGCAAGGAGCTATCCGGAGAAGCGGGCGATGGACAGTGCACTGCAAAAATGGAGAATGGATACGTTTCGCTGTATTCCGGAGAACACCATGTAAGTGATTCCCTCTGTAGAAAGAGCAGTTCAGAAGCAGTTTCTTCTCTTTAGGAAAAGGACGGATGTAGAAGACGATTTCAGTATTTGCACGGGACTCCGGACTAGAGAAGAGGCTTATCGCGTTCGTTTCAGCGGAGTGCCCTCATGTAAGCGCGGAAGCAGAAACAGGTTTGACCGATTCCTAAGACCAAAGAAGAGATCTTTCGTGAGATACGGGAGGCGAAGCCGCGAGAACTCATGACGCATACCTGCAGCTTTTTCTCAGGGCGAAACGAAGATTACCTTATAGGACCAATTTTTCCCGAGTACTGACACCTCCGTTACGGGAAAGCCACCTCTCAGAGGCGATAGGGCAGGAGAGCAAGCGGCATTGCCGTGGGACGACGTACAGGAGCTGTGTTCTTTCCATGATTGTGTGGAGAGAAGAGAGATTCGTTCCTTGCTAGAAGACCGGGTTTTGGAAGGTAAATGGAGATTTTCACTGCGGAGTCGGGCGCGGTTTTATCTCTCTGAGTTTAGAGGAAAGAGAGGAGTCCCTACTATAAAGAGAGTGATTTATATACAGAATATGTTTCTTTCGGAAGAAAAGGCAAGAACCTCAGAAGGTTTACGCCGGAGCCCCTGGAAGGGAAGTCTCTCTTCTGGAAAAAGGAGAATCAAGAATCGCCCTCCTTTTTAATCTCGCCGAGCTTCCAGTTCAATGAATGTGCCAGAGGGTTAAAAATCAGTCCGGAGAAACCCTGAGAGAGATGGTGCAGGAACTCTATGAGAGCTCTGCCACCTGTCCGAGAACGATGCAAGAGTCCTTTTCTGCATAGTTTCCCAAGAAAGAATCGAGAAAATATCCGGGGAATTTGTTCTTTTCTAATTCGCGTATCGTTTGTATGCCAGTAAGAGATTCTAAAGACAGAGAACTTTTCTCAGGACTGCCAAGACAGAAGCTACTCGTAGACGACAAGTAAAGATAACAGACCATTATGCGATTATTCCCGCAGGACAGGAAAGGCAGCAGTATGCTGCTCTTCGGAAAATGACAGAAAACCGTATTTGATCACTGTGCGTCCTTTCTTTCCATCTTTTATCCGGCGGCAGTGTAGAAGATACAATGTAAGCTTTGCACGTGAAAGAGAGGGATTTCTCAGTCAACAAAGCCAGCTGGAAAAAGAGGATACCCACTTTGTAGCGAAAAAGCCCGGAGAGAGAAGAAGTAGAGAAAGATGCGGAAGGTGAACGAGACAGAATCCTTTTTCCGGTATTTTCAAGTCTGAAAAGGAGATGAGTCTTCTCTTAAGGTACAAGTTTGAAAGAGGAGCTGCGCGCCGACCAGGCGTTATACTTCAGGACGACGATTCTTAAGCTATGGAAAATGCCGGAAAACTGATAGAGGATGAAGCGCTGAGAGAGCGAGATCAGAGGTTCAGGAATTCGGGACCCGTCCACGCGACGAGCGCGCGCATTCTGAGTAAACTGGAAAAATACATATTTCTCTGGAAAGAGAAAATCAGCAGCTGAGTCCAAACTCCATCCTCGGGAGAACGGATTGTGGACATTTAAAAGTTTCCATTCCCGCTCTCTTGAATCCAGACGCTACGGCTTCCTGGGAAAAGGGACTCTGTATGTGGAGGAAGGAAAGATCTGGCAAGAAAGTTAGTACAGGTTGAAGTTGGAGTGATTTTGTGAAAAGAATACGAAATATGTGTCAAGGTCAAGTTCGCCTGAGTCCCATTGTTTAGAGCAGTATGAAGAAAGAAGAAGATTGTGGGACGGAAAATGCTTTTTCCCGGACTTGAGAGAGCCGTCAATCGGCTTTTTCGAGGAACGACGTATCCATGGACATCCAAAGATAAAAACCTGGATTGCCGCGTTACAAGAGAGGCTGTACGGAAGACTTTCGGGAGAGTAAAGAGGGTCTATGTGCAGTAAAAACGGTCAGCTCTTCCCTAACGTCTATTTTGAGAAGAGAACATTCTGATTGCGAAGGTGCGAAATTCGTCCGCGAGCTTTGGGAAAATGTCTAGCGCTGGAGAAGGTCTCCGTTCTCGGCAATAGCTGCTGAGGAGTACGAACGCGGAAGCCTCATGTGCAGACACCGCATTTATAACTATGTCGGCGATTCGATCTCGGCGCCTATTCCCATCTCCGGCGCGGCAGCGACTGACGCAATGTGAAGTCGGATAAAGACGCTGGTAAAGCTGCATTTTTGAGATGGCACGTGGAAACCGGATCAGCCAGTTCGATCGATTCTTTCCGATCACGTAGCGAGTAAAGTCAATCCGTTTTCAAAACCCGGGTACAATTATATCAACGCTGAATGTCTATCCATTGTCTTCCGTAAAGTGGTACAATACCCAGTGGCATGATTTACAGAGACAGAACGACTGGAAGAAGAGAAGAGAATGAATAAGATGAATGTAATGTGCAGAAAATGGTTTTATATTTTGGATCACCCCTGATTACGCATAAAATCTCGATTTTCAGAGATAAGAATACGGGGAACCAACGAGTTTCGGCAGTTTGTAGAAGAAATTGCGATGCTCATGGGTGTGGCACTGTCCGATCTTCCGCCGACCAAGTTAATCCGGTCGAGACACCGATTGAAAAAGGCGGAAACTGTATGTGATTGCCGAGTAGAAAAATTGGCGATTGTGCCGATTCTTCGTGCAGGACCCGGTATGGTCTCCGGACTCTACCACCTGGTTCCTTCCGCTAAAATCTGGACATATCGGTTTTGTATCGGAACGAGAAACACAAGCTCTGTAGAGTATTTCAAGTTACCGAGTCCGATTAGAGTAAATCATCGGTGCGATCGATGCTGCAACGGGCGGTTCCGGTGATGCCATCACACAGATTAAGAAAACATGGCGGCAAAAAGATTAAGTTTGTTTGTATTATCGCGGCCCGGAAGGAGAGTACGGAAGATTCATGAAGAGCATCCGGATGTACAGATTTATGTTGTACCGATCGGGAGTTGAATGAGAATGCCTATATTTGTCTGGGTCTCGAGATGCTGAGCGATCGTAGCTCTTCGGTACGAAATAGGTGGAGACAAAACGAAACGTACACGCGACGATACTGTTAAGAACAGAGGAAAGAAATTTCTTTCGCTTTTCCCACCGTCGCTAGCCGGACTTGAAACCGGCACGTTCCCGCTTGATTTTGAGTCGCGGTGCGTCTGCTATTCGCCACAGCGGCAAGCGCTATAAAGAGTAGCATATTTATATTGCAGAATATAGAGGCGTGCATTTTAGGCACGCGCTCTGCTGTATCTCTTTGTAAAGAGGAAGATAGGAAAGATGAGAGGTTGTGAACTGTTTGGAAGCGAGAAAAATATATCTATGATTATGTGCAGGACTGGGAAAGAGAGAGAGAAAATGAGGACTTCCTGCAGCATAATAGCTTGCCTGGACTGTGAAGTGAACCAGAATTACACACATGATTTATCACGGTATTCGCAGTCTGGATGGCGAGGAGGATATGAATATGGAGCATTCCTACCGGAATTCGAGGAGGAGAGCACATCATTTTCTTTTTTCGCCGCCATCTGCAGCACACGTCTGGTTTCGAAACCTTGGTTTTTGAGCCATTGCTTTTTCAGGCTTTTTATTTTCTATTTGCCGCCAGGAGGGTCTTTGTGGATAAATTATAGTTGTTGATAGATGGTCATAGTATTTTATCGAGGGCTTTTTAAGAGTCCCTATTTTTAAATAATAAAGACGGTGTTCCTACGAATGCGGTTTTCGGTTTTTAAAATTTTCATTTAGCGAAATGACCAGAAGAGGCGGAACATCTGCAGTCACGCGCCTTGTATGCCCTCCACCCACTTTTCGGCATACGATGTATTCTGCCTACAGAAAGGAACAAGAAAGAGCGATGCTGGACGAATTAAACAGCAGGTTCCCATGATACGATGCTCCGCCATGCATGTTCCAATACTTACAGAAAAGAAGATATATGAAGCGGATGAATATTCTCGGTACGTCGCGCGCGATGGGAAGAAGGACACGAGATTACGATCGTTTCGGGGACAGAGATCTCTTCAGCTCGCCGATACCCATATCAAGATTAGCCTTCCGAAGACGGCGAGAGGGAGACCACGGTCCAGCTAGTGGGCTCAGCTAGAGGAATTTATCGATTTGAAAGCCCTGATGGGACAGTTCGACAATATCCGGCGTTCCCGGAATGGGAGAAAAACAGCGTCCGGGACTATCCGAAAAGTCATAGTATTGAGAACGCCTAGCGCTCGAGGACCCCGTGCGATTTTAAAAGCGAGAAAAACCGAAAGCGAGAGGAACTGAAAAGAACTTTTCGTTGGCGAAGCTGTCCAAGGAACTGGCGACCATTTGTCTCGATGCACCGGTTTCTTTCTCTCTCTTCGGAGGCAAAGTTCGACCGATATGCGAATCCGAAAAAGCTGAACTGGTCCGGAAGTAATCGCTCTCTTATTCCCCGTTTAGTGCAGAATCCGCTAGAAGAGGAAGGCTTTGTTCTACCGCGCTCTGGGAAGAAGTGGAAGACCCCATCTCTTTTTCCGTTGTAGCAAAGATGCGCGCGCGCTGGAGAATTTTGCTTCTCCCTCGCGCAGCGAAGAGGAAGAAGTGGTTTATCTTGCGCTTCCGCTGAACGGCTTTATCGGATTCTTTTTCTCCGTCAGGAGAAAGCGGCTTCCTTTTTGAGGTGCAAGTCTACACTTTGGATGCAAAGAAGAGAAATGACACTTTGTAGAGAGATGGCTGTGCAGGAAGTCTACGACATCTTCTCTTGCGGCATCTTCTAAACCCTTTGAGACAGTTATGTGACGATGATTTGGCAGAGACTGTTATCGCTTATCCTTCCGGGAGAAGGAATGGAAGAAAAGAAAGAGTTAGGAAATCTGTCGAAGCTTTGGTGTGCTGGAAAGCGAAAGATGTCCTGTTTGAAAAATTACGGAAGAAGAACTCTGGAAGCTCTACCTGAGAGTGGAACTTCCCATGATTCGTAAAAGCTCGATGGAAGAGTCAGGCATTCGTGTAGATAGGGAGAAGCTGCCTCCACGGAAAAGTTTTACAGAGAAGATTGACGCTTACAGAAAGAAATCTATCGAGATGGCGGGAGAAACGTTTAATCTGAATTCGCGCAGCAGCTGGGAATCATCCTTTTGAGAAATGGGAATTCCCGCGGGAAAAAGACAAAAACCGGATACTCTACCGCAGTGGATGTATTGGAAAAATTGCAGGAAGACTATCCTTTGTAGGAAAAATCTGAGTATCGGACTTATGCCAAGCTGAACTCCACCTATGCGGAAGGGCTTTTAGGCTATATCAGGAGAAGATGAACGAACTCACGGCGTTTCAGCAGACGCTGACGCGCAGAAGACTTCTCACTCGATCCGAACTTGCAGAATATTCCCATCGTACGGAGATGGGAAAAAGTTTCGTGCTGTCTTCATTCCGAAGGAAGGCTGCTTTCTGGATGCGGATTATTCTGAGATTGAGCTCGAATTCTGGCGGCACTGTCCGGAGATGAGTTGATAGAAGCCTATCGTTCGGATAGGGATATTCATAAGGTTACGGCTACTCAGGTTTTTCAGTTCTACGCGACGGATACCTTTGCGAGAAATGCGAAGGCCGTGAATTTTGGAATCGTCTATGGAGTCTCTGCTGGACTGTCGGAAGGGCTGGGTACCAAGGAAGCAGGAAGCGAAGGAATATATCACAAGATATTTTGAGACCTATCCGAAGGTCAAAGAATATCTTGATCGAGGGAAAATTGAAATTTGAAGAACACGGTTATGGAAGACCTTTCTGGAAGAAGAGACGCTCGGAGATCTCACGCTGCAAAGCTTTATGCGTCAGAGTTTCAGTGAGCGGGTGGCGATGAATGCCTGATACAGGGAACTGCCGCGGATATGATGAAGATTGCCATGAACACTGCTCAGGTCTGGAGGGAGAAATCTGAAGCTAAAATCGTTCTTCGGGTACATGGATGAGTTGCTTCTGGAGGTGCCTGAGCAAGAACTTTCGAAAGTGAGGAGATTCTCGTTCTCCATGGAGAACGCGATGAAAGCTTCCCGTGCCTTTTCTTCAGTAGAAGCGAAGAGCGGGAAAGAACTGGGAGGAAGCGTACTGATGGAAATTGATAAATGGGCATCTCCTTTCGAGTGCCTGAGCACGGTATATCCGGTTCTTTTTCAGGAGCGCATATGCTATATGAGAAAAGCTAAGAAGGGGAAGACTTAGGCTGAGACTCTTTGTCTGGAAAGGAGCCTTTTTCCTTTGAAAATACGGGAGGACAAGGAGAAAGAAATTCTTTTCCGTCTGCTGAAAGGAATGAAGAAACCGACAGTTTCAGTAAAAGGGCGGAAAACGCATAGTGAGATAAAAGGAGTAGAGCCTATTTTGCAAAAAGATATCTTTAGCGGTAATCGGCGGCATGGGAAGCGGGCAAAAGCACGGTTTTACATCTCTTGGTAGGAGGTTTCACTAGTGAAATGATAGAGATGGATCGTCTGCCAAGGATTGTTATCGCGATCGTCATTCCTGTCTGCGCTTCGTATTTCTCCCGAAAGTATTTCAAGAGAATGGATTTGGCATTTGATGACTTTTCAGTTTTTACTGCTCGAACTGTATACAGGAAAAAGTTGAAACGCTGGTTCATCCCATGGTTTATCGGAAAAACGGAAGAAAGAATCCATTTAGACAAGGACAAGAGAAGCTTGCGGTCGAGACCGCACTGCCCAACAGCTTTTTGTCCCTGCGGATGCCGTCCCTCGTAGAGGCGCGTCCTGTGCTATCCGCATGTGCGATTGGTTGACAAAAGAGGCTAGCATGGAGAGGGAAGCGAGGAACGATGAGAGCATAGCAGGAGGAATACAGGGATTGTGCCGATTTGGTTTTACAGAAACGGCAGACGTAGAAAAGATGAAAGATGCGCTTTAGCCAGTTTATCCAGCGGATTCAATGGAAAGTATAGCATATTGAAACGGAAAACACATATTTTTGCTGGACTGCGGAGCGTATCCGGACGATTGAAAGGGGATTAAAGAGCATTCATCTGGAACTGGATCTGGATGCATGTTTCATCACGCACGAAACATAACGATCAGTATCAAAGCGCTATCTGGGAGCAGTGTTCGATTCCTCGTCTATGCCAGTCTCGAAACCTTACAGGAATTCTGCTTTTAGTAAGGCGTTAAAAGAATTTCCGAAAGAACTGCACCCATCTCTGACGGATGCGTGTTTCATGCGGGATTTGCGGCTTATTCCGTTCAGTATTTCCAAGATACGAGAGAACCTGTGGCGTGTAGAGAGAGAGAGGGATAAAACACCTTGCCAGCAGCAACGGATCTCGGAAGCTCTGACGCCTATACGTGTAAATCACTTAAAAGATACGGATGTTTCTCTGGGAAGCAAACCCATGACATTGCAATGCTGGAGAATGTCCTATCCCTATGATTTAAAGAGAGAATCCTATCCGATTACATGACATCTATCCAATGAGCGGAGTGGGGAACTTTTGAAGTGGTATGAAAAGAAGCTGAAAAAGTTCTTTTAGGGGCATTTGAGCACGGAGAACTACGGAAGAGCTTGCACTGGAAACGTAAAAAGGCATCTTTCATCGACATCCCTTTTCACTTACTATGGTAAAAAGAAAGGCATCGGAGATTATCGAATGGTGACGGAAAAAGTAGTGGGCGTGATTACCGAGTTTAATCCGTTTCAGCGACATGCACTTTCACAGGAAATTCGAACGAAAGTATGGAGCAGACTATATTTCTCAGCCGTAATGTCTGGTGATTTTGTACAGCGCGGTGAGCCGGCCTCCAAGTTTGACGGGCGAAAGAAGCCGTTCTTTCGGAGTGGACTTGATTTTTCTCACCGCCCTGTCTTTTCGGGGTCGTGACTTTGATACGCGGTAAAATTACTGAAAGAGTTGCAACTGTGACGTCGTCTGGTTTTTCGGGTCGGAGTGCGCGATTCCAAGAGCAGGATATTGCTCTTTTCTTTGATGAGAGGAAGAAAATCCGCACTATCAGGAACGCTTTTCGCATTCCTCTCGACTGGCTTATCTTATCCCGCCGCGCGAAGAGCCTTGAGTAGATAAAGTGAGCACTTCCTCAAATGATACCTCGTATCGCGCACCTCATGGCAATGGAAGAATGTGTCTGTCGACTTTACGGCGGCGCTATTCCCAGGATATGCTTTCCTTCCGCCCATGCGTTAAGAGAGAGCATTTTTCGAAAAACCAGGGCACAGTTTGCGGATGAAGACAGCCTTAGCGTTATCTTTTTATCGTCCCATGGAACTGGAGAAAGCAAACGGATTTTACCGTATTCAAAAGATGTGAGCAGGGGCGCTTTCGACCGTATCGGGGTATTTTTGAAAGACTTTTCTTTTGTCCGAAGGAAGAAGAAACGTTCAGCATGATTGACTGCAGGCATTAAAAGCAAAATTACACCTATTCCAGAATCAGTCGTGCACTGCTCCATATTCTTCTGATATTCGGGAAACGGATGTAGAGGAAGATAAAAAGAAAAGCGTTCAGCTATTATAGAGGCTTGCGTCAGCAAAAGTCGGTACGCGACTGTTTTCCGTATTTACCGCAGAACACGATTTACAGTTTGCAAAGCATCTGGGAAAATCCTCTGCTCGGAATAAGAGCTTAAACCGATCTTTCTGCATTTATCGAGTATTGCCCTTTGCAAAAGAAATGAATTTTCGTAGAATATAGTGATAGAATGGATAGTCAGTGAGGAGTGGTTTAGCTTTCGCCGGAAAGGGGCAGAGTACTGAAGCTTGCTTGCATGCGGTGTACGAAATGACAATAGAAGATGATGTTGTTACTGCATTGATGCAGATCATGTGGTGACTCAGACCTTTCTACCACGGGCGGTGTGCAATACGACCCTGATGATTGCATCGGAAAAAGATCTCGATCATTGTATTGAGTTTTGACTAAGACGCAGGCGGAAGAAGGCAATAACATCACGGTGAACAGCCGATCTTTCCCGGCAGTTCCCTGATGAATTATACATGACGATGCTGATGGAAGTGGAGATCGCAGGAGCAAAGACCATTGCGGTGGTACTGCTGGAGCGCTGAAAATATTAAAATCGGATATTTTTAAGAAAGAGAGAGAGAAATGAGTTATTATTTCTTTTTGCCTCTTTCTTTTAAAAATGTATTCCTTTGCTATAATGAAAGCGTTTTATGTTACGACAGAAAGTTTCAGAGGACCTGTCGTAGATATTATTGAAGAATAGAAAGAAGGGCAGATATGTCATTTATTGAGGATGTAAAACAAGGCAAAAGCGAAAAGAGGAATCCATTGTGCTCTGGAAGCGGAAGATAAAGAGAACTTTGGAAGCGGCGATGCAGATCAAGAAGGAAGGATCGGAACCTGTGCTTCGGTGATCCCGAAAAAGCGTAGAGAAGGATGCGTATATCATGGTTTCGACCTCTCCGGTATTCCGTTATCGATCCGAAGACTTCCTTCTTTGAGGATTATGTGGCAACCCTGGTAGAACTCAGAAAAGTGCAAGGGGATGACTGAGGAAGAGGCAAAGAAAGTTACTAGTGGAAACAATACCTATTAGGGGTTATGATGGTAAAGAAAGGGGATGCAGACGGTTTGGTTTCCGGAGCTGCCATTCCACAGCGGATACGCGTTTCGTCCTTCTTTGCAGATTTTTGAAGACGAAACCAGGGTACCAAGATTGTTTTCCCGCCTCGTTATGGTTGTACCGGATTGTGCTTTACGGAGAGAACGGAACCTTTGTCTTCTGACTGTGGACTGAATCAGAACTCGACAGCGGAAGAGCTTACGCGCTATTGCAGAGTCGTCCGCCGAGTCTTTCCGTTTCCTGGTTGGCGGCGGAGCCGAAGGTCGCCATGCTTTCCCACTCTACGATGGGTTCTGCAGCATGAGGATGTTACAAAGGTGCAGGAAGCAACGAAGATTGCGAAAGAGAACAATCCGGATTGTCCGTCGACGGGGAATTGCAGCTTGATGCGGCACTCGTTTCTTCCGTGGCGGGAGCTGAAGGCACCGTCTCCCTGTTGCAGGAAAGGCTAACACGCTGATTTTCCGAATCTTGATGCGGCAACATCGGTTGCAAGCTGTGCAGAGATTGGCAAAGGCGGAGGCATACGGACCGATGACACAGGGGAATTGCAAGACCGGGTAAACGACTCTCCAGAGGATGCAGAAGACATCGCTGGGGTAGTGATTACCGCTAGTGTCAGTTATATGATTAAAGTTTCTTTCCGTGCATAATCGGACAGAATTTGCTGGCTTTACGGCGCAGTAGAGAGAGCATGACGAAAAGGTTCGTTGCACGGGACTTTGCAGGAAGGGGAACAGAGAGCGAACCGGATGATTTTTGGAGGAAGTATGAAAATTTTAGTAATCACTTTGTGCACTCTTCTTTGAAGTATCAGCTCATGGATATGGATGGAGAGAAGGTACTGGCAAAGGGACTTTGTGAGCGTATCGGAATTCCGGGTTCTCGTATGAAACATGAGGTACCGGGGAAAGATAGAGTATCGTAGAACAGGATATGCTGGATCACCCGTAGCGGTGAAACTGGTTTTTGATGCTTTGACAGGCGAACATGGTGTGGTAAAGTCGGTAGACGAGATATCCGCTATCGGGCATAGAGTGCTCCATCGGCGGAAATAAGTTCACGGAGAGCATCGTTGTAAACGAAGAGGTAAAGAAAGGATGGAATGCTTCGACCTCGGACCAGTTGCATAATCCGGCGAAACCTTATGGGGCATTGAGGCTGTAGAAGGTGGTCTCCTGTAAGAAAAATGTGGCTGTGTTTGATACCACTTTCGGTGATGACTCTTCCGGAGAAAGCCTATTACTATGCGATTCCGACAGAGTATTACGAGAGGGCGTCATTCGTCGCTATGGTTTCCATGGAACCAGCCGATGCTTCGTATCGAAGGAAACCATTCGTTTTGGAGGGACTGGACAAGGACAAGGCGAAAGTCATTGTTTGCCACCTGGGAAATGGAGCTCCCATCTCCGCGCTCTATCGGAGGAAAAGCGGTGGGATACTCTATGGACTTACCCGTTGGAAGGTCTTATCATGGGTACCCGTTCCGGAGACATCGATGGCGCGGTCATTCAGTTTATTGCGAATCATGAGAACCGTACGGTTGACGAAGTACTGAATATCTTAAAATAAAAAGTCCGGTGTTCTGGGAATGACCGGTGTTTCGTCCGATTTCCGTGATGTGGAGAAGGCTGCCGCTGAAGGAAATCACATAGCGGAAGTTGCCCTGATGCATTTCGCCACAGAGTTGCCAAGCATATCGGCGCTATGCTGCGGCGATGAACAGGTGGACGCCATCGCTTTCACGGCGGGAGTCGGCGAGAATGATAAAACAACGAGAAAGCTTTGTAGTGAACAGTACCGGCTTCCTCGGCGCAAAGAGATTGATCCGGAAAGAAATGATGTAAGAGGCAAAGAAGCTTTGATTTCGACGGATGATTCCAAAGTGAAGATTTTCCTTATCCCGACAAATGAAGAACTTAGACTGCAAGAGACAGCAGCGCTCTTACAGAGGCAGTGATTTATAAATTTTTGCTTGCTTTTTGCAGGAAGATAGTGTATTTTATCATGAGCGTGTTTTTCGACGGACGGTACATAAATGATTCCTGTAAGAAGCATAGGGAAGGGCCTGTGCGACTATAAAAGCATGAAATTCTACCGAAGTCCATTCGGTTAAGACGGGAGGTGTAAAGATGTCTATTTGTCCAAAAAATAAATCGTCCAAGGCGCGTAGAGACAGCAGAAGCCAATTGGAAGATGGGGCAACAAACCTGGTAGAGTGTTCCAAAGTGCGGTGCGCTTGTTATGCCTCATAGATGTGCAAGCATGCGGATCCTACAACAAGCGGGAGATTGTTAAAGTAGAGGACTAAGAGAGTAAGAGGACTTGAAAGAGTCCTCTTCTGTTCTGTCCCTTTGTTCAGCTCTTTTTGATTTTTCTTAAAAACAAAATTATTCCTAAAATCACTGGACTTGCGCACAATCTGATGATAGTATACGAGCGTGTTTCGGCACAGAACTTAAGTTAAATAGAGTTTGTTTGAAAAGGAGATTAAGATGAAGAAATATGTATGTACTGTTTGCGGCTATATTTACGATCCTGAAGTAGGCGAGGAGAGCGGGCGTTAGCTGGGAACTGCCCTGGGAGGATGTGTACTGATGATTTCTGCATGCCCTCTTTGTGGAGTAGGGAAGGATCAGTTTGAGCCGTCTGAGGACTAAAAGAAGTTTCAGTAGAACAGAGGGTTGAGCGCATTTGCATCGTCAGAGGAGTAGGATAAGATGTATTCATGCAGAAAGATTAAAGAAGATTTGGTGTATGTAGGGTAGAGGATAGAGAATCCTCCTTTGAGAATATTTTTTTCCATTGGAAAGAGGCGTAACATACAATTCTTATTTACTTTTTAGATGAAAAACGGTTTTGATGGATACTTGTGATCAGACGGTAGCGACACAGTTTTTCAGAATCTGGAGCACGCCTTATCGGGAAGAAAGCTGATTATCTTTGATTCATCACATGGAACCCGATCATTGCGGGGTGCATTGAAGAACTTTACAGGAGATTTCCGGGCTTATCCATTATTTCGAACAGCAAGACTTTTCAGATTTTAGAGCAGTTCTTTTTCTTTGACGATTCCGGAGGAACAGAAGGTCGGTAAAGGACGGCGAAGAGTTTTCTTTGGAAAGCATCAGTATAAGTTTCTTTTTGCAATCTATGGTGCATTGGCCTGAAGTGATGTTCTCCCATGATGAGGCGGATGATTTGTTTTCTGCGGATGCCTTCGGTGTATTCTGGCTGTAATAACGGCAATATTTTCTTTTGCAAAAGAGCTGGATTATAAAGCAAAGGATTTTTGATGATGCAAGACGCTATTATGCCAATATTGTTGGAAAATACGGCACGCAGACCCAGATGGCCTTAAAAAAGGCAGCCGCTTTACCCTCCATTAAGATGATTTGTCCGCTTCACGGTCCGATTTGGCAGGAAGAAAGTGCTTTTATTTTTAGAGAAAGTATGATCCCTGGTCCCGTTATGTTCCGGAAGAAACAGCGGCTGTGATTATTTACAATTCCATTTATGGCAATACCGAGTCTGTTGTGAACCATTTTGCAATGCGCCTCGGAGAAAAAGGGGTGCGAAACTGTAAGATTTATGATGTCTCTAAAACGGATTTCTCATATCTGATTGCGGAGGTTTTCCGTGCGAGCCATCTTGTCTTTGGTGGCGACGACCTATAACAACGGGCTCTTCCCGAAGATGGAGAGCTGCTTAACGATATGAAGAATTTAAATGTACAGAACCGGAAAGTCGCTATTTTGGAAAACGGTACCTGGGCACCGCAGAGTGCGAAGCTTGTGAAGGAAATTCTGATAAGATGAAGGATATGACCTATATCGGAGAACCACTCGACCATCAAGTCGGCAGCGGTCAGCATGAGGCTCTGGAAAAATGGCGGATGCCGTAACGGAAGATTATCAAAACGGTGCTGTAAACTGTGAGTGGACGAAGAATCGATTCGTTTTTCTTTTCCCTGTCTGTATGAGGAAATTCATCCGGGCGTGAGAAAGAATTCGTTAGAAGAGTTATAAGGATTAGTATACCTTATAACTCCTATAGGATAAGCGGTGTATTTTTATCTTCAGTGCTGATGCGATTTTATCGTTTCCCAAAATTTCTTGTAATAGAGTGGTAAAGTGGCATAATCGGACCAGATTTTCGATAAAAGTGGGAGGCTATGAAAGGAAGTCCATTCTTTGCTTATTTTCATCAGTGTACTTTCTTTTTGCGTGCGGAAATAAAGCGCTGTTGAAGCTACAAGGTCAACAAGACCCCGGAGTTAAAGCAGTACGAATCGGAAGTGCAGGAAAAAGGCGGCTTTCCAGCAATCTTTGGTTGAAGAAAGTATGGCGGAAAAAGCCAGACTGAAGAGGAAGAGAAGGCGAAAGAAGCACCTGTCTGGAAGAAAATCGAAGGTAGAAAAAGAAAGAAAAAGTGCGAGGTATTTATATTACGGATAATACAGCTGGTTCCGAGCGTATGGATAAGATTCTCGACGGCATGCAGGGAACGGAGTTGAATGCCATCGTTCTGGATATCAAAAATGACCAGGGACGAATCAGCTATAAGATGAAGAAACAGTCTTGTCGAGCAAAACGGGGCAAGTATAAACGGGATTAAGGATATGCCTGCTTTATTAAAGCGTTGTCACGAGAGGGAATCTGTGATTGCACGACTGGTTTGTTTCGCGACCCTCATATTGGCACCAAGCATCCGGAGTGGATGAACCAAAAAGCGGACGGCAGTCTTTTTCAGGACAGCAATGGACTATGCTGGGTGAATCCTTACCAGAAGGATTATTGGGAGTATATTGCTTCCATTGCGGAAAGTTGTGCGGATGACGGTTTCGACGAAGTGCAGTTGGATCTACGTTCGTTTTTGTACGGAAAAGGGATGAAGGATGTCGTTTATCCGGAGGAGGCAAAGACGGACAAAAACCAAGATTATTACCGAGTTTGTTCAGTTTATGTCTGACCGGATGGCGAAAAAGCAGGAATTTTTCTCTACGGATGTATTCGGAACCATCATCGGTTCTTATGTGGACAGCATGGCGGTAGGGCAAGACTACTCCGTTATGGCTTCCGCTGTGGACTATATGTGTCCGATGATTTATCCGTCTCATTACGGAAAGCGGCAATTTTGGTATTGCCTATCCGGATACGGAGCCTTATAAGACGATCCAGGGTGCTTTATCTTCCTCCCGGAAAGCACTGTCTTTAGAGACAGAGAACAGTGCATACCGGGCAAGTATCCGTCCCTGGTTGCAAGGCTTTTACCGCTTCGTATCTCGAGCATTATATTCCCTACGGAAGAAGAAAATCGTGCCGAGATTCAGGCTGTTTATGATAGCGGCTATGACGAATGGCTGATTTGGAATGCATCGAATAATTATGATTTTTCCTGCTTTCTATCAGAAAGAAGAAGCAGAACAGGAAGAGCAAAAGAGAAAAGAGCGTAAAGACGAGAGACAATCACGCAGAGTGCTGAACCTGCACAAGGAGAAAAAGCAGAATGGTGGATAATCCGGATTATCAAAAAGGAAGCAGAATTTAATATCCCAGAAGAACTCAAAAAAACTCCCACGTCTTCCGGGAGTTTATTTAATGCATGGCCCGATGGATGAGATTATCTATGTGGGAAAAGCGAAAAATCTTCGTAATCGTGTAAAAACAGTATTTTTCAAAAAGTCGTATAAAAATCCATAAAGATTCAGCAGATGGTTTCTCAGATTCAGCGTTTTGAGTATATTGTGGTAGATTCCGAACTGGAAGCGCTGGTTTTTGGAATCCAATTTGATTAAGGAGAACAAACCCAGGTATAACACCGTTTTAAAAGATGATAAAAGCACCCCTATATACGATTCAGTGTGGAGGAAGATTATCCCAGGCTGTTTATCACCCGAGTCGAAAAAGAAATAAACGTTCAAAGTATTATGGACCTTATACTACTGTTGAACAGGTGCGAAGGGATTGAGCTTCTTCGAAAAACTTACATATTCGGAACTGTACAAAATTTTTTCGGAAGAGAAACCGCTTGCAGACCCTGTCTTTACTATGATATGGGACAATGCAATGCGCCGTGTACCGGACAGCAGACGAAAGAGGAGTATAGAGCGGTTATTCCGGAAGTTTCCGCGATCTTATCCGGAAAAACAGAGGCTATGGTAGAAGAATTACAAAAAAGAAAAATGCAGGAAGCTCCGACCGGTTGGACTTTGAGAAAGCCTGGAGTATCGATCTGATTCACGGCTTCCATACGATGGAGAGAGAGACAGAAAGATTACGGCTCTGGATGGAGACACGATATTCTGGGGCTTAGACGGGACCATAGTGACTGTGTGATTCAGATTTTCTTTGTACGGGACAGGGGAAAAATAGTAGGGAGAGATCGCAGCTTCTTAAAAATTGATGAAGAGGAGAAAGATGAAGAGATTTTCTCGCTCTTTTTACGTCAGTTTTATAGTGGTACGCCGTTTATCCCAAAGGAAATCTATCTTCCCTGTACCCTGCCGGATGAAGAAATGATTGCCGAATGGCTGAGCTCCATAAAGGGAGGGAAAAGTCCGTATTGTGCAGCCGAAAACAAGGCGACAGAGAAAAATTAGTAGAACTTGCAGGAAAGAATGCCGGTATTTTGATGCTTCGTTATGTTGAGAAGTATCGGAACGAGAAGAAAAAGCAGAACAGGCCTTTTGGAAGAACTGAAAGAATATGCCGGACTCCAAAAACCTTACCTTTACGCATCGAATCGTGATGATATCTCCAATACTTCCGGAGTGCTCAATGATGCCCATGGTTGTTTATCAGGACGGGAAAGAAAAAGCCGAATGACTACAGGAAGTTTCGAACTCAATCGGTGCGCGGGCAGGATGACTATGCGTCCATGCGGGAGATGTTAATGACGTTTTTCTCACGGTCTTATGGAGAAAAGAGAAACAGGCAGGAGGGGCTGGAAGATCTGCTGGATCATTTTCTCGGTTTCGGATCCGATCTTTCAGGATGGAGGTAAAGGGACAGGTAAGCAGCTGCCTTTCCGTTTTGGAAGAACTGAAGATTTCATTCCGGTTCTCGGAATGGTTAAAGACGAGCATCATAGGACAAGAGCCCTTCTTGTACAGAACAAAGAAGTACCGATACCGACTTCGGGAATGCTTCAAATTTTAACCAGAGTACAGGATGAAGTGCATCGTTTTGCGATCAGCTATCATCGCTCTTCGTATGAAAGAGCAGGTGCATTCTTTACTGGATGATATTCCGGGAATTGGGGTCAAAAGAAAGAAGGCGTTACTTGAAAAATTCAGAGATATGCATGTATTGGGCATGCTTCTTACGAAGAAATCCGATCCATTCCCTGAGATGGATGAGAAAGCGACAAATGCCGTATTGCATTTTTAAGAACAGGAAGGAGGAGGAGCGGCAAAAGACGGAGTCTGATAGAGTGTAGAGGTTGAAAAACGAGAGAATTATGCCTGTTTTATGCTGTATTGGAAAAGCTTTTAAGAGTGCTTTTGCATGCTTATTTGTTTTGTAAATAAAACCGATAATCATTTGTCAAAGTTCCAAAAATTGTATAAAATAAGGGCGGAACTGAGTCTCAGAAAAAGGAGAATGTGAGTGGTTAAGACTATTTTGCTGAAACAGCATATCGGCGCTCCCGATGTGCCTGTTGTGAAGTGTAGGAGACAAGGTCAGAAGGGCGAACTCTCCTTGCAGCTCCGGAAAAGTTAGCGCAAAATATTTTTCTCCAGTGTGGATGGTGTGGTGAAAAGAGATCACGGATGCGGCGATTGTGGTCGAGGCGGATGAAAAGCAAGAGTGATTCTTTTTGAGCTGATTTCCGGTGAGGACAATCTGTCCTGGTAAAGGCGGTGGCGGAATTGTGAGGAATGGGCGAGCAGGATTTCTACAGGCGTCAAGCTCGGCACAGACTTAAGGGAGGATATCTCTTAGTCAATGCCGCTGAGTGTGAACCGCTTCTGGAACATAAACATGAAGCAGATTATGGAAGAGCCGGAAGACCATTCATGGCATTCAGTATGCCATGAAGATCTGCAATGCAAAAGCAGGCAGTGATTTGCCATCAAGAAGAAGCACGAGAAAGAGATTGCTCTTCTTCTGGAGAGCTGAAGGATTATCCGAGATTACGCTGCATCTTTTACCGGACATTTATCCGATGGGGAGAAGAGAGAGCGGTTGTTCGTGAAAGTTTTAGGAAAGTTGTTTCCTCCCACAGCGCTTCCGTCCGAGGCGGATGCTGGTAGTCATTAACATTGAAACTTGTCTGACGAATTGGGAAGCGATTGAAGACAAGAAGCCTTCTTTCTTGAAAAACATTACCGTAGGCGGGTAAGTTGAAGAAAGGAACGGAATCGCAGGTCTTTCTGAATGTTCCTGTCGGAACGACGGTATCGGGGAACTCATTGAGATGGCAGGCGGAATCGACGGAGATATGGAGAGATTATTCTGGCGGACCGTTTACCGGTTCCGCTCAGGAACTTTCCACCTCGATTACAAAGACAAGTGGCGGTATTCTTGTTGCATGAGCCTTTCAAGGACTGGAAGGGAGCGAAGGTAGGACTTCTGCTTTTGCGCTTGCGGCGGCAATCTGAACAGAATGGAAGACCTCTGCAAGAAGTACAACGGTGTTGTGGCGGATGTCAGACCTGCAAGCAGGCAGTCGATGTACGTGGTACTTTGAAGTGTGAGAATCCGGGAAACTGTCGGGACAGGCTAAAAGATCCTTCACTTTAAGAATGCCGGATTGCACAGATATTCTGATTGGAAACTGTAGTGACTGTACAAACACAGTTATGGGTTCCGCTCCGAAGATGAACCTAAACGTACATCATCAGACAGATCATGTCTTAGAGACCGTCGGCATGGAACCGATGCGCTATCTTACAAAGTCCAAGACGGTTGAGCAACTTCCGCTGGATCAGAATGGCAGACAGATTCCTTTCTGCCGAGAAAGAGGATGCACAAAAGTCGGAAGAGAAAAAGGAGTATAGTTTTAGCCAGGAACTGGAGATGGACTGTTCCATATCCATATTGAGGATGGACAGGATATTCACTAGAAATTTATAAAAAGAAAAGGAAGATGTATGTCTATTTTCAGCAGAATATGCAGAAGGCATAAAAATAGTCCGGCAGTCTTGTGCTGTAGGGGCTGAGGAGGGATTACCCTTTCCAACCACAACCCGGAAGATCCGGAGATTTTCGATGATCTGGTTGATTCCGGACTTCTAGGTTAGACGGCTGTTTGACTATCGGGGATGTCCTTGGAGCAAAGCTCCTGAAGACTTGCGATTCTCTTACACTCGCTTACGAAAGATCTTGTTGCGCTTGCAGAGAAGAAAGAGGCTCCTCTGGACGCAAAAACGGAGGAGAAAAGAAAGAAGAGAAAACAGAAGCTGAAAGTGGTTTCTGTCTCCAGCGGAAAAGGCTTTCCAGTGGCAGTTTAAAAGATTCACATTGGCGAAGGAAAGCATTGATATTCAGATTCCTCTTTCTTCCGTAGGAGGGACTGCTACGGCTGTTTCGAGAAACGGAACAGTGCAGCCTTTAACTGGCGGTCAGCGACTGAGTCTTCCGCACCGGTTCAGGAAGAGGTGGTTGTCCGTTCTTTAACGAGAAAAGCACTTTAAGATCACGGAAGTAAAGCGTGCACCGGAAACCAAGCTGGAAGGTACCAGTGCTACCATTCGGGAAGGAATTGAGAAAGAAGCGGTTGATTCCCAGGAGTTGGTAGAGAAGTTAGAGATTGATATCATCACCCCGGATCAGTATCACAGCTTCTCCAACACCATTATGGATGTACAGCCGATTGCGACAAAAGAGGGAGACGATTTACTCGGAACCGGTACCACCAGAGTATTGGATGGTGTTGTAATGGTTGTTTCCGGAACGGATTCCAAGGGAATTCAGATTGGTGAGTTCGGTTCATCGGAAGGTTATCTTGATGAAAACATCATGTGGGGACGTCCCGGTGCACCGGATAAGGGCGATATCTTTATCAAGACCAACGTTACCATCAAAGAGAAAAACTAATATGGAGCGTCCGGGTCCCCTTGGCTGCACACTCCGCTACGGATTTGATTACCGATGAGATTCGTAAAGCGTTGAAGAAAGCGGACGAGAGTCTTGTTGTCGATACAGAGACCTTCAACCAGGTGAGAAGACCGGGTAAGAAGAAAGTGGTTATCGTAAAGGAAATCATGGGACAGGGTGCTATGCATGATAACCTCCTCCTTCCGGTTGAGCCGGTAGGTGTACTCGGTGCAAAACCGAACGTTGACCTCGGAAATGTACCGGTTGTTGTGTCTCCGCTGGAAGTTCTGGATGGCTGTATTCATGCTTTGACCTGCATCGGACCGGCATCGAAGGAAATGTCCCGTCATTACTGGAGAGAGCCGCTTGTATTGGAAGTGCTTCATGATAAGGATGTGGATTTGGCAGGCGTTGTGCTGGTTGGTTCTCCGCAGATTAACGCCGAGAAATTCTACGTATCCCGTCGTGTAGGAATGACTCTGGAAGCAATCGGACCGGATGGTGCATTTGTTACAACGGAAGGCTTTTGGAAATAACCATATCGACTTCTGCAAGCCATATCGAGCAGATCGGTATGAGAGGAATCAAGGTTGTCGGTATGTCTTTCTGTGCTAACCAGGGTGCGCTTGTTGTGGAAACAAGTGCTATGAACGCCATGGTAGATAACAATAAGTCCGATGCCAGATTGAAAAATGAAATTCTTGCGAACAATACTCTTTGTCCGGAGGATGCAATCCATGCACTCGATATGTTGAAGGCGGAGATGGCCGGAGAGGAAGTGAAGAAAGCGGAGAGAAAGTGGAATCCGAATGTAAAGGCGCAGAACGTAGAACTGATCTCCAATGTTACCGGAAAGCCCATTCAGCTTTGTGGAGAATGAAACTTCTCTTCCCATGAGTGAAAAGTTTAAAGAAAAAGTATCTGAACAGCTAATGGCGAAGTATTTAGATAAACTCATTTACATGGAAGGTATCATCGTGGAAGTTCACGACGGTGCCGTGGGGATTGACCTAAAGGGCGTCTCGGCTACATGAAGATTCCCAAGCGCATGCTCATTTCGGATTATGAAATTAAAGTAGGGCAGGAAGTCGGGTTCAACATGAGTTTCATTGAACAACTCGGTCCCGAAGTGAATGAGAAGTATGTTAGTAATATTCAAAGGCTTCATCAGTCATGAATATTTACATAAAATAATTAAGAAAGGAGAAAGACATGGATTTTACAGTAGTAAAAGGGATGCAGTCTGAGATCTTTGTTCCTGTTACTCCTCCTCTGTTTGGGCGCCGGTTACAAGCCTTTAAAAGGACATGGTAGTGGCTATCGCTACTGCTGCCGGAGTACATCATAAAGATGATAAGAGATTTAATCTTGCTAAGTGACTTTACATTCAGAATTATCAAAGACACGATGCCTTCCAGTGAGTTAATGGTATCTCACGGAGGATATGATAATAGTGACGTTAACAAAGATATCAACTGTATGTTCCCGATTGACAGACTTCATGAACTTGCGAAGGATGGTGTGATTAAGGGGTAGCTCCGGTACACATCGGTTTCATGGGTGGTGGCGGAAACCAGGAGAAGTTTAAAAACGAAACCCAGTCCGGCTATTGCGAAGATTTTGAAGGATGAGGGCGTTGATGCCGTAATCCTTACCGCTGGCTGAGGAACTTGCCATCGTTCTGCCGTGCTTGTGCAGAGAGCTATTGAGGAGGTTGGCATCCCAACAATCATTATTGCCGCCCTTCCTCCTGTCGTAAGACAGACGGTACTCCTCGTGCAGTTGCTCCTCTCGTTCCGATGGGTGCAAATGCCGAGAGCCAAACAACAGAGAAATGCAGTACAACATTGTAAAGAGATACTCTGGAGCAGCTTGAGATTCTGGATTCACCGGGTAAGGTGGTTCCATTACCGTATGAGTATGTCGCAAAAGTATAACTTTACATAAACCGTATGAAGATGCGGTGTATAGGAATGGGATAGCGTACAGTTTTTGTACGGTGCCCGTTGATCATAAAAATCAGAAGCAGTCATGCTTCCGATTTTTAAAAGAAAAAGAACCTCTATTTTGTGTTATAGTTAATAGGGACAGCAGTAGGAAAAGAAGAGAAGGGATTATCAATGGAAGATAGAATTTTGAGAACACTCTAGCATCAAAGCTTTTCATATCGTTTCCGCTGAAGAAGGAGAAAAATTCTCATTTAGAAAAGAAAGTGAATAAAAGTATATCCTGCACTATAATGCTTCCTGTTTACAGGAGTTTGCAAAGAAAGAGCCTTTGATTCATTCCTGTTCTATGCAGCTCATCAAGAAAGAAGACCGTCACTGTAAGATCAATTCGATTATGGACATCTTTCCCATCAGCGCAAAAGTATTAGGACGTATAGGGGAAGGCATCACACATACCTTGACCGGTATTTATGTCATCCTTACGGCAACCGATACGGAAGGAAATTATGTTTCCGCCTTTGGAAATTCCGACGGTTATCTGGATGAACAAGTTGTTTTTGACCGTGCGGGTACACCAGGGAAAGGACGATTTGATTTTTTTCTGGTGGATGTTTGCCTAGAAGCCAAGGCAGGGTATGCCCGTTCGGGACCGGATGCCTGCCATCGGCTTTGCGACGAATTCTGTCAGGAGATTCGAACGATTTTAAAAAAGACAAACGGCATGTATTGTACGGAACGGCATGACTATCAGGATATAGAACGTCCGGGGAAAGATAAGGTGGTTTTGGTTAAGCTGGTTAGCGGACAGGGGGCGATGTACGATACCCATTATCTTGCGCCGGAACCGTCCGGATTTATTGGAAGCCATTCTATTATCGACAGCACCGGTTCACCGATGATTATTTCTCCGAATGAATATCGGGACGGGGACGATTCGAGCGCTGTATTAAGTCATTTTTAAAAAGAGTAGGGAAGCATAGTTATTGCCGGAAGATGAGGAGGAAAATATGGGAATCGGGCCATCCACGAAAGAAACTACATTACATCATTTTCGAGATCCTCTTGTGGAGGAACTCTGTGAAGATACGGATCTTGATTTTGTCGGGATCATCCTTGCAGGGATTCCGCAGGATAATGTGAATAAATATTTTACCGAGACAGAGTGGGTGCCTGGGCAGAAGCCTTGCGCGTGAAAGGTGCTATTGTCAGTGAAGACAGCTGGGAAACAACAATGTGGATTTTGCCCATGCAATTGAAGAAATCGGAAGACGGGATATTGCCGTTGTAGGCGTTTCTTTTGTGAGAACACAGGGGCGTTCGTCGTTACCAATCCGTATATGAACAGTATAGTCGACATTAATAAAAAGTGAAGAAGGGATAGAAACGAATGTTGTGGGAGAGAACAACCTCGTATTAAAAGATGCCAAGAAAGCAAGAGTGCTGCTAAAATTAAAGATGAAAGAAATGCGTGACAAAGTAGAATACGGGTATAAGGAGAAGTATGAAAGAGTCGCATTATATCATTGGGACGGCGGGGCATATCGACCATGGAAAGACTGCTCTGGTCAAGGCATTGACCGGTGTAAATACGGACAGACTGGAAGAAGAGAAGAAAAAGAGGGCTGACCATTGAACTCGGATTTACTTCTTATGCTCTTCCTCGGGAGAGAAAATTGGTCTTGTCGATACACCGGGGCATGAGAAGTTTATCCGAACGATGGTATCCGGTGCTACAGGGATGGACTTGGTATTATTGGTGATTTCCGCAAAAGGAAGGCATCATGCCGCAGACCAGAGAGCATCTTTCTATTTTGCATCTCCTACAGGTGAAGAAAATCGTTGTTGCTCTTACCATGATTGATTTGGTGGATTCTTTCACAGTGAAGAAAACGGGAAGAAGAGATACGGGAGTTATTTCATCTGATGGAGATTGACCCGGGGGAAAACTAATCATTTTTCCTTTGTCCTCCTTCACGGGAGAAGGTGTGGACAAACTCGCCGCATTTTATCGGAAGAGTCGAAAAGAAAATAGAGGGAAAAGTCTCCCAAAAGGCTTTTTCGTATGCCGATAGATCGCGCTTTTTCCGTTTCGGAGCAGGAACCATGTGACCGGGACAGCCTTATCCGGCTCTGTTCTTAAGGGACTTGAGACCAAAAATAAGGAAGAAACGGTAGCGGACGAGGAAGACAGGCAGAAGCCTTCCACCGCGAACGCGGCTCACTATATGCTTTATCCGGAAGAAAAGGACTTGAAAATCCGAAATATTCAGGTACATGGAGAGAATCAGGACCGTGCCTATGCCGGAGAGCGAATCGCATTAAATCTGCAAGGGATAGGAAAAGAAGACTGCCATAAGGGGGATGTAATCGGAGAGCAGGGTTGCTTCATCCGACAGATCTTCTGGATTGCCGTGTGAAAACGGTTTTTGCCAGCGGACAGAAATCAAGCACAATCAACATCTGGAATTGCTCATCGGAACGGCGCACATTCCCTGTAAAATTGTGTTTTTGGAAAAGGACAGAATCAAAGACGGGGAGTCTGCACTATGCCAGTTACAGCTTGACGGAAAAACAGTGGCAGTGCATGGGGATCCTTTTATTCTTCGGGATGAAACCGTACAGAGGACGGTGGGAGGCGGTGCTGTCTTGGACTGAATCCGGCAGCAAAGCACCGGAGGAAGATTCTCTTTGGAACATCTTCTTGACTTTAGAAAAGAAGGAGAAGAAGCGCTGCTTTATGCCTTTTTGCGAAAAGCAGAAAGGAGATTTACTCCACTTTCCATCTTAAAAAAACAGTTTGCAGGATTCTCCAAAGTCCAGGAATGCATACAGGAGATGGAAGAAGGGAAGGAAACGGAAGCTGTATTTGTCATAGAACAGAATCAGGAATTCTATTGTATTGCGAAACAGTTTTGAAGAGGAACTGGAAAAGAAACTGCAGTCCTACCTTCTCGACTTTTTATCGAAAGAATCCGTATAAGCTTGGAGAAAAACCATGGTGCTGTACAGCAAGCTTTTTCAGTTCTTTTACGAAACCGCTATACCGCGCTCTCTTAAAAACAGTGGGATAAAGAGGACGCTTCGTTCTCAGCGGGGATTTTTCTTCAACTTCCCGGTCATAAAGGTCTTAAAAAGATGCCCGTTATACCCTGATTGCGAAATGCACTTGCAAAACGATATGCAGAAAGCGAAGTACAACTTCATGAAGTGTCCGATCACTTCTGGCTTCCCGGAAGAAAGAAAGTTCTTCCGGATGTTCTCGATAATCTGGTCGAAAAAGGAACGATTGTACCGCTTTTTGAGGAGTATTATACCCTCAGAAAAAAATTTTTGCCTCCTTGAAAGACTTTTCTTTGCAGAAGATGAGGAGGACGGGAAATCACTATCGATGCACTTCGCGAGGAATTCGGCATTTCCAGAAAGAATGCGAAGCTTTTTTAAAAGCGATGGACAGACTGGAACTGACGAAAGACAGAGGATTCGAGAGTGCACGCTCTGCTCCTTGACGATTTCCACGTTCGGTTATACAATACTGTGCATTAATCGTTGGAAAAATAGAGGGTGAACAATGGCAAGATATAATCATGCGCAAATCGAAAAGAAAAATGGCAGGGAATTTTGGGAGAAGAATCCATCAATAAAAAGGACGATAAAAAAAGAGAAATATTATTGTCTGGATATGTTTCCCTATCCTTCCGGAGGCAGGACTTCATGTAGGGGCACTGGAGAGGATATGTTATTTCGGATGCCTGGGCAAGATACCAGATTATCAAAGGAAAAGTATGTCATCCATCCCATGGGATGGGACGCCTTTGGTCTACCTGCTGAGAATTATGCGATCAAGATGGGTATTCACCCCTCTATCACGACGAAAAAAAATGTAGAGAATATTAAGAAGCAGTTACAGCAGATTAATGCCATCTATGACTGGGATATGGAGATTAACACAACAAATCCGAAGTTCTATAAGTGGACACAGTGGATTTTTGTGAAAATGTTTCGAAAAAAAGGACTCGCGTATGAGAAAAGAGTTCCTATTAACTGGTGCCCCAGCTGTAAAACCGGATTGGCAAATGAAGAAGTGGTCGATGGAAAGTGTGAGCGCTGCGGTACGGCGGTGACCAAGAAGAATCTGAGACAGTGGATGCTGAAGATTACGGCTTATGCAGATCGCCTCTTAGATGATCTCGATACTTTGGATTGGCCGGAAAAGGTCAAGAAGATGCAGTCCGAGTGGATAGGGCGTTCCTATGGTGCGGAGGTAAACTTTAAACTGCAGGACAGCGAGGAGCAAATCACCGTATTTACCACGAGACCGGATACGCTGGAGCAACCTTCCTGGTTCTTGCACTCGGAACATCCTTTGGTACAGAAGATTACCGCTCCTTCCCAAAAAGCGGCAGTGGAAGAGTATATCCAAAAGGCAGCCAATAAATCCAATGTGGAAAGAATGGCGGTGACGGATAAGGATAAGACAGGCGTATTTACGGGAGCCTATGCCGTGAATCCCATGAATGGAGAAAAGGTACCGGTCTGGATTTCCGACTATGTTTTGGCGGATCATGGAACGGGAGCGATCATGTGTGTTCCCGCCCATGACGCGAGAGACTTTGCTTTGCAAAGAAATTTGATCTCCCATCATTCAGGTTATTTCTAAAGACGGAAAAGAAGAGGAACTTACGGAGGCCTATACGGAGGCCAACGGAATTATGATTCACTCCGGGAAGTGGAACGGACAGGAATCGGCTGTATTGAAGAAAGAAGCTCCTCTGGAAATTGAAAAGATGGGCATCGGAAAGAAAACGGTGAGCTATAAGCTTCGTGACTGGGTCTTCTCCAGACAGCGTTATTGGGGAGAGCCGATTCCCCATTGTCCATTGTCCAAAATGCGGCAATGTTGCCGTTCCGGTCGAAGAGCTTCCTCTGAAGCTTCCCGAGGTAAAGAATTATGAACCTACGGGAACGGGCGAATCTCCTCTTGCTTCTATCACGGATTGGGTGAAATTGTACTTGTCCGAAATGTGGCGGTCCGGCGAAAGAGAAACCAATACGATGCCCCAGTGGGCAGGTTCATCCTGGTATTTTATTCGCTATGTGGATCGGGATAATGATAAGGAATTAGTCAGCAGGGAGAAAGCGGATCAGTATCTTCCGGTGGATATGTATATTGGCGGTGTGGAACATGCCGTTCTGCATCTCTTGTATTCCCGCTTTTGGACAAAGTTTTTGTATGACATCGGGGTTGTAGAATTCCAGGAGCCTTTCCTGAAGCTGTTTAATCAGGGAATGATTCTCGGACCGGAAGGAACCAAGATGTCCAAGTCTCTGGGAAATGTGATTTCACCGGATGATCTTGTTCGAGATTATGGTTGTGATGCCCTACGTCTTTACGAGCTTTTTGTAGGTCCGCCCGAACTGGATGCGGCATGGGATGCAAGAGGCATTGACGGAGTGTATCGTTTTATGAACCGTTTTTATGCTCTTGTTCTGGATTCCAAAGAGAAAACTGTAGAAGAAACAAAAGAGATGGTTCGCCTGCGCCATAATTTGGTCCATGATATTGAAGAACGTTTTGAAAGCTTTCAATTTAAATACCGTCGTTTCCGGCTTTATGGAGTACAATAATGCCATGTTGGATATCGCGAAGAAAAGCGGCGGAATGGATTTGAAAACCTTACAGACATTCTCGATTCTTCTTGGCTCCGTTTGCACCGCATCTTGCCGAGGAATGCTATCATTTGACAGGAGGTGAAGCTTCTGTTTTTGCAGCATCCTGGCCCGCTTATGATGATAAAGAAAGAGAAGCGGATGAGATAAAGGTTCCGGTACAGATTAACGGGAAGGTGAAGATTATTCTGGAGTACCGAAGGATATTGCGAAAGAAGAGATTCTCGAAAAGGCAAGTAGCGCACTTTGGGAGAGGCTTAGCGGTACCATTCTGAAAGAAGTGATGTTCCCGCGAAGATTGTGAATTTTGTAGTAAAAGCGTAATATTTTTCTTACAATTTTCAGCGGACGTATAGAAATATTTTAGGAAGTTTTTTCACACAAAAAAAAATTGTATGGTATGATAAAGAACGTTGTTTTAGTATGATAAACAGCGTTCTTTTTCAATGAAACCATAGATGAAGAATAATTTGTAGCTTTTTCAATAGGAGCGGATGGTTTATCGCTCTTTCATGTATAGTAGAGAAAATCAGAGGGATTGTATGTTGGCAAATCAAAGAAGCTTGTCAAGAACGGTCAGTAGAGCACAGGGAAGTTCTCGCAGCAGATCCTCTTCCCGCTCTTATAGTGATAATAACAGTAGAACAGTAAGATCAGGCGGATCCGGGAAGCGGCCGAATCAGAAATCTCCGCTACCGTTTATTGCCTTTATCCGTTCTTGCCCTTGTCGTTTTAGGGGAAGCATTTATGCGATGTCCCGCTTTTCTTCGCAAAGCAAGGCTGAAGAAACGACAAAGGTGCAGGAAACCATGAATCCGAATGCGATTCAGAAGGATTTATATTTGGATTATTCCGCCTTTAAGAAGGATGCCGAACTTCTCAACATGAAAGGGATGACGGAGGAGGACGTTGAAGATTTCTTAAAGAAGTCTTATCAGTGGAATATTGTCATCAAGAACGCGAACCCGAATATACAGTATTTTACGATGCGGAGTTTCCGGAAAATAAATGAAGACGAGAAGAGTGCCGACGGAGTCGATGATCAGGGAACCGAAGAGATTGTGAAAGTGGCAAACAGTCTTTCTGATGTGCATATTCGTCCGGAAAAGACGGAATACGCTCTTCCTGACTTGATGGAAGACAGTATCCATAATTTTGTTGAGCAGCTTTTTGCAAACTATAAGGATAATCAGGCGAAAGAAAGCAGCACGGAAGAGAGTTCAACAGAAAAAGGCAAAGAAGAAAAAGAAAAAGAGGAAAGCAGTACGGAGACATCATCCGCTGCACCTGTAGCGGACTATGTTTTACAACTGCCCGATTTTTCGGATAAAGTAAACAATTATGTTTCTCAGCTTGCCATTGTGTGGAAGATGGCTCCGCAAAACGGAGATATTACAAAGTATAACAAGTCCACCGGTGAATTTGAGTTTGGCGGAACGAAAGACGGTTATACGGGTACAATGCTTCCGAGACTGCAGCGAAAGTCATGGAACTGATTCAGAATAAGAGTTTCAGCGGAGAAGTGGAAACGGTCGGTACAGAGGTGCCCGCATCGGTAGATTCCATTAAGGATAAGTATAAAATCATTTCTACCTTTACGACAAAGACCACTTCCAATCCGCTTCGAAATACAAATGTTCGGCTTGCTGCAGAAGCACTGAACGGAACGGTTCTGAAACCCGGAGAAGAGTTCTCCTTCAACACAGTGGTTGGACAGCGTACTCCGGAGAAAAGGGGTATAAAGTCGAGCAGCTGCCTATAATCAGGGAGAAGTTGTAGAAGAAGTCGGCGGAGGGTATGTCAGATTTCCTCCACACTTTACAATACTGTTTTTCGTGCGGGACTTACGACGACATACAGAAGATCCCATACTTTTGCCCCGACCTATGTTACGCCGGGAATGGATGCTACGGTTTCCTGGCCGGGACCGGACTATAAGTTTGTAAACAATTCCAAGCATGCCATCGGTATCAAGGCATGGTATTCCAACCAGACCGCCACAGTGCAGATTTACGGTATTCCCGTTCTTCCGGACGGTGTAAAGTGGGATTTGGTTTCCGAGAAGATCAAAGACTTACCTATGCCTGCCGTGCAGGTTATCACACCGGCTGAAGGGAAGGAGAGCAGCGGCTCGACGGGATCCGAGTGGCAGGCCTATAAGATTGTGACCAAAGACGGGAAAACGGAGAAGGTAAAAGACCACAGTGTGACCTATAAAGGGCATACCCGAAAAATATGCGGACGGAGCGGTTCCGCAGACTTCCGCATCGGAGAGTGCCAGCGTGTCTGATTCGAAGCCGCAGGAGACCAAACCAACTGAGGGAAAAAAACGCAGGAGACGAAGCAAAAATAAGCCTGAGCCTTCGGAAACCAATAACGGAAACAGCACTTCCGGTGGAGATGCGGTTATTTCAGACGGACCCGGAGCCAACTAAGTCCTGTTTCCTTATAGAAGAGAAACTGAACGCGCAGTGTTATAAAGCACAGAACGATAATGATGAGGACAAAAGAAGGGACGTCCCGTCTTATCTTCTGTGTTTTTTTATTGTGTATTCGATGCATTTTTTTCTTGCCTTTTTCCATCCTTTTTTGAGGAGATTGGACTCTTCGTGTATTTCTTCATTGTGAAAATTTTGTTTTTTGTACTTATTGAGGAACGGGCGCGAAATCCATTGCTTTTCAAAATAGTTTGTTATACTATTTTTCCGGTATAAGAGGTCTGAACAGGACTTTTTCAATATTTTCATTTTTTCAGGAGGGTAATTATGGCAAGAAAAATGAAGACTATGGATGGAAACCAGGCAGCGGCACACGCTTCCTATGCGTTTTCTGAAGTAGCGGCAATCTTCCCGATTACGCCGTCATCCGTTATGCCGGAGCATATCGATGAATGGGCAACAGAGGGAAGACAGAACATTCTAGGTGAGCCGGTACAGGTAACGGAGATGCAGTCCGAAGCCGGTGCTGCTGGAGCTGTGCACGGTGCACTGGCTGCCGGCGCTTTAACCACAACTTTTACGGCATCCCAGGGTCTGCTTCTTATGATTCCGGATATTTATAAGATTGCCGGAGAGCAGCTTCCCGGTGTATTTGACGTTTCTGCAAGAGCGGTAGCAACGCATGCACTTTCCATTTTCGGAGATCACTCCGACGTTATGGCATGCCGTCAGACCGGTGCCGCACTTCTTTGCGAATCTTCCGTACAGGAAGTAATGGACTTGACTCCGGTAGCCCATCTTGCGGCTTTGAAGGGAAAGATTCCTTTCATCAATTTCTTCGACGGATTCCGTACTTCTCATGAAATTCAGAAGATTGAGGAGTGGGATTATGAAGACTTAAAGGATATGGTAGATTGGGAGTATGTCGATGCTTTCCGTAAGAATGCATTGAATCCGAACCGTCCCGTAGAGCGCGGTTCCGCCCAGAACCCGGATATCTTCTTCCAGGCAAGAGAAGCTTCCAACCCTTATTATGATGCACTTCCGGCTATTGTGCAGGAGTATATGGATAAGGTAAACAAGAAGCTCGGTACCGATTATGCTTTATTTAACTACTACGGTGCGAAAGATGCAGAGCATATCATCGTAGCAATGGGTTCTGTAAATGAAACGATTGAAGAGACGATTGATTATCTTTCCGAGAAGACCGGCGCAAAGCTTGGTTTAATTAAGGTAAGACTCTACAGACCGTTTGCAACCGATGCTTTCTTAAAGGCGATTCCGAAGACGGTAAAGACCATTTCCGTTTTAGATCGTACGAAGGAGCCTGGATCAATCGGTGAGCCGCTGTATCTTGATGTTGTTGCTGCTCTTTCCGACAGTGCCTTCAAGAATGTTACCGTTCTTTCCGGTCGTTACGGCCTGGGTTCCAAGGATACAACTCCGGCACAGATTGTGGCTGTTTACAACAACAAAGATAAGAAGAGATTCACGATCGGTATCAACGATGATGTTACGCATCTTTCTCTTCAGGAAGGTCCGGCAATTGTGACGACACCCGGCCGGTACGGTAAACTGTAAGTTCTGGGGTCTCGGTGCAGACGGAACGGTCGGCGCAAACAAAAACCCATCAAGATTATTGGTGATAATACGGATAAGTATGCGCAGGCTTACTTTGACTATGACTCCAAGAAGTCCGGCGGTGTAACGATGTCTCACCTCCGTTTTGGTGACAAGCCGATTAAGTCTACTTATCTTATCAAGAGAGCAAACTTTGTTGCCTGCCACAATCCTGCCTACATGACGAAGTTCAATATGGTACAGGAGCTCGTTGATGGCGGAACCTTCCTTTTGAACTGTACATGGCCCAAGGATGAAGTAGAAAAGCATATTCCCGGCCAGGTGAAGAAGTACATGGCTGAGCACAATATCAAGTTCTACATCATTAACGGTGTGAAAATCGGTATTGAGACCGGTATGGGTCCGACTCGTATTAACACGATTCTCCAGTCCGCATTCTTTACTTTTTAACCGGTATCATTCCGAAGGAGCAGGCTAACAAGCTCATGAAAGATGCCGCACAGAAGACTTACGGACGGAAGGGTGAAGATGTCGTTAAGAAGAACTGGGCTGCAATCGATGCCGGTGCCAATGCTTTCGAAGAAGTGGAAGTAAAGAAGGAATGGGCAAATTGTGCGGATGAAGGTCTTGAGTTTAAGACTAAAACAGCAGGAAGAGCCGATGCTCTCGATTTTGTAAACAACATTCAGAATTATGTTTCCGCACAGGAAGGAAATAATCTTCCGGTATCCGCTTTCCAGAGCTACGTGGACGGTTCCACTCCTGTCGGGTACGGCTGCTTATGAGAAGCGCGGTATTGCGGTAAATGTTCCGGTATGGAATCCGGATAACTGTATTCAGTGTAATTTCTGTTCCTATGTCTGCCCGCATGCGGCAATTCGTCCGTTTGCTTTCACAGAGGAAGAAGCGGAGAAGGCACCGAGCGGAAATCAGACTAAGCCGATGACCGCTATGGCAAACTATAAGTTTGGCATCAAAGTTTCCGTATTGGATTGCGTAGGTTGCGGTTCTTGTGCAAATGTCTGCCCGGGAATGAAGGGCGAGAAAGCCCTTGTGATGTCTCCGAGAGAGGATCACGAGGATGCACAGAAGTACTTCGATTATGCAGTGACTCTTCCGGAGAAGGAAGAAGTAATTGCGAAGTTCAAAGAAACTACCGTGAAAGGTTCTCAGTTTAAGAAGCCGCTCTTCGAGTTCTCCGGTGCTTGTCCGGGTTGTGGAGAGACGCCGTATGCAAAGCTTATTACACAGCTTTTCGGAGAGAGAATGTACATCAGTAATGCTACCGGATGTTCTTCTATCTGGGGTAACTCTTCTCCCTCTACACCGTATACGGTAAATGCCAAGGGTCAGGGACCGGCATGGGATAATTCTCTTTTCGAAGATAATGCAGAGTTTGGTTACGGTATGCTTCTTGCACAGAACGCTATCCGTGATCGTTTGAAGAAGCAGGTTGAGAGACTGGCTGAAGAAAGTAAGGACAGCGCAGTGGTTGAAGCTGCCAAGGAGTATTTGGATACCTTTGCTGTCGGTGCAACGAACGGTACCGCTACAGAAAAGCTTCTTGTCGCTTTGGAAGGAAAGACCGATGCAATTGCAAAGGATCTTCTGAAGAACAAAGATTTCTTAGGAAAGAAGAGCCAGTGGATCTTCGGTGGAGACGGTTGGGCTTACGATATCGGATTCGGCGGACTGGATCATGTTCTGGCTTCCGGTAAAGATATCAATGTTATGGTATTTGATACCGAGGTTTACTCCAACACAGGCGGACAGTCCTCCAAGGCCACTCCTACCGGTGCAGTAGCACAGTTTGCTGCCGGCGGAAAGGATACAAAGAAGAAGGATCTTGCAGGGATTGCGATGTCCTATGGTTATGTCTATGTTGCACACATTGCGATGGGTGCGGATATGGCACAGACTGTTAAGGCTATTTCCGAGGCGGAGGCTTATCCGGGACCGTCTCTTATCATTGCTTACTCACCATGTATCAACCATGGTATCAAGAAGGGAATGGCAAAGGCACAGACTGAAGAGAAGCTTGCCGTAGAATCCGGATACTGGAACAACTTCCGTTTCAACCCGCTTGGCGGAGATAAGAAGTTCAGTCTCGATTCGAAAGAGCCGAAGTTCGAAGGATATCAGGAGTTCTTGCAGGGCGAGGTTCGTTACCTTTCTCTTGCACTGAAGAATCCGGAAAGAGCAAAGGCTTTGGATGAGATGAACGAGAAGGAAGCAAAAGAAAGATATGAGAAGTTGAAGAGACTGGTTGATCTTTACAACAACTAATTCTTCCTGCTTTGAAAAAGAGTTGCAGCTTTGCTTGCAACTCTTTTTCTTTTTCTATTATGATTCTGAAAAGCTATTTTATGGAAGAGAATGCGCAGAAAGGATAAAGCGTGTGACATCTTCCTTTTTTAATGGTAAAATGAAGCCATTTCGAGGATAGATAGGGGGAGAGTCGTGAGAAAAGCCGTTGTTGCTGTGGTAGGACGTCCTAATGTCGGGAAATCCACCCTTTTTAATGCGATTGCCGGAAAACAGATTTCCATAGTGCAGGATACGCCGGGGGTAACGAGAGATCGAATCTATGCGGAAGCGTCCTGGTTGACATATCATTTTACCTTGGTCGATACCGGCGGAATCGAACCGGTATCCGATAACCTGATTTTGAAGGAGATGCGTGCGCAGGCGGAACTTGCGATTGAGACTGCGGATGTCATTCTTTTTGTTACGGATGTACGTACCGGGGTTGTGGATGCGGACTATGAAGTTGCCGAGATGCTCAGAAAATCAAAGAAACCGATTGTGCTCTGTGTCAACAAAGTAGACAGTGTAAAGAAATTCGGTAATGATGTGTATGAGTTTTATGCGCTTGGTCTCGGGGAACCCTTCCCGGTTTCTTCTGCAAACCAGATGGGAATAGGAGATCTCTTAGAAGAAGTAGTAAAACATTTTCCCAGTGAAGGAGAAGAGGAAGAAGAGGATGACCGTTTAAAGATTGCTCTGATTGGGAAGCCGAATGTGGGAAAGAGCTCTTTAATCAACCGCCTTTTTAGGGGAAAAAAGAGTCATTGTTTCGGATATTGCCGGAACAACAAGGGACGCAATTGATACGGAGATTCAGTATAAGGGAAAGTCCTATGTCTTTATTGATACGGCGGGATTGAGAAGGAAAGGAAGAGTAACGGAGGATATCGAGCGTTATTCCGTGATTCGAACTGTTTCAGCGGTAGATCGGGCGGATATCTGTGTTGTTCTCTTAGATGCGACAGAAGGAATCACCGATGGCGATACTCGTATTGCAGGCATTGCGCATGAATCCGGAAAAGGGGTGATTATCGCTGTAAACAAGTGGGATTTGATTGAGAAAAATGATAAAACCATGCAGGAATTCACGAAAAAACTTCGTGAAAAGTTTTCGTATATGGACTATGCCGAGATTCTTTTTATTTCTGCGGAAACGGGACAGCGTACGGAACGAATCTTTGAGCTGGTCGACCGAATTCATGAGAATCAGGTTTTACGGATTAAAACCGGTGTCTTAAATGAGATTTTGGCACGGGCAACCGCAATGAAGCAACCGCCTTCCGATAAAGGAAGAAGATTAAAACTGTTTTATATTACGCAGGCTTCGGTTTCTCCTCCGACTTTTGTTCTTTTTGTAAATGATCGCGAATTGATGCATTTTTCTTATACAAGATATATTGAGAATCAGATTCGGGAAAAACTTCGGTTTTGCGGAACACCGATTCGTTTCATTATTAGAGAGAGAGGAAGAAAAACTAAGATGTCCGTGCAGGAAAGTATCATTGCGCTCATCGTCGGCTATCTCTTCGGTAATATTCCGAACGGCTATCTCTATGCGAAAGCGCATGGAATCGATATCTTTAAAGAGGGATCCGGGAATCCGGGCAGTACCAATGTCCTTCGCACTCTGGGAAAGCGGGCAGGGATTACTGTGCTTTTGATGGATATTGCAAAGTGTGTTGTCCCCATCTTTTTTATGGTGCTGTTCTTTAAGCCGGGGAATGAGGATCAAAAAACGCTTCTCATGATGGTAACGGGCCTCGGTGCTATCCTGGGTCACAATTTTCCTTTTCTTTCTAAAGTAAAGGGAGGGAAAGGCGTTGCGTGTACCGGCGCCTTGCTCCTCGTGCTCGCCCCTCTCTATACCGTCTTTCTTTTGCTGTTCTTTATCGTGATTGTTATCCTTACCGGATATGTCAGCTTAGGTTCTATGCTTGCGGTGACGGCGTTTTTCTTTTCCGTTCTTCTTTTTGGAAAGAGCGGCATGCTCTTTCCTTTCAGCTCCGCAATTTATCTTCCCATGTGCATACTCAGTTTTATTCTCGCGGCGCTCTTGATTTTCCAGCATCGGGGAAATATAAAGAGGCTATTAAACGGAACGGAAAACCGCTTTGGAAAGAAGAAATAGCGGTTTCCAAAACGATATTGTTCCTTTATTTTCCGTTCAAAGAAGAGTAGGAATCTTGTTTGGAAAGGAGTTGCTATGAAAATCACTGTTCTGGGCGCCGGAAGCTGGGGAACCGCGTTGGCATATGACTGCAGAGAAGAATGGACATTTCGTTTCCCTTTGGACACATGACAGCGAGGAAGCGAAAACGATGGAAGAAAGCAGAAAGTGTAAGAATCTTCCTGAAATCCGCATTCCGGATTCCATACGCATTCTATCTTCCTTGGAAGAAGCGGTAAAGGGTGCGGAACTGCTCCTCTTTGCCATTCCTTCCATTTACACCAGAGAAATGGCATTGCGAGTGAAGCCTTACGCAGGAAAAGAGCAGATTTTAGTGACCGTATCAAAGGGAATTGAAGAAAAAACACTGCTTACCATGAGCGAGATATTGGAGGAGGTTTTCCCGGAGAATCGTGTGGCGGTTCTCTCCGGTCCTTCCCACGCAGAAGAAGTTTCCCGTTTTATACCGACAACCATTGTCTGTGCTTCGAAAGAGGAAGAGACGGCAAAAATCATCCAAAAATGCATTCTTGTCCGATAGTTTTCGTGTTTATACGAATAAAGATATTCGGGGAGTGGAGATTGGTGCCGCTTTAAAGAATGTCATCGCGCTTGCGGCGGGAATCGCGGATGGCCTGGGGTATGGAGATAATACGATGGCCGCTCTGATCACCAGAGGGATTGCCGAGATTTCCCGTCTGGGTATAGCAATGGGTTGTCACAGAGAGACCTTTGCAGGACTTTCCGGAATCGGAGACCTCATTGTAACCTGCGTTTCAAAACACTCCCGTAACAGAAGAGCCGGCATCCTGATCGGTAAGGGAGAGCGTTATGAAGACGCGATGAAAGAGGTTGGACAGGTGGTAGAGGGGGTTTATGCGGCGAAAGCGGCAAAAGCGCTTGGAGAAAAATACAGGGTGGAACTTCCTATCGTAAAAGAGGTGAATGCAATTCTTTTCGAGGGGAAAGAGCCTAGGGATGCGGTGTCGGAATTAATGCTTCGGGATCGGCGCAGTGAGAATCCGGCAGTTGCTTTTTAGAGAAAAATCATAATAGATATTACTTGAGGTTATATCGAAATTAACTTTCCATAAATATTGTTATGAAAAGAATTGACAAGGCTATAAGTCTTCCCTATAATACGGAAAGATTTTTAATGTTAAGAGAATCAGGGAGGGAAACAATGAAAAGACAAATCAGTTTTTGCTCTGGCTGCTTTAATGGCTCTTTCTTTAGCGGCTTGTGGCGGAAGTAAAGAAAACAGCAGTAAAGGAAGTACTGCAGCACAGGGGTAGTGAAGGACAGAAAGCGGATGCAAGCGGGAAAAGAAATGGAAGATCGGATCTCAGGGACCTTGACGGGAGGTGCTGCCGTTTACGGCAAATGCCGTAGTGAACGGTGCGGAGATTGCCATTGAAGAGATTAATGCCAATGGCGGTATCAACGGGTATCAGATTGAGTATAAGAAGGCGGATGACGAGCATGACCAAGAGAAAGCGGTCAATGCATATAACAGCTTAAAAGACTGGGGAATGCAGTTCCTGGTAGGACCGACAACCAGTGCCCCGGCAATTGCCGTAGGTACGGAGTCCGAGGCGGATAACCTCTTCATGATTTCTCCGTCCGGTTCCGCTCTGGAAGTGACTGCGCCGAAGAATGTATTCCGTGTATGTTTCTCCGATCCGGCACAGGGAGCCAAGTCCGCAGAGTATATCGGTTCTCATAAGTTAGGAACGAAGATTGGTATCATCTATGATTCTTCTGATGTATATTCTACCGGTATCCACGATTCCTTTAAGGAAGCTGCTCCGAAGCAGGGTCTGGACATTGTTGCGGATGAGCAGTTCACTGCGGATTCCAATAAGGACTTCTCTACACAGTTACAGAAGATGAAAAGATTCCGGAGCTGACTTGGTTTTCCTTCCGTTCTATTATACGGAAGCTGCTTTTGGTTCTTACGCAGGCTAATACCATGGGATATAAGCCGACATTCTTCGGATGTGACGGCATGGACGGTATTCTGAACGTGGAAAACTTTGATACAAAGCTTGCAGACGGTCTTATGCTTCTGACTCCGTTTGCTGCGGATTCGAAGGACGAGCTTACCGTAAACTTTGTAAAGAAGTACAAAGAGAAGTTCAACGATACGCCGATACAGTTTGCTGCCGATGCGTATGACGCAGTTTATGCAGTGAAGGCTGCCGCAGAGAAGGCAAATGTCACACCGGATATGAGCGTTTCCGATTTGGGAGATGCCATGGAGAAGGCAATGACGGAAATCAGCCTGAACGGTCTTACCGGTTCCAATATGAAGTGGGATGCATCCGGAGATGTAGATAAAGAGCCGAAGGCAGTTGTAATCAAAGATGGAGCGTATGTTTCCGCAGAATAACACTTCCTGTTTCATCTTGCATTTGCAACGATAGGGTTTTTAAAGGAAGAAGGAAGAGGAGCTGTAAAAATACTTTCTACAGCTCCTTTTCTTACGATAAAGGAGATTGTTTGTAATGATGAGTTTTATTTCCTATCTTTTAAGCGGTATTAGTTTAGGATCGGTCTATGCCATTATTGCGCTTGGTTATACCATGGTATATGGAATTGCCAAGATGCTGAACTTTGCCCATGGAGATATCCTGATGGTAGGAGGATACACTGCTTTTATAGCATTGAATCAGATGGGCTTACCTATCCCGATTGCCGTGCTTCTCAGCATGACGGTCTGTACGGCACTTGGTGTTCTGATAGAGAGAGTTGCCTATAAACCGCTACGAAATGCCAATGCCCTTGCCGTTCTGATTACGGCAATCGGCGTTTCTTATCTTCTGCAAAATCTGGCTCTTTTACTCTTTGGGGCAAATCCGAAGAGTTTTACCTCCTTTGTGAAAATTGCGCCTTTAAAACTTGCCGGCGGAAATCTGGTGATTTCCGGAGAAACAATCGTGACCATTCTTGTGGGAGCGCTTGTTGCCGTCTGCCCTCATCAGCTTTATTCAGAAAAACGAAAGGCCGGGACAGGCGATGCTGGCCGTTTCGGAGGACAAAGGAGCGGCGAGCCTGATGGGGGTCAATGTGAATGCAACGATTGCTCTTACCTTTTGCAATCGGTTCCGCCCCTTGCCAGCGTTGCCGGAATATTGCTTTGTTCCGCTTACCCGAGTCTGACGCCGACAACAGGGAGCCATGCCCGGAATTAAAGCCTTTGTTGCTGCGGTTCTCGGAGGAATCGGATCGATTCCCGGGGCATTTATCGGTGGAATATTGCTTGGTATCCTGGAAAAATCTTTCCAAGGCATACATTTCTTCTAAATTGTCTGATGCGATTGTTTTTTTCCGTGCTGATTATTGTTCTCCTGATTAAGCCGACCGGCATTTTGGGAAAAGAAGATTATGGAGAAGGTGTAAGATGAAGAAAAATAGAATGCATTCCTGGAAAGAGCTCTTCTTGAATTATGGCATACTCATTCTCTGCTATTTTATAGTGCAGTTCTTTTTACATTCCGGTTCTGTCTCTTCTTTGATGAAAGGACTTCTGGTTCCCCTTTGCATTTACTCGATTCTGGCTATCAGTCTGAATCTTGTGGTGGGTATCTCCGGGGAACTTTCTTTAGGGCACGCCGGCTTTATGTGTGTAGGCGCTTTCAGTTCCGCGACCTGTTCGATGCTTTTAAAGGGAAGCGGACTCCCGCCGATTCTTTTGTTTGTTATTTCCTTATTGGTCGGTGCCGTAACGGCAGGTTTACTCGGTGTGCTTATCGGGATTCCGGTTCTTCGCCTGAAAGGAGACTATCTGGCTATTGTCACCCTTGCCTTTGGGGAAATCATTAAAAATCTGATTAATGCGTTGTACTTTGGTGTAGATAAGAACGGTTGGCATTTTTCCTTGAAAGACAGTAATGCGATTACTCTCGGTGAGGGAGGAAAGTGGATTATTAAAGGTGCCCAGGGAATTACCGGAACACCGAAGTACAGTACGTTTACCATGGGAATGGTGCTCTTAGTCCTTTCCATGCTCTTTATTCAGCATTTTATCCATTCCAGAACCGGTAGAGCGGTTATGGCAATTCGGGATAACCGTATTGCTGCCGAGAGTATCGGCTTACCCGCAACAAAATTAAAACTTCTTTGTTTCTCTATTTCTGCATCATTTGCAGGAATTGCCGGTGTACTCTACGCACATAACCTGAGCTCTTTACAGGCGCTCCCGAAGAATTTCGGCTACAATCAGTCTATAATGATTCTTGTCTTTGTCGTGATGGGCGGAATGGGAAATATGCGCGGTTCTATTCTTGCCGCAGTGGTACTCACCATTCTTCCGGAACTTCTTCGTTCTCTAAACGATTATCGCATGCTGATTTATGCTGTTGTTTTGATTTTGATGATGCTCTTTACCTCGGCACCCGGATTTATTGCTTTTCGAAAGAGTCTCATACAGAGATTTCGTAAAAAGGAGGTGAATGCATGAATTTGTTAGAGGTGAATGCACTCAGTATTTCCTTCGGCGGTCTGAAAGCTGTGGATAATTTTCATATTTCAGTGAAGAAAAATGAACTTTATGGTTTGATAGGACCCAATGGAGCCGGAAAGACAACGATTTTCAACCTCTTGACCGGTGTATACAAAACCGAATTCCGGGGAGATTCTTCTGCAAGGGAGAAAATCTTGTAGGATTAAGTTGTGTGCATATCAATCAGGCAGGCGTTGCAAGAACCTTCCAAAATATTCGTTTATTCGATAAATTGTCTGTTTTTGGATAATGTGAAAAGCCGGGTTCTTTTCCTCTCATAAGTATAGTTTTCTGGATGGAATCCTCCGTTTGCCGAACTATTTTAAGAAGGAAAAAGAAATGAATGACGAAGCAATGGACCTGCTTTCGGTCTTTCATTTAGAAGATCTTGCCGGAGAGTCGGCAGGAAATCTTCCTTACGGAAAACAGAGAAAGCTTGAAATTGCCAGAGCTTTGTCTACGAAACCGTCCCTCCTTCTTTTGGATGAACCGGCTGCGGGGATGAATCCGAACGAGACGGAAGAGTTGATGGAAACCATTCGCCTGGTACGGGATCGTTTTGATATGACGGTACTTCTTATTGAACACGATATGAAGCTGGTATCCGGGATTTGTGACAGACTCACGGTACTCAATTTCGGACAGGTGCTTTGCGAAGGAGAGACAGGAGAAGTCCTGCATAATGAAAATGTTATTAAAGCCTATTTAGGAGAGTAATATGGGAGAGATTCTGGAAGTTAAAAATTTACATGTGCACTATGGCATGATTCATGCCATTAAAGGAATTTCCTTTCATGTAAAAAAAGGGGAAATCGTAACCCTCATCGGAGCAAACGGTGCAGGGAAAACCAGTACATTGCAGACGATTACCGGCCTTGTTCCCTCTTCTGAAGGGGAGATTCTATATAATGGAAAAAGGATTGAAAAAGTATCCGGTTATAAGCTTGTAGGAATGGGTCTTGCTCATGTTCCGGAGGGGAGAAGGGTCTTTTCCAGTCTTTCCGTTTACCAGAACCTGCTCCTCGGGGCGTATACGAGAAAAGATAAGAAAGAGATAGAAGACAGTTTGGAGATGATTTATACGCATTTCCCGCGCTTGAAGGAACGTCGCAATCAGGTTGCCGGTACACTCTCCGGAGGAGAACAGCAGATGCTTGCCATGGGTAGAGCTTTGATGTCCAAGCCGGAAATGATTCTTCTGGATGAGCCGTCTATGGGATTATCTCCCATTTATGTCAATGAAATCTTTTCTTTGATTCAGATGATTCATGACAGCGGTGTTACTGTCTTATTGGTTGAGCAGAACGCAAACAAAGCGCTCATGATTGCGGATAGAGCGTATGTTTTGGAGACGGGTGTGATTTCTTTGGAAGGAGAAGCCAAAGCGCTGCTTGCGGATCCTAAAGTTCGAGAAGCGTATTTATCGGAGTAAGCGATGAAGAAGAGTCTTGTCCGTTTTTTTATCTTTCTTTTTTTTCTGATTGTCGTGGCTACTTTTTCACTATTTTTTTCTACAAAGAAGGTGGAAGCAAGAACTCATGCAGTATGAAAGTAAGGGCAGTGCAGAGCAGGTGGATAGCAGGAACTCGTCCCTGTAAAAGGAAGAGAAAACAGAGGTGGAAGAACTGGACAGTGCCGCCTTTTTACAGGATGAATATACAAAACTGGAAGAATTAGAGAAGGATAAAAACATGGCAAAAAGGACCTTCCCTGAGAAGGCGTTACGAGAAAAATAGCGTCTCTTTACGATGGAGAATTACAGCGATTGGTTTCGTACTATGGAAAGCTGTTAAAAAGGACGGAAAGGGATAACTTCTTTTGCGGAGCAAAAGCATTTTTCTCGCGGAAAGAAATCGGGAAAGCAAGAAAGAACTTAGTCAGGATAAGACGGGTGTAGAGGAGAATGTGGACTATTTAAAGAAGTATATTGCCTTAACGAAAAGCCGTTGTGCAAGTATATTGGAAAAGATGAATGAGAGGGAATAGTCCCTCTTCTTCTTTTATAAAGCGGTAATTCTTGCACTTCGGAGATAGGTACGATATAATTTCGCATTGAATGAATAGATTTTAGAGGTGAATTTATGGAAAAATATGGCGTAAATGAGTTAAGAAGAATGTTCCTGGAATATTTTAAAGAACAGGGACATCTTATTTTAAAGAGTTTTTCGTTGGTACCGCATAATGACAACAGTTTGCTTTTGATTAATTCAGGTATGGCGCCTTTGAAGCCTTACTTTACCGGACAGGAGATTCCGCCGAGGAGAAGAGTTTCCACCTGTCAGAAATGTATTCGTACCGGAGACATTGAAAAACATCGGTAAAACAGCACGTCACGGTACTTTTTTTGAGATGCTCGGGAATTTCTCCTTCGGAGATTATTTTAAGTCTGAGGCGTTGCACTTTGCCTGGCAGTTTCTTACGGAACGGGTAGGGATACCGAAGGACCGTCTTTATCCGAGTATTTATCTGGACGATGAAGAGGCCTTCCGTGTTTGGACGGAAGAGCTCGGTGTTCCGGCTGAGCGTGTGTACCGTTTTGGAAAAGAAGACAATTTCTGGGAGCATGGTGCCGGTCCCTGCGGTCCCTGCTCGGAGATTTACTACGACCGCGGAGAAAAGTACGGAACAGGACCGGATGATGTGATGGGCGGTGAAGGAGATCGTTTCATTGAGGTATGGAATGTTGTGTTCTCGCAGTTCAACAACGATGGGCACGGCCATTACACGGATCTGATTCAGAAAAATATTGATACCGGTATGGGACTGGAGCGTCTTGCTGTAGTCTGCCAGGACGTTCCTTCTCTCTTTGATGTGGATACCAATAAGGCGATGATGGAAGAGATTGCCGTGCTTTCCCATAAGCATTATCTGGAGAACAAGGAGGATGATGTCTCTTTCCGTATTATTGCAGACCATGTAAAGAGCTGTACCTTTATGGCATCGGACGGGATTATGCCTTCCAATGAGGGACGAGGCTATGTATTCCGAAGACTGCTACGAAGAGCGGCAAGACACGGCAGAATTCTCGGGATTTCCGGTGCATTTTTATCCACTTTATCCAAGAAAGCGATTGAACTTTCCAAGGATGGATACCCGGAGCTTGTCGAGAAACAGGATATGATTCTTCGTGTTATTTCTGAAGAAGAAGAACGTTTCAATAAAACGATTGATAACGGTCTGGCTATTTTACAGACTATGATTCAGGATTTACAAAAGAAGAAGGAGAAGACACTTTCCGGAGAAGATGCCTTCCGCCTTTATGATACCTACGGTTTCCCCCTGGATTTGACAAAAGAGATTTTGCAGGATGCGGAAATGGATCTCGATGAAGAAGCCTTTCATCAGGCGATGAAGGTGCAGAGAGACACTGCCAGAGCGGCAAGAAAAACGACCAATTACATGGGGCGCGATGATATTTACCAGAAACTGGATCCGAGCATTAGCACGGAGTTTGACGGATATGATACGCTGGAAGAAGATGCCACAATAAAAGCACTCGTATTTCTTTCCGATGAGGAAGGAAAAGGCAGTATCTGTGAGAAGGTTACTGCGGGGCAAAAGGCGGCAATCATTACGGATCGGACACCGTTCTACGGGACAATGGGCGGACAGCAGGGAGACCAGGGAGAGATCAGCGGAGACAACGCTCTTTTCCTTGTGGATGAAGCCATTCATCTTCAGGGAGGGAAGATTGCACACCTCGGTGTTGTGGAAGAAGGAGAGTTCTCTGTTTCGGAGAAAGTGCATCTTTCCGTAAACGAAGAAGTACGAAATCTTACGGCAAGAAACCATACGGCAACCCATTTGTTACAGAAAGCTTTTGAAGACGGTTTTAGGATCGCATGTAGAACAGGCAGGAGCATACTATGATGATAAGCGTCTTCGTTTTGACTTTACCCACTTTACAGCGCTCACGAAAGAAGAGCTAAAGAAGGTGGAAGAACTCGTCAATGAAGAAATTGCCAGAGGGGATGACGTTAAGACAGAGGAAATGTCTCTGGAAGAGGCAAAGAAATCCGGTGCAACGGCACTTTTTGGAGAGAAGTACGGGGACCGGGTACGCGTGGTTTCCGTGGGGGATTTTTTTCCGTTGAACTTTGCGGGGGAACCCATGTCAGTCAGTCCGGAAGCATTCAAGGATTTAAGATTCTTTCTGAACAGGGAATTGCTGCCGGGGTTAGAAGAATAGAGGCCTTGACTTCTCGGAATCTCTTTGATTACTTCCAGAAAGAAGAGGATCTCTGAAGGAATTGAGCGGAAAATTAAAGTCCGATCCGGAGCATCTTCTACAGAAGGTGGAAAGTCTTGAGCAGGAGCTGAAAGTCAGTAAGGCAGACCTCGATAAGCTGAAAGAGAAGATAGCGAAAGAGGAGATGGGAGAGCTGAAAGCGGAAACCATAAACGGCTGCTCCGTAATTATCAAAGAGTTACAGGGGGTAGATAGCAACGGTCTTAGAACTTTGGGCGACAGTCTGAAGGATAAGTATGAGAATGCTTTTGTGCTTCTCCTTTCCGTGGTAGACGGAAAACCGCTTCTTATGGCGACAGCGTCTGATGCTGCAGTAAAGAAGGGTGCTCATGCCGGAAAATTAATTAAAGAGGTTGCCGGCGTTCTTGGCGGCGGCGGTGGCGGAAAGCCGCAGATGGCACAGGCGGGCGGAAAAGATGTTTCTTCTATCCCGCAGGCTATGGAGAAAGCAAAGGAACTGATACAGGCACAGTTACAGGGCTGATTCTTATGGAGGAGCTTTATACTCTCTTTTGAAGAAGTTATACGGAGTCTGCACTTTATACCTTGTATCGAACAGGAGATTTTGAATGCATTTTCCCGAAAAGAGAAAAAGATGCAAGAGATAGCCGAAACCGCATATAGCGGAACGGACTATGCTTTTCCTTTATTAAAGAGAAGTCCTTTTACGAGACTTCTGGTAGTTTGTCTATTACTGAAAAAATCAATTTATAGAGTATCAAAAAGTCGGCGCTTCGAGGAGATCATCTGGGACACGTTCCAAGATGTCTCCGTCCGGAGCAATTTAACGTACCTGGCTACAGGAAAGATTGGAATCTCGAAAGAAGAAGTGATTTGGTTCAGTCATATCTTCTCTACTGCCATATTTAAAATCGGAGTATTGCAATATGAAATCACGAAACTGCAATATCCTAAGAAGGGAAGGACGACCCCTATATGGAGCTTTCGAAGGAGGGAAAAGCACTTTAGCGGAAGGATGCGATGTATTAAGCTGCCATATCCGGCATGGAGTAGATTTAAAGGATAGTTCCGTGGAAGCATCGCTTCGGAAAGCGGAAGCCTTTTTTAAGGAGCATTATGCGCATACAAAATTTCGTGCCTTCGTTTGTAGTAGTTGGCTGCTCTATCCCCCTATGCAGGAACTTTTAGGAGAGCAATCCAAAAATCAGACAGTTTGCTTCCCGCTTTTACGATTGTAGCCGCTTGCCCCAATCGTAGACAAGCAATGGAAAGAATCTTTTCTTACGGTTCAAGAAACTTACCGAAAGGAAAAATGGACGAGTTTACAAGTAAGCGCCATGCAAAAATAAAAAGAGTCTTGGCTATGCAATGGGGGTCATTTTGATTTAACTAGCTGGGGGTAGGCTTCTGTGCTAGGGAAAAAATACCGAAATAAACAATGCAGGAATATCAACTCCGTATCCGTGTGTAAGACAGAAATAGAACAGACAGTGCAAGAGAATTTGCAATCTTTCTCCGGCACTGCCTGTTTTTAATTCTTAACGAGTCGAGTATCGCTCGCAAAGCATGTGATATCTCGTTTTTGATGAATAATTTACAACATAACGGTTATCTCATATCGCTTATGTTTAGATTCTGGATATAGTCCATCGCTAACGTTCAGGAGCTGCTTCTTCTATCCTTTTATCTTTTCCCAATTTTTCTTCTTGTGAAGTAAAGAAGAGAAGAGAGGAGGGAGAGTGCAAACAGGGTAGCGTAGAGAATAAGCTGTGCGTGGTCTCCGGTTTCTGTGGAACGAGTATTCTTTTTTTCTCCCGGATCTCTGGATTCTCCCAGAACCTCCGGTTGATGCTCCTCTCCGCATTTTTCTTCAGGAACGGGAGTGGGTCTGTTTTCACCCAGAACCCCCGGTGTCAAGGGCGTCGGTGTGCCCGGTGTTCCCGGAGTGGGAGTGCTTGGTGTGCCCGGAGTCGGTCGGGGAGAGGGGCTTGGAGAAGGACCGGGATTCGGAGACGGGTTCGGCGGCGTTGTATCTTTTGTATTGGTCACCAGATAACCGTTTGTCGCATCTCCGCTAATCAGGGAAGTATAGCCGTTAATCGCCGTTTCCTTTACTTCGTAGTGAATGACATGTCCATCTTCTGCATCAAATTTAGGAAGATTTGTAAAGCTATGTTTCCAATCCTCTGCCGCAGTAATCGTGGCTTTATCTTTCACCGTGCCGTCGGCAAGAAGACTGATTTCCACCTGATTGGTAGGATCTCCGTTCCATTTCTTTTCTACTTGCACCGTTGTTTCCGGAATATTTGTCAGTGTATACCCGCTATTTTGGTTTCCGCTCAGCTGAACGGCATACCCTTCGATGCTTTGCTCCTTTTATCGTATAGCGATAGAGCTTTCCGTTTTCATCTCTCTTGGGAAGATTTTGGAAGTGCAGTTCCCAGTTGCCATTTACATCCCACATGATTCCTGTACCGATTAAAGTAGGATTATCCGAATCCTCCTCGGCCTTTCGGTAGAGCTCAACCGTAATGTTTCTCGGGCGATTAGCCGCATCATCATACTTCCAGAGCTTCGTGACCTTAATGTTCGTTATTTCCTTCTGTCCGGCAACGAGTCCGCCGTTGGAACCGATTCCCGCCACCGCGCGTGGAAGATTTGTTTCCTTTAATGATGACCTTGGCAAGACTTTCCGCCTGCGCATCCTCTGTTACATCGGTGTGAAATTGCATTGACTGAAATATAGAGCCGTCCAATACGCCCGTTAACTTAGGCAGAGGAACTTCGTTGTTGGTGTTATCCTTCCAGTGATATGGAGTGCCTCCGAGCATTACAGGGGAAATCGAGTACGGCGGGAATCCGTTGTGTGCCCCGTACCCGAAGATGCCCGATTCAATATCGATATCCTGTCCTGCTTCTGCTCGATTTCCATAAATGGCAATCCCGTCTTTTTCAAAGATATTCGTCGTAGATACCGGGCAGGACGCATAACCGCCACCGGCAATGAGTGCTTCGTTATCCGTAATTAAGGCATTCTTCAGGTTTAAGATCCCCTGCAAACTCTGGCTTAAGCCGTTGACATAGATACCGCCGCCACCGAACATCTTATTGCTTGCACCGTATCCTGTCATTTCATTGTCCAGAATTTCTCCTGCACTGATGTTTGCCATATTGGATCCGTCTTTATCCCGTTTTTCGTTATCGGTTTGAATGAAAATACCTCCACCGGCGGATCCGGCAGTATTTTCCTTAATCACTCCGCCGGTCATATTCAGAATACATCTCAATCCGCCATACGGTTCATAGGAACCGAGAGAGATTCCGCCACCGCATTCTGCTGCACTGTTTCCGCTTATTACGGCATCTCCGCTTAAGTTAATCGTAGAAGACATATAGGTGCAGATTCCGCCGCCAGCCTCACAATTGGTAAGAGCATATTTGCTGCGATCGATATAAGCCTTGTTGTTTTCAATCAAACCGCCGGACAGGTTCAGAACGGTATTCCGTCCCAGATAGATTCCGCCTCCCTGGTGAGCGCTGTTGTTTCGGATGATGCCGCCCGTCATATTGATGGTTCGTTTATGATCCTGATCACGATCTGTATAGATTGCACCGCCATAGGCATACCAGTTATCCAGATCAAGGACGATATTGTTCTCCAGAACGGTTCCTTCCGTCACATTCAAATCTCCATCCACGAGAAGTATGGATTTTAAAGTGAGTCGGTCATTCAACCCGCCACCGTCGACCGTGATGTCCTTCAGTGTTGCTGTCTTCCCCTTCTTTACCTGTAGCAGATAGTCACGAAAACCGGGGTTTCGCATCAAAACGGCATTTGTTCCGTCGAGGCTGATGTCGCCGGAGATTGCTACAGTACCGTTAATATAGATCGTTTGTATGTTCGGGTCCGCTTCCGCGAGTTCTTTGGCTTTTTCAAAGGACTTTACTGCCGTTCCTTCCGTTAAGCCGTCCTGCTCATCATCACCATGTTCGCCGTCGAGGTAAACTGCTCCGTTCTCGGCATACACAAGGTGAAGAGAGGAGGGGAGAATTCTTGAGGAAAGAGCGCAAGCAAAAAGAAAGCTGAAGATGGTGAAGACCATCGTACGAGCCCATTTCCAGGAGAATCCGGTAGGGTGATTTTCCATTGAGGTACCTCCATGTAATATATTTACAATATATTGAAATTATAAATGAATCATAACATATCTATAAAAGATTACAATCAGGAATACAATAAAATAAATTGTTTTAATTAAATAATAAAATCAATGCAATTTTTATTTATTTTTAAAAATTAATTCTTCAATAGAAAAATAACACAATGAGGTGAGATTTCGATTTGAAGAACGGCACGGCAAAAACCAGGGAAGACGATGCGAAAAACATTTGACTTCAGGACGGGTTTTGCTATAATAAAGCTTAGTTTGTGCCCGAAGGAGGTTTGGGAGTTCGCATGTCAAGTGTAATCGTTAAAGAGAACGAGTCTTTAGACAGTGCATTACGCAGATTCAAGAGAAACTGTGCTAAGGCAGGCATTCAGCAGGAGATTCGTAAGAGAGAGCATTACGAGAAGCCGTCCGTAAGACGTAAGAAGAAGTCTGAAGCGGCTAGAAAGCGTAAAGTTCAATTAATTTCATGCGAGGCTGTGGGTCTCGTTTATAGCGTAGAAGTAGCCCTCGATTCGTATAGGAATTGGGGCTATTTCCTCCGAGCGATTTTAAAAGGGAGTAAGATGGCGGAAAAAGAATTGATATTGGATATCCCCTGGAACATGAAAATGAATATTCTCGAGAGATGGACAAGTATTTACGAAAGTTGCAGAGGCAGTTTTCCGTTCAGGTTGTAGATCGGGACGGATTACTGAAGATTGTAGGGGAAGAGGAAAATGCGGAAAAGACGAAAGAAGTTCTTCTTTCTTTTTAAAGTTATCGGAAAAAGGAACGCACATCTCCGAGCAAAATGTGATTATGCCATATCCTTAACGGTGAAGGAAGGAAAAGCGGATCAGCTTCTTTCTCTGGAAGAGGATTTTGTTGCACGAACAGCTCTCGGAAAGCCGGTTCGTCCGAAGACGCTCGGACAGAAGTCCTATGTGGATAAGATCCGTAAGAATATGATTACTTTTCGGTGTAGGGTCCTGCCGGAACAGGGAAAACTTATCTCGCGATGGCGATGGCGATATCCGCCTTTCGAGAAGAGGAGGTATCCCGGATTATTCTGACGAGACCCGCCATTGAAGCGGGAGAAAAACTAGGCTTTCTTCCCGGAGATTTGCAGTCCAAGGTTGACCCCTATTTACGACCGCTTTACGATGCATTATATAATATCATGGGTCCGGAGCAGTATTTGGCCAATGCGGAAAAAGGCTTAATCGAAGTGGCCCCGCTTGCTTATATGCGCGGCAGGACGCTGGACAATGCCTATATTATTCTGGATGAGGCACAGAATACGACTCCTGCACAGATGAAGATGTTTCTGACAAGAATCGGTTTCGGTTCGAAGGTTATTGTGACCGGAGACCTTACGCAGAAGGACTTGGAAGAAGGAAAACGTTCCGGTCTGGAAGATGCCATGTATATCTTAAAGAATGTAGAAGGAATTGCTTTCTCCGAGCTCACGAGCGAAGATGTCGTAAGACATCCTCTGGTACAACGCATTGTGAACGCGTACGAGAAGGAGGAAGAGAGAAAGAAGAGGGTGCATCATGCAAATCGACCTGGAGTGGGAAGTAAAGGGAGAAACAGAAATTCCGTATAAAAAGATAGCGGAAGAAATCATCGAAGAGGCGGTGGAGTATCTGCATTGTCCCTATGATATTTCTGTTTCCGTTCTTTTTATCGAGGATGCAGAAATGCACCGCATTAATCTGGAGAACAGAGGCATCGATAAATCAACGGATGTCCTTTCTTTCCCTCTACTCAATTTGGATGCCCCTGCTCATTTTACGGAGGAAATGGAGAAAGATCCGGGGAACTTTGATCCGGATAGCGGAGAACTGCTTCTTGGGGACATCATCATTAACTGGGACAGAGTTCTGTCGCAGGCGAGGGAGTATGGGCACAGCCCGGAGAGAGAGCTAGCCTTTCTCATCGCGCATTCCATGCTTCATCTTTTTTCCTTTGATCACATGGAAGAGGAGGAGCGGAAGCAGATGGAAGAGAAACAAGAGGATATTTTGCAAAATAGAGGATACAGGAGATGAGGGAAGGAAGAAACGTTTTCTTCAAAGAGGAGAGACATCGTAACAATTTTGTGCTGCAAGGTTCGCTTCTCGCAGTAGCGGGAATTCTGGTGCGCATCATCAGGGATGGTTTATCGTATCCCGCTGACGGCGATTATTTCCGATGAAGGAAAATGGATATTACACTTCCGCCTTCTCCATTTATACTTTACTGCTTATCTTATCCAGTTATTCTATGCCGACAGCGATATCCAAGTTGATTTCCCAAAATTTGGCAAAGAAGAAATACCGCAATACGGAGCGCGTCATTCGAGTATCCTTTCTCTATTCCTCTCTTATGGGCGCGGTGATGGCAGGAATTCTCTTTTTCGGGGCGGACAGCATTGCGGAGCTCATGAAGAAGCCTTATGCGGCTTTTGCCCTCCGTGCCCTTGCACCCACCGTATGGATTATGGCGTATTTGGGACTCCTTCGCGGCTATTTTCAAGGTATGGGAAATATGATTCCGACGGCAATTTCTCAGATTCTGGAGCAGATTGCCAACGCCATTGTTTCCGTACTGATGGCGTACATCTTATTTGCGAAGGGAAAGCAAGCGGATCTTCTGTATAAAAGCAGCGAATTTTCTTATGCCTACGGGGCAATGGGCGGGGCAATCGGAACCGGTGCGGGGAGCGGGGCTTGCTTTGCTCTTTATGTTTGTCCTTTTTCGCTATCAGATTCCCTCTTTGCGGAGAAAAGGGAAAACAGACCGGAGTCTCACGGACAGTTATGAGCACTCTGCCATGCTTCTTCTTTTTACGATGCTTCCCATTTTGTTTTCCAGTACGGTCTATAATATCTCATCCGTTCTGGATGATTTTCTCTATTCCAGTATTATGACCGGTCTTGGATCCAAGACAAAGCAGATTGTGCTGGAATGGGGCATCTTCGGAGAGTATCATGTCCTATTTAATATCCCTGTAGCACTTGCGAATGCTCTTTCCTCATCGCTTATTCCCGTACTGACCATGGCGGTGGCTTCTCATGACCGCAAAAAAACACTTTCCCAGATACGGGTCAGTGTTCGTTTTACACTCCTTATCGCGGTGCCCTGTTCTATTGGTATGGCGATTCTCGCGGAGCCGCTTTGCAGGATGCTGTTCCCGGGAAAACATGTATCCCTTTTGATTCAGCTTACCAGGGTGGGTTCTCTTGCCGTTCTCTTGTATTCCCTTTCCACTATATCGAATGCTATTTTGCAGGGGCTCGGACACTTGAACATTCCCCTCTACCACTCCATGATTGCTCTTGTTTTGCATCTTGGTTCCCTCATCCTTTTTCTTTATCTTCGGACGGGAATTTATGGAGTAGTTCTTTCCAATATCGTTTTTGCGCTGTGTATGTGTCTCCTGAATCAGCATGCCATCTATAAGCATACCCGTTTTCGAATAGACCTTTTCCGGAGTCTCGTGATGCCCGGCATTTCCGCACTCGTTATGGGAGGAGCGGCCTATGTACTGTACTTTGTGATTCACCTTGTTCTACCGGAACATTTACGGAAAGGAAGAATCGGGTCGGCGGTATCGCTTCTTCCGGCAGTGCTCCTGGGCATTCTGATCTACTTCTTCCTTTTGTTGAGAAGTCATACCCTAACGAAAGAGGACTTGGATGAGATGCCGATGGGTGGGCGTTTAAAAGCGTTTTCTGTAGTTCGGATGGAATGTTGGATGTAGGAGGAAAAGGAAAAATCTTCTGTGAAAAAATACAGTAAATAAAAAAGAGAAAAAGGAAAAAAGATACGGAGACACGATACGGAACTTATGGACTGTATTATCGTGGGAGGCGGTGCTGTGCAGTATGGCTGCCGCTATTTCTGCGAGAGAACATGGGGCTGAATCGGTTCTCCTTTTAGAAAAAATGACTGTCTTGGAAAGAAGTTAAAACAAACGGGAAACGGGCGCTGCAATTTTACAAACCGGAATATGCAAGAATCCTGTTTTCGCTCAGAATCTAAGAATTTTATTGCTTCTTTTTAAAGCGATTTTTCCTTTTTCGGACAGTATCGATTTTTCATTCTCTCGGTGTTCTGGAAAAGTATAGAGGAGAGTACGTCTATCCGCATTCCGACCAGGCAAAGTCCCTTGTGCTCAGTTTGGAAAGACGTTTGCGGGAACTTGCCGTTTTGGTAAAGCTTTCCGCGGAAGTGATGAACGTAAGATATGTGGAGGACCGAACCGCTATTTTCCCGGAAGAGAGTGCAGGGAATCTTCCGGACTGTTTCAACTACAGTTTGCGGATCGAGAGGCGGAGAGCGTTCTATCGTAAAAGGAAAAGCCTTACTCCTCACCACCGGCGGTTTGGCAATGCCTGCTTCCGGATCGACCGGTGACGGCTATACTTTCGCAAAACAATTCGGGCATACACTGGTGCACCCTGTACCCAAGTCTCTGTCCGATTTTTACCGAGGAGAAGTATACGAAGATCTGGGCAGGAGTCCGTACGGATTGCCGCCTTGGTTTGTTTGACGGAGAGGAACTGCTCTATCAGGATAAAGGAGAGTTGCAGTGTACAGATTACGGCATTTCCGGAATCGTCGTTTTCCAGTGCAGTCGACTGGTTGCCAATTTATTGGAAAGGAAGAGAAAAAGCAGACTCTTCCTTTCTTTTCTTCCGGAATATGAAGAGGAAAGCTTCTATTCCTATCTTTTAACAAGAAAAAGAGAGTATAAAAATAGATTGGGAAGAGACCTGCTGCTTTCCATTCTTCCGGATAAAGCTTTCCTATGTACTTTTCCAAAAAGCATCCTTTCCGGAGGAAAAGAAACTGCAAGAGATTCCGGAGGAGAAGATAAAGGAACTTTGTCGAATGCTTTTTCATTTTCCGTTTATTCCTTCCGCTGTCTCCGATTTTTTTCCAGAGCACAGTGCACGGCAGGAGGGGTGTCTCTCTCTCAGCTCGATTATGACAGCTTGGAAAGTCTCTGTTGTAAGGGACTCTATTTTGCAGGAGAACTCCTGGATGTGGACGGAATCTGCGGCGGATATAATCTGCATTTTGCCTTCGGAACAGGGAAAAATAGCGGGAGAAGCAATGGGGAAGAGAAGATGATACGAATTTCACAACTAAGACTGGATGTACTTGCCAAGAAAGAGGCAGTGAAGGCTGCGGCGGCAAAAAAATTACATATCGCAGTTTCGGACGTCAGCAATTTTTCCATTGAAAGACGTTCTCTTGATGCACGAAAGAAACCGAAGCTCTACTATGTGTATTCCGTCCTTCTCCGTCTAAAAGAAATAAAGGAAGAAAAGCTTGTAAAGAGACTAAGGGACAAAGATATCTCTCTTTTTACTCCGGTGGACTATACGATACCGGAGCTGCCTTCCCGCATAGAAGGAATGGAGACAGAAGCTTATTTTCAGAAAAGAAGAAAATCGACCGGGTTATTGTCGGTTCGGTCCCTGCAGGACTTTTTCGCAGGGACTTTTGCTTTCCCCGTGCCGGACTTCGCCCTATCATCTCATGAGAGGGAGAAGCAGTTGAAAAACGGATGAAGACGGTAGAGAAATTGTGGACGGAAGGAATTTTTGAATCCGAACTCGAATGCGCAATTTGGAGAGGGCGGTGCGGGAACCTTTTTCGGACGGAAAACTGAATACGCTTGTGAAAAGACAAAGAGGGGCGTTCTCATTTTTGTCCTGAAAACTTTTGTGGAAAAAGGAGCGAAGGAGGAGATTTTATACGAAAGTAAACCCCATTTGGGAACGGATGCTTTAATAGGAATTGTTTCCTCCATTCGAAAAGAAATTGAACACCTCGGCGGGGAAGTTCGGTTTGAAACACAGTATCATTTTCATAAAGAGGAAAAGAGACCTCTTATTATTGCCATAGGTCATAGTGCAAGAGACAGTTTTCAAGAACTTTTTTCTTTGGGATTTCCCATTGTGGCGAAAAGATTTTTGCCATGGGTTTTCGGGTGGAACATCCGCAGGAGGAGATTGACCGTGCCCTTTTTGGAAATATAGATGAAAAGACCAGAGCAGTTCTCGGTCCGGCGAGTTATAAATTAATTCATCACTCCCGGCACGGAAGAGCATTCTACAGTTTCTGTATGTGTCCGGGTGGGTATGTCGTCAATTCGTCTTCCGAACCGCAGGGGCTCTGTATCAATGGGATGAGCTATAGCGGAAGAGACAGCGGAAAAGCGAATTCCGCCATTATCTTCTCCATAACGAAGGAGGAATATGGCGGAGCGGGAGAATCCTCTCGCCGGAATTGCGCTTGCAATCCGCTTTTTGAGAAAAAGGCCTATTCTCTTGCCAACGGAAAAGGTTCCTTCTGTAGATACGACATAATTAAAAATGACGTTAATCAAAAAGAAGAGAGTAAAAAGAAGAGAGGAAGCGAGAATATCCGAATGCCCTTCCCATGCTGAAGGGCATTGGCGAGAATGTGATCTTTCTTCCCTTTTTCCTTGGAAGAGTATCCCGCGCTTCGCTTTTTGAAAGAGGATTTTGTAGAGAGTATGGAAGCCTTTGCAAGGCAGATTTCCTGTTTTGCCGATGCCGGAACCCTTGTTTACGGCGTAGAAAGCCGGACTTCTTCTCCCCTTCGGATTCTACGAGCGGAAGATTTTCGCAGCATGAACCAGCGAATCTATCCGAGCGGAGAAGGCGCCAGCTATGCAGGCGGTATTATGAGTGCGGCGATGGATGGGATGAAGGTAGCGGAAAGTTTGATTTTGTCTTATTATAGCGAAGAAGAAAAAAAAGAAAGCAATACAGAAATACATGAGAGTAAAATCAAAGAGATAGAAAGAGAGTAGTCGCTTTGAAAACAGAGAAGAGTGGGAAGGACAGAAATTGCATTTTCAGGATATAGAAAAAGAATGCCCTCAAAAAGAAGAACCGGAAAGGCAGTTGTATTTTATTGACGCGCTTCGTTCCTATGTCGATTTGAAGAAATGGGAAGGCTATGACGCAAAGGCAATGGTTTCGGTTATCGGCTGTCAGATGTCCGCTAAAGACGGAGAAAGTTGCAGGGGATTTTGGAAGAGGCCGGATACAGTATGACCGAAGAGGAAGAGGAAGCGGATGTGATCCTTTTACGACCTGTACCGTCCGGGGAAAAATGCAAATCAAAAAGCTCTATGGGAGAATCGGACAGCTAAAGCATCTCTATCAAAGAGATCGGAACAGGATTATCAGGGATTACCGGATGTATGATGCAGGAAAAGGATGAGGTAGAGACCATCAAAAAGAGATATCCCTATGTCCATCTCATCTTTGGAACGCATAATATTTATAAGTTGGCAGAGCTCCTCTTGGAAGCACTGCTTACCAAGGAACGAAAAGTGGAAACTTGGGAAGACAGTTCTCTGATTGTGGAAAACCTGCCTTCCAGGCGGAAGTATCCTTTCCGGGCTTCCGTTAACATTAGTTTTGGCTGCAACAATTTCTGCACTTACTGTATTGTGCCGTATGTGCGGGGAAGAGAGAAATCAAGAGATTCAAAAGATATCTTAAACGAATGTGCGGCTCTCGTTTCGGATGGGGTGAAGGAAATCTTGCTTCTCGGGCAGAATGTAAACTCCTACGGTCTGGATAGAAAAGAGGAGCTTCGTTTTCCGGAACTGCTTTCTCAGGTTGCAAAGATTCCGGGACTGAGACGGATTCGTTTTATGACGCCGAATCCCAAGGATTTTTCCGATGAACTCTTGCAGGTGATGAAAGAAAATCAGAACATCTGCAATCACATTCATCTCCCTTTGCAGTCCGGCTCGACTAAGATTCTGAAGAAAATGAATCGGCATTATACGAAGGAGTCTTATCTTGCCTTACTTCGTAAAATCAAAGAAACTTTGCCGGAAATTGGCCTTACAACGGACATTATTGTAGGTTTCCCGGGGGAAACGGAGGAAGATTTTCAGGATACTCTGGAGGTGGTACGGGAAGCGCAATATGATTCCGCTTTCACTTTTCAGTATTCAAAACGCAGCGGAACCCCTGCCGCGAAATGGGAAGAAGTTCCGGAAGACGTGGTATCGGACCGTTTTCAAAGGCTTCTGAACACCGTACGGGAAGCATCGAAAGAACGGGAGGGGAAAGACATCGGTCGCGTGATGGAAGTGCTTGTAGAGGAGAAAGATAAAGAAGAGAAGGATATGCTTACGGGACGTTTGGAGAATAATGTTCTTGTGCACTTTCATGGCGGAGAGCGTCTTCTCGGAGAAATTGTTCCGGTTAAATTAGAGAAATCGATGGGCTTTTACTATTTCGGGTCTTTACTGTAAAAGGAGTAAGGGATGGAGGAAAGTAAGCTGTCTCCGATGATGAGACAATACTTGGAAAGTAAAAAAGAATATCCGGATGCGCTGCTTTTCTATCGTATCGGGGATTTCTATGAGATGTTCTTTGAGGATGCGCTTACGGCATCGAAGGAGTTGGATCTCGTTCTTACCGGGAAAAGAGTGCGGAATGGAGGAAAAGAGCGCCGATGTGCGGGGTTCCTTACCATGCTGCGGATTCTTATGTCAGCAAGTTGGTTTCCAAAGGCTATAAAGTTGCTATCGGAGAACAGATGGAGGATCCGAAGAAGGCGAAGGGACTGGTAAAGCGGGAGATTATCCGTGTCATCACGCCCGGAACGCAAACGGATGAAACCGCTCTGGAGGAAGGGAAGAACAATTACCTGATGAGTGTTTATGTCGGCGAAAAAGGAACAGGGGATTGTGACGGTCGACATTACGACAGGAGAGTGTTTTTGCCACTTCCGTTCATACGGAGAAAGAATGTCTGGATGAAATATCCGTTTTTCTCCGAAAGAGATTCTCTTCAATCCACTTTTTAGGGAAGAGGAGAGCTGTACGCGGAGATACAGAATCGCTTTTCCATTGCACTCACGGAGAAAAGAGGAGAGTTTTTCTTTGCAGGAGGCGGATAAGCTGATTACCGCACATTTTCAATCCTCCCTTATGGGTCTCAGGGCTTTCCGACCATGCTTCCTTCGTCGCGCTCTCGGCTCCTGCCTTTCGTACCTCTATGATACGCAGAAGAATTTATTGACCCATATTCGAAAAGATTTCTTATTTTCAAAAATAAAGATTTTATGCTCATTGACAGTTTCAGTCAGAGAAATCTGGAGCTTTGAGGAGACTTTGCGCGAGAGCGGGGAACGCTTCTCTGGGTCATTGACTACAGTAAAACGGCAATGGGATGCCGTATGCTTCGTCATTTCCTGGAAAGGCCTCTTCGAGATCGATAGAAGAACGGCTGGATGCAGTAGAGAGTTTACAAAGCACTTTATCGATATGGAAGAGATAAGGGAGTATCTGGACAGTGTGTGATGACATGGAACGACTCCTTTCCCGGATCAGTTTAAAAACCGTGAATGCCCGGGATCTTTTGGCTCTCAAAGGGTATCGCTACAGTATTTGCCGGACGTCGAAAAAGCGCTTAGCATTTTTCAAGGGACGATTCTTTCGAAGATGCAGTCCACTTTTGACAACTTGTCGGATATTTATAAAAGGATTCAGGAAACGATAGTGGAAGACCCTCCGCTTTCGATTAAAGAAGGTAATCTCATTCGTTCCAGTTTTTCAGAGGAGGTCTCGGCTTATCGGGATGCTGCTATAAATGGAAAGGCCTGGCTGGAAGAGTTGGAGGCAAAAGAAAGAGAAAAACGGAATCAAAAATCTGAAAAATCAAAGTATAATCGCGTTTTCGGATATTGTTTCGAAGTTTCCAATGCCTTTAAGGGGGAAGTTCCCGATTATTTTATCCGGAAGCAAACTCTGGCTCAGGGAGAACGGTATACCACGGCGGAACTGGAAGAATTGCAGAATAAGATTTTTGGGGGCGGAAGAAAAAAACGAAAAGTCCTGGAGTATGAACTGTTTTGTGCTCTCCGTGAGGAACTCTGCGAAAGGAACTTCGAGAATCCAGAAAAACAGCGGAAAACTTAGCCTATCTGGATGCCTACTCTCTCTTGCGAAGCTTGCCATGAGAAAACTATGTTCGTCCCTGTACTCAGTGAAAACGGTCGGATGTGTATTCGGGACGGAAGACATCCTGTGATAGAAAAGCTGCTATCAGAAGGGCAGTTTATTCCTAATGATACCGTCTTTGATCAGGGATGAAGAAATCGCAATTATCACCGGTCCGAACATGGCGGGAAGTCTACCCTATATGCGACAAGTTGCCCTCATCGTCCTCCTGTCTGCAATCGGTTCCTTTGTTCCTGCAAAAGAAGCGACTCTTCCTATCTGCGATCGGATTTTTACGCGGGTCGGTGCTTCGGATGATCTTGCACAGGGGCAGTCCACTTTCATGGTGGAAATGAGTGAAGTTGCCAATATCCTTCGCAATGCAACGCAACAATCCTTGCTCATTCTGGACGAAATCGGAAGAGGAACGTCTACTTATGACGGGCTTTCCATCGCCTGGGCGGTAGTAGAATACATTGCGAAGCACATTCAGGCCAAAAACGCTTTTTGCAACACACTATCATGAACTGACGGAACTCGAAGGAAAGCTCCGTAATGTAAAGAACTACAGTATTGCCGTTTCCAAGAGGGACGGAGAAATTACCTTTCTTCGGAAAATTCTTCCAGCGGAGCGGATGAAAGCTATGGCATTGATGTAGCAAAGGCTTGCCGGAGTGCCGGATCCGGTACTGAAACGGGCTCGGGAAATCTCTCTCTCTTACGCAAAATGACCTCTTGACCCGGCGCCCCGAACAGATTTTAAAAGGAGAGAAACAAGAGAGCAAGGAGAGCGAAACGCAGGACGGAGAAGAAAGTGCTCTTACGGAAGGAGAGGAGAAGGTTCTTCGAAAATTAAGAGAAACCGTTCCGGAGAAAGTCAGTCCTTTTTGAAGCCTGTAGTTTATTGTTTGAATTGAAGGAGCTTCTACAGTGAAAAATTCATGTTTTGGGTACAGATACGATAAAACCAAATTGCGGCAGGGGAAGTCATTGAGCGTCCGAGCAGTATTGTGAAAGAGCTTGTGGAGAACGCAATCGATGCACACGCCTCTCAGGTCACAGTGGAGATTAGAGGAGGAGGATAGAATACCTTCGCGTTTCCGATAACGGGGACGGCATTGCCGAGGACGATCTTAAGAATGCTTTTTCTTCCCTCATGCAACGAGTAAGATTCGTTCCCTGTCCGACCTGGAAAATATCATGAGCTTCGGTTTTCGCGGAGAGGCGCTGTCTTCTATTGCCGCAGTTTCCGATGTGGAACTGATTACCAAAAACGAAAGAGGACTTTTTCTCCCATCGTATCCTTGTAAAAGGCGGGGAAATAGGAAAGGTGGAAGAGGTTGCCGGAGTGGACGGCTCAACTTTCATTATCCGGAATCTCTTTTACAATGTCCCGGCGAGAAAGAAATTCCTCTACAGCGAAAGCACGGAAAGCAATAGGGTAGAAGATATCGTAGAAAAGCTTGCTCTTGCGAATCATCAGGTTTCCTTTCATTTTATTCGGGATGGAAAGACAAGATTTCAGTCCTTGGGTTCTTCCCGAATTCAGGACATCGTGTACAGTATCTACGGAAAAGAGCAGAGCAAGGAAAGTCTGCCTCTGGAAGGAGCCTATTATCCGTCCAGCATCACCGGAATGCCGACGGTGCATATTCGAGGGATTACTGGGTAGACCGAATGTCACGCGTGCGAACCGACAGTTCGAACTCTTCTTTGTGAATGGCAGGTATGTGCATGATGCCTTACTCAGTCGTGCTCTGGAAGACGCCTATAAGCCCTTTTCTGATGCAGCATAAGTTTCCCTTTTGCCATCCTCTTTCTCGATATCACACCGAGTCTCATGGATGTCAATGTCCATCCGCAGAAATTGGAAGTACGCTTTCAGAAATCGGGAACAGATTTATCAGGCTGTCTTTAACGCGATAAATGTTGCTCTTTCCCACGCAAATCTGATTGACCAAAAATCCCCTGTCTCCCTTTTTACAGGAAGAAAAAGGCGGAAAAAGATCGGGATTCCGAGAGAGGGAACAGAGAAGAAGAATCCGTTGTTCCCCTCACGGAACCCTCGCTACGTAAGCTTTCGGAAGAACGTCGTACGGTGTACAGCGAATTTGATTTAACAAAAAGCCTGGAAAAGCATTCTCTTTCCGAAGAGCAACAAAGCCTTGCAGAGCCTGGAGTTCCTTTTGATGCTCCGAAAACGGAAAAAGCAAACAGAGTGGAACAGTATATCTGAAACAGGGATAGACGGGGAAAGAACGGAAGAAAAGAGACTATTCAAAGGGAGACGGAACGGAGAGGATATCCGGGAAAGCAGAAGCGCTTTTTCAATCGGAACCGGAGCAGGAAAAGTCTTTTTTCGGCGCCTTTCCTGTCTGAAGAAGCAAGAAAAAGCCATCGTATTATCGGGGAGATTTTCCGAACCTATTGGCTGATTGAATATGAGGAAAGTCTTTATATTATGGATCAGCATGCTGCGCATGAGAAGGTCAATTTTGAACGGATGATGAAACGAAAAGAGAGAAAAAGCAGATGAGCCAGAATATCCTCCCTTTATCGATTCATTTGCAGAACAAAGAGAAGGAGATTCTTTTCACCTACTCCAGAACTTTTCCAGGAGATGGGCTATCAGTGGGATGAGGAGGCGGAAGAGTACGCTTGACTGCGATTCCTGTAGATTTTTTTCCTTCTGTAGATAAAGAAGAGGTCTTTCTCAGAAATACTGGACGGTCTTTCCGAGGATTCGGAACAGCTTTCCGGAGAAAGCCTTTATAACAAGATTGCATCGATGTCCTGTAAGGCTGCCATAAAAGGAAATCAACAGATTAGTTTTCAGGAATGCGATGCCCTACTGGATGAGCTTCTGCAACTGGAAAATCCCTTTGCCTGCCCGCATGGCCGTCCAACGATTATTGCGTTTCGGAAAGCAGGATTTGGAAAAAGATGTTTAAAAGGATTGTGTAAGATGAATGCATTTGAGGAAAAGAAGCCGCTTCTCATTCTTTCCGGACCGACTGCCGTGGGAAAAACGGCTGTTTCGGTGGAGCTTGCGAAGATTCTTCATGGCGAATGTATTTCAGCGGATTCGATACAGGTATACCGAGGGCTCGATATTGCTTCCGGCAAGATAAAAAAAGAGGAAATGCAAGGCGTTCCGCATCATCTTCTGGATATTCTGAATCCGGAGGAGGAATATGACGCCAGTATCTTTCAAAAGAATGGCAAGAGAAAAAGCGGCGGAAATCATGCAGAGGACATCTCCCCATTTTGGTCGGGAGGGAACCGGTTTCTATATTCAGGCGATGCTGAGACATTGATTTTCAGGAAGAAGACGGAAAGGAAAGACGAGAATCAGAAAGACATTGAATCAAGCTCTGGAAGAGAGGGATCCGTTTTCCTGCATGAGGAATTAAAAGCGTATCGATCCGACTTTCCGCAGAGAAAAATTCATGCGCATATAAGCAACGAATTCTCCGTGCCCTGGAATACTATTTTTACATCATCGCCCCATTTCCCTCCATAATGCGGAAGAAAAAGAGAAAGAGGCACTGTATGATTCTTTATTTCTTGTATTGGATAGAAAAGGGAGGCACTATATAAAAGTATTAATTCCCGTGTAGAAAAGATGTTCCGGGAAGGTCTGGTATCCGAGGTGGAGCGGTTTTATCAAAGAGGATACAGCGAGGATGCCCCTGCTTAGCGGCATCGGATATCGGGAAGTCTTTCCCTACCTTCGAGGAGAGTACGATCTTTCCCGCTGTATGGAACGGATTCAGCAGAACTCCAGGCATTATGCCAAAAGGCAACTCACCTGGTTTCGGAGAGAGAAAGAAGCGGTATTTGTAGAAAGAGAAGATTTTCAAAGTGAAAAGGAGCTGGTGAAATGGATTGTAGAGAAATGTATAAAGAAATGGGAATTTCTGAAGAAGTCCTGCGTCTGAGCGAGAACGTTCTAAAGGAACTGGAGGAACGCTTTAAGCGAATTGACAGCGATGCAGAATATAATCAGTTAAAAGTACTTTCCGCATTACAGAAAGCGGGAATAGCGAGTCTCATCTTACGGGAACCAACGGCTACGGTCATAATGACCTCGGCAGGGACGCTTTGGAAGAGGCGTATGCAGCCTATTTCCATACGGAGGATGCGCTTGTAAGAGGACAGATTATTTGCGGTACACATGCTCTCGCCATCGCCCTGCAAGCGAATCTTCGACCGGGAGACGAGATGCTATCTCCTGTCGGAAAGCCGTATGATACACTGGAGGAAGTGATTGGGATTCGAGAATCCATCGGCTCTTTAAAGGAGTTCGGCATTCATTACAAGGAGGTCAATCTCCTTTCGGATGGCGGCTTTGATTGGGACGGGATTCGCGCTCAGATGACGGAGAAAACCCGTTTGGTAGAGATTCAACGTTCGAAAGGCTATAGTGACCGAAGAAGCTTCAGCCCGGAAGAAATTGGAGAAATCATTCGTTTCGTAAAGAAAATCAAGCCGGATGTCCTCTGCATGGTTGACAATTGTTACGGAGAGTTTGTTTGTGACAAAGAACCGAGCGACTACGGTGCGGATATGGTGGTGGGCTCTTTGATAAAGAATCCGGGGGGAGGACTTGCTCCCGTTGGAGGATATATTGCCGGAACAAAGGAGTGTATCGAGCGCTCCGCCATTCGTCTTTCGGCTCCGGGGCTCAGAAAAGAGCAGGGACCTTCCTAAATCTGAATAAAGATCTGTTGCAAGGCTTTTTCCTTGCACCGACAGTGACTGCCGCTGCCGAGAAATCCGCCATCTTTGCCGCTGCTCTTTTTGAAAAACTGGGATTTTCCTGCCACCCAACAGCGGATACAAAGAGAATGGATATTATTCAAGCTATTACTTTAGGGGAGTAAAGAAGCACTTCTCGCATTTTGTGAAGGAATACAAGCTGCTGCACCGGTGGACTCTTTCGTTCGTCCCGAGGCCAGTGATATGCCGGGTTACGCCGATCAGGTGGTGATGGCGGCTGGGGGCGTTTTGTCCAGGGCTCCAGCATCGAACTTTCCGCTGATGACCGCTTCGTCCTCCCTACACCGTGTTTTTTTCCAGGGCGGTTTGACTTTCCCGCATGGAAAGTATGGTGTGATGAAAGCGCTGGATACCCTGTTTAAGAAAGGGCTACTTTCTCTCTAAGTTTTTTTATAAAGTGTAAGAAAAGTTTTCGTTATTGCGTTGAAATCGTGGTAAAAATAAAAGTCTCTGTAGACTCCTCCGAAGAGGAGGATTAATGAAAGAAGAATTGAAAAAAATCCGGAACTTATGCCTCGTGAAAAGGCGCTTGCGAGAAAGCTTCTCCGCATTAAGCGAGGAAGAACTTCTGCCATCATTCTTCGAACGGGAAGAAAGGTGCCACTGTTCTGGGAACTCTCTGAAGAGGTGTTACAGGTCAGAAAAGTCTTGTAAAGGGCTTACCGGTCTGATGCATTATTCCGTGCAGGAACTGACCAAAGTCCCGGGAATCGGTATGGCTAAAGCGATCGAACTTCTGGCAATCGGAGAAATTGCGAGAAGAATCTGGAATTCCAATGTGCATGAGAAACTGGATTGTTTTCGTTCGCCGGCGGACGTGCTTCTCTATTTCAAAGAAGAGATGCGACATCTCGATTATGAAGTGGTGCACGTTCTCTATCTGGATACCAAAGGCTAAACTTTTAAAGGATTACTTTCTTGCGAAAAGGGACCGCAAGCGCGGCCAGTATTTCCGGAAGAGAAATCTTTCGTGAAGCGCTTACCGTATCGGCAACCTGTATGATTCTGGTACACAATCATCCTTCCGGCGATCCTACGCCGTCCAGAGAAGATGAGGCCTTAACAGATTCCATCAGGAGAATCGGAGAGTATATGGGGATTCCTTTAGTGGATCATATCGTAATAGGGGATAATCGTTACTACAGTTTTAAGGAACAGGGGAAGTTCTAGTGGAAGGTAGAAAAAGTAAGTATATCTTTATTATTCTGACCGTGCTTTGTGTCATGATGGTCGTACTGTCTTCAATAAAGGACGGTCTTATGAATCCGCTAAGAAATGCGGTGGGGACAGTCCTTGTCCCGATGCAAACCGGAGTAAACCGCGTGGGAAGAGGTTTATATTCCCATTGGGAAAAAGCATAAGTCTCTCGTGGAAGCGGAAGAGAGAATAAAGCTACAGGCGAAGATTGATACCTGACGGAAGAAAAATAATATTTTTAAAAGCAGAACGAAGAGAGCTTCGCCGTCTTCGTGAGCTCTATGCCTTGGATCAGGACTATTTACAGTACAAAAAAGTAGCGGCCAGAGTGATTGCGAAAGACTCCGAGAATTGGTTTCAGGTTTTTCGGATTGATAAAGGTTCGAAAGACGGCATCAAAGTCGATCAGAACGTGATGGCGAAGGGCGGTCTTGTCGGCATTGTAACGGATGTCGGTTTAAATTATGCGACAGTCCGCTCGATTATTGACGACGAATCGAGGGTTTCCTGCATGGGGATACAATCCAGTGATACCTGCATCGTGGCCGGAGATTTGAAGCTTTACGAAGAAGGGCGCCTTCGAATCAGCAATATGAAAAAGGATGCGGTAATCCAGGATGGCGACCGTATCGTAACATCGAATATTTCGTCGAAGTTCTTACCGGGGATTTTAGTGGGCTTTGCCATTGATATCCAGGTGGATGAAAAACGCTTGATGAAAAACGGCTATTTGATTCCTGCGGCTGATTTTACGAATTTACAGGAAGTTCTGGTTCTTACGGATCGAAAAGATGATCGCTTCCAAAAAGCGAGCAGTAGTCAGCTGGAACAAAAAGGAGAGTAGTGACTTTGGGGAATAAAATTGTAAAAAGAAAGAAAAAAGACGGCATACCCAATTCTTATTTTTATTTTCTTCTTCTGATTCTGGCTTTCTTGTTGCAAACCAGTGTTTTTCCTTTACTTCCTTTTCTGGCAACGAGTCCGAATCTGCTCTTGATTCTCTGCTTTTCCTTCGGTTTCTACTATGGACCGCTTCCGGGAATGATTTACGGACTTTGTGCAGGACTCCTGATGGATCTTTTTATTCCGGGACCTTTCGGCTTCTACTCTCTGATTTTTGTTTTAATCGGATATGCCAACGGTTATTTTCATGCCTATTACTATGAAGAATATATTCAGCTTCCGCTCTTTCTCTGTGTACTGAGCGGATTGACTTACCACAGTTACATCTATGTTCTTCGCTTTCTCATTCGGGGAAAGTGGAGTATTCCCTATTACTTCGTTCACATTGTTTTACCGTCGATTGTTTTTTATTTTTTACTGACTTTGGTTTTATATCGTTTCTTCTTTAGTGCAAGCAGACGATTGGAGGAGAAAAGCACTATGATGAAAAGAAATCTATAGTTTTTTGAAAGAGTTGGTATCCCGACTCTTTTCCTCACGTTTATTCGCCTTGGCACTGATTTTTATAGGGCTTTTTTCGATTCTTTCTGTGCATTTATTTCAGATGCAGATTTTGCACGGAGAGAATTATCTGGAAAGCCATTTAAAAAGTACAAAAAAGAATCTGGTGCTTCCGGGAACACGCGGTAATATCTATGATAAAGACGGGAAGCTCTTGGCATACAATGAATTGCAGTACAATATCACGATAGCGGATACCGGTGTCTTTACTTCCACAAGCAAAGGGATTAACAGCAGAAATACGATGCTGAAAAAACTTGCGGATATTATCGAAAAGTATCAATATCCGCTGGAAAGCCAATTTAAAGTGGAAATCAAAGAAGACGGAAGTTTTGCTTACACAACAGCATCGGAGCAGGAAAAACTTCGCCTCATTGCCAATGTTTTTCGGAAAGAACCGGATAAGCTGAGTAAGAAAGAAGCTGCATCCACAGCGGAAGAATGCTTTGAGCAGGCAAAGAAGCTGTATCATTTCAATAAGCTTACGGACAGTGATGGACAGGCCGTGCAACTTTCCGATAAGACTGCACTCGATATGATCGGCATTATTTACTCCCTTCGCCTCACCTCCTACCAGCGTTACATGAGCACGACCATTGTGAAGAATATTTCCAGAGAGTGTATGGCGGAAATTCTGGAATCAAAATACGACCTTCCGGGAGTGGATGTGGAGAGTGTATCCGTCAGGAAATATAATTACGCGCCTTACTTATCCCATATCGTGGGATATACCGGACAGGTACAGGAAGGGCAGCTTGCCGAACTGAAAAAACAGGATCCGTCCTACGATATCAATGACACCATAGGCGTCTGGGGACTGGAAAAAGTGAGGATTTACTTTTAAAAGGGAAAAAAGGGTATAAGGAGATGTATCTCAACAATGTGGGAGCATTATGGAAGTGATTTCGAAGAAAAAGCCCATGGCGGGAAGTGACATCTATACGACCATTTCCGCGAATGACCAGATTTCCATTTATCACCTGCTGGAACAGGAACTCGCGGGGAATCCTTGCCTCAAAGCTTACGGAGAACAATGACTTTGGATCAGAGTAAGATGAAACAGTCTCAGCTTATGATTCCCGTAAAAAGATGCGTACTACCAGTTGATTAATAACAATGTTTTAAATAAAGATCACTTCTTCCATGCGGATGCCAAGGAAGCCGAGAAAGAAATCGGCGTTCGCTTCACGAAAAAAATAAAGAAGAGATGCTCTCTCAAATTGAAGGGAATTTTTAAAGCAGGATAGTGGAGGAGAACTTTCAGGTCTTCCCCAGGAAATGCAAGCCTATATGGTCTATATCTATGATTATCTTCTCAGTAAAAAAGGAGGAGTGGTCAATCCGGAAGATACCCGTTATAAGGCGTCTACGGCATATAGTTTGTGGAAGAGTGATGCGATTTCTCTCCATTCTTTTCTGATGAAAGGAATAGAAGAAGGCTGGATTGATACCCGAAAGCTTTCTCTGGACACAGAGTATTCCGATACCGATGAAATTTATACCCTTTTCGTTAAGAAGATTATGGAATACCTGCATAGCGATGCAGGATTCGATAAATTGCTTTATAAGTATGCGATTGCGAAGCAGACGATTTCCGGCAATCTTCTTCTCCGTGCGCTTTTTGAGCAGAATGTTTTGGCGCAGGATGAAGCTTCTTATCAGATGCTTGCTACGGGAGATGCCCATACCGCTTTTACTTTTCTTCTGGAAAAGATACGAAAGATGGAAATCACGCCGGCTGAGCTTGCTCTCGACCCTTGTAACGGTTCCGTAGTGGTCACGGATGTAAAAACGGGAAAAATTCGCGCGCTGGTGACTTATCCGGGTTTCGACAACAATCGAATCAGCGATGCCGCTTATTTAAAAAAGTGTAACGAGGATTTGTCTCTTCCTTTGCTGAACGGGGCAACCCAGACACAGCTTGCACCGGGCTCTTCCTTTAAACCGATTAGCTCCATTGCTTCTTTGGAAGAAAAGGTGATTAATACCTCGACCATCATCGATTGTACCGGAAAGTATGATGAGGTTACGCCGAACATTCGTTGCTGGATTTGGCCCTCTCAGCATGGAAATGAGAATATTGTTGACGGGATTAAGAACTCCTGTAACTTCTTCTTTGCCGACCTCGGTCACCGTCTTTCGATGGATGAGAAGGGGAATTATAAACCCGATCTCGGTATGGAGCGAATTCGAAAGTACGCCACGGACTTTGGCTTAAATGAGAAATCCGGAGTAGAGCTGGATGAAACGGAGCCGAGAATTTCCAACTATGACCCGGAGCGTTCCGCAATGGGACAGGGAAACCATGCTTTTAATGCTGCACAACTGGCAAGATTCATTACCGCAGTTGCCAACAGCGGTTCTCTCTATAAGCTCTCTATTGTGGATAAGGTGCAGGACCCGAGAAATAATACGGTACAGGAGGTTTCGCCGGTTCTGGAGAAGACGCTTTCCTACAGTGCAACAACCTGGAATGCGGTACATGAAGGGCTTAGAAAGGTCATCACGGAGGGTGTGGCGAAAAATGCTTTTATCGGACAGAATATTGCAGTAGCCGGTAAGACGGGAACCGCACAGGAAAGAGAGGACAGGGGAAACCATGCCGTATTCGTTTCCTATGCTCCTTACGATAATCCGGAGATTTCCGTGACCGTCAATATTCCTTATGGCTATTCCTCCGGTAATGCGGCAAGTCTTGCCAATATGGTTTATGACTATTGTTTCGGAAAGTTAAGTATGGACACCATTCTCTCGAGAGATGCAAGCAGTATCCAGTCTTTGACAGTTAGTGACTAAGGAAGAAGATATGAAGTTGGATTACGATTTTTAAGCAATATGATTTCAGACTTTTATTTTTTTAATCATTATTTTAAATACGATAGGCGTATTCATCGTGCGTTCCGCCATTTCGGCAGAAAGTTTCAAGGACGGCCTGGTCGTGAGACAGATTTTAGGTTCTTTTGTGGGGCTCGCGATGTGTGTGGGGATCTCTCTCTTTGATTACAGGAAACTTTGTAAGTATTCTCCTTATCTCTACATCGCTTCCGTCCTTCTTCTTGCGGGAGTGCGAATCTATGGAACGGCTTCAGGACACGGCGCAACGAGATGGATTACCGTACCTGTTTTAGGAAAGATCCAGCCCGCAGAATTTGTAAAGGTAGCACTGATCCTGTACTTTGCGGAATATTTGCAGAAAACAAAAGAGGACATCAATACGCTGCACGGTCTGCTTATGGAAGGCGTGTATCTCGCGATTCCGGTCGGACTTGTCCTCATTCAGCCGAATCTTTCCACAGCCATCATTATGACGGTAATGGTTGCTGCCATGACCTTTGCTTCGCCGCTCAAGTTACGCTATATTCTCTTATTTTTATCCATTGCAGTTGTGACCTTAGTTCTTTTGTTTTACCTTTTTACTTCCGGTCTCTATGACAAGATTCCGATTTTACAGGGATATCAGGTCAGAAGAATTCTTACCTTTTTACATCCTGACGAGAACTCCAAATGATTATGCCCAGCAAATGTATTCTATTATGGCAATCGGTTCCGGTATGTTTAAAGGAAAAGGTCTTTTTAATCACTCTATTTTCTCCGTGAAGAACGGAAACTTTCTGGTGGAAGAAGACAATGATTTTATCTTTGCGGTAATCGGAGAAGAATTAGGATTTAGAGGGGCTATAATTATCATTATAATCTTCTTGTTGATTATTATGGAATGTCTTATAATAGCCTATAAGGCAAAAACTTTAAGCGGACGACTGATAGCTGTGGGGGTTATGGCTTGGATTGGTTTCCAAACCTATACGAATATTGCGGTTGCGACAGGTCTATTTCCGAATACGGGAATTACCCTTCCTTTCTTTTCGCGAGGAGTAAGTTCCCTTCTTTCGGTGTACTTCGGGTTGGGAATCGTCTTAAATGTTGCGTTGCAAAGAAAAACATAGGAGGAGTAAGAGATGAAAGTGGGTTTACTTGCGCATGATTCAAAAAAGAAGCTCATGCAAAACTTTTGTATCGCTTATAGAGGGATTTTGACCAGACATGAATTATATGCAACAGGGACGACAGGCACTTTGATAGAGGAAGTTACAAACTTAAAGATTCATAAGTTTTTACCGGGAGAAACAGGCGGAGTGAGACAGCTTACTTCGCAGATAGAGCAGGGGAATCTGGATATGATTATCTTTTTAAGAGATCCTTCCCCCGAATATGACGGAGAGCCTGATTTGAGTTCGGTGATTCGTCTCTGTGATATGTACAACATACCCATTGCCACCAATCTTGCTACAGCAGAGCTTTTAATTCACGCATTGGAAAGAGGAGAGTTGGAGTGGAGAGACGTAGGGTAATGAACAAAGTATTGCAAGGTAGGAGTAGGATGACTACTCCTATTTTTCTGTGCCTGCTCTTTTCTTTCTTTCTTCTCACATCGTGCGGGAATAAACTAGAGCAACGTTTTTCAGAAGAGCAGTGTATACAAAGACTTTCTTCTCTGTCTTGGGACAGCGAGGATCGGCACAAGGCAGGAGACTTTTGCGTCGAATCTTGCTCTCCCGGTGGAGCAGAGTTACAACGAAGAAAACATGAACACGGATTCCTTTCTCCTTGTAGAAAGAGGAGAAGGAAGCGAGGACCGCGCCTCTGCTTTCAAGAATCCTTTTAAAAGGGTTTATCCCGCCAGCATAACGAAACTGATGACGGCTCTGGTCTGTGTGGAGAATGTTTCCGACCTGGATCAGGAGTTTGTTGTCTCCCTCCTCCTCCATCAAGGTGAGCGGCTCTTCCACTGCCTTTTTGCAAGCCGGAGAGGTCTTAAAAATTCAGGATCTCCTTTACGGAATGTTATTACCCTCCGGAAATGATGCGGCAGTTGCCGTAGCGGAAAGCCAGCTGCAGTTCTGTAGATGCCTCTGTAGAAAAAATGAACGAGGAAGCGGTAAAGCTGGGGGCGTTGTCCACCCACTTTGCGAATCCGCATGGCCTTCCGGATGAAAACCACTATACTTCCGCCTATGATATTACCTGATTCTTCGCGCCGTGATGCAGCACGAAGAGCTGCGAAAAGATTCTCGGAACAAAAAGAATACCAGGTGCAGTACAGGATCGGAACGGTGCGAAGAAGACACAGGTATGGAAGGCGACCAACCTTTACAGCACGGGAGATAAGGCGCTTCCTGACGGAATAGAACTGCTTGCCGCGAAGACGGGAACAACGAAGAATGCCGGCTATTGCCTTGCCCTGGATGCCGAAAAGGCGGCGACGAGAAGCACAGTATATTGCCGTCGTTATGCAGGGAGAGACAAAGGGCAATCTTTATGAAAAATATGACAAACTTGCTTGCGAAGACTTCTTGAATGTACTATACTTTTTAATAAGTTTTAACAAAGTGATTAGGAATAAATATCTTGTTCTGTCAAGGAGGAATGCAAATGGTTCAATTTATTGTGGGACAAAGAGGAAAAGGAAAAGACAAAGCAGTTGATTGCAAGAGCAAATGCAACCGTGCAGGAGGCGAAAAAGGAAAACGTTGACTTCCTGGATCGTTCCGCACAGCATGTATGAACTGAACAATAAGATTCGTTTAATCAATGTCAATGAGTTTCAACTCGATTCGGAAGATGCATTCGTAGGTTTTGTTAGCGGTATTATTTCCCAAGATCATGATTTGGAATATCTTTTTCTCGACAGCTTTTTAAAATTAGCCTCTTTGGAAGGAAAACCGATTACGGATTGTATAAGAAAGCTCGATGGACTGTCTGAGAAATATAAGGTAAATATTGTCAGCAGTTTATCGATGAGTCGGATGAAGTTCCGGCAGACCTGAAGGATCACATTACAGTGCACTTTAAATATGGCAAGTACAGGATATAGAAAAAGAAGATTTTTCAATATAGAGGAGTAATCTTTATGATTATTGCTCTCTATATTCTTTTTAGTGTAGTTTCTTTTTGAAGAGATCAGATTCGTTTCTATGAGGTACGGGAAGGCAGTCTGGTTCGGGAAAATCAATATAACGGAATCATATTAGAGAAGAGACATCCTATCCCGCTGCAAAGAGCGGATATGTCCACTTTACCGTACCCGAAGGAAGAAAAATTGCCAAAAATGCCGAACTTCACGATAGATGAAAGCAGGGAAACTCGAGAAGTATCTGGAAGAGCATCCCGAGTTGCAAAAAGAATCTAACAGAAAAACAGGTTTTGGAATTAAAAATCGCCTGGAGAATCTTCACAGTCTTTCAGGACAATCAATTCAATACCTTATACAGTTTTCCTTCTTCTTTAAGTGGAGACAGTCTGGCCTTTTCCGGCGAAGACAGGGATGAAACAGTTGAATTCTATTCTGGCTACGCTCGGGGATTCAGTATATTGTGGAAAAAGCACCGGAAGCAGGGACGGTTTCCTATCTTCTGGATGGGTATGAAGGCTTTAAAGAAGAAGAAATCAGTGCCGATACATTTCGCAATCAGAAAAGCAAAAGAGACGATTACAAAGGGGGCGATCATGTAGAGGAAGGTAAGGGCCTCTACAAAATTATCCGTTCATCCGATTGGGAAATCCTTTTCTCTTTAACGGAAGAGGAGAGAAAAAGAGATGGAGAACAGACATAAAGTGACCCTCGTTTTTCCGATCAGGATCTGGAACTCCCTGCCGAATTATATTTTATCCATGGAAAGACGGAAAAATCTATGCGGAAAAGTAAAGATACAGAATTATGATGATTACTTCTAGAAGATCGCTTTCTTTCCTTTGCATTAAAAGAAAAAGAGGAGAGCGGTTTGAGATCCCGCTTCTTCCGTAGTAAAAAGAGTTCTATGTTATTCCGAATGAATTCTTGCTCACGGAAAAGGATGGCAGCCAGGGATTTAAGCGAAAAGGGGAGAATGGAACAGTACAGTATGTTCCAACGGAAATTTACCGGAAAGATCAGCGATTTTCCTATGTTTCCATTCCAAAAACCGGAGAGGAGAATGCGATAAAAACCGGAGACCTGATCGTAAAAGACGGAAGCACAGATTCTTACACCGTTGGACCGACTGGAAGCTTCTGGAAGAGTCTACAATATCAATAAAGGCTATGCCGTATTCCGGCAGATTGTAGCTCTGGAGAAGAATGATGAATATGTGATAGTAGAGAAAAATACCCCGTCCGGTATTGAAGTTTATGATCATATTGTCCTGGAAGGATCCATGGTACAGGGATGGACAACTTATATTTCAATAAGAGTTTGTCGAAAGAAAAAGCGGATGAGACAGGGTTTTTATGGAAAAATATAAAATCTTATAAAAAGCGGATTAAAAATATATAAATTTAATCTTTTAAATTTCCGTGGGGAAGGACTTTCTAGGTTGACTTTGTGGGGAAATTGAGTAAAAATAAACTTGTTTACATAACCGATTGTGGGAGAATGGTATGAGCTTTTTAAGTAACCTAATGACGAAAGATGAACTTGAACAGAGAGAATGAAGACGACTACGATTTAGATAACGACTACGACTTCGATGATGAGGATTATGACGAGGAGGAAGAAGAGCGCCTAAGAAACCGTCCTTCTTCGGTAGAAGAGTAGATGAAGAGGAAGAAGAGGCTGAACCGAAGATTCGTCTGTTTGGCGATCGAAAATCCAGTAATAATGAGCGGAAAGCCAGCATGGAAGTCACCATGATTAAGCCGAATTCCATGGAGATGCCACTGAAATTTGTGATTATCTTCTTAGCAGCAGAGCTGTTGTTCTGAATATGGAGGGTTTACATACGGAGATTGCGCAAAAGAATTATTGATATTCTGAGTGGAACTGCCTATGCCATTAACGGAAATCTACAGAAGATTTCAACGTATATCTTTATCATCAGTCCCGAAGAGGTTCATCTTTCCGGTGAGTTCTCCGGCGCAGGTTTCGGCGGTGATGGAGAAGGGAATTTCTTTGGAGCACTGAGCTTTAGAGCTTAAAAGAAATAGATGGGCATATCCGAAGGGATATGCCTTTCTAAAATTTCCCGTTCCTCTTGTGCTCTGTATCATAGACGGTCTTTCTTTAAAACCTATCTCATGCACAGAGGAGAGGATATCTTCTTTAAGGAGTTTATCATGCGAAAATTAGATGTTATCATAAAGATTTACACAGTTATTCCATCTATCTGGAAAAGACTTTTCCGCTCTTCGGGATCGACTGAAAGACTTGGATACCAGAGAGGAAGGCGCTCATTGTTACGGATGAAAATGTTGCTCCCCTGTGTTTAGAAGGTTTACAAAAGAAAATTAATTCCGCTTTTAAAGAACTGTCACCATCGTTCTTTCCGGAGGAGAAGAGCATAAGACCCTCTCCGAGATAGAAAAATCATGTAAAGCGGCTTTAACGTTCGGCTTACAGCGAAAAAGATTTCATGATTGCCCTGGGAGGCGGTGTCGTGGGGGATATGTGCGGATTTAGCTTCCGCAACGTATTTGAGAGGGATGCGTTTATCCAAGTTCCTACAACTCTTCTTGCCCAGGTGGACTCTTCCATCAGGAGGAAAACCGGGGTCGATTTTCACAGTTATAAAAATCTGGTTGGTGCATTTCACATGCCGTCTCTCGTTTACTCTGCTAGACCATACACTAAAGACCCTTCCTCTGTTGCAGTACGCGTCCGGTATGGGGGAGGTGATTAAGCACGCCTTAATCCATAATCCGCAGTATTTGCCCCTTTCTGCTGGAGCATAAGAAGGAACTTGCGGAAAGAGACATTGACACCTTGCTGGAAACCATTTATCAAAAGCAATCGTATAAAAATATTTTTGTAGAAAAAGATCCTTTTTGAAGAGCGGGACAGGATGTTCTTAAACTTTGGTCATAGCTTCGGGCATGCTATTGAGAGAGTGGCTGATTTTTCATTACAGCCATGGGCAGTGTGTGGCTTTCGGCTCTCTTATGGCGCTTTCTCTTTCAAAGGAATAGCGGAAAAGGATATTCTTTCCGTAGAGAAGATTTGATGCGGGCCGTCTCTTTGGAAACCCGTTGCAAGCATTTGGACCAAGAGGCTATTTTTCTCCGCGATGAAGAAGGATAAAAAGCAGAACAAAGACCATTTGCAGTTTGTTCTCTTGCATCAGCTCTGTGCTCCCTACATTGAGAACGGTTTGAGACAAAGAAGAAATGGAGCTTTGCACTCAATCGTTTTTATGGAGGCATAAATGAATAAAAACTCAAGGTTTTTCTCTTTCGTTTCTCTTTTTCTTATAATTTTGATCAGTGGACGAAACATCTTGCTGTAGCGTTTTTTTAAAGGGAGGAGCGGAGGTGCTTTACTTCCGCGTGTACTCTATCTTCTGTATGTGGAGAATCCGGGCGCGGCATTTGGAATTTTACGCGGACAGCAGTTTTTCTTCCTGCTCATCACCATCGTGGTACTTTTTGGGTATTTTATACACTGTTTGGAAGATTCCGTCTTCCTTCCATAGCGGACAAGTAGAGATGGAGAAAAGCAGGAGTTACTTCCCTTTTGTTTTTGGGCGCTTTGCTTCGTGTTTTCCGCGCAATAGGAAATTGTATCGACCGACAGCTCCGAGCCTATGTGGTGGACTTTATCTATTTCAGTCCCGATCGACTTTCGGTCTTTAATGTTGCGGATATTTATGTTTCCGTATCCGCTTTCTCTCTCCTTCTATTTTATGTTCTACTACAAGGAAACGGACTTTTCTTTTGTAAAGAGAAAGTAAGGAGAAAGAGAATGGATTTTTAGTGGAAAAAGGATGCGGAAGGAGAACAGCTGGACCGTTTTCTTGCACAAAAATACGGCACAGTATACCCGTTCCTATATGAGAAAATCATTCGAGAAGGTCTTGTTCTCTATAATGATAAAAGTGGCAAAAGGCATCCATCAAACTGAAAAAGCGGGGACCGGATCCATTTAACGGAGAAGGAGGCGGAACCCTTGGATATCCGGGCGGAAGAGATTCCGCTTTCTGTCGTTTATGAGGACGAAGATCTTCTTGTTATTGATAAACCTCGCGGAATGGTGGTGCATCCTGCACCAGGACATTTTTCGGGCACGCTTGTAAATGCGGTACTGGCCTATGCGGGAGATTCCCTTTCTTCCATTAACGGTGTTTACCGGCCCGGGATTGTACATCGCATCGATAAAGATACCTCCGGCTTGCTTTTTGGTTTGTAAAAATGACTGAGTCATAAAGCACCAGCCAAGCAGCTTCAGGAACACAGTATTACAAGACGGTATCATGCGATATGTAAAGGCCATTTTAAAAGAAGCGGAAGGAACGATTGATGCGCCCATAGGGCGGGATGAGAAAAATCGAAAACAGCAGGCTATCAATAGAATTTTTATGGAAAAGAGGCAGTAGCACTTTCGGGTTCTTGCGAGAATCTGCGGGATGCCAGTCTTGTAGAATGCTGCTTGGAAACCGGAAGAACGCATCAGATTCACGTACGCATGAAAAAGTATAGGGGCATCCCTTTACTGGGGATCCGCTATATGGACCGAAGAAGAATCCTTATGCTATACAGGGCCAGGCATTACACGCCATGGTTCTCGGCTTCGTTCACCGAGGAGCGGAAAAATATATGGAATTTCAAGCGGACTATCCGGAGGATTTTTGAAAGCTTTAAAGGCTTAAGCATGTAGAGTAGAAGAGTAAGGGTAAAAATTGATTCATTTTCAAAATAAGAACGTCAAAAAGA
>BNJU01000143.1_pt1 | contig 81689 bp, 104 predicted proteins | sample 8539281 | NCBI WGS metagenome assembly BNJU01 (sample SAMD00202456, study PRJDB9452) | human saliva metagenome | isolation source: human saliva | place: Japan | reverse complement strand
GTTGTCGATCGGAAAGTGGGCGCGAGCGGGCTCGAGGCCGGTTGCTTGCTCAGTATATCCGGGCTTGACACTTCATAGGTACGTGACGCGAGCGAAATTGTCGCTCCTGAAATCTCAACCGGATTACGTTGAAAACGCGCGCGATGTCTCTTGTTTGAGCGCGTCAGTGCCCATTTAGACATGCTGAGCGTGCAGCGTATTGCCAGGACGTCTCAGGGGTGTGCCCTCCTGACGTGCCTCGTTGCTCGCCGCGTATGGAGAAGGAAAGACCAGCTCATTCCTAGTAGGAGTCGTCGGTCGGCAGCTTCACGCCCGCGTGGCGCAGGCGCTCTAGGTGCGGCTCGACAGAGGAAAGATACGGAGACAAGACGGGATTCGCGTCCGGGTCCATGAAGGACTCGAGGTAGTCCTCCAGTGGGAACTGCGTGGCGAAGAGCGTCTGACGCAGCTCGAGGCTATTGACCGACTCGACGACCATCGTCGGGTCGGCGACGCTCGTGTATCGCTTGACCCGCGGCCACCGCGTGTCCGCGATCGTCCACTGTTCCGATGAGGGAGCCTCACCCGGGATCACGATGGGGCGCTGGCGCAGCCGTGCGCGACGCAGCGCACCGACCTGCGTGATCAGCACGTAGCTGGCCAGCGTCTCGTTGCGCGTGTCCATGGTGAACCGTCTGCTCGGACGGCGTTCGGACCAGCTAAAAGCGGTAGTAGCCCGACATCTCCCAGGCGGTGAAAAAATCGGTGTTGTAGCTCGAGAAGGAATACCCGTATCCGTACCCGTCCTGAAAGTCGGCTTTAGCGACGGAAGTATCCGAACAGATCTTTCCAATCAATTCTTCCAATTTCTCCAACATGCTCGGAGACTCCTTCGATGATGTTCTGCGTGATGAGCTCGTCGATCGTCATGGGTGCCCATCCGCCGATGAAGACCTTCTCGAGGATGCGCACCTGTGGGACCTGCCCGTGGGAACCCATATCCTCGTCGAGCAGGCAGATCTCGATGGCGACGTCCTCGGGCAACGGGTTATCGGTGAAACGGAACTGGCGGTACAGCTCGTTGTAGTTGGCGGGTGGACCCGATCGGAACTCCGAGGGAAAGATCAACCCCTTGATGATGGGCGTCAGGTTGCGTGCCCCGACGTGCCCGATGTGGTCCAGGCCGTCGATGTCGAAGGCTTCGATGAACTCGTCCTTGTCGCGGAAATAGCGGTTGGTTCCCGGGATTTCGCCGTGGTCGCGGTCGTCGCGCCATACCGGACAGATTGTTCCTGGGCTGCGAGAAACGCGAGCGCATCCAGTCGGCCGTCGACCGAATGTACGGGTCGGTTCCTTTGGCCATCTGGAGTTCCATGGCGCCGGTTACGTCAGCTCCGCACCGGTAGCGCTCTCCGAGGCCCTGAGCCGCGTTGGGCAGCACGTCGCCTGGGCCGGGTCCACGCGTGGGAAAAATGTGTGTCTGATGGACAGTGCGCCGTGCTTCGTCGGGCGAAGGAGTCTCTAGTTGCATCGGAACTCGCTCCTCTTTCTCGGTGCAGGCGCGAGGGGATCGGAGGGGCTGAGGGCCTCGCTCGGCGGGAGAGGAATCGGTGGTTCGGTGGCCGGCGGCGGGGAATCGGGGTTCGGCGGACGAGGCCTCGCCTGCTTGATCCTCCGGCGCGCTCTCCGCGGTTGCGTCCTCAGGCTCACTGTCGCCGGACTGTCCTCCACCTGCTCGCCGTCGCCGGTGTCCGACGGTCTGCTCGGCTCGTCGGCGGTGCTCGCCGCTTTCCTCCGGTCTCCCTCGGAGGCCTTCTCTTCCTCGCCGTCTTCGGTTTCTTCCGTAGCGTCTTCCTTGACGGGCGCGGGCACGGGCTCCTGGTACATCGCCAGCTCGATAGCGTCGACGATCGGGCACACGATCTTGTTGAAGCCCTCGTAGTCGAGGTCGCGCAGGTCGTCGTTGCCGCACCGAATACGCAGGTTGATGAAGTGCACCTGGTTGTAGAAGATGATGATCATCGGTTCTTTGACCACCACGGACTCGCCGGCGATCCCGATGCTTCGAGCCTCGGGGATGGAGAGCACGTCGGCGCGCGACTCAAGCTCGACGGACTGATCGTCCACGAAGATTGTGATGTCCGCAAAATACTCGAAGGCGGCGTAGACCGCCTGGAGCATCATCTCCCACGAGACTCGGTTCGTGAGGGTAAAGGTGGACAGGAGCCAGCCGCCGTCCTCGTGATGCCCTTCCAGGTGCATGCCTGTGTTCCTCTCGCTTCCGGGGGTGCGTTCGGGGCTCAGCCCTTCGGCAGCGTGGCCGGCGGGACGTGCATCATGATCTCGATGGAGTCCATGAACTGGCACATCGACTTATTGAACTTCTCGTAGTCGGTGGTCTGGAATTCCTCGTTGACCCGGCCGATCGCGACGTTGATGAACGGCCTCTGGTCGAAGAACGTCAGCATGATCGGCGCCTTGAGGATGGGGACATGCCGCGGATCATGACTGGAAGCCTCTGGAATGGCCAGCAGATCCTCGGGAGCGGAGAAGTGGAGGGGCTCGCCGTCGACCTGCACCTCGGCGTCCTCGATGTAGGGGTAGACCCCGCGCACGCCCTGGGTCAGTTTCTCCCACGGCACGCGGTACGTGAGGTTGAAGCTGGATCGGATCCAGCCCGGTTCTTCGGTGAGACCTGCCAGCAGCATGGGGAATCCTTCGCGTCATTGAGGATGTCTGTGTGGTCGGCATCCTATCAGAGCGGGTGGCTCGCCCAGCACGAGGGAATCGCTCAGCGCGCGGCGTCGATTGCCGCCTTCGCTGTCTTCAGGTCGACGCCGGTGCGATCCCGGTAGGTCTTGACGGCGTTGATCATCCTGCCGTCGGCGATCAGCTGGAGCTCCACCGCGTTCAGCTCCGGGAACGAGGCCATGGTCGGGTTGGGTGCACCGGCTGGGAAGGCAGGATCTGAGGCCTGCGGTACTGCCGCCTCGGGAGAGGGGAAGGATGAACCGGCGAGGGCCGCGACCCCGGCGTCCGCGTAAGCGGTGCGCAGTCGCGCCTCGAGGGTCGCAACCTGTTCCTTGAGTCGCTGGTTCTCGGCGCGCAGCTCCTCGATTTCGGATGCCTGACCAAACCACTTACCCACGTGTCGCCTCCTGAAATAGATCATCGTGAAGGCTTTCATCCTACCTGTCTTCGCCGTCGCGCTGACGACGAGCTCCCCGCGAGAATGTGTGGGTTCGGGGGTGCCCCGCCCCGGCCTCGTCGATGACGACGCGCGGACTGTGCCCGACAACGCGCCGTGACCGGCGGAACAAGCCGCCCGCCGCGCCTGGCCCGGTAAAATAGCGAAGACACTGCGAGCAGCGGAGGAAACATGGCAGGCGAATCGTTCTTCGGGCAAGACCCCACCCACGAGGACCAGCAGGGCGGCATCCCGGCCGACCTGATCCGTACCTGGAAGCGGCCGACGAGGTCGAGGACACCGAGGCAGGGGAGGGCACCGACCCTCAGGCTGAGGAGAGCGAGCGCGAGGCTGCGCTGCGCGCCCTCGTCGAGCACTCGCTGCTGCTGGGCCCCGACCCCTCCGTCCTCGCCGAGATCGAGGGCGAGGTGGATGAGGACTTCGCCGACGACGCCGCCGAGGCACGCGACGAGCGCGCCTCCCACGAGGCCGCACTCGCGAAGGCTGAGGAGGACGTCGCCCTGGACGCCCGCGTGCAGGAGATCTACCAGTCCATCGTCGCGCGCGCACCCGAGCACGACATCGATCCCACGCTCGATCGCGTGAAGCTCGCCTTGGACATCCTGGGCGACCCGCAGAACTCCTACCCGTCGATCCACATCACGGGTACGAACGGCAAGACCTCCACGTCGCGCATGATCGACTCGCTCCTCACTGCTTTCGGCATGAAGACGGGCCGCTTTCACGAGCCCGCACCTGCTCGACGTGCGCGAACGCATCTCCCTGGAGGGCCACCCGATCACGCGCGAGGGCTTCGTGCGCGCATGGGAGGACATCGAGCCCTACGTCGGCATGGTGGACGAGCGCAGCGCGCAGGAGGGCGGCCCCCGTCTGTCCTTCTTCGAGGTGTTCACGATCATGGCGTATGCGGCCTTCGCCGACTATCCGGTCGACGCCGCTGTCGTCGAGGTCGGCATGGGTGGGCGCTGGGACGCCACGAACGTCATCGACGCGGGCGTCTCCGTCATCACCCCGATCGCCCTGGACCACACGAAGTGGCTCGGCTCCACGATCGAGGAAATCGCGCGCGAAAAGGCCGGCATCATCAAGCCCGGCCAGGTTGTCGTCATCATGGCTCAGGAGGAGGAAGTCCTCGACATCCTCCTCGAGCAGGCGCGCTCCGTCGACGCGATCGCCCGCGTCGAGGGCCGCGACTTCGAGGTCGTGGATCGCCAGATGGGGGTCGGCGGCCAGATGGTTACGATCCGCACGCCTTCCGCGGTCTACGAGGACGTGTTCGTCCCGCTGTTCGGCCAGTATCAGGCCCACAACGCGGCGGCAGCCCTCGTCGCCGTCGAGGCCTTCATGGGCGGGCGCGGCCTGGACGGTCGCATCGTCGAGCAGGGCCTCATGAACGCCTCCAGCCCGGGACGTCATGCAGGTCGTGCGTCATTCGCCCACGATCATCGTGGACGCCGCGCACAACCCCGCGGGTGCGGCCACCCTGCGCGAGGCCGTGGAATCCTCCTTTGGGTTCGCGCGCATCGCGGGCGTGTATGCGGCGATGGGGGACAAGGACGTCGAGGGCGTCCTGTCCGAGGTCGAACCCTTCATCGATCACCTCGTCGTCACGCAGATGCCGGGCGAGCGCGCGGCTGACATCGCGCGCCTGGCCGAGATCGCCGAGGAGGTCTTCGGTCCTGACCGGGTAGACGTGCGCGAGTCGCTGGCCGACGCGGTCGATCGTGCAGCAGAGATCGCCGAGGCCGGGGCCGAGCCCGCGGATCGCAGCGGAGTTCTCGTGTTTGGCTCGGTCATGCTGGCCGGGGAAATGCTGGCCCTCGCCGGTCACAGCCCACGCTAGGATGGAACCCAACCAGGGCGGCCGCATCGTGGCGGCCGCCACGGTTGGGATTTCGTGCTCAAAGGTGGCACGATTGATCACGCATACAAGTACAGATGAGCAATGTGCAAGGAGGCATCATGAAGAAGCTCGTCAATGACGTCCACGCCGTCGTCCGCGAAACCCTCGAAGGTTTCGCCCTGGCCCACCCCGACCTCGTCGATGTCCATTACTCGCCCGACTTCGTGACCCGTCACGCCCCCAAGGCTGAGGGCAAGGTCGGCCTCGTCTCCGGCGGCGGATCCGGACACGAGCCCCTGCACGCGGGCTTCGTCGGTGAAGGCATGCTGGATGCGGCCGTGCCCGGCGCGGTCTTCACCTCGCCCACCCCCGACCCGATCCTGGAGGCCACGAAGGCCGCCGACCACGGCGCGGGCGTCCTGCACATCGTCAAGAACTACACGGGCGACGTCCTCAATTTCGAGACCGCCGCCGAGCTGGCCGACATGGAGGACATCAAGGTCTCGTCGGTCGTCGTGAATGATGACGTGGCCGTCGAGGACTCCCTCTACACGGCGGGGCGCCGCGGCGTCGCCGGAACGATCTTCGTGGAGAAGATCGCGGGCGCTGCCGCCGAGCGCGGCGACTCCCTCGAGGAGGTCACCCGCATCGCCACCAAGGTCAACGACCAGACCCGTTCCATGGGCCTGGCCCTGGGCCCCTGCACCGTGCCCCACGCCGGCAAGCCCTCCTTCGACCTGGGAGAGGACGAGATTGAGCTGGGCATCGGCATCCACGGCGAACCCGGATACCGCCGCGGCTCCATGGAGACCGCAGACAGCCTCGTCGCCGAACTCTACGAGCGCGTGCGCGAAGACCTGGGCCTCACCGAAGGCGAGCGCGTCGTGGCCCTCGTCAACGGCATGGGCGGCACCCCCGTCTCCGAGCTCTACATCTGCTTCCGCGCCCTCGCCGCCCTGCTGAAGAAGGACGGCATCGAGATCGCCCGCCAGATGGTCGGCAACTACGTCACCAGCCTGGAGATGCCCGGCGTCTCCGTGACCCTCATGCGCGCCGACGACGAGCTCCTTGAGCTCTTCGACGCGCCCGTGAACACGGTCGCCTGGAAGTAAGCAACGAGGCAGGACAAGGAGAAATACGATGAGCCTAGATGCAGCGTGGGCACTGCGGTGGATCGAGCTGGCCGCGGCGCAGGTCGCTGAGCAGCGCGACTACCTGGTGGACCTGGACCGAGCCATCGGAGATGGCGACCACGGCGAGAACATGGACCGCGGCTTCAAGGCCGCCGTCGAGGCCCTGGGCCAGGCCCAGCCGGGCAGCGTCGCCGAGGTCCTCAAGACGGTCGCCAAGACCCTCATGTCCACGGTCGGCGGCGCCGCCGGGCCCCTCTACGGGACCGCGTTCCTGCGCGCATCGAAGGCCGCCGGTGACGGCGAACTCGACAGCGCGGGCGTGGCAGCGGTAATCGCGGGCGCGCTCAAGGAATCCAGGTGCGAGGCAAGGCCACCACGGGCGAAAAGACCATGGTGGACGCGTGGACGCCCGCCCTCGAGGCCGCCCGCGCGGCCGCCGAGTCCGGTAGCGATCCCGTGGCCGTCCTCGAGGCCGCCGCCACCGCCGCAGAGGCCGGAGCCGCCGCCACGGAACCCATGCGGGCCACGAAGGGACGCGCCTCCTACCTGGGAGAACGCTCCATCGGACACCTCGACCCGGGTGCCGTGTCCACCTCCCTCATCCTGCGCGCCGCCGTGCGAGCAGCGGGCGAGGCCGGCGCAGCATGAGCGTGCGCGTCTCCTTCGTCATCGTCTCCCACTCGGCCTCCCTGGCCAACGGAGTCTGCGAGCTGGCCGCCCAGATGGCCCCCGACGTGCACTTCGAGGCCGCCGGGGGCACGGACGACGGCCGCATCGGCACCTCCTACGACCTCGTGGAGAAGGCCCTCGAGGCCGCCCTTGCCGCCGTAGACGGGGAGGGAAGCGGCGTCATCGTCCTGACCGACCTCGGCTCGGCCACGATGACCGTCGAATCTGTCATCGACATGAGCGACGAACCCGAGCGCGTGCGTTTCGTCGACACCTGCCTCGTCGAAGGGGCCGTCGCATCCTCAGTGCGGGCCCAGCTCGGCGAAGACCTCGACCAGGTCGCCGACGTCGCAGCCGCACTGGCCCCCGCGTGGACGACGTGCCCGCCCAGGAGGCGCCCAGCCCCGCTCCCGCGAAGCCCAGTGGGGCAGGGGGAGGGGCCCCGGCCTCGTCGACGTGGGCGCAGGCGGACGCGGTCGTCGCGGACCCCGTCGGCCTGCACGCGCGACCCGCCGCCGCCTTCGTGCGCCTGGCGGGTACCTTCGACGCCGAGGTCACCGTCAACGGGGCGGACGGTGGGTCGGTCCTGGAGCTCATGGCCCTGGGCATCACCCAAGGTCAGAGCGTCCACATCGAGGCCAATGGGGCAGACGCCACAGCGGCGGTTGCGGCCCTGACAGATATGCTGGAAAGCGCAACTGAGCAACCCTCATAATCAAAGGAGACAATGTGAGCGCTAAGAGTGTTCTGCTGGAGCCCCAGCACCTTCTCGACCCCACCCTGGAGCACACCCTCATCGTCGTGAAGCCCGACGGCTACGCGCGCGGCCTGACCGGTGAGATCCTGCGCCGCATCGAGGCAAAGGGCTACACGATCAAGGGCCTCAAGCTCATGATCGCCTCCCGCGAGCTGCTCGCCGAGCACTACGCCGACCACAAGGACAAGCCCTTCTTCGAAGGCCTCCTGGAGTTCATGAGCTCCGGCCCGGTCGTCGCCATCATCGTCGAAGGCCAGCGCGTCGTCGAGGGCATGCGCGTCCTCATGGGCTCGACCGACCCGACGACGGCCCCTGCGGGCACGATCCGCGGAGACCTGGGTCGCGCGTGGAACAGCCCCCACATGGAGAACCTGATCCACGGATCGGACTCTGTGGACAACGCAACGCGCGAAATCTCCCTGTGGTTCCCGGAGATTTACTGAGACACGGCTAACCTGCAAGGGTGTACCTCAAAAACCTGACGCTGCGGGGCTTTAAGTCCTTCGCCAGTGCGACCACGCTCGCCCTCGAACCGGGCATTACGTGCGTCGTCGGCCCCAACGGGTCGGGTAAATCCAACGTCGTCGACGCTCTCGCCTGGGTCATGGGCGAGCAGGGTGCCCGCGCGCTGCGCGGCGGGCAAATGGCGGACGTGATTTTCGCGGGGACATCTGGGCGCGCGGCGTTGGGGCGCGCCCAGGTGGACCTGACGATTGACAACACCGACGGGCTGCTCGACATCGAGTATTCCGAGGTGACGATCAGCCGCACCCTGTTCCGCGGGGGCGGCTCCGAATACTCCATTAACGGCACTCCGGCGAGGCTGCTGGACGTGCAGGAGCTCCTCTCCGACACGGGCATGGGCCGCCAGATGCACGTCATCGTCGGTCAGGGACAGCTCGACGCGATCCTGTCCTCTACGCCCGAGGAACGTCGCGGCTTCATCGAAGAGGCCGCGGGAGTCCTCAAGCATCGCCGGCGCAAGGAGCGCGCGCTCAAGAAGCTGGCCGACATGGACGCGAACCTCGTGCGCGTCCTGGACCTGACCAACGAGATTCACCGCCAGCTGGGGCCCCTGGCCCGCCAGGCGCGGGACTGCTCGTCGCGCATCCCTCATTCAGGCGCGCGTGCGCGACGCGAAGGCCCGCCTGCTCGCCGACGACCTCGCGTCGGCTCTGTCGAAGCTGTCCGTGCTCGAGGCATCGGACGAGTCTGCCGCCGCGCGCCGGTCGTCGCTCGAGGAGCAGATTGCGGCCGCGCGCGCTGAGCTTGCGCGCCTGGAGGATGCGGAACGCGCGTCCTCGCCGGCGCTCGAGCAGGCATCCTCCGACTGGCAGGCGCTGACCACGATCACCGAGCGCCTCCGCGGCACGCTCATGGCCGCGACCCAGAAGGTCTCGCTGCGCGCGACCCCCGAGCTGCCCCCGGGCGGCGAGGATCCCGACGTGCTCGACGAGCGCGCCCGCGTCGCCGGCGCCGAGGATGCGGCCCTGGCCGGCCAGGTCGAGGCCGCGCGCTCAGCGCTGACGTCCGCGACTCGTGCTCGTGAGGCCGCGGAGGATGCCGACGATTCCGCGTCCCGCGAGCTGGCCCGCGTCAACCGCGTCATCGCCGACCACCGCGAGAAGATCGCGCGACTGACGGGCGACGCCTCCACGGCCGCGTCTCGCCTGGAGGCTGCGATCGCCGAGGCCGACCGCGCGTGGGGCGCCTACCGCGCGGCCCAGGAGCGCGCCGAGGCCGCCGAGAAGGCCGTGCCCGCGTCGTCGGTGGGCTCTGTTGGTGTTGCTGAGGGGGCCTCGTCCGAGGAAGAAGCCAGCGGGGGAGCGGCCCGCGCACACGCCGAGGCCTCAGCCCGGCGCGACGCCGCACGCGCCCGCGTGGATGAGCTGCTCGGCGTCGAGCGCGAGGCCCGAGCCGACCGCGCGCGCTGGGAGGCGCGCCGCGACGCGCTCGAGCAGCTGCTGACCCCCGAGGACGGCACCGCAGAGCTACTGGGACGTCCCGGCGTGCTCGGCCAGGTCGCGCCCCTCCTGCACGTCACGCCTGGTTTTGAGGACGCCGTCGCCGCCGCGCTCGCCCCCTTCGCTGACGCCGTCGTCGTCGACTCCCTGGCCCGAGGCCTGGGCGAGCTGGACGCTGCCCGCGCGGCCGGGCGCTCGCTGCGGTTGGTTGTGGCATCTGATTCTTCCGGTCCTTCCGACGGTCGCGCGGATGGGATCAGCGAGGCCGTCCGCGCCGATCTGCCCGAGGGCGCGACGTGGCTTGTCGACGTCGTCGCCTGCGAGGGGGCCGCCGCGCCGCTGGCCTCCCTGCTGGACGGGGTTGTCGCATGCTCCCTTGAGGCCGCCGCTGACGTGCTGGACGTGCCCGGCGTGCGCGCCGTCGTCACGTCAGGTGGCGACGTGCTGCGCTCCTGGTCGGTGGAGGGTGGCCGCCAGGCCTCCTCCGTGCTCTCCGTGCGCGCCGACTACGAGGAAGCGTGCGCGCAGGCCGAAGCCGCCCAAGCCCGCATGGCCGAGGTCTCCGAGCAGCTCAGCGAGGCAAACGCGAACCTGGACCGCTGCATCCGCGAGGCAAACGACGCCCTGAAGGCCCTGCGCGAGGAAGATGCGCAGCGCGCCAAGGAAGCCCAGGAGCTGGCCCGTGCGCAGTCGGCCGCGCAGGCCGCCCGAGCCGAGGCCGAGCGCGCCCACGACGTGGCACGCCGCGCCGACGAGCAGGTGACATGGGCCCGCGAGCAGGACGTTGCCGCACGCGCACGCCTCGATGGCGCCGACACCGTCGGCCCGCCCGAGTCCCTCGAAGACGCCCAGGCCCGCGCGGATGCCGCCTCACGCGCCGCGCGCGAGGCCCGCGAGGCCGAAAACGAGGCTCGCCTTTCACTGCGTGCCCTCGAAGAGCAATCGCGGCGCGCCGCCTCCCGCGCCCGCTCCCTGCGCCAAGCAGCCGCCGCCGAGCGCGAGGAGCGCGCCCGCTACGCCCGGCGCGAGGCCGCGCGCAAGACGGAGCTGGCCACGGCCTCGGACGTGGAGGCAGCCGCGCGCGTGGCCTTGGAGGCCGCAGAGCGAGCCCTGTCCCGGGCTGCCGCCGAGCGTGACCGCCTGAGTGAGCGGCGCTCCCAGGTCTCCCAGGAGGTCTCGGACGCACGCCGCGCCCTGGACCGACTGAGCGCCGAGCTGTCGGAGGCCACGGCCTCGGCCCACCAGGGGCAGATCGCCGCCGAACAGACGCGCCTGCGCGTCGAGGACCTGCAGCGGCGCGCCCTCGAGGAGCTGTCCCTCGAACCCGAGCAGCTGCTCGCCGAGTTTGGCCCGGACACGCTAGTTCCGATGCTGCCGCTCGACCCCGACCAGGTTGAGAAGGCCGCGGCCGCCGAGCCGAGCGCCTACGTGCGCGCCGAGCAGGAGCGGGCACTCGCCAAGGCGCAGAAGGACCTGGAGAAGCTGGGGCGCGTGAACCCCCTGGCGCTCGAGGAGCACGAGGCGCTGGCCTCGCGACACAAGTTTCTTGTGGATCAAGTGCAGGATCTCAAAGCTTCGAAAGCGGACCTGCTGCGCATCGTGCAAGACGTGGATCGCCTGGTGGAGGAGGCCTTCGCGTCGGCGTTCACCGAGACGCGCGAGCAGTTCGAGCACGTGTTCGGCGTGCTGTTCCCGGGCGGCCAGGGCGACCTGGTGCTCACTGATCCGGAGGACATGCTGACGACGGGCATCGAGATCGAGGCTCGGCCCGCGGGTAAGAAGGTGAAGCGCCTGTCGCTGCTGTCGGGCGGCGAGCGTTCCCTGGCGGCGATCGCGTTCCTGGTCGCGATCTTTAAGGCGCGCCCGTCCCCGTTCTACGTCATGGACGAGGTCGAGGCCGCCCTGGACGACATGAACCTGACACGCCTGCTCGCCATTTTCAAGGAGCTGCAGGAGACCTCGCAGCTGATTGTCATCACGCACCAGAAGCGCACGATGGAGATCGCGGACGCCCTCTACGGCGTCACGATGCGCGACGGCGTCACCACGGTGGTCTCCCAGCGCCTGGCGGACTAGGGTAGAAACCCTGATGTTCAGCCGATGCAATATGTGCTTCGGCGAAATATGAATCATTGGACGCACTTTTACTTGAGAGAAATACATGGATGATCAAGCGGCGTGCTTACAGAGTGCTCTCAGTATTCGTAATAATGTGTAGGTTGAGCGCGTATCAGTGATGAAAGCTGGGTCGAGGCCCGAGTACGGTCAGCAGAAGCTGAACCATGTTGGACCTCGACCGATATGTACCTTCGCTTGGTGAGTGTCAGACACGTTGTGCCACCAAAAGAAGTTGCTTTCTATCTGACTAGCTGTTTGTTGAGCCCAACGGATCATTCGCCGTGTATCCGATGATCAATTCCGGATCGGAATCCGAGTAGATGAAGATTTTGAGATCATCGAAAGCTTCGGCCAGGTCTTCAAACCCCTCTGCTACAGGATACCATGGGTGGGTCGCCTTGTCGGGACCGCTGTTTGGGGCGAAGATACCGTCTTGGCTAAAGCGATAACCGAAACTCGATGCGGCGATGCGAGTCCACTCGGTCTTTGAGATGTGGCCGATGGCCGCCAGACGTGTTTGGTCGTTCATGTAAGATTGGATCTTCTCGTGTTCAAGTATTCCGCATTTTACGAATCCGAGTAGCTGTTCAATCCGATCGTTTGACAGTCGTGAGGTGAGAGGCTTCATTGCTGACCCTTCAGTTGAAGTATATGATTGTCGCGGTGTCAATACTAGCCGCATCTTCACAGTGTTTCATATACGGCTGTCAAGTGTTGTCGCTTTCGGGCATCTTTTGAAATAACAAGAGAAATTATGGTGCTCTGGTCGTAGTCTCCTGCGAGCGACTGGATGGGTGTATTAGGGTTGTTGCAATGAATTTTGCAAGTGCATAGCCGGTGTTCTTTGGTTGGTTGATGATGCTAAGTTATCCGGGTTGTTGTTGATATGATATAATTTTCGCCCGCAAGAAAGCCTGGATTCATAATGTCTGTATATTTTTGTTTCTTGTGCTTCTGTAAAGGTCGTGCGAAGAATTGTTTGACACTAGGTCGCTAAAGAGGTCACGCTCTTAGGAGTCAGTCGGTATCTTCATAATTCGCGGTCTAGTTGAGGTTGAACCCGCCGGTTTCCAGGAGCGCTTGGATGATGTAGTGGCTCAGGTTTTGGCAGTCGGGAGTGGAGCCACTCAGGTTTTCGAGGCAATCGTTGATGGCTTCGGTGAGGCCGTTGGTGGTGTGGGGGTGGCCGAAATAAACCAGGAATGTCCCCGATCCGGCGTTTGAGTGTCCTGGCCGGTGTGGCACCGTACGCGAGAGCTTCGCGCACAGCTGGACTACTGAACTATGTCTTGGTGTCATACGGAAGCGCACACCTGGCACCCGGAATCGAGTATGCTCGCATGCGAGACTACTGGACGCATCCGCAGGGTTCGTAGACCAAGCGCCGGACCACTGTGTTACGAGAGGTGCCCAGGCGTCCGCTGTTTGGGCACCGCCGGTCCCCACCGGTGATACGCCAAGGCAATACAGAATGGTCTGGCTCAATGCGCTGACCTGTCACCTCCAACCCCAAGCCATCCAGGCGCATGAACGCGCTCACATCAGGGCGATCACAGATAGTATCGGACATGTCGAGGTCTTTCAGATGGACGGTGTAGCAATCTCCATCATCGAAAGACCTCGGCACCTATCCGCCACGACACGCCCAACCCCGCCCACAACACCTACACCCTCAAACGCGAAGAGCCCCTAAACCTCCAAATATAAAGAAAGCTAAATATGTGTAGATGCATGTCTAACACCTGATAGCAGCTTTCCTAGTTCGTGATAAATCCGATTGGAAGGAGTCAAATGTCAAAGCTTAGACGAAAAAACTGCTCCAACCAATCAACTCAGAAGAGTCCGCATTGAAGAGGGTGAGATACGATGCGCCCTTTTCTTGACCCAAAACGATAAGCTTCCTCAACAAATCCGGATTAGCCTCATATAAGTTATCGATGCCAAACTCCTTATTGGGCTCAATTTGACCAAATTGGAATGAGTCGACCTTGTTGGTTGAATTAGGCGTCTTATCGGAAGATGACAAGAGATGCACCTCGATCCAGCGCGATGAAGGATGTATATCCACTCGAACCCAAGAAGCTGACGAAATGAGCGTTCCGGTGCGCTTAATGTCCAAATCTGACACCTCATTAGCATCTAGAAGATATTTTCCGAAGAGGCTTATAAGAATATCGAAACTGAAAGAAAGGTAAAGTAAGCTATTGGGAACAGTTCGAAATGAATTTACATCAGCTAACGCATTGGGGTCATGAGCACAGTTGTTTCGCAACTTCAAAAATGAGGAAAACCGATTCTTAACCTCTACTTCACCGACATTTGGAAATGTAAATACAAGAGCCGAGTTCATTTGTGCCCAAGGGTCCTTGATTCCGCAAAGAGCGAAAGAAGTGCTAAGGGTGCTATCCGAAATATTCGATCCTTGGGGCATAAATGTCGTCTTTGGAAATAGAGTGTTGGTGTGAGGGTCAAGAACTTCACTAGCGGCAATATATTCCTTAAGCCTATCATCAAAGCGAGGTATATTCGAAATAAGGAGTCCCATGTGGTGCTTGAGAAGATTCTCTTTGCTCTGTTTGGGTAAATCAGAAAAAGTTAGAGTTTTCAGTCGATTTGACTCCAAGGATAGTGTGAGCTCTTCCCACCTTTCAAGAATGAATCCCTCTAAGGCATTGAACGCAGCTACAGTCATCCCCTTGCGAAATAAACGACCTAATTCTGAACGCTCTGCAGCAAGACTATTCTTCGTAGCCACTTTAATGGCGCTGTGCGAACACCATAAGGTGAGGCGTGAAGTAGTTTCGTTCACGAGAGTTCTCTTTCCAAGAATTCGGACATTACAGAGATACGGGTTTGAACACTTCGAGGTGTGTTGGTGGCTTGCCGAACCGATGACTCGAATTCTTCATCACAGGCGACAGTGTTAAAAAAAAACGATCTCGAATAGCAATTACGTCTTTACCTGCAGGATCAGAAGATTTACCTTCTTCAATGCGCAACATGAGAGAAACGATTTGCGCATCGAATAGACTATTAATTGCCTGGTCACGCCCAGGCATATGAAAAGCCTGAGTTCCCCAAAGTTTTTCCGCACAGGCCATCGCAGCCTCAAATAGGCACGCCTTATCCTGGAGCCACGTTACATCTTCATTACGATGTTCTCGCATGTAGCTATCCATGGTTGCACGCAAGTCTCCGGAAAAAGTTCTCCAGTTCTCAGCCAGCGCTAGCGCCCTGAGTACAAGTTGGACATCATCCATCTTCTTATAGCGAACATTTTTCGAATCTGCGAGCTTGAATTGCTGAAGTAAGAAAGGATTCTTAGCCAATTCGATAATCGTATCATTCAAGGGGCCTCGAAATGCTACATTGCGAATTTCTTGCGCGGTCAGCGGCTCACCTTCGGTATTGATTCTCGTAAATGTTTCGAAAGTAAGATCACTACTCGAGTCTTGTAATACAATAATAACTCGCATCCGTTTGAGTTTGAGCGAATTTTGAATTTTTTGAGGCAAATCCTCATATTTGCATCCATTAAGTGGATTGTCGTCAAGTCTTTCCAACTCTAATTCCGATTTAAGGAAGTCATGAATCGCCGTAAGACGTTGCTTCCCGTCAATCACTTCATACGTTCCATAATCTCCTTCAATCTCCGCGAGGTATACGGGGGGAATGGGAATGTTCTTTACAATTGAGTCGATAAGTTTTGACTGTTGTGACTTGCTCCATCGTGCCCGCCGTTGAAACTTTGGATCGATGTCAATTGCCCCAGAGTATACTAAATCAGCGAGCGTCTCCAACCCCATGTCACTCATATCGAGTTTGGCTGCCTTCTGCTGCTCTGCATACCATTGAAGGATCGCTTCTTCGTTGTCCATATCATCCTCTTTTCTCAACTTCAGGCACCTTTACTCTAGTTTTCATATATCTTGTCAGATTCTTGAGATACTGTGTCGATGCCACTCTGCCTCTTTGACAGTTGCTACACAATTTAGCATGTTTTATCAAGGAATAGATCACAGCTGCGTGTGCCGTGTGTACGGCAGTGTTGGATGGTGCCGTCATAAGGTGGTGGCAATTTTCTGAAGCCGCAATGCTGTGCTCGAGGTCCAGTTGTGGATCGGGCTCTTCGCGTTTGAGGGTTTAGGTGTTGTGGGCGGGGTTGGGCGTGTCCTGGCGGATAGGTGCCGAGGTCTTTCGATGATGGAGATTGCTACACCGTCCATCTGAAAGACCTCGACATGTCCGATACTATCTGTGATCGCCCTGATGTGAGCGCGTTCATGCGCCTGGATGGCTTGGGGTTGGAGATGATGGGTCAGATGCTTGGCGCACGTGCCCTGTGGGTGGTGCCCGACGATTGTGCATGTGAGTGTGCGCCGCTACCGGTGTCCAGAGTGTGCTCACGTGTGGCCTCAAGACACGTGTCAATCGGCCGATCCGCGCGCGAAGCTCTCGCGTGCGGCGGCGCGCTGGGTGCTGACGGGCGTGGTTGTTCATCATGTGACGGTGTCGCGCATCGCCCAGGCCCTCGGCGTGTCCTGGAATACTGCCAGCACTGCTGTCCCGGCTGAAGAGGCGCGTCTGCTGCTCACTGATGCAGCTCGGTGTGAGGGGGTGTGTGTCATTGGCGTGGACGAACACGTGTGGCGACACACCCCGTATCGCGCAAAAGTGTCACTGTCATCGTGGGTGTGACGCTCGTCCATGATTGCAGTGGTCCCTCTTGGCTCTTGGGAATGGTTCTGGGCTGATCCAAGGGGATCTTTAATACCTGGCTGGCCTCCCAGTCCAACACGTGGGGCGAGCGCATTGAGATCGTCGCGATGGATGGATTCACCGGCTTGAAGAGCGCAGCCACTGAAGAACTTCCCGGCGCGAGGGTGGTCATGGATCCCTTCCACGTCGTGCACCTTGCTGGTGATGCTCTCGATGAGTACTGCAGGCGCACAGGGCAAGAACTTCACCATCGGCGTGGGCGTGCCACGGATCCTCTGTACAAGGCCCGCCGTATGCTCCAAGCCCGCTCATGCCTACTCACGCTGCGTCAGCAACACCGCATACTTGACCTGTTCGCCAGCGATTGCCACGTCGCACTCGAGGTCACCTGGAGTGTCTACCAGAACATCATCAATGCCTACCGCGCGCCCGACACGAGTGCGGGCAAGGCCCTGATGCAAGCCGACATCAATACACTGACCTTCACGCGCGTACCGAAGAACCTGACCGATCTCATGACGCTGGGCAGGACACTCACACGCCGAGCCGGGGATATCCTGGCCTACTTCGACCACCCCCACACCACAGTCGGTCCCACCACAGCCATCAACTGCCGTCTCGAACGCCTACACGGCTCCGGCCTCGGATTTCGAAACCTCACCCACTGCATCACCCGAGGATTCCTCGAAACCGGTGTATTCAAATCTCAGCCACACACCTCAAATTGTGAAGAGCTCTGCTCTCGCGCCTCGCGGACTAGGGGAGCAGATGTCTCGGGGCGGCGATCGCCGTTCCTGGCTTCGTTCGACCTTCGCTTGCATTGATCACCGGACCCGCGAGGACAGCGTTAGAATTTTGTTAACGAAATTCCTGGCATGGTCGCAGGGGAGGTGAGCCACTGGTGGAAGTGCCGGTTGTTGTACATCCACGCGTGAGCGTGCGACATACTGAGATCGCCGACGAAGATGCGATCCACGCCTGGGTGTATGCGGTCGAGATGTGCCGAACGCGTGGACTCTCCGTACTGGCCCGCGTACGCTGCGCTGAGATACGACAGGAACGGGAGGCTGCTAGAGCTCCTCGCAGCGCTCCAGGGAGACGGCAGGGATCCTCATCTATCACGCGATGACACCGCCTTCAAAGAAAATGATGACGAAATATTTGGACCCGGGAGGAGAGGGTAATGAGCAGAAACCAGAAGGAACCTACCGTCTTGCTGGAGGGAATCACCGTTACTGACGCTGATCTTGACGCAGATGCTCAGCGCTTCGAAGCGGGCGAGTGCGACGGAGCTTGGAAGGTTCTCCCAGGGCGTCCGCAGCTCTTCGGCGAGGACACGATGCCGGTCGGCACACGCCTGCCCGAATCTTTAGTCCGCGAGCTCGACGAGGCGGCAGGGGAACTCGGACAAACCCGCAGTGAGCTTGTGCGTCGTTTTATCTCGGAGGGCCTGCTGGCGCTGAAGGCATAATGCAGTGGGGACCCCCCTGTGTGTCTTCTCAGGAGATCCCCACCGATGTCGCCGCTTCTCTGTGTGCGGAGTACTCGCCGCTCTCAGGCCTCGAGCCCGGTGAGCGTGCCGTGCGTGAGCTCATAGATCGTGTCCACGTAGGGGAGGATCGAGCGATCATGCGTCACCATGATGGCGCTCTTGTTCTTGGACTTCACCTCCTTGCAGATCAGCTGGGCGATCTCTGGCCGCGATCCGGGTCCAGGCTCGCGGTCGGCTCATCCGCCAGGATCAGCTGCGGGTTGCCAACGAAGGCGCGAGCGATTGCCGCCCTCTGCTTCTGACCACCCGACATCTGGCGCGGATACTTGGCGTAGGAGGCCTCGATCCCCAGGTCCTCCATGAGGGAGCGGACCTCGGCCTGGCGCGCAGCCTTGTCCTTCTGACCCTTGAGCTTGGCGACCAGCTCGAGCTGATCGCCAATACGCATGTAGGGGAGCAGCTGGTGGTCCTGGAAGATGAAGCCCAGCAGCTCCAGGCGCTTGCGTGTCCACTGCTTCTGGCTGAGCTGCGTGAGGTCCTGGCCGGCGATGGAGATGCGCCCCTCGTCGGCCGACAGCAGCAGGCCTGCGATGGACAGGAGCGTCGACTTTCCGGAACCGGAAGGCCCCAGGATCGCGACGAACTCACCGGCGTCAACGCTCAGGCTCAGGCCGCTGAGCACGCGGTGCGTCTGGTCGCCGTCGGCGTAGGACTTTCCGATCGAATCCAGTTCGATGATTGCCACTTTATTCTCCGTTTCCGCCAATGACTTCGATGGGATCCACCTTCTTGATCTTCAGCAGCGACAGTGCGCCGCACAGGATCGACGTCACGACGAAGCTAATCGCGACGGTGACGCTGTCCGCAAGAGTCATGATGGAAGGGACAGTGCTCGGCAGGAACGGCGCCATAGCGGCGGCGAGGCCGAGGCCGATCACGACGCCGATGATCGAGATGATCGTCAGCTGGGAGATCTGAATGTAGGCAATGGTGCGCATCGGCATGCCGATCGCCTTGAGGACGCCGAACTGGCGCAGCTTCTGCAAGGTGAGGATGTAGAAGAGGACACCCAGGATCGCAGACGAGGCCACGAGGAGTACCCACGTCATTATCTTGAGCGTGAGGTTCTGCGCCTTGTAGCCGGGGATCTTGTCGATGACCTGCTGGCGGTCGGCGGTCATCAGATGGCTCGGAAGGTCGCTGGCCGCAATCTCATCCGACGTGACGACCGTCTGGGCCTGCCACTCGAAGTTTGGAACGGTCACCGTGCGCATGGTTGTGAAAGTCTGTGAGCTGACGAAGCCGATGTCGCTGTATCCATAGTTAGCCCTCTTGGCGAAGGCGACGACCGTGAGCTCCTGCTCCGAGATTTTGTCGATCACCCGGTCACCGACGTGGATGCCCTCGTTCTCGAACGCGCTGTCGAGGATGACCTCATTGTCTTGCAGGTCGGAAATCGCCAGGTCGGAGTCGATGAGGGTTGGCTCGAGGGTGTTGGAGTTGTTGTGATCCGTCGCGAAGTACGTGATGTCAAGGGTATTGGAGTCGTCGTCCTGGGTGATGGTCGCGCGCTGGATGACGAGGCTCGCGTAGTCGTGCATGCCGGCCGCTTCGAGGGCATTGATGTCGTTGTCGGTCACGGACGAATAGGGGATGACGCCCTCGGAGTCCGTGGACAGGATGTACGTGAGGGGCCCATAGTTCTCGATCTGCGCGGACACTGAGGCAGCCAGACCGTTGGTGAGGCCGGACAGAAACACGACCATGAACATGAGCGTGGCGATTAGAAACTCGATGAGAACGAACTTCTTTGGTTGATATGTGATTTCGTTCCATGCGATTCTCATGTGTGAGCTCCATTGTGGGCGCAGTGTGTCAGTTCGCCACTTTTTGTGCCCGAAAGCGGCTCGTAACTGTACCACGCGGTTTTTGACAGGCGCGCGGGGGAGAGGAGCAAAAGTGCGGATCAAGAGCGGTTTCGTGACGCAGGCATCGCAAATAGGCGCAACAACGATGTGCGCAAGAAAAACGCGGGCGGGGACCCGTTGGTCCCCGCCCGCGCCTGCAAGCCGTGCGTCCCGCCGCTGCGGGAGGCTCGCTCTCAGTCGTTCATGAAATGACGCTCGTCCAGGATCTGTGCGCCGCCACCCACCAGTGAAGGCAGGTGCTCATTTGCGTGGTGACCTCAGAAGTAGAGCTGGCCACCCGAAGGCATCGTCGCACGAACCCAGGCGCGAGCGCCGCAGGCGTCGCAACGATTCGCCGCGCTGAGCTGCGGCTCGTCCAGTACAGGGGCGTTCAAGAGTCTGTGCGTTCATGCTTCCATCACACACCATCACCCCGCGCCTCGCACCCCTGTTCACCCGGGGCGCAATCGACTGCCCGCACGCCGACACAATGAAACGGGGGAGCGCAAACCCTCCTTCAATATGCCCCAACAGCCCCCGAAAGCGGCACCCACCGCGCGATCTGGCCTGGCCTCGTCAATCGTGGAAAGCGTCCCAGAACCCGCGCCACGCGCACCGTTGGCCACAAACGAGCACCCAGCCACATATGATGCACATCGTGACTCCTACCGATGCATCCGACTACAACGCACGGCACCTCTCGGTCCTCGAGGGGCTCGAAGCCGTGCGCAAGCGCCCCGGCATGTACATCGGCTCCACCGACCACCGGGGCCTCATGCACTGCCTCTGGGAGATCATCGACAACGCGGTCGACGAGGCCCTGGAAGGCCACTGCGACACGATCGACGTGCGCCTGCACCCCGACCACTCCGCCTCCGTCGCCGACAACGGCCGAGGCATCCCCGTCGACATCGTCCCCGGACAGGGACTGACGGGCGTCGAGGTCGTCTACACCAAGCTCCACGCCGGCGGTAAGTTCGGCGGCGGCTCCTACGCGGCCTCGGGCGGCCTCCACGGCGTCGGCGCCTCCGTCGTTAACGCACTCGGCCCGCCTCGACGTACAGGTCGATCGCGGTGGCAAGACCCACGAGATGTGCTTCCGTCGCGGCGAACCCGGCGAATTCGACGACTCAAGCGCACACCCCCAACTCGCCCTTCAAGCCTTTCGTGGACGGCTCGACCCTCAAGACCGTCGGCAAGGTGAAGAAATCCCAGACGGGCACGCGCGTGCGCTTCTGGGCGGACTTCCAGATCTTCCCGTCGACCGAGGGGTTCTCGTGGGAGAACCTGCTGGCGCGCGCCCGCCAGACCGCGTTCCTCGTGCCCGGCCTGACCATCAACTGCTACGACGAGCGCGGCGAAGAGGAACTCCACGAGAGCTTCCGCTTCGACGGCGGCGTCGTCGACTTCGCGAACTGGCTGGCCTCCGACGGCCCCGTCACCGACACGTGGCACATCACGGGTGAGGGCACCTACAACGAGACCGTGCAGGCCCTGGACTCCGAGACCGGGCACCTGCGCGCCACCGAGGTCGAGCGCACCTGCGAGGTCGACATTGCGCTGCGCTGGGGCATTGGCTACGACACGACCGTCCAGTCGTTCGTCAACATCATCGCCACCCCCAAGGGCGGCACCCACGTCACCGGCTTCGAGCAGGCGGTCCTCAAGACCCTGCGCGCCGCGATCGACAAGAACGCGCGCAAGCTCAAGGTTGGCGCGAAGGATGGCCGCCCCGAAAAGGACGACGTGCAGGCCGGCATGACCGCCGTCATCACCGTGCGCTTCCCCGAGCCTCAGTTCGAGGACAGACCAAGGAAACGCTGGGCACTCCCCAGATTCGCACCGTCGTCAACCGCGTGGTCTCCGACTGGCTGAAGGCCAAGTTCGCCTCCTCCAAGCGTGACGACAAGCAGCAGACCTCCCTCCTCATGGAGAAGGTCGTCGGCGAGATGAAGGCCCGTGTCTCCGCGCGCCTGCACAAGGAGATCTCGCGTAAGAAGAACGCGCTGGAAACTTCCTCGCTGCCCGCCAAGCTCGCGGACTGCCGCCTCGAGGACGTCGAGGAGACCGAGCTGTTCATCGTCGAGGGCGACTCCGCCCTGGGCACGGCCAAGGCCGCGCGCAACTCCCACTACCAGGCGTTGTTCCCGATTCGAGGAAAGATCCTCAACGTGCAGAAGGCCTCGACCGCGGACATGCTGGCCAACGCCGAGTGCGCCAATATCATCCAGGTGATCGGCGCGGGCTCGGGCCGTACCTTCGACCTGTCCCAGGCTCGCTACGGCAAGGTCATCCTCATGACGGACGCCGACGTCGACGGCGCGCACATCCGCACCCTGCTGCTGACCCTGTTCTTCCGCTACATGCGCCCCATGGTCGAGGCCGGCCGCATCTACGCTGCTGTCCCGCCCCTGCACCGTATCGAGGTCGCGGGCAAGGGGCGTAAGAAGCGTGAGTACATCTACACCTACTCCGAGGACGAGCTGCATCGTAAGCTCGCCGCCCTGCGCCGCTCGGGCCGCACGTGGAAGGAACCCATCCAGCGGTACAAGGGTCTGGGTGAGATGGATGCTGACCAGCTGGCGGAGACCACGATGGACCGGGCCCACCGCTCGCTGCGCCGCATCACGCTGGCCGACGAGGAAGCCCTGCGCCAGGCGGAGGACGTTTTTGAGCTGCTCATGGGCTCGACGGTGGGCCCGCGCAAGGAGTTCATTATCGAGGAATCCGCGGGGCTGGATCGTACGCGCATCGACGCGTAATTACGGGCAAAAATCACCGCGCGCTGCCCAAACGTTCACGCGCGTTGACCAAATGTCAAGCGCCAGTGTGACTAAAGGCCCGAATAGCCGGTAGGATATCTGCCATGACAGGACTTGCGCAGCGACTCACGCCGCCCGGGTCCGTCCCGTACCCGGGCAATCACCTCGGGTTGCGCTGGCGGCCCAGATCGGCCGCGATGCCCCCGCCGTGTACGCGCTTATCTCCCTGATCGAAGACGACGACAATGCTATTCGGCGCACCTCTGTCGACGACATCGCGGACATGATGGAGGGCGAGAACGGGCGCGACTGGGTGGACACGATCGTCGGCCTGGACGCGAAGCGAAACATCTGCGCGGTGGCGTCCGTGCGCGTTCTGCGCGGCATTCACGAGGCCGCAACAGCCGTTGTCCGCGCCTTCATCCACCCGCATTGGCGTGGCCGAGGCGTGGGCCGGGCTTTGCTCTACTGGCAGGACGGGCGCGCCCGACAGATGCTCGTCGAAGCTTTCGGCGCCGAGTCCGAGGTGCCCGCGTCGATCTCGAACCTCGTCGACGCGCACATGACAGATCGTCGCCGCCTCTACATTGCGGCCGGCTTCTTCGCTAAGCGCACGTACCAGGTCATGTACCGTGACCTGGCCGGTGGCGAGGTGCCCGTGCCCGCGCGCCACGGATATCGCGTCCTTCCGTGGAACAAGGTTCCGCAGGACCAGATCCGCGCCATCCACATGGAGGCTTTCCAGCAGTCGTTCCGTTCGCCCCTGCGTGCCCTGTGGTGGGACGATGCGATGAACCACTTCGACACGCGTTGGTCGTTCGTGGCCGTGGATGCTCAGGGTGAGGTCGTTGGCTACGCGATCACCGGCCGTCCCGCGCAGCGCTGGGTGGCTACGGGCCGTCCGGAGGCCTACATCTACCTGCTCGGCGTTGCTGAGGCGCACCGCGGACGCTCCATTGCGAGCGCCCTCGTCGGGCACGCCGTCGCCGCAGCGTCCGCGTCTGGAGCGTCGCGCATTGGCCTCGACGTTGATATGTCGAGCCCGGACGGAGCGCATAAGATTTACGAACACCTGGGCTTCGTGGATGAAGCCGCCGAGGTTTACTACACGATCGACCAGTAGGGACGGAAGGAGGCGAGCATGAGCATTCCTCTCGCACAGCGAGCAAATGCCCCCGAGTTCGTCCCCTTCCCGGGCGAACATCACGGGATCGAATGGGAGTCGCTGACGGCCGCCCATCACGACGGCCTGTCCGCGCTTTTCGCCCGCATGGAGGCCCGCGACAACCCGCCGTATCGCACCAGCCCGGACGAGGTCGAGGAGATGCTCTCGGGTGCCTCCCAGTGGCGAGGCCTCGTCGGGATCGCCCGCAGGGGTATTGCAGCGGGTCGAATCGTCGCCTTCGCGCAGGTGGTCCTGCGCTTCCCGGGGCGCGTGGAGTGCGTGTGCGTCGGGGGAGTGGACCCCGACTTTCGGCGCATCGGCCTCGGCAATGCGATCGTCGACTGGCAGGAGGGCACTGCCCGACAGATGCTGGCCGAGGTCGAGGGTGACGCTCCCGCCCAGATCACCTGTCACGTCGAGACCGGCCAGGACGATCTCGAGGCGCAGCTGAAGGTGCATGGCTTCCGCTGGACGCGCACCTACTACGAGCTGCGCGCCTCCCTGGATAGTCTTCCGCCGGTTCCTGACCTGGGTTCCTACATGAGCGTCGAGGCCTGGGGCCCCCAGTGGGAGGAACCCGCCCTGCGCGCGGCGAACCGCCTCAACGAGTCCGAGTGGGGTCGGCCCCCGCTCACCCAGGAGCAGTGGATGCAGGGGCGCACGGCCTTCGCTCCCGAATGGTCGTTCGTCGCCGTCGACCGCACGGGCGATCGTCCCCGCGTTGCCGGTTTCCTGCTGGCATCGCGTTACGAGCAGGATTGGGCGGCTCTGGGCTGGCGTGAGGGGTACATCGACCAGCTGGGCGTCCTGTCCCAGTGGCGCGAGAGCCGCGTTGCTGACGCGCTGATCCTGGCGTCGATGTGGGCACAGAAGCGCGACGGCATGGATCGCGCTGGTACGGGTGTGGGCTCCGCGAACCACACGGGTGCGCTCGCCATCTACGACTACCTGGGCTTCCGCACGGTGGGACAGACCAGGCTCTACGCCATCGAGATCTGACTGTCGTTTCGCATCGTGGATGTTTCCGCGCATCCCCTTGTGTTACCGTCGTTACTTTTTCTTCGTCGGTGGGCGTTTTTCCTCCCGTTTTCCTTTCAGTTCTCACATAACTGCTCCCTAGGTCCTAATTGTCCGACCAATTGACTTTCTAGGCTCGCGACAGAGGCAGGAACGGCCTCGGCGCAATGTGCGTCCCCTCTCCACAGTGCGGAGCCAGCATGGCATCTCAGTCGTCAGCACCATCTCGATCCATTCCGCCCCTGGTCATTCGAAGTGCTATCGTCGCCTCTCTTGGCGGCCTGCTCTTCGGTTTTGATACCGCCGTCATCTCCGGTGCGGAAGAAAAACTCACCGAGCTCTACGCTCTGTCCTCCACGGGCGAAGGCATGATCGTCGCGATCGCGACGATCGGTACGATTGTCGGCGCCATCATCGCCGGCAACCTGGCTGATCGCTTCGGCCGTAAGCCCGTCCTCTTCTGGATCGGCATCCTGTTTGGCGTCGGAGCGCTCGCTACCGCCCTCGCCCCGCTGCCCACACTGGTGAGCGCAGCGGATGGAACGGTGTCGGCCTCGTCCGCGTTCCCGATCACCTTCTTTATGATCTTCCGCTTCCTCGGCGGTGTCGGCGTGGGCCTGTCCTCCGTGGTGGCGCCCATCTACACCGCCGAGATCGCGCCCGCACGCGTGTGCGCGGACGCCTGGTCGGTCTCGTCCAGTTCAACATCGTCTTCGGTATCCTCCTGGCATACGCCTCGAACGCGGTGATCCGAGAGATCGCACACGAGGACACCGCCTGGCGTTGGATGCTCGGCGTCATGGCCGTGCCTGCGATCTTCTTCCTGATCTTCCTGGCGACTGTCCCCGAGACGCCGCGCTGGCTGCTCGCCCACGGCCGCGAAGAACTCGCCGTGAAGATTTCTGAACACCTGACTGCCTCCCAGGCCGAGTGTGACGAGCAGATTGGCGAGATGAAGGCGCAGATCGCCGAGGATGCCGCCGGCGGCAAGGTTCCCTTCTTCACGCGCCGCTACCGCAAGGTCATCCTCATGGCCTTCTGCATCGCGATGTTCAACCAGCTGTCGGGTATCAACGCGATCCTGTACTACGCGCCCAAGGTCATGAAGCTCGCGGGCGGTGCCGAAGTCCTGGGCGACGCCTTCCCCACATCGGATCAGTCATCGTCGGCCTCATGAACCTGGTCGCTACGATGGCCGCCCTCACCGTCATCGACCGCATCGGCCGCCGCCAGCTCATGATCGTCGGCTCGATCGGCTACCTGATCTCGCTCGGCTTCCTGGCGGGTATGATGTTCGCCTACGAGGGCGGCTACTTCGAGGAGGGCAGCGCCGCTCCCGTCTGGCTGATCCTCCTTGGCCTGCTCGGCTTCATCGCCTCGCACGCCTTCGGCCAGGGTTCCGTCATCTGGGTGTTCATCTCGGAAATTTTCCCCAACCGCGTGCGCGCCCGCGGCCAGTCCCTGGGCTCGCTCACGCACTGGGTGTTCGCCTTCATTACCACCTACGCCTTCCCTGTGCTCACCGATAAACTCGGAGGTGGCTACGCTTTTGGAATCTTCTTCCTCGCGATGGTCGGTCAGCTATTCTGGGTGCTGAAGGTCATGCCCGAAACCAAGGGCATTCCGCTCGAAGAAATGGAAGAGAAGCTGGGGTTGACCAATGACTAGGATCGTGAACATCGGGGAAGCTCTCATCGACGAGATCACCCGCCCAAACAGTGAACCCGTCGAAGTTGTCGGGGGATCGATGCTCAACGTCGCCGCCGGCCTGACCCGGCTCGGCCACGAATCCGAGCTGGCGACGTGGTTCGCCCGCGATGCTCGTGGCGACAAGGTGCGCGCTCACGCCGAGGCCGCCGGCGTCACCCTGACGCCCGGCAGCGACGGCGCCGAATTTACCACGGTCGCTCACGCCGCCGTCGACGAACGAGGCCATGCCACCTACGAGTTCGACCTCTCGTGGGACGTTCCCGCCGTCGAGGACCCGGACACCGTCGGGCACGTCCACACCGGCTCCTACGTGGTCGTCGTCGAGCCCGGCGCTGATAAGGTCCTGGCAGCCGTCAAGCGCCAGGCTATCCGCGGCACCGTGTCCTACGACCCGAACATTCGCCCTGCTCTGCTGGGCACGCCCGACGAGGCCCGCCCCCACATCGAGGCGATCGTGGCCCTCGCGGACGTCGTGAAGGCATCCGACGAGGACCTCGAGTGGCTCTACCCGGGCCGCCCCGTCGAGGACGTCATCCGCGAGTGGTCGCAGTCCGGCCCGTCGCTGATCCTGTGCACGCGAGGCCCCTGGGGCGTCTACATCAAGGCTGCCGCCGAGCGTGACATGCTCGTCGTCGACCCGCTGGACGTCGAGCTGGTGGACACCGTGGGCGCGGGCGACTCGCTCATGGCCGGCCTGATCTCCGGTCTCGTGGACGCGGGACTCCTGGGTTCCGGCGAGGCAAAGCAGCGCCTGCGTGAGGCCTCGTGGGACCAGATCCTGCCCGCCATCCACCGCGGCATCATCACCTCCGGCATCACCATCCTGCACCAGGGCGCCTACTCGCCTACGCGCGAGGAGGTTGCCGACGTCCTGGCCGCTGACCCGACGCTGCAAGGCTGACGGGGGAGTACCTCTCAACTGATGAGTGTGGGCCCGGCCGAGCGGCTGGGCCCACACCCATATCCGCTGGTCTGTGGTCACTGCGCGATTCTCGGACGCGCTTGTCACTGTGAACAAGTAGTCATATGCTTGCAGAGGTCTCATAGTGTTCCGCGGAACACGTCATTTTCGGTCTTGGTATTCGTGGAGGTGACGCGTGGCTGACGTTGGCTTTGACTCTGATAAGCACGCCCAAACAAGCGGAGACATGGAGAAGGGGGGGGCAATCGCTCACTGACTCCTCTCAGGCAATCAGTCGATTGATCGACGCTCAGAAGGCGGAGTATTGGTCTGAAGAGGCGGGCTTCCAGGCGATGCGACGCTCGTTGATCGCGTATCTGCGGACCGAGAAAGATGCTGTCTCCAACCAGAAGGTTCGTTTCCAGAAATTTGATGGTGACGTCGATACAGCTGCGAGCGCTTTTGAAGCTGCCGAGCAGGGCAATACCGATGAGCTCGCCCGCATCCTCGCGTCGATGGATCCTCAGCCTGCAGGGACACCCTCATCCCCCGCGACCCAGGCACCCTCGCAGATCGCGGGCGGGGGACCAGCGTCGTCTGGCAATGCCAATGGTGCCACGACGTCGGGTTCAGGGGGGAGCGGCTCTGGTGCCGGTACGAGCCCCACGCAGAACGCGCCGTCTGAGGTCTGAGAAGGAGAGGAACCATCATGGTTGATAGCCCCATGTACGACCGACTCATGCGCTTGGTCGCCGCCATTGAGAGCGCCTCCGCCCTCGATGCCTCGGACGATGAGCACAACACGATCGTGTGCGGCCTGAACGAGGCAAATAACGTCACGCACCACATGCGCTCGTACCAGGGCTTCACGGGTGAGACCGGCGATCAGATTGATGCGTGGACCGACGCGACGATGAAACAGGTCCAGGGAATCAAAGAAAACCACAACACTGCGATGGAGTACTACGTCGAGGCGCGGCGAGCCATGACACATATCCGTGAGGAGGCGCAGCAGCTTTCGCCGACTCTCATCGACTCCAATCTGCAGAAGCTTGCAGACGCGACGCACGTGGCGGTACCCGTCATGAAGTACCTTGGGCCGTTCGGAGAACCGATCAACACGCTCGCTGTGTCGGCCGACGCCTACTTCCAGGCCCTTATCGCGCAGGCCAACGCGCAAAGGGAGGTAGCGGCGACGGACATCCTCGAGCGAGCGAATAATACGATGCAAGGCTTGGCTGATGGTTTGAATACCCAGACCACTAGTGTTCAGGGCTATCTTGACGGCGATTTTGACTTGCGTTCCCCAGAGCATCCTGGCCCATCAGACTCTACGGTCCGTAGGGATATTGAGAATGGATACCTGAATGTCTCCGCGCACACGCCGGGCGTCTATCCCGGAGATCGCGATAGTGACTATGGGCGTTCTGATCTGCGCGGCACTGGTTCCGGGCTCTACGCGGATGGCTATGACGAGGGAGGACCCGTCAACGGCCGCGTCATGTCCTCGCCCAGGATCCCGAACAAGTACATCACTGAGGGGGAAGTCGGTTCGCGACTGAACCCTGTCACCGACCCGCAGGATCTCATGGGAATGGACCTGCTGCACACGCGGGTCAACGGCGATCGGCATGCTAACGGAACGGTGGGGGGATATACGCCCGCGCCGCCCGTCGACCGTTACCACCCCCTGTGGAATGTGAACGGGGGACCTGGTAGCGAGTCAGCGCTTGCCGCCCGCATGGGTGGTGCCGGCGTTCTCGGAGCGGGAGCTCTGGGGATGGGTGCCGCCTCGCGGCTTGGTGTCGGAGGAATGAGTGCGCTGGGGCGTGCGGGTGCCTCCGGTGCCCCTGGTGGCGGTCTTTCGGGAGCGGCCGCCCTTCGCGCAGGATCCTATTCAGGACCGGGATATGGAACGTACAAAGGCTCCTGCGGCCGGTGGTGCAGGGATCGGTGCCGGTGGTACGACCGCCGCCCCCGGTGGATCCGCCGGATCCGGTAAGGTCTCGGCCTCGGGAGGCGCTGGTCAGGGGAGCGCTCGCGGTGCCGGTGGCTTCATGGGAGGTGCCGGTGCCGGTGGCGCTGGTGGTAGGGACGATAAGAAGAAGTCGGCGCGTCGCAAGTACACGCCCTTCCGCTTTGACGATGATGGAGATGAACTGCCCGAGGGCTACGTCAATCCGATGTCGCAGACCTACGGGTCAGACAAGGACTTGAGCCCCGCTCCGCGAAAGGACGATGGATGGGACCCGCGTCAATGGTGAAGGCGACACGAATGCCTCGTAAGAGCAGACGCGTATGGGGCGCTTCTACTGCCACCCTCGTCATCGCCGCTGGTGTCACCACGCTCCCAGCCGTTCCAGCCCAGGCAGACAATACGATCACCGCGGCGGACCAGCCGTACTTCGGGTACTACCACCTGGATCAGGCCAGGGCGAAGGGGTATACCGGAAAGGGCGTAACCATAGCCATCGTCGATGGAGAGGCAGATGCTACTGTGCCCGAGCTTAATGGCGTGGATATTCACAACAAATCAACGTGTGAAGTTACCTCTTCCGCCTCCTCTAAGACCCATGGCACTGCAGTTGCTTCGATCTTGGTGTCATCTGTCTATGGAGTAGCTCCCGAGAGTTCACTTTTGACCTATCAGATCCCCGCCACTAGTAGGGGAGATTCTGCATCTCCGGCGTGTGCCGGTGCTCAAAATGGCCTTTCTAAAGTCAGCATCCCATGGGTCCTCAACCAAGCGATGAATGACGGCGCGCAAATCGTGAATTTCTCAGCCTCCAGCTCGCTTCAGGGGGACGAGCTGAAATGGACTGTTGCTCGGGCGATGACCAAGGGTGTGATCATCACAGCTGCCGCTGGAAATGAAGCAACGGACGAAAACTCAACGTCGCTCTCACAGTGGTCTGGAGTTGTCGGCGTCAGTGCTATCGGTATCGATGGCAACCGTCAGGACTATTCGTCGTGGGGGCAGGGGGTGTCAACAACTGCAGTTGGCGGTCCGGTCAAAATGCATGACTTTGCGACGAATCAGATTGTTGAGTCGTCGGGTACGTCATTTTCATCTCCCATTGTCGCCGGTGTCCTCGCACTCGCCCACCAGAAGTGGCCGAGCGCAACCTCGAACCAGCTGCTTCAGCTCCTCGTCAAGACGGGTCTGAACCCCGACCACACCTGGAACCAGTACACCGGCTACGGCGGCATCGATCCGGGGGCAATCCTCAACACGGATCCCACGACGCTACCTGATGTCAATCCACTCGCTGACAAGGGGAATGGATCCAGCCCGACACCTGACGAAGTTCAGCAGTACGCGGACGGGGTCGTCAGCCCCCTCCAGATCGTCAACGACAACTCGTATTCCTACAGGGGCTTTGACGAATCCTTGATCACCGATCCGTTGGTCACGGTACCCACGCACCTGGGAACCAGTCCCCGCTATCACGCGAAATAAGCGAGAGCGACCAATCGACTAGTGGTGGTGGCCGGGAGCAATCCAGCCACCCCACCACTCAAAAAGACAGGGGCGCGTCAGCCGATCGTCGCGATCGCGAAGGTGATCGGCACGCCCGAACCATCGCGGCGCTCGTCCTCGGCGGGCAGCTCCACAGGCGAACCGTCCGCGGATGCGGCCCGTGCCGGCTTGGTGCCAACCCACGCGATATCCAGGCGATCCTCGCCGCGCAGGAAGCGCTGGCAGCGCACGCCCTGGCCGCCTCGACCCTTCGTGGGGTAGCACTCGAAAGGCGTCACCTTCACCGTCGTCTGGCCCGTTCCCGGCAGCGCGCCCAGCGCCGCGGCCACCGTCACCACGACGGCGTCAATGGGAGCCTCGACCACCCAGAAGCCCAGGGCCTCGGCCCCGGGGTTCAGCTTCATGCCGGCCATGCCGCCGGCTGTGAGGCCCTGCGGGCGCACCTTCGCGGCGGGGGTGCGCAGCAGCTGCGCGTCCGACGAAATAAACACCAGGTCCGCCTCGTCTGAGCATCGATCGAAGCCCACGGACGGTCGCCGTCCTCCAGGCGATGACCTCCCACTCGTCACGCTGCAGCACGTCCGGGCGCAGGCGCTTGACCGTGCCGCGAGCCGTGCCCATCGCGACCACGTCGGTGCCCTCGGGATCGAGCAGACCCACGGCGGGAACGTCCGTGTGCAGGAGGAGCGACGCGGGCATCGCCCCTGCAAGGGACAGGCCCGTCTCAAAGCGGGGAAGCGCCGGCAGATCCACGACGTCGATGCGGTGGGCGACGCCGTCCTCCGTCACCACGGCAACCTGCGAGCGGGCCGTCGACGGCAGCTGTACGCGCCAGCCGTCCGACGCCGCGCGCGGACCGGGCTCCAGGGGATCCCCGCCCTCGATGCGGGCGAGAGCGCCCGTGGAGGACAGGACCACGACGCACAGGGTCGTCCGGGATCTGCAGGTCCAGGCCCTTACCGGAACGCGACACCGACGGCAGGGCCGCCAGCGCGGCATCGTCGGCGGCTGCCGCACCCACGGGCGTGCCCGTCGAGGCCAGCAGCAGCGTGCGACGCGGCGTACCCAGGCGATCCGAGACCTCGCGCAGCTCCTTCTTCACGAGCGCGCGCAGCAGCTCCGGATCCTCCAGGATCTCGCGCAGCGAGGCGATCTTCGCCAGCAGCTCGTCGCGCTCGGTCTCCAGCTCGATGCGCGAGAACTTCGTGAGGCGACGCAGGCGCAGCTCGAGGATGATAGTTGGCCTGGGCCTCGGACAGGTCGAAGGCCGTCATGAGGCGCTCGCGCGCGATCTCCGCATCATCGGAGGAGCGAATGATGGCGATAACGTCGTCGATGTCCAGGATCGCGATGAGCAGGCCCTCGACCAGGTGCAGGCGATCCTCGCACTCTTTCAGGCGCAAGCGGCTGCGGCGCGTCGTGACGTCCAGGCGGTGATCCAGGAAGACCTGCAGCATTTCCTTCAGGCCCAGCGTGCGCGGCTGGCCGCCCACGAGCGCCACCGCGTTGATCGAGAAGGAATCCTCCAGAGGCGTGCGCTGGTAGAGCTGCTGAAGCACGGCCTCGGGATTGAAACCGTTCTTTACTTCGATGACCAGGCGCAGGCCGTGGATACGGTCGGTGAGGTTCTGAACCGAGGAAATGCCCTTGAGGCGTCCCGCGTTCGCGTTTTCCTTGATCTTTTCGATGACCTTTTCCGGGCCCACCATGTAGGGCAGCTGCGTGACGATGATGCCCATCTTGCGGGCGGTCACGCGCTCGATCTGGACCTTCGCACGGGTCTTGAACGCGCCTCGGCCGGTTTCGTAGGCTTCCTTGATGCCCTCGAGGCCGACGATGACGCCGCCCTCGGCAGGTCAGGGCCGGGGATGTAGCGCATGAGGTCTGCAACCGACGCAGACGGGTTATCCAGCAGGTGGATAGCGCCAGCGATCGTCTCCGACAGGTTGTGTGGGGCGATATTCGTTGCCATGCCCACGGCGATGCCCGAGGCGCCGTTGACCAGCAGCTGGGGGAAGGCCGCCGGCAGGACGTCCGGCTGCATGAACTGGTTGTCGTAGTTGGGGACGAAATTGACCGTGTCCTCATCCAGGCCCGTCACCAGGTCCAGCGCGGCGGGCGCCATGCGCGCCTCGGTGTAACGCGGGGCGGCAGGGCCGTCGTCCAGAGAGCCGAAGTTACCGTGTCCATCGACCAACGGAACACGCAGGTTAAAGGGCTGCGCGAGGCGCACCAGGGCCTCGTAAATCGCGGAATCGCCGTGCGGGTGGAGCTTACCCATGACCTCGCCGACGACGCGCTGGGACTTCACGTGTCCCTTGTCGGGGCGCAGCCCCATCTGATCCATCTGGAACAGGATGCGGCGCTGCACGGGCTGAGGGCCATCGCGCGCGTCGAGGGAGCGCGCGAGCGTAGATCACCGAGACGGCATACTCCAGGGAAGGACCCACGCATCTCATCGGACACGTCGATCTCTGTGATGTTCTCGTCCTTCTCAGGGATGTCGACGACCTGGTCCTTCTTAGCCATACGCGCAATTATTGCGCGGCTTGGCGCTCATTTCGACTGGCGCGCCGCTTCGGGGCACAATTGGGGCATGGACACATGGACCCGTATCGAACGTGGGGCTTCTACCCCAGGCCGTGCAGCGTGCGCTGCGCCGCGCTCTGGGCGCTGCGGAGCCGCTCGCGACGCTGTGCCAGGTGGATACGGGTTTCGACCGCGGATCGGTCTTCCGGCACCTCACGGTCGCCTCGCTGACGGACCGCGCCATCGTTCAGCTGCACGTTGATGAAATGGACGGCGGATCGGCGACGATTGCGACGGCCGTGCACCGCGTGGGCGACATCGCCGGTTACTCCACGATGGAGGTCTACACGGACCCCGAGAACGCGAGCGGCCTGTCCGAGATGACGATCGCCCTGGACCTGAAGGGCGCGCGCCGCCTCGAGCTTGAGCCCGCCCGCTGCGACGACCCGAATTGCATGGCCGACCATGGCCTGACGGGCACGTCCTTCCCCGACGACATGACGTTCCGTATCTCCGCGGCCGCCGACGGTCAGGATGCTCTCGACGAGGCTATGGTCTTCGTCGATCATCTCGCTCGCCTGATGGGGACCCGCAGTGAGTGAGCGCGCACTGACGCTGGACCTGCCCGGTGCGGACCTGCCCGCCGCGGGGCATCCGGTCATCACGGACGTCATCGCTGGTGCCCTCTCGTCGATCGATTCAGCCCTGCCCGGCGCCTCCGCACAGGCGGGCGGCGCCCTCGGGATCGAGGCCGGGGCTGATCAGGTGCTTCTCATCCTCGTGGACGGGCTCGGGTACGAGCTGATCCAGGATCACCTGGGGCACACGCCGACGCTGCGCCGCATGAGAGACGATATTCGCTCGATTCATACGGTCGTCCCTTCGACAACGGCCGCGGCCATCACAGCTTTCGGCACTGGTGCACGCCCGGGCGCCACGAACATGGTGGGCTTTTCCGTTGCCTACGGGGGCGGCGTCATGAACCTGCTGGCCATGGAGGGTGGGCCGGCGCCCACCGAGTGGCAGCCCACGCCCACGTACTTCGAGCGCCTGGCCGCGGTGGGCGTATCCTCCGCCGTCATCTCGCCCGCGCGCTTTGCCGGTTCCGGACTGACGGGAGCTGCGCTGCGGGGAGCACGCCACGTGCCCGCCGAGTCGCTCAGTGACCGCGTGAGTGCAGCTCTGCGCGAGCTGCGCGCGGGCACGCCCGTCGTCTACCTCTACTGGTCCGAGATCGACCACGCCGGGCACAGCTCCGGCGTTGGATCGGATGCGTGGATCGGTTGCCTGGAAGAGTTCGACGCGGGGTTGTCCGCGCTGCTGCGCGGCCTGCCCGCGGGCGTGCGGACCGTCATGACCGCGGACCACGGCATGATCAACGTGGAGCACTCCGCCCTCGTGGACGTGGCCGCGACGCCCGCTCTGCGCGAGGGCGTGCGCATCGTCGCCGGCGAGACACGAGCCGTTCACGTACACGCGCAGGAGGGCCACGCCGCCAACGTGGAGGCGCGCTGGCGCGACGTCCTGGGGGAGAGCGCGTGGATCCTCTCTCGAGATCAGATGGGCGCGCTCATCGGCCCCGGAGACGGTGCCTCGATCATCGGCGACCTGCTGGTCCTCACCCGCGGAAACGGCGGCATTGTGGATTCTCGAACCCAGAGCGCCTCGGCGATCGCGATGCCGGGCGTTCACGGCTCACTCACCTCGACGGAGATGCGCATCCCCGTTATCGTCCTGTCGTAAGACGACTACGGGACATGACGAAGCGCCGCTCCTTAACGGGCGGCCGCTTGGCGTTTGCTCGGATTACGACTTCGAGCCGAAGAGAATCTCGTCCCAGCTGGGGACCGACCGGCGGGTCTTCTTCGAGGAAGCGCGCGCCATCCTCGAACCCGTCACTCCCTGAGCGGGAACGGACCCGGTCGCGCTCTCCTCGGCCTCGGCAGGAGTGGGATCAGTGGAATCGGACGCCTGCACGGCCTTCATGGGGATCGCGGGGTCGCCTGCTCCTCGGCCTTCGGCCTCGCCGCCCTTATCCTCACCAGCGGACGCGGGGCGTCAGAGCCACGGGAGCACGCCCGACGAGGCCGGGGCCTCGGTCTTGGGGGAGCGGGACGCCACCGGGATAGCTCCCGTCAGTGTCGGACGGGCAGACGGGATCTGACCGGTCCCGGGGAACAGCGTGTCCTCGGCGGGATCGGATGGTGCTTCCGCCTTCGTGCGAGCGGACGCGAGCGAATAGATGCGCGCGGAAATCGGGCCCGTCGACGTGTCGGGCTCCGCTGTAGGAGCCTCCTCCTCGCCGGCGATAGCTGCCAGGTACTCGGCCTCCTCGTCGACCTCATCGTCCAGGTCCAAATCAATCTGCTGGCGCTTACCACGCACGGCATTGAGCTGGTCGATGATCGCCTCGCGGTTGCGCAGGTCCTCAGCACCGGGGTCGACGACGGGAGCCGGAGCGTTGCGCGGCAGGGGAGTGAAGATCGAGGCCGTCGGGGAAGTGGACACCTGCTCCGTCAGCCACTGAGCCTCCTGATCGATCGCCTCGAGCGAGCCGGAGTTCGACAGATGCCAGTGGGCGGCGTGCTCGGCCGCACCCTGCACGAAGTTCACGATGATCTGCCAGGGCTCCCCGGCCTCGCGCGTCGCGGTCCACTCCAGAGACGACGGGTCGACGCCGCGCGCCGCCAGTCGATCCAGAACGAGGTCGCCCATCGTAGGGCCGCCGTCGCCAATGCGAACGGCGCGGGCGCGCGTCAGCGCATAATCCTTCTCGGCCTGCACGGGAGCCTCAAAACGCTCGACCGCACTGACTTCATGCCGTGCTGCTCCGCGATCTCTGCCGGGGTCGCGCCGGCGCGCAGGAGAGCCTGAATATCGCGAGGAGCGAGCGTCGGACGAGCGGGCGCCAGCTCCACTCGCGGACGATCACGACGCGTCGCGCCGCGGAGCTCATCGGAAATCAACACCGAATAGCGTTCACCTGGGCATCCGTGAGCACTAGGGACTCGCCATCGGCGCTGGTCCCGAGCAATTCGAGCTCAATCATCACTTCTCCTCAAACGTCTAGGGTCAGAATCGTCTCAAATAATGCTAGAATGTCGCGTAGCTGGGCGCGTGTCACACATACGATGGCACACTACTCTCACAAGTGTTATCCTCCCTGCGCAGACCACTCGCGCAAACCGGCTCGAGAGGCGAAAGGGGAGAACCATGGCAACCGATTACGATGCGCCGCGCAAGAACAGAAGACGAGGTCGCAGAGGACTCGATCGAAGAGCTGAAGTCCGTCGCAACGACGCCAGCTCCGCCGAGATCGAAGAAGACGAAAACGAAGCGGCTGAGAATTTCGAGCTTCCGGTGCGGACCTGTCGAGGAGGAACTGACGGTCCACGTCGTTCCCCCGCCAGGAGACGAATTCACCTGCTCGCAGTGCTTCCTCGTGCACCACGCGTCGCAGCTCGACCACGTGGACGCCAACGAGTGCCCCGTGTGCACCGAGTGCGCGATGTGAGGTAGGGACGATGTTCGGACGCAAGAAGAAGACTGTCGAAGAAGAGATCGAAGAGGTCGAGGCCCTGCCTCGCCTGAGCGACGAAGACGCTGCGATTTGGAGCGAGCCCGGCCCGCGTAACTACGGGGAGGTCGACACCAGCGACGGCTACGTCGACATGGGGTCCATCCTGTTCCCCGCGGTTCAGGGCATGCAGCTGCGCACCCAGGTCGCAGACGACGGCACGACCGTCCTGCAGATTCTCGTCGTGTGCTCGGAAACTCCGGCATCCAGATGAGCGTTGCAGCCGCACCCCGTTCCGGCGGCGTGTGGGAGGAGCTGCGCGAAGAAATCCGCAGGGGCTTCGAAGAACAGGGTGCCAAGGTCGCCGACTATCCGACGCGTTACGGCAACGAGCTGCTCGTCGACATGCCGATGCAGATGCCCGACGGACGCTCCGCGACCTCGCGCATGCGCATCATCGGTCGTGAAGGCGACCGCTGGTTCGCGCGCATCGATATCCTCGGCCCGGCCGCTGCCACCGCGGAAGCCGGCACCGACATCGAGAAGGTCATCGACCGCATCGTCGTGCGTCGTGACGACTACCCGCGAACCCGCCTGGAGCTACTGCCGGTGCACCTGCCCGCGGGTGCTCAGGAGGCCTGACATGGCCTCGTGGTTCGCTAAGGTCGGCGCTGCGCTCGGCCTCGACAAGGACACGCGTTCCCTGGACGCCGCCCTCGACGAGGACTCGGCGCGCGCCGCCCGCGGTGTCACGCCGATTCGCGACGTGGCCGACCGCTCTCACGCACTCGTGTTCGGCACGCTGCTGGGCATGACGTATCCGCCCCGAAGAGGGCGCTCAGCGCGTCCTCGTCGCGACCCTCTACGACGGCACCGACACGCTCGAACTGCGCTGGCCCGGACGATCCTCCATCCCCGGACTCAGCGTCGGCCAGCGCCTCGAGGTGGAAGGCACTGTCGGACGCGTGGGCGATCGCCTCGTCATCATCAACCCGCTGTACCGCGTGATCGCGGGGAAGGGCTGATGCCGACTCCTCGCTGGATGGATCAGGCCACCTCTGAGGAATTCTCCTGGTCACGAGCCCTGGGAGGCACACGCGGTGTCATCGAAGCCACCGCGCCCGGACTGCTCTTCGTCATCGTTTTTGTGGCCACGCGCGCCCTCGTACCGACGCTCATCGCGGCCTCGGCCGTCGCGGTGATCGCCTGCGTGATCCGCCTCGTCCAACGCCAGGGGATGCAGCAGGCTCTCTCCGGCCTGTTTGGAGTCGCCATCGGCGTCATCTTCGCGGCGGCGACCGGGCGGGGAGAAAACTACTTCGTCTGGGGCATCGCCACGAACGTGGCCATGGCGCTTGCTTTCGCTTTGTCCGTCCTGTTAGGGACAAGCCTCGTCGCCCAGTTCTACGGTCCGCTGACCGGCCTGGCGAAAGGCTGGCAGTCCGACCTACGCGTCCCTGCGCCGCAGCTGCGCCGCGATCACGTGGATGTGGGCGGGAATCTTCGCGCTGCGCGTCGCCGTGCAGGCGCCCCTCTGGATCGCCGGCCAGGTCGCTGCTCTCGGCGTTGCCAAGCTTGCCCTCGGACTCCCACTCTTCGGGCTGGGAGCCTGGGCCACCTGGTGGAAGCTGAAGGATTACTCCTCGCCTTCCTCGTCGTCGGACTCCTCCGAGACAGGGGACGCGACCAGCTGACGCAGGTCCTCTAGCTCCGCGGTGTCCGCATCGGGCACGAGAAGCAGAAGCTCATCGGAGGCCTCGAACACGTCGTCGGCGCTCGGCGTGATCGGACGACCGTCGCGCAGGAGCGCGGCGAGGACCGAACGAGCCGGCAGCGCCAGGGAATGGACGCGCTTGCCCACAACCGGGGAATCCTCCGGAAGGATGAGCGCGTGCATCGACACGGCGGCCGTGTTGAAGGAGAACAAGCGCACCGGAACGCCCACCGACACCGCCTCCTCGACAAGGGAGGTCATGATGCGCGGCGTCGAGACGGACACATCCACGCCCCACGCCTGATCGAACAGCCACTCGTTCTTCGGGTTGTTCAGGCGAGCAACCACGCGGGGGACCGCGAATTCGGTCTTGGCCAGCAGGGAGATCACCAGATTCGCCTTGTCGTCGCCGGTCGCGGCAACCATCACGTCGGCCTCGTCCACGCCCGCGTCGTGCAGCGCGTCAGGCGAGCACGCGTCGGCGAGCACCCAGTCCGCATCTGCCACGGACGAGATGCGCAGCTTCTCGGGCATGTTGTCGATCAGGGTGATGTCGTGTCCGTGAGCGAGCAGCTCCAGGGCGACGCTGCGGCCCACCGATCCGGCTCCAGCAATCACAATCTTTATGCACACTCCGTCTTGGGCGGGTTAGCCAACTGGTCGCGCAGCTGCGTGGTCTCGGTCCCGTTGATCGCGAAGTACAGCTGATCGTGCTCCTGGACCACGAGGTCCGGCGACGCGGTGCGGATGGATCCCAAGCGTGACGTGAAGACGATGCGGCAGCCCGTGAGCTCCTCGACGACCTGGAAGCTCAGGCCGTACCAGGCGGGGGTGGGCGTCGCATTGACGAGGCCGACCTCGCCGGTCGGGTGGGACCAGATGAGCGACGCGTCCGGAGGGAGCAGGCGGCGCATCACCGACTCGGCGGTGCGCTGCACCGAGGCGACCGTCGGAATCCCGAGGCGTTCGTACAGATAGGCGCGCGTGGGGTCGTAGATGCGCGCGACGACGTGCTCGACGTGGAAGACCTCACGTGCGACGCGCGCAGCGATAATGTTCGAGTTATCACCCGATGAGACGGCCGCAAACGCGTACGCGTCCTTGATGTTCGCTTGACGCAGGCAGTCGCGGTCCATGCCCACGCCCGTCACGCGACGACCGGAAAAGTCCGGGGAGAGGCGAGAGAAAGCCTTGGAATCCTGGTCAATAACCGCCACGGGAATGACCCGCGGCGTCCAACGTCGATGCCAGGCGAGCGCCGACGCGCCCGCAACCCCGCGATCACAAAGTGCACGACTACCAAAACTACTCCGGTCCTCGCGTAATGGCTAGCGTGCGCTTCGCCGCTGCCACCGTCAGGCTCGGTGGACCACGCTTAACATCCGTGACGAACTTGTTGGCTACGAAAAGCGCGTAAAGCTCATCGGGCCTGATGCGATCGGACGCGATGGGCCACCAGCTTCTCCCCAAACGAATCGCCCTGCCGATCTTCGCGTCGACGCGCTGTCGTCCGTCGCCATCACGCGCCGGACGAAGTCCTCCTCACCCTGCGCTCGCCGGTTCGATGGCCGCGCTTCGGTCCGTGGGGTGGGCGTCGTCGTCGCGATCGTGCTCGCGGTCGTGGTCGCGTCGTACCGTCAGACGGTGCACGCCCACCCGTCGGGCGGTGGTGATTACGAGGTCGTCACCACGAACCTGGGCCGTTCCTGGGGACTACTCGTTGCCTCGGCACTGCTGGTCGACTATATCCTGACGGTTGCCGTCTCGATCTCGTCGGGCGCCAGCTACATCACGACCGCCGTCCCGGCTCTCCTCGGCCATGAGGTGCCGATCGCGGTCGCGCTCGTCGTCATCCTGGCGACCCTGAACCTGCGCGGCACGCGCGAGGCCGGCGGAGCGTTCGCCGTGCCCACGTATCTGCAGCATGGGGCCATCGGCCCTCGCGGTCGTCGTCGGTTTTTCGCGAAGATGGCGACGGGGCACCTTGGCGAGTCGCCCACCGCCGCCTACGACCTCGTGACTGCGCCCGGCCACGCGGACGGCCTGGCAGGGCTCGCGGGAGCCTTCCTGCTCATGCGCGCTTTCTCCTCGGGCTGCGCTGCACTCACCGGCGTCGAGGCCATCTCCAACGGCGTGCCCATGTTCCGCCGCCCCAAGTCCCGCAACGCGGCGACCACGCTGGCGATGCTCGGTCTGATTGCCGCCTCAATGATGATCTCGATCCTTGTGCTGGCGCGCGCGACCGGCGTGAAGATCGTCGACGATGCCGCGACCCAGCTGACCTACCAGGGCGCGCCCGTCCCGGAGAACACGCCGATTGATCCGGCAATCTCGCAGATCGCCTCCGCGGTGTTCGGTCAGGGATCGATCCTCTTCATCCTCATCACCGTTGTCACCGGCTTCATCCTGGTGCTCGCGGGCAATACGGCGTTTAACGGCTTCCCCGACGCTGGCATCCGTCCTGTCGCGCGATTCCTTCCTGCCCCACCAGATGGTGCGCCGCGGCGACCGCTTGTCGTACTCGAACGGTATCGTCGTCCTGACCGTCGCCGCGATCGCGCTGATCGTCGGCTTCCAAGCGCAGACGACGCGCCTCATCCAGCTCTACGTCGTCGGTGTCTTCATTTCCTTCACGCTCTCGCAGTTGGGCATGATCAAGCACTGGAACCGGCAGCTGCGCACACGCCAGTCCGGTCAGGAACGCAAGTCCGTCCTGAGCTCGCGCGCCGTCAACATCGTCGGCTTCATGATGACCGGCCTCGTGCTCATCATCGTCCTGGCCACGAAGTTCACGCACGGCGCGTGGATCACGCTACTGATGATCGCGATCGCGTTTGGTATCCAGATTTCGATCCATCACCACTACGAGACGATCCGCTCGCAGCTGCGCGTGGACGACTGGAATGCGCGCCGCGCCCTGCCGACCCGCGTGCGTGCCCTCGTCCTCGTGTCCTCCCTGTCCCGTCCCGCCATGCGAGCGATTGCGGCGGCTCGCGCATCCTCGCCGACGTCGATCGAGCTCGTCTCCGTCGTCGCCGACGACGAGGAAGAAAACAAGATCCTGCGCCAGTGGAAGGCCTCCGGTGTTCCCGTGCCGCTGACGCTCCTGTCCGCGCCCTACCGTGACATCGCCTCGGTCATCCTCCAGTACGTGCGCGGGCGCCGTCGCGCGATGCCCACCGAGATGCTGGTGGTCTACATGCCGCAGTTCCTCGTCACCCACTGGTGGGAGAACTTCGTGCACAACCAGTCGGCCCTGCGCCTACGAGCCGCGCTCCTCGGCGTTCCCGGCGTGGTGATTACCGTCGTCCCGTGGCAGCTCGGCGAGGATGACGTCGTGGAAGGCCGTCAGCGCGTCAATGACCCGTTCTCGCGCGTCGCCCCGTCGTCAGATGAATCGAAGTCCCGTACCGAGCAGACCGGCACCACTCGCAGTGAAAGCCCCACCGAGGAGAACGCATGAGCCCCCGACCGTCCCGCCGTCGTCCCTCTCCGCGCCGTCGCACCGCAGCCGTGCAGCCCCGCGAGGGGATCGGCGAGATCCTCCAGTTGACCGTTGGCGAGCCCGCACACGGAGGCGCGTGCGTCGCACGCGACGAGAGCGGGCGTGTCGTCTTCGTACGCCACGCGGCACCCGGAGAGGTCGTCCGCGCGCGCGTGACCGCCGTCCAGAAAAAGCTCGCGTGGGCGGATGCCATCGAGGTCGTCGAGGCCTCGGCCGACCGCGTCGACTCCGTCTGGCCCCAGGCCGGTCCGGGAGGTGTCGGTGGCGGTGAGCTCGCGCACCTGACGCCCGCCGCACAGCGCGACTGGAAAACCCGCGTGATTGCCGGGCAGCTGCGCCGCGTGGGCGGCGAGGCCCTGTCCGAGGCCGTGGAAGCCCTCGGTGGAGTGCATGTCGCTCCCGCGCCGGGCGATGAGGATGCGAACGATCCGCTGACCGGTCGCCGCTCTCGCATTGACGTCGTTATCGACGCGGATGGGCGCGCCGGCATGCACGAGTTCCGCGGACGCCGCGTCATCGCGCTCGAGGACATGCCGCTGGCTGTGCCCGCGATCCGCGAGCTCGGACTTTTCGATGAGGACACGCCGTGGCGTCGCCTGTGGAAGCCGGGTGACCGCGTGCGCGCGGTGGCCCCCTCCGGCGGCGATCCCGTCGTCCTGATCGGCGAGGACACGTACGCCGCCGACGGCGTGCGCATCGACGCTGACGTGTTGCGCTGGAACGTGCCCGTCGGCTCCGGCGTCGAGTCGTACTACGTGCGGCCCTCCGGTTTCTGGCAGACGCACGTGCGCGGCGCCGAGGTGCTCGCGAATGCCGTGCTGGCTGCTGCTTTCGGCGCAGGCGAGGCCGGGGCTGGTTGCGCGGTCATGGAGCTGTACTCGGGCGCTGGCCTGTTCTCCGTGCCGCTCGCGCGCGCCGTCGGCGAGTCGGGGCGCGTCGTGACGCTCGAGGGTGACGAGGGCGCCGTGCGTGACGCCGGCGAGAACCTCGCGGCCTTCGACTGGGTGGACGCGTTCGCCGGAAACGTGGATCGCGAGGGTGTTGTCGACCTGTCTGGCCAGCTGAGTGCCGTGCCGGACGTCGTCGTGGCGGATCCGCCGCGCGCCGGTGCGGGTGCCGAGGTGTGCGAGGCGATCGCCGCCACGGGTGCCCCTCGTGTGGTCCTGGTGTCTTGCGACCCGGCGGCGGGCGCACGCGACCTGCGCACCCTCACCGAGGACGGATACCAGCTCGAATCGCTGCAGGCATGGGACCTCTTCCCGCACACCCACCACGTGGAGATGGTCTCTGTCCTGAGCAGCTAGCGGCTTCTCCTGCGCTCCTGCATGCGCGAGCCCCACGACGTCTGCGTGCGGGCCTCGATCGCGCGGCGCTGGTCGCGGTACATGCGATCCACCAGGTCGCGCTCGGACACCCAGCCGACGACTCGTCGATCCGCGTCCACGACCGGCAAAGACTGCAGGCCCGTGCTACGCAGCGCCCCGAGAACCTCGGACGGGGGAGCGGAGGCGGCCACGGCCTCGTCAATGAGAGGCAAATCCGACAGGGGTGCGTCGAGCGATCCGTCCTCCTGCGTGAGCTCGGCCAGGCGCAGCGACGACACGAGTCCGATGAACCGTCGGTCGTCGTTCACGACGGGCAGCACCGTCTCCTTCGTGCGGCGCAGGGCGGCAATCGCTGACGCGGCGCTCGCCTCGCACGGGAGTGTCTCGGGAGCCTCCGTCATCCACTCGGATGCCGCGCGCGTACCGAGCAGCGTGCCCTCGACCGGGTCGTCGAGGACGTCGCCGCGGCGGCGCAGCTTCTCCGTGTAGATTGTCGCGCGCGTCAGGAACCGCGAGGGCACCCATCGCGATCCACGACCGCGAGCATCATCGGCAGGGATCAGCGAGAACTGGCCGGTCACTCTCGATGATGAGGACCGCCGTCATCGGGGCACGCGCGGCACCCGCGAAGGCGGCTCCCATGCCCACCACGGCAAACACACCGACGGGAGAATCCGACAGAGGCGAAATGACGTCTCCGAAGGCGGCGCCGGCCATTGCGCCGATGAACAGCGTGGGCGCGAAGACACCGCCCGAACCGCCCATACCAATGGTGAACGACGTGAACACAGCGCGGCCCAGCATGAGGCCAGCAGGAACGTGATCGAGTAACTTCCCGCGATCGCGTCCTCCTCAAGCGGATAACCCGAGCCGAACATGTACGGGAACGCAACGAGGGCCGCGCCGAGGGCGAGGCCGAGCACGCTCGGACGCGCCCACTCGGGCAGGTGCGTGCGAGCCCACAGCCAGTCGATCGCGTCCTCCGAGGCGTAGCAGGAGCTTGGAGAAGCCGAGGCCGCACAGCCCCGCGACGAGGCCGAGGAGCGCCACCCACCAGATGTCCGACATCGACGCGACGGTCAGGTTGTCGGCGACGCGAATGACCATCTCGTCGCCCTGCAGGATGCGCGCGACCACCGAGGATGTGACGGCTGACAGCACGACGAAGCCGAAGGTTTCGGCCGTGAACTCGACGAGGATCACCTCGAGGGCGAACACCGCGCCCGCGAGGGGAGCATGGAACGTGGCCGCAATGCCGGCCGCCGACCCGCACGAGGCCAACAGGACCACGCGGGAGACGGGCATACGCAGCCACGAAGCGATGGTGGAGCCCAGCGACGCGCCCACCTGCACGATTGGGCCTTCGCGTCCTGCGGACCCGCCCGAGCCGATGGTCAGGGCCGAGGCCAGGATCTTGACGATGGCGACGCGCCCCGGGATGCGCCCACCCTTACGGCGCACCGCGAGCATCACCTCGGGGATACCGTGTCCCTTTGCCGAGGGCGCGAAACGCTGGATGAGCGGCCCGTACAGCAGGCCCGCGATGGCGGGGGAGAGAAGTAGGAAGAGCCACGGCGTCCAGCCCCACACGCCGTGCGGCTGGCCGACGTGGGTCGTGTATTCGTCGAAGCCGGTGGACACCCACGTCCACGCGCGAATCGCCAGGTTAAAGACGACGGCCGCCGCGCCGACGACCGCGCCAACGAGTGCGGCGGCCACGCCGAGCAGGGAACGATGCGCGGCGACCGCATGGCCGACGCGCAAGCGAGTCCCCGCAGCCGGTTCCTCTGGCTGCGGGGACTGACTCAGGGGTGTCACAGGTTTGCGATCTCCACGTGAATGGGGGCGTCGGTGGCGATGCCCCAGACGGTCCTGTAGAAGGCCAGCTCCGACTGCCACGCATCCTTGATGTTGATGGCCGAGCGGAAGCGGTGTCCCTCTCCCTGGTAGAGCTTGAGGGCGACCGCGTTGCCGTTGGCACGCAGTGCCTCGTACATCTCCTGGGCCTGCGAGGCGGGAACGACCGGGTCGTCGGTGCCCTGCAGAAGCATGAGCGGTGCCTTAATGTCACCGACACGGTTGATGGGCGAGCGCTGCGCCCACACCGGGTCTGAGGTGTCATCGGTGCCGAGCAGAATCGCGTCGTAGTGCGACTCGAACTTATGGCTGGTTTCCTTCAACTTCACCAGGTCGGCGATACCCGAGAACGACGCGCCGGCGGTGAACACATCGGAGGACGCAAGCGCGTTGAGCACCGTGAAGCCACCGGAGGAACGACCACGGATCGCGATTCGCTTTGGATCGACGCGGCCAAGATCGATGAGGTACTGGGCGCCGTCGATGCAGTCCTGAACGTCCATGACGCCCCAGTTGCCGTTGATGCGCTCACGGTAGGGACGGCCGAAGGACGTCGACCCGCGGAAGTTCACGTCCAGAACTGCGAAGCCTCGGCTGGTCCAGTACTGGAAGGGCACCTGTAGGCCGGGGCGGGCTGCTTCAGTCGGTCCACCGTGCACGTTGACGATAAGCGGTGGCAGCTCGCCCTCGGGGGCGGCGAACTCAGGGTTCACGGGCGCGTAGTAGAAGCCGTGCGCCTCCTCGCCGTCCGAGGTCTTCCACGTGAGCATCTCAGCCGTGGAGACGAGGGCGGTGGGTACCTCGGCCTCCGACGAGGGACGCAGCACCTTGGTCTTGCCGCGCGACACTTCGATGATCGCGGGAGTATGCGTCGCGGAGTCCGCGAGGAAGACGACGCGCCCGTCCGCTGCGGCGACGTTACCGATTGGCCACCAGCCGGTCGCCCACTCCTCGGCCATGCCGTTGTCGATGCGCACGGTACCGACGTGCCAGACCTGGTCCTCGGCCCACGAGCACACGAGGTAGTCGTTGTCGTAGTTGTCGTAGGAGTGCAGGCCGAGCTTCCAGTGCGGGTGCGAGAACGCGTGAGGTCCCGGGTGCAGCGCGCGAGTGCGCAGACGCGAGGTCCAGGCGTTCGGGTCCTCGCCTTCCTGCCACACGAAGCCCTGGGTGCGGTACAGGTTTGCCCAGCCAGAGGAGTCATCCACGTGGATGAGATCGCCGTCGAGCGTCCAGCGCGGCTCATAGATGCACACGCCCGGGCGATCCACCAGGACGACCTCCTGATCAATGGTGCCCTCGAAGGTCAGGGATGCGACGCGCAGCTGAGAGTACGTCCACGGCATGTTCGGGTGGTTCCACGTGATCCAGGCGATCTTGGTGCCGTCGGGGGAGACCGTCGGAGCCTGAGCGAAGTCGGTGCCCTCGAACACCGTGATGATCGCGCTGTCGTCGCGGGCGGCGGATCCATCGAGAGGGATAGCGACAATCTTGTTGACGGGCTCGCCCGGGGCAGAGTGGTCCTCGGCCACCGCGTACACGAGGTCGCGCACGTCGGCGATCCAGAAGTCGCCGTAGCGGACCTTCGACAGGGTCGTCAGGGGACGCACGACGCGGCGCGGATCGGCCGTATCAAAGGCGTAGACGCGGCCGTCTGTCTGATCGGAGAACACGATGACGCCGTGGTGAACGGCGTATGCCTTGCCGCCGTACTTTCGTGCGCGCGTGCCGACATCGGGCAGGCGGGAACCGTCGATGAGAGGCAGGACCTCGCCCTGTTTTCCCCGTACCGCGACGGCGCAGCAGCGTCCCACGTCCGCCCTGGAGCGGATGTCCTCCACCCAGTAGGTGTCAGGGTCCGTCGACGCGAGACCTGGGAGAGCGTGACCGAACGGGCAGTGAAAGAATCGCCCGAAATGGGGGACTTCCACAGGCCGTGGGTGCGACGGTGACGGACATAGTGCCTCCTTAAGCGGTACGGCGAGCCAACACCACCTATCTTAGTGCGCGCGCTTGTCGCCTGCGCGGGCCGAACGTACCTGACATGCACTTTGATCTGTAGATGAGACGCTTCGGCAACTACACTGGTTCTCATGTCTGGAACACGAGAGTCACGCGACCTGCTGTCGCGCTGTAGCGCACCGCGGGAGCTGCGTCGCCTGGAACGCGAGCAGCTGGACGAATTGGCGGCGGAAATTCGCGCGTTCCTGATTGACACACGTGTCGCGAACGGGCGGGCATCTCGGCCCGAATCTGGGCGTCGTCGAGCTGACGATCGGCCTGCACCGGGTGTTCCGCTCCCCGCAGGATACGATCATTTTTGACACCGGCCACCAGGCGTACGTGCATAAGCTCCTCACCGGACGTCAGGATTTTTCGTCGCTGCGTTGCCCGGGAGGCCTGTCCGGCTACCCGTCGCGCGGTGAGTCTGAGCATGATGTCGTCGAGTCCTCGCATGCGTCGGCGTCGATCGCGTGGGTGGATGGCATCTCGCGTGAGAAGCATCGCCAGGGGATCGCACCTGGACTCGTGGGTGTCATCGGCGATGGCGCTGACGGGAGGCCTCGCCTGGGAGGCACTAAACAACATCGCGACGGCGAAAAACCGCCGCATCATGATCATCGTCAACGACAACGGTCGTTCCCTATGCGCCGACGATTGGCGGTCTCGCGGCTCACCTGGACGCGCTGCGTACCTCTGCCAGATACGAGAAGGCCCTGGCGTGGGGCAAACAGCACCTGCTGAGCCACGGTACGCCGGGACGCGCGGCCTACGACGCGCTGCACGGTCTGAAATCGGGCATCAAGGACGCGCTGATGCCCCCAGGTCATGTTCGAAGACCTGGGCCTGAAGTACATCGGCCCCGTGAACGGCCACGACATCGCGGCGGTCGAGACCGCTCTGCGCCGCGGTCGCTCCCTTGACGAGCCGGTCCTCGTCCACATGATCACCGAAAAGGGCCGCGGCTACACGCCGGCCGAGGAACACATCGCTGACCGTTTCCACGCGGTCGGCCCGATTCACCCGGAGACCGGGCTCCCGGTCGCCCCCGAGCGCTTCGGTTGGACGGGAGTCTTCGCCGACGAGATCTGCGCTCAGGCCGCCACGCGCGACGACATCGTTGGGATTACGGCCGCGATGATGCGCCCCGTGGGCCTTGGCCCCATGCACGAGGCCTACCCGGGTCGCGTGATCGACGTCGGCATCGCCGAGGCCGAGGCTGTCGCCTCCGCCGCCGGCATGGCCTACCAGGGCGCACACCCCGTCGTGGCGCTCTACGCGACCTTCCTGAACCGCGGTTTCGACCAGCTTCTCATGGACGTCGCCCTCCACCGCGCGGGCGTCACTGTCGTGCTGGACCGCGCGGGTGTGACGGGCGCGGACGGCGCCTCGCATAACGGCGTCTGGGACATCGCGATGTGCTCGATGATCCCGGCTGCGTCTGGCGGCTCCCTCGCGACGAGCAGACGCTGCGCGCGCGCCTTCGTGAGGCTCTCGACGTCGATGACGCTCCCACCGTCATCCGGTACCGCAAGGGATCGCTGCCCGAGCCCATGCCGGCGCTACGCAGCGTCGGGGGAGTGGACATTCTCTTCGACGAGGCAGTGGCTGATTCACCCGCTCGGGTGCTCATCATGGGCACCGGCGCGTGCGCGCCCGACGCGATCGAGGCTGCGCGTCGCCTGGCTGCTGCCGGAGTGAGTGTTACGGTCGCTGATCCACAGTGGATGATCCCCATCTGCCCGGAGCTGGCGACGTTGGTGCGGGACTACGACTGCGTCGTGAGCGTCGAGGACGGCATCGTTCAGGGCGGTTTCGGATGGTCGCTGCGCGACGCGGTCGCGGAGACGGGCGTGCCCGTGCGCTGCCTGGGCGTGCCGCAAGGATTCCCCGAGCACGGCGAACGCGCGGCCATGATCGCGCAGTTCGGCTTCGACGCCGACGGCATCGAACGCGCGGCCCGCGAGCTCGTCGAGCGAATCGGCGAGCGCTAGATCATTCGAATCAGACGCCGAGCGCGTCGCAGATCGGGTCGAGCGTCAGATCGATCTGCCAGTCGCGCGCCCCGCGATTGATCATACGCTCCTCGACCTCATCGCCCGACGGGCGTGCCGGATCCAGGGGAGCCCACGCGAGATAACGCTGCACCTGGGGAGCGAGTACAACCTCGGGTGCTAGACCGAGACTCGACGCGACCGAAGCGACCGCGTTACGCACCGTTCCCAGGCGCGCGGCCGAGGCCTCGTCGATGCGATTCCAGTGGTGCGGTTCCGGGATCGACCCGGGCTGCATGGGCTTGCGCTTGGGAGGCAGCTCGTCCTCCGTCATGGCGGCCACGCTGGCGAGGGCTCGCATCCACTCGTCCTCATACTGGCGGGCGACGGGGGAGCGGAACTCGCTGATGCTCATGAGCGCGCGCTTGTTGCGCGGAGGATTCGAGGCCGCGCGCACGAGGGCGGCGTTACGAACGAGGCGGCCGGGGCTGAGGTCGATGCGCCGAGCGATCGACTCGCGTGTCTCCCACAGGGCCTTGAGGACCGCGAGGCCGCGGCGAGAACGGATCTTGCCCGCGCCGGGTATAGAACGCCAGCGATCGGGCTTCGGACCGGGAGGGGTGACCGACAGGGCGTAGGCGAACTCCTGCTGCGCCCACTCCCAACGGCCCATCTCATCGAGCCGCTTCGAGAGGCGGTAGTAGAGCTCCGTCAGCAGCTCAACGTCGAGGGCTGCGTAGCGTAGCCATTCCTTCGGCAGGGGACGCACCGACCAGTCCGAGGCCTGGTGATCCTTGACGAGGCCCAGGCCGAGCACCTGCTCGACGACGGCCGCCAGCCCGAAACGCTCCAGGCCGATGAGGCGCGCCGCGATTTCGGTGTCGAAGAGAGCGGAGGGGCGCAGCCCAACCTGGCGCAGATTCGGCAGATCCTGCAAACAATCGTGCAGCAGCCACACGTCCTCCACGCCCGGCTGCAGCACGGACAGGTCCGGCAGTGCGTGCGTGTCGATGAGGAACGTGCCCACGTCCTCGCGGCGAATCTGCACGAGGTAAGGATCGGAGCCGTAGCGGAAGCCCTGAGCGCGCTCGACGTCCAGGGCGATCGGGGCCGAACCAGCGCTCAGTGCACGAGCTGCAGCCTCAAGATCCTTCTGGGTGTCAATAACGGCGGGGGTCCCCCCACGCGGCTGCGCAATGAGCTCCGGATTATCCAGCATCGCCCTGCGGCAAACCGCCGCCATTGTTGACCAGCACTCAGACTCTTCGAGGATGACGAGCAGGCACAATCCCTGCCGTCCGACGCATGACATCCGCCCAGCCGGACAGATGCTCACCAAGATACTCACTGTTGGGCGTCCACGAGGCGCGCACATCGACGAACAGAGCCGATCCTCGCAGTTCAAGACCGCCGAAGGCCTCGCTCATTTCGCGCGTCACCGTGCCTCGTAATGTCGTGAATCCAGCTCCCGCAGTCTCCAGGGCAATCGAGCATCCAACCCCACACGCCCTCTGACAGCATCGGGTCGCCGATCATCTCGGCATCGACTTGCGCGCGCAGCTGACATACGACTCGGAACGTACCGTTCCAGCCGATCTGCTCCACGGGGTCGTGCAGGATGACCATACGACCAGTCGACAGGGGCTGTCCGGCCTCGTCCTCGTCCGTGGTTCGCATCGCGAGCGCCGCCGTAAAGGGGGCCAAACGGCGAGGTGGGGGCACCTCCTCGAGGAGTATGTGCGCCAGGTGGTCCGCCTGTCGCAGGGACAGCAGAGCCCGACAAACTCCTGCACTCCTGTTTTCATTCACAAAATCAAATCGTACGGGTGTCCATGCTTTTGGTCCAGACGCGCCGCCAACCTTCATGTCGATAAGTAGCGGGTAGGCGTGGCTCGTCACGGTCGTTGTTGCTCCGGCGATTCCAGGCGGCGGGGGTTGCGCAGGATGAACGAGGTACGCGGTCCGACGTGTACGATGTCGCCGGAGTGGTACTCGGAGCGATCATCGTCGCCCGCCGTGTCGACGACGGTGTGCCAGATGTGCCCATACTTCGCATCAGGGAGCGTGAAGTCGACGGGTTCCGGAGCAGCGTTGAGCAGCAGCAGGAAATCGTCGTCGAGGATGCGGCGACCGTTCGCGTCGGGCTCACGGATGGCATCGCCGTTGTAGAAGACCATCGTCGAGCGCGCCCACGGCTGGTTCCATTCCTCTTCCGTCATGTGTGTGCCCGCCGGGGTGAACCATTCGATCTCGCCGAGCTCGGACTCTCCGCCGCGCTGCGCGGGACCCTCCAGGAAACGCCGGCGGCGCATCACCGGGTGATCGCGTCGCAGGTGGATGAGATGGCGGGTGAAACGCAGGAGCTTGTAGTCGTGCTCATTCAAATCCCAGTTGATCCACGAGAGCTCATTGTCCTGGCAGTACACGTTGTTGTTGCCCCGCTGGGTGCGGCTAAGCTCGTCGCCAGTGGGCGATCATCAGCACGCCCTGGGGAAAACATGAGGGGTCGTCAGGAAGTTGCGCTGCTGACGGTAGCGCAGCTCGATGATCTCCTCGTCATCCGTGTCGCCTTCGACGCCGCAGTTCCACGAACGGTTGTCGTTCGCGCCGTCCGCCCCACCCTCGAGGTTCGCCTCGTTGTGCTTCTCGTTGTAGGACACAAGATCACGCAGTGAGAATCCATCGTGAGCGGTGATGAAGTTGATGGACGCCATGGGCTTGCGGCCGGTCGTCCCGTAGAGGTCGGAGGAACCGGCCAGGCGGGAGGCGAAGTCAGGGAGCGAGGAGAACTCGCCTCGCCAGAAGTCGCGCACCGTGTCGCGATACCTGCCGTTCCATTCGGACCATAGGGGAGGGAAGCCGCCAACCTGGTAGCCGTCCGCACCCACGTCCCACGGCTCCGCGATGAGCTTGACCTGCGAGACCACGGGGTCCTGGTGGATGAGATCGAAGAAAGCGGACAGTCGGTCGACCTCGGCGAACTGGCGAGCCAGGGTGGAGGCAAGATCGAAGCGGAAGCCGTCCACATGCATTTCCGTCACCCAGTAGCGCAGCGAGTCCATGATGAGCTGAAGGACCTGTGGAGAGCTCATGAGGAGGGAGTTGCCCGTGCCCGTCGTCGAAGTAGTGCTGACGATCCCCGTCGACGAGGCGGTAGTAGGAAGGATTGTCGATGCCGCGGAAAAGAGGGTCAGGCCCCGATGTGGTTGCCCTCTGCCGTGTGGCTAGACGACGTCGAGGATGACCTCAATGTTAGCCGCGTGCAGGGCCTTCACCATTGCCTTGAACTCAGAAACCTGTGCGCGTCCTTCGTAGCCGCGTAATCGCTGTGGGAGGGCGAAGTAGCCGATCGTCGTTATGCCCCCAATAGTTCGACAATCCTTTGGCCTGGAGCGTCGTATCGTTCGTGAACTGCTGATCGGCATGAGCTCGACCGTGGTGATGCCGAGCTTCGTCAGGTGCTCGATAATCGCCGGTGCGCGCCATGCCCGCGTAGGGTGCCGCGCAGTCCTCCGGGATGTCCGGGTGACGCATCGTCATGCCCTATGTGGGCCTCGTAGATGATCGACTCGGAGTGAGTCGTGTCCGGGCTGCGGTCCCCTCCAGTCGAGTAGAAGGGATTGACGACGACGGAGTGCATGGTTGCATCGGCGGGAGTCGCCGCCCTGAGCATGAGGGGATCGTCGGCCTGATAGGAGGAGGTCAAGAGAATCCTTCAGCTGTCCCTCGATCGCCTTAGCATAGGGGTCGAGAAGGAGCTTCGAAGGGTCACAGCGTAAACCGTTCTGGGGGTCCCAGGGGCCGTCGATGCGGTAGCCGTAGCGCTGGCCGGCGCGCACCTGTGGCACGTAGACGTGCCACACGTAGGCATCAACTTCCGTCATGGGGATGCGCATTTCGTTGAGGTTGTCATCCAAGAGGCACAGTGTCACAGACGTCGCAACCGAGGAGTAGATCGCGAAGTTCGTTCCGGTTCCGTCAAAGGTGGCACCCAGAGGGTAGGCCTTGCCAGGTCGCGTTTCCATACCGACAAGCCTCGCACGAATATGGACTGATGGGTGATAATCCGCCCGAAAATGATCGTGTGACTTGGATAACGGGGATTTGGTTTTGCGTTCTGGCCAGATCTTCTGTTAAGGTTTTACCCGTTGCGAAGAACGGTTGACGTTCTGAGAAACGCGGATGTGGCTCAGTTGGTAGAGCATCACCTTGCCAAGGTGAGGGTCGCGGGTTCGAGTCCCGTCATCCGCTCAGGGCGATTGGCGCAGCGGGGCGCGCTTCCTGACACGGAAGAGGTCACTGGTTCGATCCCAGTATCGCCCACGGTCATCCTGGTAACAGGATTGGCGGGCTATAGCCCGCCGCACAAGCGGTTCACGCGGATGTGGCTCAGTTGGTAGAGCATCACCTTGCTAGGTGAGGGTCGCGGTTCGAGTCCCGTCATCCGCTCTCAATCGGGAATCCACTCGATCCCATTGGGTGTGGTGGGTTGGCCGAGAGCGAGGCAGCAGCCTGCAAAAGCCGTATACACGGGTTCGAATCCGTACCCACCTCAGGGCGATTGGCGCAGGGGTAGCGCGCTTCCTTCACACGGAAGAGGTCACTGGTTCGATCCCAGTATCGCCCACCACTAAGTCGGATCTGATGATCCGGCTTTTTTGTTTATGTAGCTCTCGCCGATTGTTGGCGGGAGCTTTTCTGTTTGTGTTCTGTTGGGTTAAAGGACAAAACGTAGTTGGTTTTGTGGTGACTTTTCGCTTTGCTGGTGCGGAAAAATCGGTATTGAAGTTGGTGGGAGCCAACTTGAAGGACGGACAAAACGTGTTGGTTTTGTAGCGACTTTTCGGCTTGCTGGTGCGGGAAAATCAACATTGAAGGTGGTTGTTTCATCGTGGAGTATGAATACCCTCAGATGCCCGGCGTGTGGGCGAACGATGACCAGGTATGGGCACTCAGCTTCAGGGGCGCAGTTTGCCGAGGCGTGCTAGCAGCGTTCGTTCCTCGCCGCGCACGCGGGCCGGCTGATTCGCACGTGGGTCTGACACCTTGCGCGCTAACCCGATGACACGCAGGTGGGCTCGCTGATTCGCACGTGGACCCGATGACATGCGCGTGGGCAGCGCCGCCCACGCGCATATCTAGAGGTTTACGTGCGTATCAAGGGGTTAACGCACAGAATCAGTGGTTCGCGCGCGAGGTATACACCAGGCCGGGCGCCGTTGTGCCCAACAAGTAGACCGCATCAGTGGCAACACGCCGAAGGGAGGGTCCTCATGATGCAAAACCCCCAGCATTACCCCTGGTGTCATGCTCTCTTACTGGCGCAAGGCCCCTCACTGGTGCAGGGTTGCCCGGCGGCGCACCGAAAAATGCCGGTGGGGCGTCGTCGGCGATGACGGGGGAGGTCACGGGCTGTAACCTCTGCGAGGGCGCTTGTGGCCGATGAGGTGTGACACGTGATCGGGAAGAGTCAACCCCTTCTGATCGGGTGGAATGCTCCCGATCAGGTGGAATCTTCGCGATGGAGTCGATCCTGTCTGAGGTGCAGCGGCGCGAGCTCGCTAGCCCAACGACACGGTTCTCGACGTTGTCAGGGGCCGAATCGCGACCAATGCGGTGTGTCCTATACCCCGTGTGTTGTGGGGTGGTGGCCTCTGAGTGCGAGCCTCGGGCTGGTGCGTCTTGTGGGTGACCTCTGCCGTTCTCGTATTTGCTGAACGACTGGTGAGTTTGTCGGCGTTTTGGGTCAGTTGTTCGCTCATCGGACGACACACCCGAGTAACAAATTTTGTCAGTCTATAAATCAGTCCGCCCAAGTGGTGATGTTTGCTTTTGTCGCTCGTGTTAGTTGTTGTGTCTGCGGAACTAATCGCTCTGATTCTTGACCAAAGTGCAGGTGGTTGGCATAAAATGGTGCAGTATGAGGCGACGTCGTCGCACATCCCGTTGACAGGAGTTTTCTATGGTTGCCCTGGAGCGCCGTCACTTCGGTGTTCTTCTTGCGGTTTTCGCATTGGTTGTGAGTTTCTTTGGCCTGGCCCAGTTTATTGGCGCTCAGGCTCCTGCGTCCGCGGCTCCACTGAGCTGCCCCGAGCCGACTACGAATGTGAGCAACAAGGTCACCTTGGATTGGGACAATGCTCAGCTTGTCGACCACGCTGGCCGTGAGACCAAGGCTGTGGGTGACTGGTGGAACCTCGGTATCAAGCTGCCGTGGAAGACCGACGGTCGCGTGAAGGCCGGTGACTACTTCACCTACGACGCCTCGATCGTCAACACTGCGACGGGGGGAGAGCGTCCTCCGTCCGAACGTTGCCCGTAAGTTCGAGGTCATCTCCAACAATGGCGTCGTCGTCGGCTGCGGCACCTGGGGTGCTGACGGTATGGTAACCGTCGTGTTCAACGAGAAGGTCGAGTCCGCTGCGCAGTGGTACGGCCACGTCTCCACCAACGGCCTGACCCACTACACCGGTCCCGGCGGTGAGAAGTACACGGTCAAGCTCGGCAAGAAGGTCGAGCGTGAGATCGACATGCTGCGCCGCACCCCCGGCGTCCCCCGCTACCAAAAGGACGGCTGGCTGAACCTCGGTGAGAACGAAGATGGTGACGAGAACAAGGCCATCATGTGGCGCGTTGTCTTCCCCGCTGGCGACAAGGCCGTGACCGGCGCGTCGATCGTCGACGAGGTCCCCGCGGGCTCTAACTGGAGCTTCAACTGCGACGTCGTTAATGAATACACGAAGAACCACACCTACCTGGTGACCGATCCGACGACCTACGAGGGCCTCCGCCAGGACAATGACACCTCGAAGGGTGCCTTCGGTGCTGCCGCGCAGGTCGAGTGCTCATCCTCCAAAGGTGACCGTCACGCTCGCCGAGATTCCTGCGAACCAGTCCGCCATCATCCTGCTCCCCGCCCACATCGACGGTGCGAAGCGCGCCGGTGACGTCGTGGGTGTCTTCTCCAACACCGTCAACTTCAACGTTCTCGGTGGCAAGGTCGTCGAGCCCATTACCAAGACCCTCCACTACGGTGCGGCTGCCGACGCGTACGCCCATCAGACCTTCTCCGTGACCAAGAAGGTCGAGGGTGACCTGCCCGAATCCGCACAGGACCTCGAGTACCCGCTGACGATCACCCTGAAGAATGACGCCGATCCCTCGGTGAATAAGACCTTCGAGGCCTCCGTTAAGGCTGGCGAGACCTACACATACCCCACGTCTCTGCCGCTGGGTACCGTCGTGACGGTCTCGGAGGGGGACCTGCCCGCCGGTGTGGGCATCACCTGGAACGACGGCGAGAGCCGCGTCTTCGAGGCCGCCGACGGCGTGACCCTCTCGGCAGATAACCGCGAGGCTACCTTCACGCTGAGCGATGATCAGGTCTACTCGCTGACCCTCACCAATGTTCTGGCTCCGACCCCGACTCCGTCGGCCACGCCTTCGACTCCCTCTCCGACCCCCTCGGCAACTCCTTCGCCCGCTCCGCAGCTGGCCAAGACTGGTACCGATGCGGCAGGCCTGGGTGTCCTGGCTGGAATCGTCGCGATTGCGGGCCTGTCTCTCGTGGCGGCCAAGCGTCGTAGTCACTGATGACGAAACCCCTGAGGTGCATGAGCGCCTGAGAGCGCACAGTGGGTGGGATGAGCAGTGCTCATCCCACCCACTTCTTTACGTGTGCTTTCTTGTGGCGGATGATTCGTGTGGTGGGCAGGGCGAGCGGCGTGTGGACAAAGGTCCTGTCAAAAGATGAGTGGGTGAAAAACCTGCTGTCGATACCGTGCAGGGGAGTGGTCGACTATGTCGTCGTAGCTCATCGTGTGCGGTTGCTCGTGATGCTTATTGTGGCTTGTCGGAGCCGTTTGGTGTTGACGCCCAGCGGTGGGGCACGCGTGAAACAAAAGCGGGTGGCTCATGGTCGCGTGAGGTGCAAATGGACAGTTTCGCACAGAAAGGTGATGAAGAGCATTATTCTTCAAAATCCGCATTTTTGCTGATCAAGTAGGTGTGACCTGCTGTGCAGGAAATTTAATTGGATTGATTGCAGATTAGTTCTCTCTTCTTTATATATGCAGATTAAGGCGGTTTGGTAACGAAGTTTTATTTGAATAGTTTTCTGCTAATCCTCTGATGGTCGATCCTATCGTATAGTCACGCGATAACTATGGGCATGAGGCGACATCGCCTCATGCCCATTGACGGGAGTATTTTATGGTTGCGTCGTAGAACACTCGGCTTAGCGCACTTGTTGTAGCTTTCGCTCTGGTATTGAGCTTCGTTGATGCTTTGCAGCTGTTGACGACCCGCACGGCGTTGGCCACGGCGCCTGCGTGCCCGGCCCCCACGACCAACGTCAACGACAAGGTTGACCTGGACTGGGATAACCTGCAGCTGGTCAATCCCCAGGGTGCGGAAGCGAAGACTATCGCGAACATGTGGGATACTGGCGTTAAGCTGCCGTGGAAGATCAACGGCGCCGTCAAGGCCGGTGACTTCTTCACCTACGACGCGACCGTCGCCGAGGTGAACACGGGCCAGCCGATCCTGCGCCACACCGGCGAAGCCCGCACCGTCAAGGAAGGCTGGATCGGCCTGAGCGACAGCGAGGATGGCGATGAGAACAAGTCCATCATATAGCGAGTGATCCTGCCCGCTGGCGATTCCGCAGTGACCGGTGCGTCGATCGTCGACGAGGCTCCCGCCGGCTCTAGCTGGAGCTACGACTGCGATACGGTGGTCGACTACGTCGAGAAGCACACCTTCGTCGTCGTCGATCCGACCACGCCCGAGGGTTAGCGCTTGAGCAAGGACACCTCGAATGATGCCTTCGGCGCTGGATCTACGGTCGAGTGCACGCCCCAGAAGCTGACCGTGACCTTCCCTGAGATCCCCGCGAACCAGTCGGCGATCGTCGAGATTCCGACTCGCGTTGAGGGTGCCAAGCGTGCCGCTTGCGTCGTCGGTAAGTTCTCCAACACCGTGAAGTTCAATGTGCCCGGCAAGAAGTTTTCGCCCGTCACGATGGCGATGCGTTTCGGTGCGTCCGCGGATGCCTCCGCGCGCCAGAGCTTCTCTGTGACGAAGAAGGTCGATGGCGAGCTCCCCGACAACGCGAAGGACCTCGAGTACACCCTGACCATCACGCTGAAGAACGATTCCGATCTGTCGGTCAACAAGACCTACCAGGCGACTGTCAAGGCGGGCAAGAGCGACAGCTACCCGGGTGCCCTCCCTCTGGGCACCGAGGTCACCGTCTCCGAGGGTGACCTGCCCTCCGCCGACGGCGTCACCTTGAACGAGGTCGAGAGTTGCGTGTTCGACACCGCTCAGGGCGTCACCCTCAAGGCTAACAACCGTGAGGCCACGTTCACGCTCAGCGAGGATCACCTCTTTGCTCTCAACCTGAACAATAAGCTGATGCCGGCTCCTAAGCCGGCTCCTAAGCTGAATGCGGAACACACGGGTGAAGCAGTTGTACTGAGACCGGAAACCTCTAAGCGTGCAAAAAGAACGACGGTCATTCGCCGATGGTTGGGGTGCTGCTTACAGAGCGCAGCGCCAGCTTGCATTGAGCCCGACGTTGCTTTGGTCAGCTCCTCGATGCTCTAACCAACGAGGAGATACACACGAGCCTCCCACGGCTTCATCGGTGTGGTAACAGTGGGTTCGCTACCCAGGTGGTTGCCGGCCTCATCGCTCTTCGTCTGTGACGCTTCCGTGTTGCCCAAGTAGAGGTGCCACGGTAACGAAGCCATGGCCTCGTCCTCTGGAGAGAACAGGGGAGCGTGGCGTTGCCCGGACAGATTGACCATCACGAGAACGTCCGAACCTGGCGTGCTGCGGCGATAGACGAAGAGCGCGGGCGCTGAGGCGTCTATCCGTGAGAATGTTCCATCGGTCAGAGCGGGAATGACGTGGCGAGCACTGATGAGCGCGCGGTAGTACGTCAGAATGGATTGGGGATCATTTGCTTGTGCTGCGACGGTGATGTTCTCAGCGGAAGCGGGTACGTCAATCCAGGGGACTGCTTCAGAGAAGCCGGCAGCGGGGGAGGAGTCCCACTGCATCGGGGTCCGGCCGTTGTCTCTCGACATAGCCGCGAGTCCCTCGGGGACCTTATCGATGCCCAGGCGCTCCATGTACGACACGGATTCGACGTCGCGGAAATCGGCTGCGGTCGTGAAGTCTCCGCCGAGCATGCCGATCTCTTGGCCCTGATAGATGAAGGGGGTTCCGCGCTGGAGGAAATAGGCGGTTGCCAGGGCTGTTGCTGATTCGTACCAGTAGCACGAGGAATCCCCGAAACGGGACACCGAGCGTGGCTGGTCGTGGTTCTCCAGGTACAGGGCGTTCCATCCGCTGGCCCCGAGCGTGTCCTGCCAGCGAGTGAGAACATCCGCCAGCTCCCCGGGCGCCAGCTGGCGGGGCGAGAACTTGCCGTTTTCGAGGCCGAGGTTGACGTGCTCGAACTGGATGAGCATGTTGAACTCGCGGCGCTCGGGATCGCAAAACAGCAGCGCTGTCTCGGGCGACGCGTTGGAGGCCTCGCCGACCGTAAAATGACCCCGGATGGTGGGCGAACGTCCGTTCGTGCATCTCCTGCAGGAACTCGTGGAGACGAGGCCCGTCCGCGAAGCACTCGTGGCCGACGCCAAACGGCGGGCGGGGTGGGCCGCCATCGGGCAAGCCCGGCAGCTTCGAAATGACGTCAATTGCGTCGACCCGGAAGCCATCGACGCCCCGGTCGAGCCACCAGTTCATCATGTCGTAGACGGCGTCACGAACGTGCGGATTCTCCCAGTTTAAGTCGGGTTGCTCGCGTGCGAAAAGGTGGAGGTAATACTGGCCCGTGGACGGGTCGTACTCCCACGCCGGCCCCCCGAAAAACGACTCCCAGTTCGTCGGCTCAGCTCCGGGAGTGCCAGGCTCGAAGCCAGGGCGTGGATCCCGCCAGTAGTACCAGTCTCGACGCTCCGAGTTCATGCTCGATGCCGACTCAACGAACCAGGGGTGCTCGATCGACGTGTGGTTGACGACGAGGTCCATAACGATGCGCATACCCAGGGCGTGGGCGCGCGTGACCAGGGCATCAAAAGCACCGAGATCACCGAATAACGGATCGATATCGCGGTAGTCCGAGATGTCGTAGCCGTTATCCGCCTGAGGGGAGCGATAGATCGGTGATATCCACACGATATCGACCCCGAGATCAGCTAGATAGTCCAGGCGGCGGAAAATCCCCTCAAGGTCACCGAGCCCATCCCCGTTCGTATCCTGGAACGAACGGGGATAGACCTGGTAGAGCACCGCATTTTTCCACCACGGCTGTACCGCGTGGCTGCCGGTGGGGACCAGCTCGGGATGATGAATCATCGTGCGTGCTGTGTGGTGCGGTTTAGTAGCCGTCGATGGGCATGCCCAGGCCTCGTACAGCTTCTGATCCTGGTGGTAGACAACCGTGCACGTGAAGTTGAAGGTGCCGCTCTTGCCCGTGAGAAGGGTGCCGTTGAACTGGCCCTTCGATAGGTACTGAGGACGTCCGGAAGAATCAACGCCGTCGCGCTGGACTGTCCAGTTCTGGAGCTTGCCCTGCATGACGGTCTGAGGGACAGTGCGACTTGCATCCCAGTCTTCACGCCATATTCTTCATCGGTGCAGACATCCTCGATGAACCCGCACCCTGAGTCGGTGCAGGGCTGGGGCTTTCGTGCCGACGGGAGGCGCGGACTGGGTCGGTGCAGGGGCGGGAGCCACGGGAGCCGATGGGCTGGGGGTCCGAGGAAGGGTGCAGCCGTGGGCGCTGCGCTGGTCGGGGCGCTCGGCGAGGCCGATGCCTCGTCGTTGGAGGAATCGTCCTTGGTGAGCGCCCAGATTGCAACGCCAGCGACCAGGATCACGACCACGACGGCCGCGATGATGCCGATGATCAGCCCGGTCTTCGACTTCTGCTCCGGCTGTCCACCGTAGGGGGCGCCTTGGAACTGGCCCTGGGGGTAGTAGCCCTGCTGCGGCCGCTGACCGATGCCCTGCTGCGGCTGCTGGGCGTAACCCTGCTGCTGATATCCGCCTGCCACGGGCATCTGCTGGGTGTACTGCTGCCCGGCCGGATACTGACCGTTTCCTCCAGCAGGCTGCTGGTTGGGGATTGTAGGGGTTTGACATAGGTGCTCCCGATATTGAGTGAGTGAGGATCAGCCGGTCTTACAGACAACGAGTCGTCAGAGCCAGCTCGTGATCACGACGGTCTAGGCGTTTTTGTAGGTGAGAAGAGTATCGAACGAGTCGAGGCTCTTCACGTAGTAGCCCTTGCATTCGAACGACCAGCGCCCGGTCTTGTTGGTCGTCGTATCCGTTCCGGTGACGATGCCGGTGTAGACGTGCTTCTCTCCGTTGGGGAGTACCTCTGGCTGTGCGTAGTTCTCGTTCGAAACATTGGCGTTCGACCACTTGCGATTGATGTGTTCCTTGCACGAGGCGAGAACTCGTTCCTTCATGTCGCCCTGCCCGCCGTTCCCATTGCCGGGCGCTGCCCCCTGCGTGGGGTTGGTGCCCACTGGCGGCTGTGTGGGGTTGGTGCCCACGGGCGGCTGCATCGGGTTGGTGCCCGCCGCTGGGTCAGAGCCCTGAGAGGGAACCCCGGGCATGGCGGGGGAGCCAGCGTCGGAGTCAGAGTCGTCCTTGTTCAGTGCCCAGATCGCGACACCGGCGATGATTGCAACGACCAGGACGGCGGCGATGATGCCGATGATGAGGCCCGTCTTCTTCTTCTCCGGTGCTCCGCCGTAGGGAGTGCCCGGAAACTGGCCCCTGATGGGTAGTAACCCTGCTGAGGCTGCTGTCCAAATCCCTGAGTCTGGCCGTAGCCGCCCGCGCCAGGCATCTGCTGGCCGGGTTGCTGGCCGTAACCAGCACCGAACTGCTGCCCGGCCGGGTACTGGCCGCTGCCGGGCATCGGCTGCTGGTTGGGGTTGAAGGGGGTCGACATGGGGACTCTCGTCGTCGGAAGCTGTCAGTCGCGTCAGCGCGCACAGCGTAGTCGCTTACGAGACACTAGTGCTGTTTCTCAGTAGTCCTCGGGGATGACGACTGCGTGAATACTCCTTCGTGCTATCGAGGTAGAACACGGAGCAGGTGAAAGCGGGTAGTGATGACGTTCTTTTTCGTAATGGTGTCTCGTGCCGCTGAGCGGTACCGGTGTATTCCCACCACCTGGTCGTCGCCGTAGCTATCCCATCAGTTCCAGCTTTCGTGTCCTGAGACGCTTTGCGTTCGTGTAGTCGTCGTTGATTTCTTGGTGCACTCGGCGATGGCCTGCTTTTTCCATGATCGGACTCAGAGCCGCCGCCAGGTGCTGTGCCCTGCGAGGGGTTGGTGCCCATGGGCGGCTGCGAGGGGTGCTGCCGGGGGCTGGGAGGGCTGGTGCCCACGGGCGGCTGCGAGGGGTTGGTACCCACGGGCGGCTGCGAGGGTTCGCACCTGCGGAAGGGCTGCAGTGCTCGGGGCACTCTGGGCAGCATCAGCGTCGGAAGAGTCGTCGCCGGACACGAACCACCAGATGCCGACGCCGGCGGCAATGAGCACGACCACGACGGCTACGACGATCCCGATGATGAGGCCCGTCTTCTTCTTTTCCGGCTGCCCGCCGCCCGGGGCGCCCTGGAACTGGCCCTGCTGGTAGTAGCCCTGCTGGGCCTGCTGACCGTATCCCCAGACTGCCGTGCAGCCCTGACGGGCATCTGCTGGTAGCCGCCCAGCCCCCATGGCGGGCATCTGCTGGGTGGGCTGCTGCCCATAGCCTCCCATGGCGGGCATCTGCTGGGTGGGCTGCTGCCCAAAGTCACCCTGCGGGTATCCGCCCTGCTGGGGGTACCCACCCTGCTGGGGCTGGAAGGGCTGCTGATTCTCGGGAGAATAGGGCGTGCTCATGATGTACTTCCGTGTTGGTGAGAGAGGTCTCAGGGAACGTTCTGTATCCTACCAGGCGCTAGGCTTGTGGCATGACGATCGACTATCTGACTCGAGACGCGACCGCTGATGCCCCGCGAAGACATCCTGCCCGTCATTATCGGAGGAGACTTCGGAGTGTACGGAATTGGGCGTTGTTTCAACGAAGCGTTCGGTTGTCGGTGCATCTGCGTGGGATCTCAGCCGACCGAGTCGATCACGCGTTCGCACTTTTTTGATGTCCGCCACGTGAGTGCCCATGCGAGTGACGCGCAGCTCCTGGACGTCCTCATGACCATTGCGGGCGAGCATCCGGATAAGAAGCTGATCCTGATGGCCAACCACGACATCTTCTCGGCGTTCGTTGCTCGGAACATGGAGACGCTCTCGCGCCACTACGCGCTGCCGTTCCCCACCGAGGAGGTCATGGATCGACTCACCGACAAGGCGGAGTTTGCTCGTGCGTGTGAGCGTGCAGGTATCGCCACGCCGGGTACTGTCGAGGTCGATTTCTCCGGCGTGGAGGACGAGGCCTGGGCTGCTCCTGAGATTCCCTTCAGCTTCCCGGTTGTTGCTAAGTCCGCGAAGGGCGAGCCCTACGACGTGCTCGAGTTCGAGGGCAAGCGCAAGATCTGGTTCATCGACACGTCCGAGGAGCTCACTCAGCTGTGGGAGACCCTGAAGGCCGCGGGCTTCCGAGATACCTTCCTGGTGCAGGAGTTGATTCCCGGCGATAACACCGCGATGCGCTCGATCACGGCGTACGTGGACTCGCGCGGAGAGGTGACCCTGATCGGGTCGGCGCGCGTCCTCCTCGAAGACCACGCGCCCACGATGATCGGCAACCCCGTCGCCATGATCACTGAGGACTTTCCGGCGTTGTGGCGCGACGCCTGTGCTCTGCTGACCGAGAACGGCTACCGCGGTTTCGCGAACTTCGACGTGAAGATCGATCCCCGGGACGGGCGAGCGCTCTTCTTTGAGGTGAACCCGCGCATCGGCCGCAACAACTGGTACATGGCTGCCGCCGGCGCGAACCCGATGATCCCGATGGTCGAGGACCTTATCGACGGCAAGGCCTGCGAGCAGACCCAGGCGACTGACGAGATTCTCTACACCCTCGTCCCGGACTCCCTTCTGCTGCACTACATCACCGATGAGGATCTGCGCGCGCGCGTCAAGCGCATCATCCGTGAGGGCCGGCGATTCGATCTGCTCCTCAATCCGACGGAGAAGGATCTGCGACGTAACCTCACCGTGTGGCTCCAAAAGCAGAACCACCGACGTAAGTTCGCGCGCTATTATCCCGGAGCCGACGGAGACGTCGTACTGACTCCCACCGCCCCGGCCCGCCCCGGCCTCGTCGGTGGGGGAGGAGGCCCTGATAGACTGACCCCCTACGCGACCGATAATTCCGACTAACGAGGACACCATGACGACAACCGCACTCGTGCCCATTTCTCAGGAAGACAAGATCGCCGCGGTCTCTGGCTTCCAGGACCGCTCCCTGCCTATCGAACAGACGTGCGTGTGGGAGGCTTTTGAGGAATCCCAGGGCCACGGAGTGTGGGGACGCTACGCCTGGTGCGAGGATGATTCCAAGATCGCGTTCATCACCCTCTACAAGTATTCGGTGCGCGGCGTCCACTACCTGTGGGCGAAGTGGGGACCCGCGTGGGTGAAGGAAGCCTCCCCGGAGCGCGAAGCCGCTCTGCGCGCGGACCTGCTGCGCGAGATTAAGGCGAAGGACAAGACCGTCGCCTTCGTGCGCCTGCACGCCATCTACCAGCACCCCGACCTGTGCATGCCGCTGCAGACGATCTCCTACGACCGCACCGTCGTCATCGACACGTCCGGCAAGACCGAAGAAGCGATCCTCGCCGCCATGCCCAAGGCCGGGTAAGCGCTCGATCCGCTCCGGCCTGAAGAAGGGCAAGGCCGAGGGCGTGACCTTCCACGAGGACACCGCCAACGTCGAGGCCGTCATCGACGAGTACTACGCCGTCATGGAGGAGACCGCCAAGCGCGACGGCTTCCGCCCCCACCCCAAGGAGTACTACCTCAGCCTGCTCAAGACGCTGGGCCCGAAGCACGCGCGCATCTTCTCGATGCGCGACGCCGACGGGCAACATCCTGTGCTGGGACTTCTGCCTTGTTGAGGGAATCCGCGCGCAGGCCGAGTACGGCGCCTCCACCGAGGCCGGCCGTCGCCTGCGTCAGCCCCCGGTCCTGGACTTCCTGGCGGCTGAATTCCTCGCCCGCGACGGCGTGCGTGAGTTCGACCTGATGGGCGCGCACTCGCCGCGCTGCCCCGACCCTCTATAGCGTCGGAAAGTACAAGAGCGCCTTCGCCACGCACTTCACAGACGTGCCCGGTGGCTGGGACATGCCCATCAAGAAGGCCACCTACCGTGCCCTGACCGCCGCGAAGGCCGTGAAGGACTGGCGCGCCCGCTCCTGAAGCGTTCGCGCCACGGGGCTAGAATTCAATCCCGCAACACAATCTCGCGTATCTAACGAAACTAGGAGACACAGTGCCCGATATCTCGCTCGTCATTGACGGACACGAACAGACCGTACCGGCGGGGACCACGGGCACAACGTGGTTCGAGAAGTCGCGCGACGTCGTCGCCATCAAGGTTGACGGCACCCCGCGTGACCTCGAGACGCCTTTTGAAGCAGGAACGACCGTCGAGGCCATCACCCTGGCCAGCGAGGATGGCCTGAACATCCTGCGCCACAGCGCCACGCACAGTCTCGCGCAGGCCGTCCAGGATGTGTTCCCCGACGTGAACCTGGGCATCGGGCCCTTCATCACCGACGGTTTCTACTACGACTTCGGCAACATCGACGCGGTGACCCCCGAGCTGCTGCGCGACCTCGAGAAGCGCATGAAGCGCATCGTCAAGGAAGGCCAGCGCTTCGTGCGCCGCGAGATCTCCGAGGAGGAGGCTGTCGTCGAGCTGGCCGAACAGCCCTACAAGCTCGAGCTCGTCACCACGAAGGGCAAGGGTGCCGAGGGCGCTTCCGTCGAGGTCGGTGGCGGCACGCTCACCATGTACGACAACGTCCGCCGCGACGGCTCCGTCGCGTGGAAGGACCTGTGCCGCGGCCCCCACCTGCCCTCCACCAAGCTCATCGGTAACGGCTTCGCGCTGACCAAGGCCTCGGCCGCCTACTGGAAGGGCGACCAGTCCAACGATCAGCTCCAGCGCATCTACGGCACCGCCTGGGCCTCCAAGGAAGACCTCGTCGCCTACCAGGAGCGCATCAAGGAGGCCGAGCGCCGCGACCACCGTCGCCTCGGCGCCGAGCTGGACCTGTACTCCTTCCCCGAGGAGATCGGCCCCGGCCTCGTCGTCTTCCATCCCAAGGGTGGCATCCTGCGCCACGAGATCGAGTCCTACGTGACCGACCGTCACAAGAAGGCCGGCTTCGACTTCGTGCACACCCCCGAGATCTCCAAGGGCGGGCTCTTCCACACGTCGGGTCACCTGCCCTACTACGCGGACACGATGTTCCCGCCCATGCTCGTCGACGAAGAGCGCGACGAGGACGGCAACGTCACCAAGGCAGGCCAGGAGTACTACCTCAAGGCCATGAACTGCCCGATGCACAACCTGATCTTCCGTTCGCGTGGACGCTCCTACCGCGAGCTGCCCCTGCGCTTCTACGAGCTGGGCCACGACTACCGCTACGAGAAGAGCGGCGTCGTCCACGGCCTGACCCGCATGCGCGGCTTCACGCAGGACGACTCGCACACCTACTGCACGCCTGAGCAGGCCTCGGAGGAGATCCGCACCCAGATCGAGTTCTTCCTGTCGATTCTTTCCGCTTTCGGCCTCAAGGACTTCTACCTGGAGCTGTCCACGCGCGACGAGGACGGCAAGAAGAAGGACAAGTTCATCGGCTCGGATGAGGATTGGGCGGCTGCCACGAAGGCCCTCGAGGACGCCTGCGCGGCGACCGGCCTCGACCTGGTTCCGGATCCGGGCGGCGCCGCCTTCTACGGCCCCAAGGTCTCCGTGCAGGTCAAGGACGCGATCGGTCGCACCTGGCAGATGTCGACGATCCAGTACGACTTCAACCAGCCCGACCGCTTCGACCTGGAGTACACGGCAGCCGACGGCACCCGTCAGCGCCCCGTCATGATCCACTCCGCCAAGCTGGGCTCCGTCGAGCGCTTCATCGGCGTGCTCACCGAGCACTACGCGGGCGCATTCCCGGCGTGGCTCTCGCCCGTCCAGGTGCGTCTCATCCCCGTCGCCGAGGCCTTTGACGGCTACGTCAAGGACGTCGCCGCGAAGCTGCGCGAGCGCGGCGTGCGCGTCGAAACCGACCTGTCGGACGACCGCTTCGGCAAGAAGATTCGCAACGCCTCCAAGGACAAGATCCCGTTCACGCTCATCGCCGGCGGCGAGGACGTCGAGGCGGGCGCGGTCTCCTTCCGTCTGCGTGACGGCTCGCAGCACAACGGCGTCGCCGTCGATCGCGCGGTCGAGCTGATCGTCTCGCACATCGAGCAGCGCAACAACGCCGACCAGATCGACGGCCTCGACGAGGCGTGAGAGTCATGATCCGCGACGCCGGTGCCGACTCGATCGGTTCCCCGAACGGCCCGTTGCCGACCGAGGACGCCCGCTCGCTGGCGGGCGTCCCGGACGGCTTCGGTCGTTTCTGGACCCCCTACCGGATGGCCTACATCCGCGGCGAAGGCAAGCCCGCCGACGCCTCGGACGTCGGGTGCCCGTTCTGCACGGCGCCCGGTAAGGACGACCAGGCTGGACTGATCGTCTACCGCGGCGACACCTGCTTCGTGCTCATGAACCTGTTCCCCTACAATTCCGGGCACCTGCTCGTGTGCCCGTATCGTCACGTCTCCGACTACACGGAGCTCACCGACGAGGAACGCATCGAGCTGGGCAACCTGACGGCGACCGCCATGCGCGTCACCCGTGAGGTCGCGTCTCCGGCGGGTTTCAACCTGGGTATGAACCAGGGCGAGGTGGCCGGTGCCGGTATCGCCGCTCACCTGCACCAGCACGTCGTTCCGCGCTGGTTGGGGGACGCGAACTTCCTGCCGATCATTGCGCAGACCAAGGCCGTGCCTGAGCTCCTGGAGGACGCTCGCGCCCGGCTGGCCGCCGCCTGGCCGAAGGAGGACTAGTGCTCGGAAACCACGGACGTTCCATCACGAAGGCGATCTTTACGCCTCTCGCTCGCGTTCTCGCACGCGTGGGCGTCACCCCGAACATGGTGACGGTCGCGGGCACCGTTGCGACGGTCGCGATCGCGGTCATTTGCATTCCTGAGGAATGCAGGGATGGATTTGGCAGGGCGGCATCGTTCTGGCCGTCGTCATGTTCGGCGACTCCGTGGACGGCACGCTCGCGCGGATGACCACGGGCGGCACGCGTTTTGGTGCTTTCCTCGATTCGACGCTCGACCGTCTGGGCGACGGAGCCGTCTTTGGCTCGCTCACCGCCTACGCGGTCTTCCAGATGGACGACTCGTTCGTGCGCACCTGGGCAATCATCGCCGGCATCTGCTCGATCGTCGGTGCGGCCGCCGTTCCCTACGCGCGCGCCCGCGCGGAATCTGTCGGCGTCGTCGCCAAGCTGGGCATCGCTGAGCGCACCGACCGGCTCATCATTGGCATGGGTACGGCGATCCTTATGAGCCTCGGTCTGCCCGAGTGGGTGTTTGCGGCTGGCCTGACCTGGGTGGCGTTCGCATCCTTCGTGACCGTGTGCCAGCGTATCTGGTTTACCGCCCGTCACATCGACGAGGGAACGCCGTGAGTTTTTCGCCCCTGTCGCTCGCCTTCGCCGTCGCTCCCCGCCTGCCGCTGCGCGTCGTCATGCGCATGGCGAACACCGGCGCCTCGATTGCGGCCAGGCGCGGGGGTACCATGATCGATCGACTGCGCGCCAACATGGCGCGTTTGACCGGAAACGAGCCGTCCGCCCACGAGGTGAGCGACGCGGTCCGGTCGCACATCCGCAACTACGCCGAGCAGCTAATGCTCGGCTCGCGTCGCGGTGCGCCGTTGCTTGAGGGAGTCTCCTTCGAGGGTTTCGAGGCCTTGGCCGCGGCCAGCGAAGATGGCCCGGTCATCCTCGCCCTCGGACACTCCGGCAGCTGGGATCGCGCCGGCGCGTGGGTGTGCGCACGGCCGGGGCATCGTGACTGTCGCGGAGAAGGTGGAGCCTCCCGCGCTGTTTGAACGTTTTCGTGTCGCTGCGCGAAGGCCTCGGCATGGAGATCATCGGCGTCGCGAAGGGCGAGTCGGTCTTTTTCCACCCTCATCGAGGCGTGCGCGGCCGTAGCGTCATCGTCCCGCTTCTGCAGACCGGGATATTTCAGGGTTCGGGCATCGAGGTCGACCTTGGGGACGCGGCGCGCACTCGTCGCGGCGGGTCCCGCTGCGCTCGCGACCAAGCTGGAGCGTCCGCTCTTCGCCGCCTGCATCACCTACGAGAACGAGACTCCGACCGGGAGCCGATGTTCGCGTGCGTTGCGTCGGACCGATCAATGCAGATGAACAGGAGCACCCGGCCTCAACCGCGTCGAAGCCCTCACGCAGGCGTGGGTGGACGAATTTGCTGCCATGATGGCGACCAAGGCGCAGGACTGGCACATGATGCAACGCGTGTATGTGGAGGATCTTGACCCCGAGCGCCTGGCGCGCGCAAGGGCCGAGCACGAGAGGAAGAATCGATGAAGATCGGAATCGTGAATCCGTACTCCTGGGACGTTCCCGGGGGAGTGGGCTTCCACATTCGCGACCTCGCGTTAAAGCTGCGGTCCCGCGGACATGACGTTCAGGTGCTGACGCCGTCGACCTCGCAGGACCTGCCAGAGTGGATCACGTCCGCCGGTTCGTCCGTGTCGATCCCCTTCAATGGATCGGTGGCCAATATTTCGGTGAAGCCGAAGGCGCTCGCGCGTACTCGCCGTTGGCTGGCAGACAACGATTTTGATGTCGTGCACGTCCACGAGCCGGTCGTTCCCTCGGTGTCCATGGCAGCTGCGATGCTATCGACTGCCCCCTCGTGGGGACATTCCATGCTGCCCTTGGACGGTCGGTCTCGCGCGCCATTGCCTCGGCCCCCATGCGCCTGTACATGGAACGCATCGGAGTGCGCATCGCCGTGTCCGAGGAGGCGCGCCGAACGCTGATCGAGCACCACGGCGGCGATGCCGTCATCATTCCGAACGGGGTCGAGACGGCCTCGTTCCGCAGCGCGCAGCCCCTTGAGCAGTGGGTCGCGACGGATGAACGTCCGGTCATCGTGTTCCTCGGCCGCCTCGATGAGCCCCGCAAGGGCCTGAGTATTTTCGCGGGTGCCATCGCTGGTGTCCTTGAGCGTTTCCCGGGTGCGCGTTTCCTGATTGCCGGCCGAGGAGATGCCCCGGAGATTCGCCAGGCCGTTGAGCGTTTTGGTGATTCCGTGTCCTTTCCTCGGGTGGGAATCAGCGACGAGGAGAAGGAATCCTTGCTCGCCGGTGCCAGCATCTACGTCGCTCCGCAGACGGGCGGAGAGTCATTCGGCATTGTCCTCGTCGAGGCGATGGCGGCCCATACGGCTGTCGTTGCCTCGGATATCCCGGCCTTCCGTGCGGTGCTTGAGGACGGGCGAGCTGGCGCGCTCTTCGAGAGGGGCAACAGCGACTCGCTCGCACGTACGCTCATCGACCTGCTGACCGACCGCGACCGCCTCGAGGAACTGTCCGCTGCCGGAGCGCGCTCATCGGCGCAGTACTGACTGGGAGGTTGTGGCCGATAAGGTTTTCGAGGTCTACAAGCTGGCGATTGCCATGGGATAGTCCCGCCGAATCGGGAACGCGCCGGGCACGTGACCTGATCCGAGGTCGTGCGAAGGAGGGAGGAGCTCGCATGATCTCGCTGTCCCCCGTGGCTGCTTGTCGCTATCGTCTTCACCGTCATCGCGCTCGGCGTCGTCGCAGGATTCGCGATCACGCGTGCGCGCCGTCTGGATCGGCTCCATCAGCGCATCCTTGCTTCGCGAGACTCTCTCTCGCGCCTCCTGCTGCGGCGGGCCTCCGAGGCAGATCTGCTGAGCCGCAGTGTCGGGCTGGAAAAACCCCGGCTCGCCGATGCTGCGCGCGCCATATTCAGGACGGGGAGACCAGCTCACCACCGACGGCCTCGACCGCCGAACTGCGGCGCAACGCCAGGGCGATCGTGTCGAGGTCGCGCGCGTTTGGAGCGTGCGTCCGCCCTTGTCTCGCGCAATCCGTGAGACTCTCATCCCCGACGAACGGGCGCGCATTGCATCGGATCCTCTGGCCAGCGCACGCCTGGAAGCGTTGGATGCGACGTGCTATCGCATCGAGCTCACGCGCAACGTGCATAACGTGGATGTCGCGGGAGTTCGCGCCCCTGCGTTCCGCACGAATGGTAAAATTGTTGCGACTGGCCGGGCATGCTCCGATTCCCGAGCCCATTGACTTTGACGATGACACGCGAGACGGGCGGACGAGGTTACTGACATGCACGCGACCCACTGGGGAGGGCCCGGCGAGGACTATCGCCTCAGCAAGATCAGCAGTGCCACCATCGACTCCACTGATGGCGTCTCGGCACCGGCCCCCGACGATGCCGCTCCCGTCTGGCAGCCTCCCAAGGCCGCGCACTCCTTCCCCTGGTTCGAGGTCGTCATGACGACGATCGGCGTGCTGGGGACCATCGGCATCATCGTCTACGGTCTGGCACCCGAGTCTTCGAGCGTGACGTCCTTCGTGAAGACGACGCTGCTGTCCCTGGTTGCCCTCGTGATCGTCGTCGGCTTCTCCAGCGGATTGATCGCTGGGAGCCCGAACCGTGGACGACGAAGCTCGCGATGTTTCTGTGGGGCGGGGGTGTGGCGACCCTGACGTCGATGATTACGAACACGGCGCTCCACACAGACACTAGCCTTCACGATCGGAGACGCGCAGCGCGCCGAGGCGCTTGCCACGTCATTTATCGCGCCACTCGTGGAGGAGACATTCAAGGGGATCGGTGTCCTCATCATCGTCGTTGTACGGCGCAACAGCATCAACTCGATACTCGATGGAGTCGTGTACGCGGGATTCTCGGCGGCGGGGTTCCTTTTCTTCGAAGACATTTTGTACTTCCTGCGCACCGAGGGCCAAGGAACAAAGACTCTTGTGTTTGTGTTTGTTCTTCGTGCTCTGGCAGGGCCCTTTTCTGCACGTGATGGCCACGTCGATGACGGGCATCGATTGGCGCTCGCTCTCCTCAAGTTCAAGCGGGGCTGGTCGAAGACTGCCATCGTCGTCGTGTTCTGGTTTGCTGCCATGCTCATTCACTTCGCATGGAACGGGAGCATCGCGTTGACCGAACACGGAACAGGGTTTATCGTGATGTACCTCGTGGTGGGTATTCCAGGGTTCTCCTGTGGTCGATTCTGCTGATCAGAGCCGCCCGACGGGAAGCGCTCCACATTCGCGAGGGCCTGGTTCCCTACGTGCGCACCGGATGGGTTCTTCCCGGTGAAGTGTCGATGGCGACCGATCGTCGTGCGCGTAAAGCCGCCTTCAAGTGGGCTGCCCAGGGCGGTCGGGATGCGAAGCGTGCGATGCGTGCCTTCTTGTCCGACCTTGCCTCCCTCGGCCTCGACCAGCGCCTCATGGCTCGCCACGGCGCCGATCGCTCGCGCATCGAAAACGATCGTCAGATGCTGGCCGACGCCGTTGAAAAGCGTCGTGAATTCCTGCGACTGACCTCTATCGCGGAGCAGCAAAAGGACGTCACAAACGCCGTCGCTGGTCGTGCGTAGGTCGCCTGACGCGCGGTATCGAGCAGGGAAACAGGTCCGAATCGAGGCCGCGAGGCGAGATCAGGTTGCTCGGCGGCTCCCGCTACGGGGGCTGTTGCATGAGTGCGTTCTCACGGCCGTTACATCGCCCCCTCATAGGTGACGCATAGGAACAGCGGGCATGATGGAGGCGACAGAAAGGAAATAACGTGACTCATGCTGTGTCTATGCGCCCTCGTTCGTGGGCGCTCGTCGTGTGCTCGCTCATCCTCGTTGCAGTGAGTGTTCGGGCGGCTATCTATGAATTGACGGAAGCTCTCGAGGGGGTCTCGCCGTCTGATGCCTGGTTTGCGGTTGGTGCCTCGACGCTGAGCGCAGTTGTTGGCCTGGCGTTCCTCGCATGGGCTGCTCGCCTCAAACCCACAGTGCTGTCCTGGTTGGCCGCATTCGGCTGGGGAACGGGTGGCGCGCTGATCTTTGCAGGATACGGCAACACAGTCATCGACTCGGCCGTAGCCGCGAGCAACCTGAGCGACGATGCGGTCAATGTCGTGACGTCGGTCGTCACGGGTCCGCTCGTTGAGGAAACCGGCAAGGCAATTGGCGTGCTGGCGCTGATCCTCGCCGCACGCAAGGTGCTCGATCGTCCCGCGCAGGGTGGCGTGCTCGGTGCCCTCGTTGGCATCGGCTTCGCCTGGGGCGAGGACGTGGGTTACTACGTGAGCGCCCTCGAAGATGGGATGAGCGGACTGTGGGAATCCTTCCTGGCACGTGCGCTGCTCGGCGCCTACGGTCACGCGATCTTTCACGGGTGTGTTCGGTTACGCCCTGGCGTGGGCGGTGCTGCGCGCACAGAATGTGCTTAGGGCCTCCTCGCCGCGGCCGGCGGATTCGTCGCAGCTCTCGCGCTGCACGCCCAAGCTAACGGCGTTGGATTCCTGGCTCCCGAAGACTCGTGGAACCTGACCTACGGCGCCATCGAAATCCCCGTTCTCGTCGTGAGTGTCGCCCTCCTCGTGTGGGGCCTGCGCCGCCACCGGGCTACCCTGGAGGCATGAGCGCACTCGACTGGCCATTGGACGCGGACGGCTATCCCCACCGGGAGGCCGCCCGCGTCCTTCTCTTTGACGACAGTGGACGGGTCCTGTTGGCTAAGGGCCACGACGAAGACCAACCGGAGAGGTTCTGGTGGTTCACGATCGGTGGCGGCATCGAAGAAGGGGAAGACCCGCGCGCCGCAGCCGTGCGTGAGGTCTTCGAAGAAACCGGCATCGAGCTGAGCCCTGACGACCTGGTCGGTCCCGTCCTCTACCGGACCGCCGAGTTCGACTTCCTGGCGGTCACCGCCCGCCAGGACGAGTGGTTTTTCATCGCGCAGGCCCCCTCGACCGCCCTGAGCCGGGATGGATGGACCGAGCTGGAACGCTCCGTCATCGACACGCAGGCCTGGTGGGATATCGACGAGGCCGCCGCCCAGATCGATGGAGAAATCTACCCCGCGCAGATCCTCGAGTACGCGCGCGCCTGGCGCGACGGGTGGGACGGGCACATGATCCGCCTGACAGACACGCGCGAACCCTGACGTGTCCGGCTAGGCGAGGCCGAGGGGAGCGATCGCCAGAGACAGGTCCGGCGTGTTCAGTTGGACCGATACCTGCTCGCGCACGGCGGGCTTCGCGCAGAACGCGATACCGACCCCGGCCTCGTGCATCATGGGGATATCGTTCGCCCCGTCGCCGATTGCAACCGTGCGCTCGAGGGGGACACCGAGGGACGACGCCCACGAATGCAAGCACTCGACCTTCACCTGGGAGGTCACGATGCGCCCCAGCACGCGGCCCGTCAGCACGCCGCCGGCGACCCGAGGCGGTTCGCCGCGTAGAAATCGATGCCGAGGAGGCCGCCAGGGGAGCGACCACTTCGAATCCGCCCGAGACGATGCCGAACTTCTCCGCCGGCCCGGTGGACTGCGTCGATCAGCTCGCGAGCACCCTTTGTGGGGGTGATGGCGGACAGAACATCGCCGAAGACGGATTCGGGGACCCCCGCGAGGGTTGCAACGCGCTCGCGCAAAGACTCCGCGAAATCAAGCTCGCCATTCATCGCGCGAGACGTAATCTCGGCGACGCGCGCCCGCGTGCCCGCAGCTTCGGCGAGCTCCTCAACGACTTCCTGGCTGAATCAGCGTCGAATCGACGCCGGTGACGACGAGCCGGCGCCCCGCTGGCACACAGCAGCGGAGCACCCGGCTCGTCGAGACGGTGAGTCATGCTCACTTGCGGACGACCGCGCCCTGGGAACGACCGTACTGCCGGACTCTGTGACGGTGAAGCCGCGCTCGCGATCGTGGTCAAGATCGACACCGACGACGGCACCTTCCTCAACGACGACGTTCTTATCCAGAATCGTCTTCACGACTCGGGCCGAGCGACCGATGCGACAGCCGTGCATGACAACGTGGAATCTCGATCTTCGCCCACGAGTGGACGTAGGTGTTCGGGGAAATGACCGAGCGCACGATCTCGCCGCCGGAGACGATGACGCCGGGGAGACGAACGAGTCGATCGCGTGACCCAGACGATCCGCATCGCCGTACACGAACTTGGCCGAGGCAGCGAGCCGTCGATCATCGTCATGGTCGGCCAGTCGCGGTTGTACAGGTTGAACACCGGGTGCACTCGAGATCAGGTCCATGTTCGCCTCGTAGTAGGCGTCCAGCGTACCAACGTCTCGCCAGTAGTCGCGGTCGCGGTCGGTCGACCCCGGCACGTCGTTGTCCTGGAAGTCGTACACACCGCACTCGCCGCGCTCGACGAACCACGGAATGATGTTGCCACCCATGTCGTGCTTCGAATCGGGGTCGGCTGCATCTTTCCCGCAGAGCGTTGACCAGATCCTTCGTGGTGAACACGTAGTTGCCCATGGAGGCGAGGACCTTGCTGGGATCGTCGGGCAGGCCCACGGCGTTCTTCGGCTTCTCGAGGAAGTTCTTGACGACCCCGTTCTCGCCGTCGATGACGCCGAGCGCCGAAGCAAGCTCGATCGGCTGACGGATGCCGGCGACCGTCGCGGGCAGGCCCGAATCGATGTGGTGCTGAACCATCTGCGAGAAGTCCATACGGTAGATGTTGTCCGCACCGATGATGACGATGTACTCCGGCTGCTCGTCGTCGACGATGTTCAGCGACTGGTAGATGGCATCCGCGCTACCCAGGTACCAGTGCGGGCCGCGACGCTGCTGAGCCGGCACAGGGGGCAATGAAGTTGCCGAGCAGGGGAGACGTGTACCAGGTCTTTGTGACGTGGCGGTCGAGCGAATGGGACTTGTACTGCGTCAAGACAACAATCTTGAGGTATCCGGAATTCACGATGTTCGACAGCGCGAAATCGATCAGACGGAAGTGACCACCGAACGGAACTGCCGGCTTTGCACGGTCATCCGTCAGGGGCATCAGTCGCTTTCCCTCACCGCCCGCGAGAACGATTGCCAGAACGTGGTTCTTTGCCATGTGGCACCTCTTCGTTGGTCGAGTGGACCCGCATCGGCGCGGATCCGTGGGAGTGGTCACACTGTATTACAAATGTCTATCGATTGCTACACCGTCTCGATTTCGACCAGCGGTGACGTGAGATCGGATACGATGTGTCTCACACGTCGCTCCCGTCGGAAGGACCCCACCATGCGCGTTGATCTCCTTACCCGTGAATACCCGCCTCACGTCTACGGAGGAGCCGGTGTCCACGTGCTCGAACTGGCTAAGGTCCTGCGCGGCCTCGTCGATGACCTGCGTGTCCAGGCGTTTGACGGTCCGCGCGAACCGGGTACCGATGGAGCTGACCCGGGCGTGACCGGACATACCGATCTGCCTCAGCTGGCCGGAGCGAACGCCGCGCTGCGCACGCTCGGCGTTGACCTCGAGATCGCCGCCGCGTGCGAGGGCTCTGACCTGGTCCACTCCCACACCTGGTACGCGAATTTTGCCGGACACGTTGCGTCGCTTCTCGGCGATATCCCGCACGTGATCTCAGCGCACTCGCTTGAGCCGCTGCGCCCGTGGAAGGCTGAGCAGCTCGGCGGTGGCTACCGTCTGTCCTCCTACGTGGAGAAGACCGCCTACGAGGCTGCGAGCGCGATCGTCGCCGTCTCGAACGGCATGCGTGACGACATTCTGCGCTGCTACCCCCGGCGTTGATCCCGGAGCGTGCACGTCATCCACAACGGCATCGACCTGAACAAGTGGCACGCACCCGAGGGGGACGCGGGCGAGGAACTGCGCGCCCGCGTTCTCGCCGAGCACGGTATCGACCCATCGCGTCGCACGGTCGTGTTCGTCGGCCGCATCACCCGTCAGAAGGGCCTGCCTTACTTCCTGCGTGCCGCCCAGCTTCTGCCCGATGACGTTCAGCTTGTGCTTTGCGCCGGTGCTCCCGATACTCCCGAGATCGCCGCAGAGGTCGAGGGCCTCGTCGCAGAGCTGCGCGCTCGCCGCCCGGCGTCGTTCTCATCTCCGAGATGCTCCCGCAGCCCTGAGGTGGCGGCGATCCTGTCCTCGGCGCAGGTCTTCATCACGCCGTCGGTGTACGAGCCCCTCGGCATCGTCAACCTCGAGGCGATGGCCTCGGCTCGCCCGTCGTCGGCACCGCGACTCGGCGGCATCTCCCGACGTCATCGTCGATGGCGAGACCGGCTCACCTCGTGCCGATCGAACAGATGCAGGACGGCACGGGAACCCCGCTCGATCCTCGCGCTTTGAGGAGCGATGGCTGATCGCCTGGTGCGTGTCCTCGATGATCCTGAGCTGGGCCGTCGTATGGGCGAGGCAGGCCTCGTTCGTGCCCGCGATCACTTCTCCTGGGAAGCGATCGGCGTGAAGACCGCCGAGCTGTACCGTTCGCTCGTTTAGAGCGCACGTCACCCCGACAGACGACTAGGGCTGGATACATGACTTACGTCCTGAATCTTTCTCACGTGTCCCTCCAACGCGGGGACACGCAGGTCCTGTCCGACGTCTCGTGGTCGACGCGCCCGCGCCAGCACTGGGTCATCGTCGGCCCGAATGGCGCCGGCAAGACCACGCTGGCGCGCGTGGCCTCGGGCCGTATCGCTCCCGATAGTGGAGAGGTAACGGTCTCGGAGACCGATTTGTCGCACGCCGACCCCTCAGAGATCGCCACGCGCGTGGGGCTCTCCTCGGCCGCGGTGGGGGCCAAGATCGTGCCGACTCAGTCGGTCCTCGACACGGTGCGCAGCGCCGCCTGAGTCTTGCCGTCGCCCACGACGAGGAATACGAGCAGGTCGACGACGAGCGTGCCCACGCGCTCGCGGATACTTCGGTCTCGCACCCGCCCAGCGTGAGTCAACGCCGTCCGAGGGCGAGGCCCAGCGAGTGCGCTGGCGCGCGCCCTCACGACCGACCCTGAGGTGCTCATCCTCGACGAGCCGACCTCGGGCCTCGACCTGGGTTCTCGCGAGCTGCTGATCGCCGCTCTGTCGGAGATCATGCAGGGTTCGAAGTCCCCGCAGGTCATCCTGGTGACGCATCAGATCGAAGAGATCCCCGCAGGCGTCACGCACTGCGCGATCATGTCCAACGGCGTGATCACGCACCAGGGGCCGATTGAAGACGTCCTGACGGGGTGTCAACCCGTCCGAGGTGTACGGCATGCCGCTGCTCGCCGGCAACACCGACGGGCGCTGGTGGGCGCGCGGTGTGAGCGCGTGAGAATAGGAGCGTGAGCGGTATGTGGTGGCTGTGGATTCTCGGTGCCCTCGTCTGCGGAATCGTCGAGGTCATGAGCGTGAGCTTCGTCTTCCTCATGTTTGCGATCGGCGCGTTGGCGGCGGGCATCGCGGGCGCTTTCGGCGCAAATCTGACGGTTCAGGTCATCGTCTTCATTGTCGTCTCGATTGCTCTCCTGGTCATCCTGCGTCCCTTCCTGAAAGGGCGCATCGACCGGTCCAGCGGTTACGTTCCGAGCAACACTGACGGTCTGATAGGCAAGACCGGATACGTGACCGAGGCCGTGGGAGAGCGCCACGGGCGTATCCAGTTCTCGGGTGGAGAGTGGAGCGCACGCACTGAGGGGCCCACGCTGCCCGTAGGGGCCGAGGTTCGTGTTGACCGCATCGACGGTGCAACCGCCGTCGTGAGTGCCCTCAACCCGGCCTCTGCAGCCCGACATCCGTGACGGAGACTCGATTCCTGATCCCGCACATCTTGTATTTTCATCGACGTAAGAAAGGAAAGACGCTGTGAATTCAGGAAACATCATCGGTAACATCGCGTTCATCGTGGTGCTTGCTCTCGTCGTTTTCGTCGTGGTCTCGCTCGCCCGCGCAGTACGGATTGTTCCGCAGTCGCAGGCGTACGTTGTGGAGCGTCTTGGTCGGTTCCAGGCGGTCATGCAGGGTGGTTTCCACCTGCTGGTCCCCTTCGTGGACCGCGTTGCCGCTCGTAATCGATCTGCGTGAGCAGGTCGCGAACTTCCCGCCGCAGCCCGTCATCACCGCCGACCAGGCGATGGTTCTCGATCGACTCCGTCATCTATTTCCAGATCACGGATCCGCGCAGCGCGACCCTACGAGGTCGCCAACTTCCCTGCAGGCGATCGAGCAGCTGACCGCGACGACGCTGCGTAACCCGGATCGGTTCGCTGGACCTGGAGCAGACGCAGACCCTGCGTGAGTCGATCAACAAGCAGCTGCGCGCGGTGTTCTTGACGAGGCCACGGGCCCGTGGGGCATTCGCGTGACCCGCGTGAGCTCAAGTCCATCGAGCCGCCGCCGCGAGTCCCTGGCCGCCATGGAGCAGCAGATCACCGCCGAGCGTACCAAGCGTGCGACGATCCTCACGGCCGAGGCCGAGCGTGAGGCCCAGATTAAGAAGGCCGAGGGTGCTAGCAGGCCGCCGTTCTGGCTGCGTCTCGCCCAGCAGGAGGCTCAGGTTCTTCAGGCCAAGGGTCAGAAGGAAGCCCTGATTCTCCAGGCCGAGGGGTGCCCGCCAGGCGCAGATCCTGCGCGCACAGGGTGAGTCCGAGCTATCCAGACGGTCTTCGCGGCCATCAACGCCGGAAAGGCCACGCCCGAGCTCCTGTCCTACAAGTACCTCGAAATGCTGCCGAAGATTGCAGACGGTCAGGCGTCCAAGCTGTGGATGCTCGCCCTCCGATCTTACGGGCGCACTGGAATCCATCTCGAAGGGTTTCAACCTGGGCAAGTAGACTGAAGTTAGCCGGGCCGACCGCAGTCCCTGCGGTCGGCCCGTTCTTTTCTCAACGGGAGGATACCGAGATTCGCATCAGAATACGTGCTGCGCGAGGTCGCGCAGAAGAACATTCGCTTTATCCGGTTTGTGGTTCACGGATGTTGCGGGCGTCTTTGAAGTCGATCTCGATCGACCCCGGTGAGCTTGAGGAGGCGTTCAGTGAGGGGATTGGCTTGATGGTCGGCCGTCGAAGGCCTGACGCGCGTCTACGAGTCGGACATGCTGCTCGCCGGATGCGTCGACGTTCCAGTTGCTTCCGTGGCGTTCCAACGAGGACCCGGCTGCTCGCATGTTCTGCGACGTCCTCATGCCTGATGGTCGCCCGGCCCCTCGGATCCACGAGGGTTCTCGAGCGCGCCGTGCAGCGCGCTGCCGACGCCGGGCTTCCGGCCGCGATTCACCCGGAGATTGAGTTTACCTCCTGCGCCAGCCGGTAACGCCGGATCGCATGATCCCTCGTCGATCAGGCTGGCTACTTTCGACCACGCTGCGCGTGGCTGATCTCGAACGACTTCCGCCGCCGCGCCGTGCGCATGCTCGAGGACATGGCGATTCCGGTCGAGTTCTCGCACCACGAGGGTGGGGCCGACAGAACGAGATTGACCCGCGAGCCGTTGATCCCGTGCGCGCAGCGGATAACATCACGACCGCTCGCACGCTGATCGAAGAGGTCTGCTACGCGAGGAGCTCGTTGCGACGTTCATGCCCAAGCTTTTCATTGAGCACCCTGGCTCGGGCATGCACACGCACCTGTCGCCGTTCGAGGCGAAGAGAACGCGTTTTTCTCGCCGGCGGCCAGTATCGCCTGTCCACGACGGGCGCCAGTTCATCGCTGGCGCTGCTCGCGCACGCCGAGGAGATCGCGGCCATCACCAACCAGCACGTCAACTCCCTACAAAGCGCCTGTGAGAGGCCCTCCCACGTGTGCTGGGGCCACTTGAATCGCTCGGCTCTCGTGCGTGTTCCCCACAAGCCGAAGAAGGCTGCGGCGGCACGGCATCGAGCATCGCGCCCTGACCCGAGCGCGAACCTCATCTCGGCGTTCGCCGTCCTCATCGCGGCGGCCTCGACGGGCATCGAGAAGAAGATGGAGCCGATGCCAGGAGGCCGAGGACAATGTGGGACCCGTCGGATCGAGAACGTCAGGTTATGGGATATTCACGCCCTGCCGGCCTCGTTGGCGGACGCCGTGCGCCATGAAGGCGTTCCGGATCTGCGGCTCCACGCTCGGTGAGCAGGTGTTCGACTACGTCATCCGCAATAAGCGCAAGGAATGGACGGAATACCGCCAGCGAGATCACCCGCCAGAGCTGAGCACTCCAAGGTCGTTCCGAGACACCTGATGAAACCCCGGATTGCCGGATTCCTAGACCTCGCCGCGCCCTCGACTTTTCGAGGAGCTCCGGGTGGAGCTGAGGTGGCGGG